>PVBE012476816.1_pt1 | contig 38023 bp, 25 predicted proteins | sample 1631181 | NCBI WGS metagenome assembly PVBE01 (sample SAMN08397723, study PRJNA350692) | Marine metagenome, whole genome shotgun sequencing project. | isolation source: water | place: Pacific Ocean | collected 2012-04
TGAGCATTGTGTGACTTGCATCGATCAATCGATAAACGCAAGTCTTGCTCAAAATCAGCGAGCAAGGGTTATGAGCGCTGCACGTTTCCACCGGCGAAATGGAGCCGGTGGCGCGCTGCAGTATTCGAGTGGTGTTTAGACGTCGAGGCTGACAGCACAAACACCGAGGGATTACCGCATTTCACATTCAGAATTCGTCTGTTTGCGTTGAAGACCTTCCCTTTGGCCGCTACAGGCCGTTCCACCCTTGGAATCCGTATCATCGGTGTCGAGGCGGAAGCCAAGACGAGTACCACGCGGCGAGCGGCTGGTAAGGCGGCGAAGCGGTCTGGGGCGTTATTGAATTGACTCGATCGTTCGGTCGAGGGATCGTCTTTACATTCTCGGCGGAATTGCCGAGAATGCGGGGAATGAACATGAAATACTTTGCGACCTCTGGAATTGGAGGTCGCTTTTTTCGCTAGCCGGAGAATTCTGATGTCCCAGCGCGTGCCGATGACTCAAGAAGGGTACAACAAGAAGAAGGCCGACATTGACCGGATGGAGAACGTCGAGATGCCGTTAATTGCGGAGAAGATCGCCGCCGCACGCGATGAAGGTGACCTGAAGGAAAATGCTGAGTATCACGCACAACGCGAAAACCAGGGCATGCTGCAAGCCAAAATCAATCGGCTGAAGAGTGATTTGGTTAACGGAATGATCATCGATCCCGCGACCATGCCGCGCGACGAAGTTGCTTTTGGGGCGACCGTCAAGGTGAAGGATCTAGACTTCGACGACGAAGAGGTTTACACCTTGGTCGGGTCTGGTGAAGAAGACTACGACACTGGCAGAATCCTGTTGACTAGTCCCATCGGGCAGGGCCTCCTTGGCAAGAAAGTTGGGGAAGTCGCAGAGATTGAAGCGCCCAAAGGCATATTCAAACTCGAAGTCATCGAGATCTCCTACGAGTGAATCTTGTAGGTATTGGCGGTTGTGCGGTCGATCCGACAGGGTGCCGCGCGACAAAGGAATTGTGAATCATGTCAATTCACGGCTTGATCGAAATGGGGCGGGCAGGGACCAGTTGGTTTTCCGTCGTGTCTGGAACGAGCGCGAGTTTTTGCTCGTCGATCAGCTGACCGTCCTCCGCCCAGACTTTCCAAACCCCTCGCTTGCTTCCTACAAAGAACTCCCCTTCTTCTTGCTTGCGCCCATTGGCGTGCCAACGCGTCCAGCGATCAACACGTTGGCCCTCGGCGTATCGCCCAATCAGTTGTTTCTGGCCGTTTTCATGCCACCACGTGTGCGTTCCAACCGATTCACCGTCGCGAAATGTACCGGTGAACCGAGTGTTTCCATTGGGGTACCATTCGGTCCATTTGCCAATCCGAATAGGTTCGTCGACTGGCGTTTCTCGGGAGATTGTCAGTAGACCTCGCCACCAGTCAACCGTCTGGTGCACGGTCACTTCGTTGGTCTGCAACCATCCTTCGGCTTGCTTCTGTTGGTTTGGTTCGTGCCAGGTGACGACTGGGATCAACTGCTTGCCGTCGCGAAAGAACTCGCGATTAGCGAGCGCACCTTTCGCTGAAAAAGAGTTGCTTTCGCCGTCCAGTTTCCCTCGCCTAAACATCACCTCCTCTTGTGGTTGGCCGTTTGCGTACCAACGCGTGGCCTTCCCATGCAATTCCCCGTGATCAAATTCCCAGCTGCCGACCAACCGCTGACGGTTGTCACTGATGGTCCAGGTACCGTGCAGTTGACCGTTGGCAAATTCGGCCTTTGAAGTGAAAGGCGGCTGAAACGCGTCATCGACAACTCCGAAGTTCGACATCAACCGAACCCAGTCGCCGTGCTGTTTGCCAAACCGAAACTCGCCGTGCGCGACAAGCCGGCCTTCCGGGTCCCACATCTTCCAAGGACCGTGATTGACATAGTTCCGCTCGTCGTCTTGGACCACCTCTCGTTCGATCTTAACTTTGCGATTGGGATACTTTTCCGTAATCATCTCGGCTGCTAATTCGACGCGACGTGCTGGAACTGACTCCAATTCCGTATCGGACCCGCCGATGCGAAGAACTGGAATGGGCGGAGGCAGGAGTTCGTCCGCGTCTGCTTGCGTGAGGAGGAAAAAGGGCGCCATCAAGACGAGGGATGATCGCGAGAGAGAAGAGCAAGAACACATGGAACGTCTCCAATTGGGGAGTCAGGCATCCATGCAGGCAATGTCCTGTGCGTCCAAGCGTGGCAGGCATCGTAACTAGAAAGCTTGTATCAGGTTTATCTGTACAAATGAGTCAAGTTTTCAGCGACGGGCACCGACCGCAGGTTGGTCGGGGAGCGAGTTGCCGCAACCGAGCGATGGCTCGCGTCGGTCCGAGGCACAGCCTCGCTCGGCGATATCTGAGTCATCGGCGATTTGCCACCAGGGGTACCACTTGGTTACCCTCCTCCGCTGCGACCGCCACCACCGCCTAAAATCGGACGATCGTAAGTGCCGACACGTCCGTGTTCGTCGGTAGATCAGCTACGATCGGCTCGACGTGGCGCCCTCTAGCTCAACGGCTGCTTGGCGTGGATTGCGGAGCCAGACGGCCCGGCAGCACCCGAGCTACTCCGCCAATTCGCGGGCGACCCGCTCGGCGTGCTCCATCGCGCGAAGGATATTTCCGCTACAGATCAGATCGATCTCGCCGGCGGTGTAACCTCGATTGAGCAGTTCTTGTGTGATCAATGGGTAGGTCGACACGTCCTCCAACTGACGAGGCACCATGCTGACGCCATCATAATCGGAACCCAGTCCGACATGGTCGATACCCGCGACACGCACAATGTGGTCGATATGATCGACGACGTCGTGGATCGTACCAGGCAGCATTGGGTTTTTCAATCGCCACGCGGCGCGTGCTTTGGCATATTCATCATCGTCAGGAAATTTAGTTCGCAGTTTGCGCATTACATCGAACATTCGAGACATCCGGCGAGCTGATTCAGGTACGACGAAACCGGAAAAGAAATTGACCATCACGACGCCACCATTATTCGCCGTTAGCATGAGCACGTCATCCGGGACGTTGCGTACGTGATCCGCCACCACGCGTGCCGACGAATGTGAAAACATGATCGGTGCCTTGCTCACGCGCAAGGCGTCTTTCATGGTCTCTGGAGAGACGTGAGACAGGTCGACCAGCATCCCCAGCCGGTTCATTTCACGCACCACCTCCTCACCGAATTCAGACAGGCCACCATGCCGAGCGACATCCGTCGCCGAATCGGCCCAGTCCAGCGTATCGGAGTGAGTCAGCGTCATATATCCGGCGCCCAATCCGTGAAGTCGCCGCAGTGTTCCCAACGAGTTTTCAATGGAATGACCGCCCTCGACGCCGATCAACGAAGCGATCTTCCCCGCATTCTGAATTCGCCGGACGTCAGCGGCTGTTCTGGCGATTTCAAAAACATCGGGATAGCGTTTCACCATGGCGTGAACCAATTCGATTTGCTCCAGTGTCTGCAGCAACGCCTGTCCAGTTTTGCGGGTATCCGCCGGAACGAAGACCGACCAGAATTGAGCGCCGACGTTTCCCTCGCGAAGTCGCGCGATATCCGTGTGCAACTTTGGCTGTGGCTTGCTGACGTCCATGCGTTCAAATGAAGACGAGGCGTTGGTTCGCAAGGCCCATGGCAGATCGTTATGACCATCGAAAACGTAAGTTGTCCGATGGGCTCGGCGTGCCTTTTCGGTTAGGACGACCTGGGGGCGCCGGCCTTCTTTTCTCCAATAGCCGGGCCCTCGGACCACCAGTCCTGGTTTTCGGCCCGTGTGGTCGCCGGCCTGAAGCACAAATTGACCATTGACCAGTACGTCTCGGACGCCTGTGGAAAATTGATGCGGTGTGTCGAACGTTGCGTGATCGTCGACTTTGGCCGGGTCAAACATGACGATGTCAGCAAAGTACCCAGGCTTGAGCAGCCCACGACGGCGAATCCCCAGGTTACGGGCCGGCAGCCCCGTCATTTTGTGAACAGCCAGCTCCAACGAAACAGCCCTTTCTTCGCGGACGTATTTCCCCAACAATCTCGCGAACGACCCATATGCACGTGGATGCGGATTCGATTTGAGGAACACGCCGGTTGGTGCCAGCGACGAAGAATCGCTACAGAGGCTAACCCAAGGCAGCGCGATCTTCTTCTTGACGTTTTCTTCGCTCATCAAGAAGTAAACACATTCAACTCGACTTTCATCCTCCACAACGAGATCCATTGCAGTTTCAGACGGCGTCTTTCCGCGCTGACGCGCGACTTCGGCCAGAGTTTTTCCGGTCAGATGTTTGAGCGCATCGTTCTTGAAGCCGGCAAGAAGAACTCTGTCGGCCGATCCCGCCATGAGCAGCAGGTTCTCCCACTGGTCCGTGGGTGTCTCCATTTCTTTCTTGACGCGGGCACGTGTCTTCGGATCCTGCAGACGATCGCGCCAACGGTTGAATCCGCCCTCTTGTACCCAGGGCGGCATCGCGGCGTTCAATCCGGTGGCTCCAGCCGTGTAAGTGTACATGTCCGCGGTGATTCGCAGGCCTTCGGCACGTGCGGCTTCCACCTTTTCAATCACCGTGTCCAGCTTGCCCCAATTCTCCTGTCCGGCTGCCTTCAAATGATAGATTTCCGCGGCGATGTTGGCCCGTCGCGCGATTGAGAGCAGCTCGTCGACAGCCTCCAGAAGTTGGTTCCCTTCACTGCGAATGTGCGAGATGTACATGCCATCGTATTCGGCGGCCACCTTACAGAGTTCAACCAGCTCGTCAGTTTTCGCATAAAAGGCAGGCGCGTAAATCAGCGAGGAACCAATGCCTAAGGCACCGTCTTCCATCGCACGCCTGACCAGTTCTCGCATTCGCTGAAGTTCAGCAGCCGACGGAGCTCGGTCCGCGAATCCCACCTCATGAATCCGGACGGTTGTTGCGCCGACAAATGATGCCACGTTGCAGGAGATGCCGCGACTTGCCAGGTGGTCGAGATAGCCCCCAAGCGTCCGCCAGGGAATGTCGTACTTGATCGAACTCTGGCTATTCAATTCATTGCGTTGCATCGCTTCACTGAGCGGTCCCATCGACCAGCCTTCGCCAAAGACTTCCAACGTGACGCCCTGGCGAATATCGCTTTGACTGGTGCCATCCTCCAACAACGACTCGGTGGCCCAACTGAGCATGTTGATGAAACCAGGCGCGATCACCATTGAACTTGCGTCCACGGAAACGTCGGCACGAGCTTGGCTGAGGTCGCCCAGAAACGCAATGCTATCGCCTTGGACGCCGACATCGGTTCGCCGAGCAGGACGGCCGGTACCATCGATTACTTGACCGCCACGGAAAATGACGTCGTACTTCATCTGTTCATCGGACGTGTCCGGGGCGGCTTGAAGGGGAAATTCGCAGCTGAATAATTGAGCACATAGAAACACAATCATGGGGATAAGTCTGTGAAGCACCATGCCATCTCTCATTTCATCCAATATCGGGTAGGGACACTTTCCATCAAGCGAACACAATCCGGGCGAAGCCTGATTGGCCACTGGCTTGGCTGCTTTATAATGAACCGTCCGACGGATTCCAATCTCTCTGCAAACGTTTTTTGGCCGACCCTCTTTCCAGCGTACCAGGTGACCATCATGATTTGCATTGCACGGATCTGGGGAATTGCGGTCTTTCTTCTGCTTGCATGTCAACAGATGGCTAACGGTCAGACCGTTGCCGCGGAGACATTGAGCCGGCTGATCGACGAAGTTTGGCAGTTTGACCTGCAGGAGTCACCTCTACTGGCGACAAGGGTCGGCGTACACCAGTACAACGACCAACTGGGGCACCAGGCAGTGGCGGACCACAAGCGTCGTATCGTGGCGAAACGTGAATTCGACATCCGTCTCCGGAAGATCGACCGTTCACAATTGAAACGACCAGATCAGATCAACTATGACGTGTTCGGTCGGCTCCTCCGCAATGAACTTGACGAAGCAAACTATCGGTCGCACCTGATTCCCATCACGAACCGTTCTGGGTTCCATATCTCCTTTCCACAACTGCCCAAACAGGTTCCTCTGAATTCAGTCAAGGACTACGAGAATTACATCGCACGACTGCACGCCTTCGAGCGGTACGCGGACGAACACATCGGCCTGATGCGATCAGGAATCAAAGAGGGGATGGTTCTGCCCGCGGTCGTCCTGGAGGGCTACCAAGATTCCATCGCGACACACATTGTCGAAGATCCAAGGCGAAGCCTGCTGTACACTCCCTTTACCAAAATGCCCGCCAAAATAAACCGGGATGACCAGCAGCGACTAGCCGCAGCAGGGCGTCAGGCGATTTCGTCCAGCGTGGTCGTCGGTTATCGCAAGTTTCTCGAATTCATGGAGCAGGAATATGTACCTATCTGTCGCGGTTCCATCGGTGCGGCAGCGTTGCCCAACGGTCGCGACTTCTATCGGCATCGCGTGCGCCGCTTCACCACACTTGAAGTGACGCCCGAACAGGTACACCAAACAGGATTGGACGAGGTGACGCGGATTCGTACCGAGATGGCCGAGGTGATCGAACAGGTTGAATTCAAGGGCGATTTCGCTGCATTCTTGAACCATCTGCGCACCGATCCAAAGTTCTACGCGAAGTCCGCTGAAGAACTGAAAAAGGAGACCGCCTATGTGCTCAAAAAGATGGATGGGCAGTTGCCGCGTCTATTTAAGACCATGCCACGCACGCCGTACGGCATTCGCGAGGTGCCGGCCTATATCGCTCCCAAGACAACCACCGCCTACTATCAACAACCCACTGGTGATGGTAGCCAGGCGGGCTTTTATTACATCAATACCTACAATCTTCAGGCGCGGCCCTTGTATGGCGTCGAGGCGTTGTCTCTCCATGAAGCCGTACCTGGGCATCACCTTCAGATCGCATTGCAACAGGAGCTAACGGGGCTGCCCGATTTTCGCCGCTTCGCTGGCGTCACGGCTTTTGTTGAAGGCTGGGCGTTGTACTCGGAGCGATTGGGCTTGGAAGTCGGCTTCTATCAGGACCCCTACAGCAACTTTGGACGCCTGACCTACGAAATGTGGCGTGCTTGCCGCTTGGTTGTTGATACGGGTATGCACTTTTTGGGGTGGACCCGTCAGCAGGCCATCCAATTCATGGCCGAGAACACGGCGTTGTCATTGCACAATATCGAAGCCGAAGTCGATCGCTACATCTCATGGCCGGGTCAAGCGCTGGCTTACAAGATCGGCGAACTCAAGATCCGTGAACTACGAACGTTGGCCGAGGCGGAACTCGGCGGACAATTCGATGTCCGCCTGTTCCACGACGCTGTGTTGGGACATGGGGCGATCCCGTTGGATGTTCTCGAAGAGAATATTCGTCAGTTCATCAAGGAGAACAAGTAGCTCGAAACTCGTCGCGCATTTCGGCTTGACGATGTGCGGACCCACCAGCTCACAACCACGCCCCGATCGTCACGCACGCCAGCCCGAAGATTACCATCGCACAAGACGATACAAACGGAACTGAATTGGTTCGTATGCAACTGCTCCAGGCGGCTCAGTCTGCTCTTCTGGCCGAGATTCTCTTCCAGGCGTACGGATTGTGCGTGGAGCGCATCATGACACCGACCGTTAGCGTATAGGAACGAGAAACCAGTCAGTAAGCTTGAGCAGAAATGTATCGAGGGGAGGAGGCGTCTCGCCGGTCAATTGTTCCAACGCCCAGTAGCACGAGCGCTGGACGTATCCTGAATCATCCGCGGCAAATTTCCGGATCGTTGCCACGGCAGACTCGGACTTCATCCGGCCGATGCTGATCGCACTCATTCGCCGCACGCGGTCATCCTCCGGTTCCATCGACATGACATCGGAAAGCCGCTCGATCAAGGTCGCTGTCAGGTCGGCTGGTGCCTTCCCTTCGTTCAACAAGCCAACGGACCAGATTGCTGCGCAGCGTGAAAACACACCAAGTGTCTGGTCTTTGGGAACGTAGCGCATGAGCAATGGTTCTGCATCCATGTATCGCATTTGCCCAAACGCCAAAAAAAGCTGGGTGCTTTGCAAATCCACACCTGGAACGGTGAGTGGAATTGCATCCGAGCGAATTCCGTCATACAGTTCGTGCGCTCTAGCTAACATTGCAGGCAAATGCACTGGCAAGGCCAGCCTCCGCAACCCCCAAGCGGAAGCGCTTTTGACTTCGCCACGTGAGTGTTGCATGAGTTCAACAAATCGGTCTCCCGCCGGTTTGTGGTCCAGCGAGACCAGTACGATTACCGCTTGTTCGATGCCGCGCCATTGGTTTCGATTCAACACGGCGGTGGTCTGCTTGATAACTTCCTCATGCAATGTGGGTTCGCTGGCAAGTTGCACAAACGCTCTTGCAACGTGGCGCCTTAACGTAGGGTTCACGTCATCCAGCAACGTCGCCAAGGGCGCAATCAACTTACCTTTTTTTTGTACAATCAGCGCTCGCGCGCCCACGGTTCTCACGCCTGCATCCTTGCTCTTGATAGCCGACTCGGCAAAGTCGTAGACATGCTTGGGATCAATTGCGTAAAGTCGCTGTAACGCACCGGACTGGACGGCAGTGCTATCGTGTGATGCCAGCGCCTCAAGCAGCGCAACGGCGTCCTGGCTGTCTTCCGTTTGCATTAGTTCGAGCGCCAAGACCGTGTTCAATAAAGCGGGTTGCGACTTTGTACCGATCAGGGTGGTTGCCTCGCTGACCAAACCAGGCGCGCGCATTTTAGACAAGGCCCGTGCCGCAGCCATCCGCTCATTGGCGATCAATCTCAAATTGACGGTAATCCGTTTGAGCGAACTGACTGCCTTGGCCTCTTCAGTTTCACCCAATCCGTCAATGGCCAAAATGCGTGCCGCCAGACTGGCTCGAGGATTATCGATCCGGGACAACCACTCATCCTTCATGATATCTGATTTCCATCGAGCCAACGCGGGCTCCACCACCAGAGAGGTGGTCAAGCCATGGGCCTTGGCAGTCTCAGCGAGCAACTTGGCATAGTCGCGTGCGTCCAGGTGAACAAGCGTATGGACCGCCGCTCGGTGGACGACCGAATCTTGTTTGGGGACTTTCAATAAATCAGCCAGACGCGAATGCGTATCTTCGAAATCCTTCATGCCTCGCTGTTGTGCCAATGTGAACGAATCAGCAGCGAGCTGTTGCAATTCGCTGTCTCCCCGATCTATTGCCTTCAGCCACAGTTCCTTGAGTCCATTGGGCAACGCCAGCTGGACATCGCCGACCTTCAGCTGTGGATCGTGGAACATTACCAGATCGATTGGCTCTTCCTCCTCCGAGACGGCGGCTGGATCTCGGGCGTCACATGGAACCGGTGCCGTCAATAGCCACCCACAACACAAGAGCGGCAGCGCACACGGAAGGCCTTTCAAACGGGTCGAGTCAATCGCCATACTTGCACACCAAACACGAGAAACATGAAGCTGGACACAACGCCGGCGACCCACCAGGACGCTGGCAACAGGTCGTAGTTCGAAAAGCCGGGAGCCTCGATCACGCTGAGCGCCGCACCTACCGGGTTGATCATCAGCGCCAATTGCACGGTGTCGTGACCAAACGGCGCATCGCGGCCAAGCCAAACCAACATCGGAATCAGGAACAAGGACATGACCGTTACGTAGGATGATGTCGTGGCAACGGCCGTGTTATGAAACAGACTTCCGACCGCGGCGCTGACTGACAGCGTGTAGACCGCCGTCCAGGCCAGACAGATCAGCACCAAATTGACCTGCAGCCACATGACGGGCTTGATGTAAATCATCACCAAATAACCAGGTACCGTCGCCATCAGCACCAGCAGCAATGTCCATACTACGCTGAGCAACTTGCCGCGGACGATCTTGGATGACGAGATGGGCGTAATCCGCAGCAACTCCCAACCACCGCTGTCACGTTCTCCACTAATCAATCCCGCGGCAAGGCTTGGTGTCAGCACCACCACCAGGATCACTTGCAAGAACACCATCAATCCGCCGATCGTCTCGACACCCCACGATACCACGCTGGTTGCCGCCGCAAACGTCAGGAGCATCGAAGTCAGGGCGCAGCCGGCCACCAGACGCAAGAGCCATTGCGATCGGCCGAACCGTCGACAACGGAACTCCTTCACCATCACTGGGTTCAAATACCATGGAATTCCGGGCTTGCGGCGCTGCGGGTCAACGACATAGAACAATCGCCGGGCCATTCGTGATGGCAGCCCACGGTCATCTGTCATCACACCCTGAGCTCGCGCGCGGTCAAAGATCCGATAGTTCAAACGCGATAACGTAATCGCGCCAAACACGAACCAGGTAGCGATCGTCATGCTGACGAACTCCAGCGTGCCGCTGGGCGCTTCCATCAGGCCCCGTGATGTCACGGCTCCCTGGCCCATGATCCGCATGACGACGGGCAATGGTGAAAAATACCGAAGCCATTGTGCGAACACAGGAAGGTATCCGTTTTCACCTTGATAGAACGCATGTGGAACGAGTGTCAAGAAGCAAAGCCCGAGCACAATGCCGTACGTCAATCGGACCCCTGCGTCAGAAGATTGTACATAACTACTCACCATCATCCCCAGCGTTGCGTATTGAACGACCAGCAATGCGAGGACGAAGTACAGTAACCCCAGGCCGCCGGTGAGGTCTACACCACCCATCGCAAAACAGGCCGCGGCGGCCGGCAGACTGGATAACAATACCAACAGACTAAACAACAACACACCGGCCAGTTTACCAAGATAAATCGAACTGGATTTCAAGGGCGAATTCAGCAACAGTGCCAGCGTGCCCTTGTTTTTTTCCTTCACGATTGAGGAGGCTGGAAAAGCCGGCACCAGGAAGATTACACCTGCCAACAGGCCATAGCCGAACACACGAAAGACCCCAATAGACTGTTCGCCGCTCAAATCGACTTTGGCGTCGGACGGCCATCGCATGAGGACTGCAATGGAGAATGCCACTGTCAATGTCAAGAGCGCGGCAAACGCCTTGGGTGATCGCAGGATTCCGAAGAATTCGCGTTGAATGACTGGGTTCATGAGGAAGCCGCCTGTTCCTCGCTGGATGCTCCCGAACCCGCCGTTGGAGGTTGATCCATGTCTGCGTCAGGAGATTCGACATCCTGGTTGGTGACAGACAGAAATGCGTCCTCCAAGTCCGTTGCAACTTCGCGGAACTGTGAGATCGCTTCGCCTTGTTCGACCAAATGAGCCAGCAGCGGAGTGAGTTCGAGGTCGCTCAAACTGGTCGCGAAGCGGACCATCGTTTCTGCCGGCGCTCCGGTCACGTCTTCTGGCGACGCCGATAGCCACTTGGCGACCAAGCCCACGACACGGTCGACCTGATTGACGTCGACCAGCTGAATCTCGTACATGCGTTTTTGTCGAATCTCGCGCATGATCTCGTCGAGGGTCCCAAATGCTCGTAACTTGCCTTTGATAATGATGGCGACGAGATCACAAACCCGAGCAAGTTCAGGCAGAATATGACTGGTCACAATCAGCGTCTTACCCATTTCAGCCAATCGTAGCAGCAGCAATCGCATGTCGATCCGCGCCTGTGGATCAAGACCGTTGGCTGGCTCATCCAGAATCAACACCTGTGGGTCGTGCAACAACGTGCGGGCTACGCCAATGCGTTGCTGCATACCGTGGCTGAGCGCCTCGACGAAAAGGTCCTTCATGTCTGTGGCATTGGCAATCTCAAGGACTTCGCCGATCCGCTTGGTTCGCTGACGCCGCCCGATGCCGTATGCCGCACCAAAAAAATCGAGGTATTCGGTGACGCGCATGTTGTCATACGAGCCAAATTGATCTGGCATATAGCCGACCATCCGTTTGATCTTTCGCGATTCTTGCAGACAATCCGCGCCGGCAATCCGTGCCACTCCGCCAGTCGGTTTGAGCAGTCCTACCAAGATGCGAATTGTGGTCGTTTTTCCAGCACCGTTGGGACCGATAAAGCCCAAGATCTGCCCGGCACCCACGGTGATTGACAGTGAATCCAACGCGGTGAAATCGCCAAACTTTTTCGATAATTGGGCTGTTTCCACAACCGGAGACGAATTCGTCACTTGCTACTCCACCTTGATTAACGCATGGTGCCCATGGCATCGAGGCTCACATAGTCGATCTGCCAGGTACTGTTGTCAAATTGCCCGACTTTGGATGTTGCCCGCCCTTCGCGGATTTGCCTTTGTAATTCTGTTTCGGTCACTTGGATCACCAGTTGGAATCCTCCCGTGGCATCGAGTTCGAGTGCTTCCGGCCGATCGATTACGATTCGCAGGACACCGTTTGGATTGGATCGTTCGTGGAGCAACGTCGGTGTTCCATCCACGATACCTTCAATCTTGAGCGTTCGTGAAGGGGCATTAATCTTGATCGTCAAGGTCGCTTGGGTCAGTTGCAGAGGAACCAATGCTTTGGGAACAACAAAACTCAGGTACGTCTGCGTCGGCTTGAGGGCGTGTTCCATCCATTGTCCCGTTCGATGATTGAACACCGACGACGAACCGTAACGACCGGCAAATGACTGGATCCGAATAAATGTGGCCGGGATTTGCACGTCGATGCCAGTTGCCGGACGTTCAATTCGTAGCGGGATGGACGTTAAAGCGGAGCCTACTTTCTCGAAACTGGCGTCGAACTTGACCCCCATATCCAACGGAGGCATCCAGACCAATAGTGAAGGTTCCGTTCCAAATGGGTTGGTTGCCGTGGACGCCAAGAGTTGTCTCAGCAACTGCTGCCGGCTGCGCTGTTTATCAGACATCAAACCGTCTGCAATGTACTGCCCATCGGCCAACACCTCAGGAGTGCCAATACTGAAAGAGCCGTCGGAATTCAACGAAACCGCAGATGCCCGCGCCGGCGCGGCTACGATCACCGCGTCTTCACACTGGCCGGCGTCGATGCCAGTTAGGGTGCCATGAAAACCGGTCTCGTCAAATGTGCCATGTGCCACACGCGGAGCGCCGTGAGACACGGTTCGCTTGGAATCGATGTATCGAACGACCCCCGAAGGCTGTTGGAGATTCGCCCACCGAGACTGACCGTCGTCGTCCCAGACAATCCGCTTAATGGCCCCCTGAGCTTCCAGCGTATTAACCGTCGCTAAAGCGCCGCTTTCGGCAGTCAACTCAAGTTCACCAGATTCCTGGCTATAGATGGCGGTCACGGCGGAAATATGTGTTTCATTGGTCGCATTCGAGACGCGCACGATTTGTCCGGTTGCCACCGTCGATGGTACCGCGACGGTATTTCGACTTCCGACAACCAGGAAAACGGCCGAGGTTACCAGCGCTGTCCCCGGAACAAACCAAGCCAGACGGTCGAGTCGGTGTTGCCTAGCCCACCAACATCCGAACGACAAAATTGCCAAGGAATTCAAACCGAGTATCCACGTGGCAAGCCGCCGGCTCGGAATGCGATAGCCAATCTGGTCGTTTAACATCGCGCCAATGGCCGTCGAATCCACAGGCATTTCTTCATACGGCTGAAAGAAACGGCTCGCCAGCGTGCGAAGCGCCGGCGAAGCGTCGCCACCACTGATCCAGCCTCGCGCCTCAAGTGTCGTGAACAAGACCTCGCCATCTCCCACTTTCTGCCAGAATGCAACAGGCCAGCCGTCCACGCGACAGTGAATGTCGTCCGTGCCGGCGAAGACACGCAGCATCTCAACTGGAATCTCTGACGACCATGACTGCACGACGGGCTTACCCGAGAGGTCTTGAATGTCGCCCTGATCCTCCAGTTGAAACTCGTTCAGCTCAACACGATCAACAACGGTACAGCTGGCCGCATTACCAAGCAGCGCAGTAACCGTTTCCATACTAGTCTGGTCGAGCATAATCCAAATACGCCCACCCTGTTGCAACCAATGTCGCAGATTCGCCAGCCCGGCCGAGTCATTCAGAATTCGGTCGCCGCTGATAACCATCTGATCAAGCGAGTTCAGTGTGGTCGGAAATGGCGGCATGAAGTCCTGGCCGAAGTCGATCATCACGCGTGAATCGACGGCTGATTCCCGTGCTTTATAGGCCATCTCGTAAATGTCCCAATCCATTTCCGGTGCTAGCCCTGTCTCGTCTGGCATCGCTCGCTGTAATAGTAAGCCGGACTTCGTTTGCGAGTAATCCAGCACCAGCGGTTGACCCGTGATGCGCGATTCCGACGGATTGGATTCAAACGTCTCTGTGCCGTCCGTTTCACTTAGTCGCATGATGGACGCACTGATCTGAGGCGAATCGCTGAAGGCCTGGCTTGGATTTGTTGTCGATGCTTTTGGAATGAGTATCGGAATAAAGGTCAGCCGCCGCGTTCTAGCGGGAAGCCAGAATCGTCGAGCAAACTGGGGACTCAAGTTGGTGCCAATAAAAACGGATACAAATTCGTTCGTGTCGGCCTTCGTCCGATTCGAGCCGTTCATGGAAAGCGTTGACCAGGCACCTGGTTCGAAGCGACGCACACCCCCAGGTGTAACATTGACGGTAGTCTGAGGATCAGTGTCCCCGTCGGCTTGACCGTGACCCATGGTCGGAACGGCCAATAACATCAGCAGGGGTGCACAACGTTGCAATAACGAGGTCATGAAGCCACCGACGGGGGATGAGATCTTTAGCGCATCGCCAGCCTACACGACAGACAGTACAGATTCAATGAAGGGGGCGGCTACCCGTTAATGAGTTTATGGGTTAGATTTCCCTGGTCGTGATGTTCGCCTGACACGTGTCTGCAGTCATGCCCTCAATCAAAGCGACGTTTGATCATGCCTCTTGACCTGCAATTCGGCCCGTTGACGATCGGTTTCCCCATCGTACAAGCTGCTCTGTCCGGCTACAGCGATTGGCCGATGCGCGTGATTGCTCGGCAACTGGGTGCGAGTTACGCCCTGAGTGAAGTCATGCTCGACCAGTTCTTGGTCGCATTGAAAAACCGACAGCGCACGGGGCACTTCCTGCACATCGGCGACGAGCAGCGACCTGTCGGAGGGCAATTGATGGGTGCCGATCCCGAACAGTTCGCCGCCGGGGCAACGAAGCTGGTCGAAGCCGGGTTTGACGTCGTTGATATCAACTTTGGCTGCCCTGTCAAGAAAGTTCTCGGTCGCTGCAGAGGTGGATTTCACCTTAGCCAACCCGATGTGGCGATCGAGATCATCCATCGGACACGCGACACCGTGCCAGAGTCGATTCCAGTCACCCTCAAAATGCGACGCGGTATTGACGATTCCACAGAGAGCCGCGACAAGTTCTTTCGTATCCTGGAGGCCGCTCTTGGGGTGGGCGTCGCCGGCATTACGGTGCATGGCCGTACCGTGCAGCAACGTTATGTCGGACCAAGCCGATGGAGATTCCTGAAGGAAGTTAAACAGTTCGCCGGTGATAATGTGATCTTGGGAAGCGGTGACCTTTTCACAGCCCAGGACTGTCTTGATATGATGTCGCAGACTGGCGTCGATGGTGTAACCGTGGCACGTGGAGCTATCGGCAATCCGTGGATCTTCTCGCAGGCCCGGGCCTTGGCCGCAGGAAATCCACTACCGCCTCCTCCGAGCCTCTTCGTGCAGCGCGAAGTGATCCGCGACCATTATTACCTCGCCGAACGACTTTACGAGCCGCGCCGCTGCGGTCAGGTGATGCGCAAATTTGGCGTTAGGTACGCCGCCTCGCACCCGGATTACGAGAAGGTCCGGGCGGACTTTGGCAAAAGCTCGACGCGCGAAACCTGGGAAGCCGTCCTTGCGCAATGGTACGCCGAGGATTTGCCGGGGAAGTATCCAGATCCGGTGATCCACCGATCACAAAGCGAAAATGGAGAAGCCGCTTAGCCGCCCGTTGATTTTCGGACGGCAGCAAGGAGCGCTTGCGACACCGGTCCGGCAACAGAAGCGCCTGGTTCTGTGATCTTGCCGGAACGGCACTGCACTTGTTCGCGGGCGACAAATACGTATCTCGATCACAGATTCCAGTCGCCGGATTCCAGAAAGCCCCGTGACTTCAGCAACAACGGTTAAAAACCAAGGCCGCGTCCGACCAACTCCGCGGTTTCGACGGTGCCATCGTTGATCTGAAACATCCCGGGAAACTTGGCTTCCCAAGGGCGATTGCCCGCTGGGCAGTATTGACGACCGTTGCCTTCGATTGCTGCGACCGTGGGGATTCGCGCAGCGATACTGGCCGAATGCAAAAACGACGCCCCCACACAGGTCAAGTCCTGCACGCACAAGAACAGCCCGTACTTTTGAGCGGCGGCACCCATCAACAGCGCCTCACTATGTCCCTTGCACGCTTTTAAGGCCACACCGGAATATCCCTGTTCGCGCGCTAGCAACAGGCTTTCTAGATCGACGAGTGACTCGTCGATCACAACCGGCTTGATTCGAGCCGCTTGGTGCATCTTGTTTTCTGGATTGGCACGCAAATCACGATGCGTCGGTTGCTCGATGTACTGAACGCGTGAAAGTGCTGTTGGAGACTGCTCTTCCAACCTCGCAAGAAAATCCAGAACGTATTGGACATTTGCGCATCTCTCATTGAAATCCAGCGAGTAATTCCACTGTTTGCACCCGCGTTGCGTTTGGGCGTCGTTCGCCACATGCTCGACGGCCACGACCCGCTCGACATCCCAGGTCAGGTCGTCGCCGGCGAGTTTGATCTTTAGATGCGTCAGTCCGTCGGCCTGAATCCACTGGCCCAATGTCTCCGGGAGGCCGTCACCGACACGTTCGGCAATGTCGCCATCGGTTAGAGGGTCGAGGGCACCGACAAGATGATATATGGGCAACCGCTTCTTCGGTGAGCGAGACGTATACTGGTCAAGATACTCGCCAGAAAACTCGTCACCAAGGTACGGTTGCAGGTCGCAATTCACGAATTCGCGGCCTAGCGCATTGTACGAGTTTTTTCCGCAGGCTTTGCCATGAGCGTCATAGATGGCCGCTTCCAAAGGGCTGACCGAAACCAACTGCGCGAGCCTGGGAATCTCTTCATCGATGCCGGCATCTCGCTGGACTTCGGCAACGATTGCAGCGTGTCCCGCGGCAAGCTCATGGCTGATCTCCAGGGGATGCGCGGTGGTCGAACACTGGTTCGCCGCTCGCGCCATTCGCTCGGAAAGTTGTACCATCGCGGCAAGCGACCGTTCCGTTGAAACGACCTGACTCGGCCAGGCCCAGACATTGCCAACAGGCATCGAACCGTGACCGACAGCGCGTTGCCCGGAACGAGATGTCACTTCGACGCGAACATGGAACAAGACGACATCGTTGACCACGCGGCCACCGAATTTGATCGGCGTGCGGTATCCGATCTCTTCGGTTGATGTGATGATGTCCGTTAGGCGAATATCGGTAGATTTGGTCATTGCGGGCCAGTGGAAATTTTAGAAACGGGAATCATCAAGGGTGTGCCTTCCGGACAGCCCAGACAGCAGCTTGTGTTCGGTCGGTCACACCAATCTTTCGGAGAACGTGCTGCACGTGTTCCTTCACCGTTTCGTAACTAATGTGAAGTTCGACCGCAATCTGCTTGTTGGTCAGGCCTTCGGTGAGCTTAACCAGAACCTCACTCTCCCGCTGTGTCAACGGCGCATCAATTTCAACTTTCGCTCCAGCCAAATCGCCGAGGCTGGAGAATCGACGCAGTTTCTTCCGACTCCATACCAATTTGCCCTCGGCGGCCTGCCGGATTGTCTCGACCAACTGGGGAAATGGGGCATCTTTATGGATAAACGCTGCGGCCCCCAGGCCAGTCGAACGTGACGCAAAAGTCGAATTGGAAAAGCCTGAATAGATTACGACCTTCACACGCGGATGCTCGACTTGAAACCTCGCCAACGTTGCAAACCCGTCCAGACTTGGCATGACGACGTCAATCAAAGCAACATCTGGCTGAGATTTCTGGGCTAAGTCCAGTGCCTCAATGCCGTCGCACGCTTCTGCCACAATCTGGATGTCCACCTCTGGCTTGAGCAAGACACGGAGTCCGGACCTGACGATTTCATGGTCGTCACAAACTAACAGCCTGATGGGCATAATCGTAACCTTCTAGACGATCGCGCGCACATGTGGGAAGTCGCTAGCGACCAAATGCCTGAAACTAACGACGGCAATATTGCAGAAGCTGCAGTACAATGACACAGTTCTAATGGGGGTATAAAGCTAAAAACAGGGAAAAGTCGGCCCTCGCATGTACCAAGAACTGCAGTCATTTCATTCGTCTTTTCGAGATCCGATGGCGGTTCAAGAATACTCTACCGCGAATCTGCGGTACCGAATCCCTATAGCGCTTCAAATGCTTCGCCATCCTTTAGATTCATGCAATAGTGAATCTGTCGTGCAACTTCTTGAAACCCCAAGGATGGGTACAGTTTTTGTCCCACCGCGTTCTGGTCGAGAGTTTCGATGCGAACCAGGGTGACCCCTTGTTCACGAAAGTAGGCGATCGCTCGCTCGATCAAGCTGCGCCCAATGCCGCTGCCGCGCCAACATTGGTCCACTGCAAGATTGGGAATAAACCCTTGGCTCGCTTCACGATCAATCCAGGTAGAAATGTAGCCAACGACCTTCTGGTCGATTTCAGCCACCAAGATCATTGCTTCTTCGCGAGCCAAGTCGGCATCAAGATGCCTCGCTTTTCGCTGTTTCCAACTTTGCGTTGTTGGGGCACCAAGCAATGCGTCGATGTTGCGGTCAATGGAGACACCGTCGAATGCCTCAACCGTGATGACCTTGATCCGAGGAAGATCTTCCTTCAGGAACTCCCGATAGAGAATGTCCAACGGCCTCGAGCCCTTCAAAAGTATGAAGACGGAAATCAACAGGCTGCTACTCTTGTTGAACTTCGATCGCACTCAATTGCGGCAGTGTTTTTCCACCTGACGCGATTTCGAGCAGAAGATTCTGGGTGACCTCGACACCATTGAATTCCCGCATGAGTACATTGCTATTGCTGCCAGCTTCTGCGGCGATGTCGACCCGGCTGGCGACGACGTCGCCCTGCAATTTGACATCACAGAGCACATCACCCGGATCACACTCGTCCAACTGCGCAAAGTAAAGCTTGACTGTGTACCTGGCTGATCTATCGTCCTTGCCGCGGAGGGCGAGTTGACAACTGGCGAGTCCGCGATAGCCGCTGCTCATGACCCAGGGCGTGTCCGCTCCCACGACCTCAAGGCTTTCGCTGTTGTAGACGTAGACTCCCCCACCATTGGCGACCTTTGGCTGGATATCGAAAGTATACTCGAGCCGCCCGACGGTTTTCGGCCGCGGGTAGGCCAACCACAACGTCCCAAAACCATCGCGTCGGTCGCCGGGTGCGCCTAGATTGATTGCCAAATGTTGGACGGGTGTACCGGCATCACCAAGACTCGCAATTTTCCAGGTATCCACATCGGTGCGAGGTTCCATTACCACCGTCGCCGAAATCGAGAACTGGCAAACGCAGCCAGCGCTCGCTTCGGGGACCATCAGTAATCCGTTGCCGGGAATCGCATTGACCCAACACCCCATCCGTTGACCGGAAAAATGGCTCACACCACTGTCCGAATAAAGATCGTAGTAGCTGGTAAACCCACTGCGAAAGAACAGCGTATTGGGTGTGGCCGTGAGTCCGCCACAGTGATGGCCAGGACGACTAAACTGCCATTTTGCCAATTCACCCGTGAGCGGATGCTCGCGTTGTTTCTCTTTGCCAGAATGCAGATCGAACGACCAGGGTTCAGCAATAATCTGATTTTCGACGATAATCGGTCGGTGCCGATAGTTGGCATCCTTGGCCCACAGTTTCTCGCCGGTCTTGGCTTCCAAGACCAGCAAACGGCGTTTGCTGAACTGGCCGGAAAGGAATTGTCGCCAATAATGCCCGTTGGCGTTTGCACCACAGATCAGCACGTGCCCATCCTGGTACATCAATGTTAACTGCCCTCCGCCAATGCCAACATAACTGCAGTCCGTTACATCAATGGGCACGGACCATTGCTGTCGGCCGGTGTCGGCATCCAACGCCACGGCCAGACGAAGATCGAGTTTCTTCAGCTCGGCTTCTTTCTTCTTGGCTTCTTCGGGCGGGAGATTCTTCAGCTCGGTCTTGTCTTCTCGCAACAAGGCGTCACGCTGTTGCTGCGATATCGAACTGTCAATCATGAACACCTGACCATCGCCGACAGCTACGGTGACATGCAAGATTTTCTTGCCCTCATACATCCACTTTTGCTTGCCGCTGGCGACATCGATGGCGAAGATCGCGTGGGTGGTGTTTGCGACGGTGTGTCCACGGCGGCGCAAAGACCGTTCGAGTTCTTTCCGGACTGTGCTGGTCCCTAGCAGCATGCCATCGTAATAGCCGACATAACCCCATACTCGCGGCACGCCATCGCCCGACTGCGGCGCCTTATGCACGCGTCGAACCTTTCCAGTTACTGCGTCGATTTCCGTGCATGTGTCGTCGACAGCCACGAAAAGGGCGTCATCGCTGGCAGCAAGGTTGCTGGTTTCTTCGTTATTGAATACCCCCGTCCGCAACGCGCCGGGATTCTTGTATTCCCAAAGAAACAAGCCGTTATAAGCGTCGTAGCAGAGGATACTCTCGATGCCTTGGATGAACATGCGACCATAGGTGGAGAGCGGCGCTGCCGCAGCTTCGTGTCGATTGAGCATCGACGCGGGTCCTGGGTCGCCGTACCACAACACCCCCATGCCACCTTTGACGCGATAGTCCTCGCTCATCGACGTATTCGCCACATCGCCGTATTGATGCGACCAACTACCTGCACCCGGTAGCGTGCCGCGTGTCGCCGTGACGTAGGCATCGTCCGCCTCATTCGTTTCCTCGTGGAAATTCAGTTTCGCGAGCCAAGGCTGCAGTTTGTTGGTCATCCATCGATCCGAACGTCCCGGAGCGGCACTGGGGGCACCGAGACAGATCATTCCACCACAGGGTTTGATTCGGCGAGCAATCTGGCCGGGGTTTGTCGGCAGCTTGCCCGTCAGCATCAACGTGTCTGAGACGACGAGATTTGCAAAATAGTTTGCCAGTGGCATGTCGGCAGGATCACCATGGACGATCAGTACACGGTTGCCATACAAGCCCGCACGATCCAGTGCATCCCGCGACGCGGCAACTTTCTCCGCATCGGGTTCCACACCGACAATCTTCAATTCGGAATTGCGAGCCAGCTCATAGGCCAACCGCCCCTGCTCACTGCCAACGACGAGGCAGAAGCCTTGCGGCGTACCGGTTCGCTGCAGGATGTCTTTCGCTGCAGTCGCGTACATGTTTGTTAGTTTGTCATCTGCATAGACAGGTTCGTTGTCGGTAATCGGAAACTGCGCGGCACGTTCTAATTGCGGCGCTGCATCTGGTGCTGCAAACGCGTAGATCTTGCCGTGGGTCGTACTGACGAAAAGGCGCCCACCTGCGGCTGCCAAGCCACTCGCCTCACCTTCGATCTTCGCTTGCCAGAGGGGCTCGCCGGTTTTCGCAGAGTAGCTGAAGACGGCTCCCTCGCCTCCCGCCACCACCACGTCACCCGCCACGATCAACGACGAATCCGCCGGCGAATCGACACTCCAGAGTGTGCCGACGTCGCTGAGTTCTTTGATCTTCTTTGTTAATTCCCCGTTCTGCTTGTCATATTCTTTACGCTCCATGCTGCTGCGTTTTCGCGACAGGCTGTACTGTTCCAAATTCAGCTTTTGACGTGCCACGGTCGCGGTGGTGTGTTTCTCTCGATCGAGAGCAGCAATGCGAGTTCCCGTGGCAACAATACCTCGATCACCCGTAATGGCCAGCTGACGCCCGTCGATCCAGGCGTAGCCGGTCGAACCGGTTTTTTGATCGAGCGCCAGGAAATGGTGCGGTCCAGACGAGTAAATCTGGCCGTCTGCAAGCAGGGCCTTGTAGCCACCAACAACGCCGCCCGCCGTCGTCCGCCAACTATGAGTCCGATGATGGATCTGCTTGCCCGTGTGCTTGTCGAATGCTGCCGGCAGCGAACGTCCTGACGGAACAAACAACGTGTCTTCAGTGCAAAGCAAAGTGCCCTGCGGCGATAGAGGATTACGTCCTGCATCCTCTTGGCTGATCCGATCGTTCTTCCAAACGACTTTCCCAGTCTTCGCATCAACCGCCATTAGATAGACTGTCTCATGCGGAAACACCCCAGCGCCAAAATACGCCACGCCGTCGTCAACGAGCACTCCGGTTCGGACGGGCCAACGCGAGATCATCTGTCCACGTGCCAACAACCGTTCGTCACGAGGCCCTGCACGGAGTGACCAGATCAGCTTGCCGCTAGCCGCGTCGAGGCAGTAAACAAATCCATCATCGGAACCTACGTAGACTTTTTTATTCCAGACAGTGGGCGACAGACGGATAGCACCGTCGGTGAAGAACTTCCAAACAAGTTCCCCGGAAATCGCATTCACACAGCGAACCTGGTGGTCCACGGACGAGCCAAAATAGACTTGGTCCGCCACCGCCACGACGTCCAAGCCCTTGTCGTAGGCGACCCGATTTCGCATCAGCTTGCCTTCGATCCGTTCGGCACGTGGGCCGGCCCAGGCCAATTCCGGATGGGCGGGTGCCGAATAGACCCATTTAGGCTGTAACGTTGTGGGCAGACTGTCGGTGGTTGAGCCTAAGCGCGCGTTGTCACCAAGATTGGTCGGCCAGTCACCGCGAGCGTGCGAGAACATCGTTGCGGTTAAGATCAATACGATCACGCATCGGGGCAAGATCATGCGAGGTCCTGTCATTGATGAGGCGGGTGTTGTTGGAGGGGCCATTGCGGTGGCGCTATTCTAAGGGATGACGGCGCCTTCGTAAAATCCGCGCTCGATGACTTTCGAAAAACACTGAATAAGGTGGTACTTCCAGGGTTTTAGCCGAGGCACCTGTGCGGCCAGACCCCGCCTGGTGACATCGAATTTCTGGAATTTGCAAGAACCTATTCGTTGCTAGTTCGTCTGATTAGGTGAGGCCGCTTGCAGGTTCCAGGGGAACATCTGGGTCTCGTACACACGTGGAGTTACAATGCTATTTGCCTCGCCAAAATGGACTGCGCCCCGCTGGCACGCCTTGGTCGCCGAAGACAGCCTTCTGCACCAGCGCCTGGCCATCAGCCTGCTTACCCGACGTGGCATCCAGGCGACGGCCGTCAACAACGGCCAGCAAGCCGTAGTGGCCGCACGCGACTTCCGCTTCAATCTCATCTTGATGGATGTCGAGATGCCGGTCCTTGATGGCTGCGCTGCAACACGACAGATCCGCGATCAGGAAACAAAGCTGGGCCGCCGCGTGCCTATCATCGCGGTGACTTCCATGGAGGATCCCGAGCGAGTCCTGAGAGCTGGAATGGACGCGTATATCTCCAAGCCGTTATCTGCATCGGCCCTGGACGGAGTCTTGCGCGAGCTGCTTGCCGAAACCGCTTGTTGCTGAAGAGCTCGAGCCACGTGATGCGAATCGCCTTTGACCGCAAGCTGAGGGTGTTGTCTCGAGTCAGCTAACCATCGCTCCCGCACACGCCTCTCGGTTGCGGTAGCGACTCACTTGAACTACGGTAGCCAATGACAATCGTTCACACGCCTCCGCTTCCAGGGATCCCACGATGGCACGACTGCTCTTGGTCAGCGCTGCTCTTTCTTTTTCGGTCGCCTTGTCCAGCCCAATGGGATCGGCGGCCGAAATGCGTGCCTTCGTCGGTGCCCGTATCATTCCGATCGAAGGAAAGGTCATTCCGCACGGCGTGATCTTGATCTCGGGCAAGAAAATTCTTGCCGTGGGCACCGTTGGCAAGATCGACATTCCCAAAGACGCACAGCAGGTCGACGTCGACGGGCGCGTCATCATGCCTGGATTAATCTGCACCCACAGCCATATCGGTGGCGTAGGTGCCGCCGATGGGAGTGGACCGATTCAACCCGGCGTCCGTGTGTCCGACTCCATCAACATCCACGATTCTGGATTCAGGCGAGCCATCGCAGGCGGTCTGACCACGCTGAACATTATGCCCGGGTCCGGACACCTCAGCAGTGGACAGACCGCCTACGTAAAACTGCGTTTTTCTGCTGATGGACCGCGCACGATCGACGACCTGTTTCTTCGCGACAGCGAAGGCGAACCGTTGGGCGGTCTCAAGATGGCCAACGGCACGAATTCGATGAAAGGAGGAAACTTCCCCGAGACACGTGGTAAATCGGCATTTCTGGTCAGGCAACAGTTCATTCTGGCACGTGAATACCATGCGAAAGTGACTGCCGCCAAAGGCGAATCCGCCGACCTGCCCCCACGCGACTTGCATCTGGAAACGTTGGTCGAGGTGATGCAGGGTAAACGGATTGTCCATCACCATACCCACCGGCATGACGACATCATGACGGTCCTGCGTTTGTCCAGCGAGTTTGGCTTTCGCGTCGTTCTGCATCACGTGAGCGAGGGTTGGAAAGTCGCTCCCGAGATCGCCGCCGCAAAGGCTCCCTGTTCGATCATTTTGGTTGACTCGCCCGGAGGAAAGTTGGAAGCTCGCTATCTTCGCTTTGAAACGCCTAAGATTCTTGAACAAGCAGGTGTCCGCTGTGCCTTTCACACCGATGATCTGATTACAGACTCAAGGTACTTCTTTCGAATGGCAGCCCTTGCCGTGCGTGCCGGAATGTCACGTCAGGCCGCGTTGGAAGGCCTCACATTGGCGGGCGCCGAAATGCTGGACTTGCAGGATCGAGTGGGGTCGCTGCGAGCGGGAAAGGACGCCGATTTCATTATTCTGGACGGCAATCCTCTCAGCGTTTACACCAAAGTTCTCGAGACCTGGGTCGAAGGACGACGTGTGTTTGATCGGTCAGATCCGAAAGACTATTTGTTCGCCGTTGGTGGATTTGGTGCTGGCCACGATCAACGCCCCTATTTCTGCTGTTTTGACCAAACGCGGCAGGGAGAATCACGATGAAAGTGAATCGCAATGCCGTCATCATCGGCGTGGCTTTGCTGTTTTCCACATTGACCTCGAAATCGCCGGTCGACGCTCAGATCGCCGTGCGCGGTAAGACGGTTTACACGATGGCTGGGCCGCCGATCAAAGATGGCGTCGTCGTGATTCAGGGCGGCCTTATCACGGCGATCGGTACCGCCGACACGATTCGGATACCGGATGGCTACAAAGTCCTGAGGGCCAACATCGTCACGCCGGGGTTGGTCGACGCCCACAGCACCGTCGGTCTATCTGGCATTTACAACGTTGATCACGATCAAGACCAACTTGAACACTCCGACCCGATTCAGCCTGAACTTCGCGCGTTGGATGCGTTTAATTCTCAAGAGTCATTGATCGACTGGATTCGCAGTTTTGGCGTCACAACCGTGCACACGGGACATGCGCCAGGCGAATTGATCTCCGGGCAGACGATCATTGCGAAAACGGCTGCAACGACTGTTGAACGAGCTGTGATGCATCGCAGCCGCGCCGTCGCCGCGACACTCAGCTCGAGAGCCCGAAAAACGGGGACATCGTCGCCAGGCACGCGCGGCAAGATGATCTCGATGTTGCGAACTCAGTTCATCAAGGCGCGCGAATACCAAGAGGCACGGGATGCGACCGCGATTGTTGGTGACATGGATCCTCCAGCTCGCGATCTGCGTCTTGAGGCCTTGGCGGATGTGTTATCCCGAAAAACACCGCTAATGGTCACCGCGCATCGTGCCCAAGATATTGCAGGAGCGCTTCGCTTGGCAGACGAGCTCGACATCAACGTGTGGCTCGACGGCGCCGCCGAAGCGTATCTTCTCGTTGACGAACTCAAAGCAGCCGGTGTGCCCGTACTCATCCATCCGACGATGGCCCGTCCATCGGGCGACTTGGAGAACCTCAGCTTCGAGACGGCTGCAATACTGGTCAAGGCCGGGATTCCAGTTGCTATGCAAAGCGGTTACGAAGCTTACGTTCCCAAGACGCGCGTCGTTCTTTTTGAAGCAGCGATGGCCGCCGCCAACGGACTGTCAAAGGACCAGGCACTGGCAGCCATCACGCGGGAAGCGGCCAAAATCCTCGGTGTCGATAATCGCATCGGCTCACTGGAAGTTGGCAAGGACGGAGATGTCGCCCTCTTCGACGGCGACCCCTTCGAGTACACCACGCATTGCGTGGGAACGGTCATCGAAGGCCGAATCGTCAGCAGTGAGAAACGTTGAGTCTGCTCGCCTATTCCCTGTCCGCTGTTGTCAACACAAGGCCGCCGCTGCGCAGATACTCGAGCAAGTCCAACACCTCATCCTTGTCGAACGTATCGAGCAACCCTTCTGGCATGAACGACTGTGGCGATGGTTGCGACGTGTCGATATCGGCCTTGAGAATCTCTGTCAGCCGTGTGGGTGCGAGCGGCTCGGTAGCAATCTTGAGGACAGGCGATCGATAGTCACCACTGAAAATCACCTGCCCTTCGTAGACTTTTCCAGCGTTTGTCGTGATCCGGCGACGGCGGTAGTTCTCTGCAATCGTCAATGAGGGTTCGAGGATTTCCCGCAAGAGGTCGTGCGGGCTGAAACGTTGCGCTACTGACGTCAGTTCCGGCCCCACCGAGCGCCCCTGCGTTCCCAGGCGGTGACAGCGCTCGCACAGAGCCGCGGTAAACAACTTCTGGCCTCGCGCAAGGTTAGGCGAGGACTGGCGGTCGGCAAGTTCGCCTGCCAGATCGGCGAGCTTCCATTTTCGGATAAACGGGCGCGGCGGGCCGGGCGTGGAATCTTCGTCTGTCGAGCTGGCTTCGATCAACGACCCGAGTTGCCGCTTTTCCTCATCGCTCAAGCCAGCGATCGCGTCCTCTCGAATTGTCTGAATAAAACCGGGCATACCTTGCCCTCCCAGATAGTCGTCGGACTGTCGCAGCGCGGAAAAATAGACTTCTCGCGACTGAGGCGACCAGCCGAACCGAGCGTTACGTAGAAGGTGTAAACACTGCATCTGCTCGTTCTGCCGTTCTGAAGCGGCGAACGTTGCCAACGTTTTTGTCACGACATGCGGCGTACCATACGCCACCAGAATCTCACCCAGAATTCGGTTCGTATCGAAGTCGGACATCGGATAGAGTTCATCAATCTTCGAGATCGCTGTGCGCTTCTGCTCGGCTGAGATCTCCGCATCGTCTGTCAGACAAAGTTGATAGGTATAAATCGCAGCCTGCAATTCTCGTCGTGATATTTCTTCAAAGGCCAGTCCGTTAAGCCTGTTCACGATGGCCGGCTTGATGCCTGGCGCGCCACTGCGCGCCAGCGACAACATTGCATTCACAGCCACTCTTGGGTTCGGCTCTTCAATTGCACGCGATTCCCAGGTGCCGAGCGGTTGATGTTCGATCGCCATCCGCGCAGCGTGCACCAACTGCGGGTCGTCACTGGCCAGCCAGCGCCACGCCTGGTCCACGGCGTCGCTGCCAATGGGCGTCAACAACGCTTCCAACGCTCGACGCTGCCTGCGAGCCCGGGCTGTGAATTGCGCGCGAGCCACCTGTTGCGCGGTTGCTGGTCGATTCTTTCGATCACCCGTATAACGCACGCGGTACAGCCCCGACTGTGTTTTTCGACCACCCGTCACCAGGTACATCGCGCCGTCAGGGCCAAAGTCCAAGTCGGTGACGTTGAGCGGCCGGCCTCGCAAAAACGGCTCGGCACGTCCGAAATAACCAGCCCCCCGCGGTACCAAATGAACGACCAACACGCGTCCATAGGCCCAATCCAGAATATAGAGAGCGTCTTGGTACGGCTTAGGATAATTGCTGCGGTGCCCGAATTTGACGGCCGTCGGCGAGCCTTTGCCGATGTCCAACGTCGGTGATGCACTGTCCGGATGGTCCGGGAAGTACGGCGGCCAATTACCCGTGACACCGCGCCAACCAAAATCGCCGCCTGGGACCAACTGGTTGACCCGAGTCGGACGATACCACGGGGCACCCATGTCGTGTTCAGCATCGGCATCGTAGGTGAACATCTCGCCGTCAGCGTTGAAGTCAATCCCAAACGGATTTCGCAAACCGGCCGTCACGAGTTCAATCTTGCTGCCATCCGCGTTGAGTCGAATGACATGGCCCTCCCGCGTATTGGCGCCACGTCGTTGTTCTCGAAACGGCGATGTAAGGTCCGGCAGCGTGGTTGGCAGGTCGACAGAATCGCCGTGAATGCTGTAAATCCAGCCATCGGGACCGAGCGCCAGATCGTTACGGCCGTGTCCAACGCCTCCCGTCGAACTGTACAGTAGGTCGACTGTCTCGAATTGGTCGTCGCCGTCGGCGTCTCGCAACCGATACAGCCCTTTGGAGTTGTTTGCGTTGGCGTACAGCGAGTTGTGGGCGAACAGTAGCCCACGACACTCCAACAATTCGTCGTTAATCGTCTCGACTTTCGCGACACGATCGCCGTCATCGGCCAAGGTCATCCGCAGCAACCCTTTGTCCTCACGCCCAATCACGAATCTGCCTTGTGGGTCAATTGTCAAGCTGACCCATGACCCTTCGTCCGGCGCTGCGGCTCGAATCAAACGGACCTCGAATCCCGGCACGGTTTGAAATTGACCGGGTTCGCTGTCGGGAGCTTCGCCGAGTGCACGCATCCATTGTGTGTAATCATCAAACGGATTGATCTCGATCGCCTGCTGCGGCACGAACCACGGTCGTGCCGCGACCTTTCCCAAACTGACCGTTGGCGTTGACCGCGACACCCAGGTGGAATCTGTGATAATTTGGCGTTCGCCTTGGCGCGTTTGAAGAACGAGCCTGACGGCCAGCGCCGCGGCGACTTCTTGGGCATCTGCCTGGACGCTAACAGTGTTTTTTCCAGGGTGTAATGAAGCCAACACATTGAGTTCAACCGGATCGTCGTAACTCCGGACAGTTGCGACCACTTGGCCGTTGATCTGCACCGACGCATGGCAATACTCGGTCATGACAACCAACTTTGCCTTCTGTGAGCCATGTGGCACTTCGAAGGATTTCGATAAGTGGGCTTTGCTGCCAGCTTCGCGCGATGTTGTTGGCCAGATCCATTGCGGTGCCGAAATGTCGGCCGCTTCGAGGTTTGGCCCAATGCCTTGTGAAAACACCGTGCCCTGCGAGGACACTATCGTTGAAGCAACCAAGAAGAGTCCAGTCAGAGAGGTCAGTCGTATCATGTCAACTATTCCATTTGGCGAGTAAGCTCGAGGCAAAATCGATTCATTACACCATCAGACGATAATCAAGAACATACGCGATGCCAACTCGAATCGCATCCCAGGCAGCCTAACGGGGTGATGGACTTCTTCGAAATTCCAAGACGATGGTAATCCGACGGGTAAACGGCGACTGCACGCTGCAGACACACGAATCACGATTCGCCCTGAATCACCAAACATTTGAGATTCCCGTCGCGGTCCTTGCAGTAGAACCGGCGGCCTGCCAAGACGATGTGCGGCCAAGCATCACGGCGAAACAGCGCATTACGATGCGCCAACTCGGTGTAGTTGCCGGGCGAGCGGCGTGCTGTTTCGACAAGCGACAACTTGCCCCGGTCCGCCCAAACCACCAGACGATCATCACTCGTCACCAAACACGAACCGGCAGTACCGACTTTGTTGCCTTTCCAGATCGCCCTGCCGGTTTTCCAATCGATACAGTGAATGCCACGCCAGGCCCAGTAGACACGACCATCGTGAATCAGGGGGCTGCATACACCTGAGGGATCGTTGATCTCCCATACTTTCTTCGCTTGTCCCAATGTCACATCAAGACGGCACATCGCATACTTATTGTAGGCAGACGTGATGATCACGCTGTTTCTGTGAACGGCAGGTGTCGGAATATTGTTGGCAAAGTCTGTCGTCCACGGATACACGGCCACCGTCTCGCCCACATGCCCGGCGTCGAGACGCACAACCACGAGATTCCTCATTGTGAGCAGTGCCACGCAAGGAGTCCTTTCGACAATGATCGGTACTGGACCGCCAGAGTGCCCTGCTTCGTCCTTCACTTTCGAAGTCCACAACAGTTTTCCAGTAAGCTTATTGAACCCTTTCAGCGTCCCCGTCTTTGTGTCACCGACTTCGACCAGCAACGTTTCCTGGAAGACGAGTGGCGATGAGGTATAGCCGTAGTCGCGTCGGCTTTGACCAGACCGTTTGCCTCCAACATCAGGCCGCTGCTGGGCACCAAACCGATCGTAAAGATTCAACGACCAAACCTCCCGACTGTCACTTCGGGTATTCCAGCAACACAGATCACCGTCGATGCCAAGCGTGTACAGGTAGCCGGTTTTGGGATCGAATTCCGGTGTCGACGATGGGCCACTGTAGATGCTCTTGTCGCCAGTGCTCTTTCGACCATACAAAGGTGCGGCATAGGACTCTTTCCACAGCGTCTTTCCGCTGGCCGCGTCGAGACACATGACGTTCTCTGTTTTGCCCGTCGAGCCCATCGTATAGAGGCGATTGGCCACGACCAAAGGTGACGTCGAGCCCTTGCCAACGTTACCTGACCACGCCTCGTCAAGCCGCCATTGTTTTCCGTCCCACCCGGATGACTCGGCGACGATATCGTTTCGATTCACACCACGCCAGTGAGTCCAATCGTCGGACCATGCCGCCGGTGGATCGAGCAATATCGTCGCCGCGCAGGCAAGGCAACAGCACGGTCGTCCTAATCGCAATCGCATAACGCTCTCCCGGTGATCCAACGCTCGTGACTTGCCGATGCCCAGTTCAAATACCCTGTTCCTCTGACCCCAGCCCCGGATCACTTTGGTCAAGTGTGTCAACCCGAGGCGGAGCAGAGGGGTTTTCTTGATCGAAGTTCTTGGCCATTTTTGTCAACTGGATGATTGATTGTTGTTGCCACGAAGGAAACGGACCACGGAGTGTAACGGAGGTAACATGATGTGAAAACCGCTGCAAACTGACAACTAAAAAGCGAAAAAGTCTGTTCGGGGAGAAGGTGGCCGAAGGCCGGATGAGGGGTGGCAAATTTCATCGGCAATTCGCCCCCCCCCTCATCCTATCCTTCGCCCCGAGGCAGAGAAGGGGCGCGCTGCCGGCTTTTTCTCGTAGCCAACGTTGCCAAAGTCCGTCAAAGCAAAGGGGCCTGTCAATGCAAATGAAACACGACAACGGCGAAGGGCCGGTCTAGGATCGCTCGATTTCAAAGCTATGGTGTCTAACGGTCGACTTGCGCACGCCGTAGGGCCTTCGATGGGCGAAATCGGCGGCAATCGTGTTGGCGCGTTCTGGATTGACGGCCCCGCCATGGGCGTGAAGTAGGTAACGCACCACTAGCGGCTGCGCCTGCGTGGTCATGATCGGACCATGCATCCCGGGTGATGCTCCCATCCAGCCGTCTTCACGAACGTGCCAGTGTACTGGAGCCCCCGTCTCGCTATTGCCCGGATGATCAAAAAACGTGATGCCCTCGGTCACGGACTTCCGCGAGGGAGCATCGACGACGCGAGGTGAATCAGCAGCAGGAACGGGTCCGCTGTAGTCCATCCACCGCGCCGGGTGGCCGAAGATAGCCGGTTCGCCAACAACACCTTCGCTGTTGGTCAGTTGGCCACCACCGAAGTACGCGGAAATCGACTTGGCAACCCGAACTGCCAAGAAGCCAAAATTGGTTTTTCCGAACTCGAGACTCTCCGCACGAGGCCGAAACGTCGATTGCAGTTCGAGCAGCGTCTCTCCCGAATCACCGGGCCGCAAGATTGCGATCAGCTCTTGGTCGATCAATTCCGCCGGGTCGTGCCCGTCGTACCAACCGAGTTGTACAGCCATCACGGCTTCCTCGTCGCCGTCCTTATAACAGAGCCAGTTTTTTTGCCGAATCGTCGCGGCCGAATTGTTATTCCAAAAACTGATACCCAAGACCTTGTCGTAGGCAAACCAAATCGATTGGTGATGGTCGTGATTCGGCGCGCCGGGGTGACCCATTCTTGTGAGCGGCTGTCCGGAAGGCCCCGCCAGCGGAAAGAAATAAGGGCGCGGATACTCGTCACTGAAATGCCATCGCAAACGTTCGTTGCCGTCGATTTGCAACGAGACTTGATGTTCGGCCAAGGGGACGATCTGGCAACGTGGAAATTTGTACGGCATGGCTCAACCTCGCTCTCAATAGACTTCTCTATGTAATTCTGTCGCTACTCCGATTCTACCGGCTCCACCAGCTGGGCAAGATCGGGGCGTTCCAAATGGTGCCCCGTTGCCTGTTGGAACTCGTAAGCGATAGTCAACAAATCCACTTCGCCAAACAATTTTCCGGTGAACGTAATTGACGTGGGTGTCTTCACGTCATCGCGAGTGCAAAAACCATTCGGTAGAACGGCGGTCGGATGGCCAGTCATATTCGTGTAAACCAGGTCATTGCCGCCGATGTAGGCGTCCACCTTCGCCAGTACCGTTTCCATCTGCCGGATCAGCAACGTGCGAATCCGATTCGCACGCAGGTATTCCACCGCGGGCACAAATTCGCCTTCACGAAAAACCGGAGGCCAGCGGTTCAGTCCTTCGGTGATGTTGCCGCGCGTCAAGTCGTCGAAGACGGCGGCAGCCTCTGTGTCGAGAATCAGCGTCAGCGCCTTGACCGGCAGATCGGTGGGAAGTTCAATCGGCACCAGTTTCGCGCCCAGCTGCCTCAACACTTCGACGACTGGCTGTTGGGCGTCCGAGTCGGTTTCAAAGTAGCCAATGGTCATCGTACGCAGATCGCGACGAGGTGGCCATGAGAACGGCTGATTGATGGCGGTCGCGTCCAACCCATCTCGGCCGTGAATGGCATCAAATACCAGCGCGCAATCTTCAACCGAGCGGCAAATGGGGCCAATCTTGTCCATACTCCAAGCCAGCGACATGCACCCATGACGACTAACACGACCAAACGATGGGCGGAGCCCGCTACACCCGCAGCGCCGGCACGGCGAGACAATGCTGCCCAGTGTTTCGCTACCCAACGCGAATCCAATCAGGCCCGCAGCGGTAGCGGACGCCGAGCCCGCTGACGAACCGCTCGATCCTTCCTTCACGTTCCACGGATTGCGAGTCATTCCACCAAACCACTTGTCGCCCCAGGCGAGTGCACCCAAGGAGAGCTTGGCCAGCAAGACAGCCCCCGCCTCATCCAATCGTGACGCGACTGTGGCTTTCGTCTCCAGCCGCTGATCCTGAAACGGCGTGGCACCCCAGGTGGTCTTATAGCCAGGGTAGGAGATCAGGTCTTTCGCCCCCCAAGGAATTCCGTGCAACGGGCCGCGATACCGACCGGTCGCCATTTCTCGATCCGCCTGGCGAGCCTGCCGCATGGCCAGGTCGTCGGTCAAGCTGACTACGCATTTTAAGAACTTATCAAAGCGATCCAAACGCCCCAAATACATCTTAGTAAGTTCGACAGACGATATCTGACGCGCCCGCAACAGTGCGGCCAACTCCGAGACGGGTAAGAAGGCCAGATCTTCTTCGTCGGTGGGCAGCTGCGGCGGTGTCCATTCAATCGGACGTGAGTTGCGTCGCACCGTCAGGCCTGACTCCTGAACCACAGGCTTCGGTTGAAAAATGAGCGCAGGCGGAACGTCGTAACCAATCTCGACCTGGCGCATTTCCTCGAAACGGCGAATCGCCGATTGTACCGCGGTCGCCGTCGATACGCGTTCTTCTTCACTAAGTTCCAGGCCCGCGATCCACTCCGCCTGCTGAATCATCTCGCTAGTTACGGTGCCGCGCTGGTCAATTTGTGCGGCCAATGCACGTTGGAATGCCAAGGTCCCGACCCCGGTTGCCGATATCAACTTGAGTGCCTGGCGACGACTGACATGTTGGTCAGCAACCGTGAGTGACGGTGAACTCGATTCAGCAGCGTGAGACGGCGATTGAGAGTCCACGGCGATTCTCCAGCGAGATCATGATGCAAGCGAACATCACTATAACCGTATCACGATAGTCACTGGTTTTTCAATGCACTCTCATTCTGTTCCTGCAGAATGTCGGCACTGACGCAACTAATCACCGCACGGCACGGTCGAAATCGAGCTACGGGTTCGAAGCGCTGCGAGCCGGTCGATTCATCGGTGGTTGGCCCGCGGCTGGCGTCGGCGGCTGCATTGGAACCTGCGGTGCGACGCGTTTCTTTTTCACGACCACGGGCAACTTGCTCAACTCGCGCCGTTTTTCTTGTGGGAGAAACTCCCGTTCTACCAGCTCGGGATCGTACTGCGTCCACGTCTCACGAATCATCTTCGCAACGACTTTTCGAAGCACATCCCGCTCCTTGAAGTCGTGCCAAACCGCGACGTAGTCCCGGTCTTTCCAATTACGGACAGGAATCTGAGCCGGGCTCTTCAGCAACCGCCAATCGCGAACATTATAGCGTTTCTGCACGCCACACCAGTCATAGAAGATGAGCTGGTCGAAGACCAAACGGCCTTGCTCGTCGAAGAAGTGGTTGATCTCCACAAGGTCCACCCGATCCACCTTGGCGTGTTCGGTAGGCGTAAACCCAAGTAGAACGCAAACGGCAACTGTTGGCATGGCTCCCACCGCTCTCCTCCTTGAGTTCGGGTGTGGGCGGAGCATCAATGCGCCGGAGGCGCGTCGCATCAGTCCTTATCGACGTTGTACGTGTTCAAGGCAAATCTATTCTTTCAATAGAAGAAAATAACGAATGTGTCCAGGGCGTTTTCAGACAACCCAACGTAGCAACGTACCGGTTCGCGCCGCGGTGAATGAGTTAGGACATCCTGTCGCATATCATCCTGTCGAATGCGCTAGCAGTGAAAGATGGGGTGGGAGTCTTTTTTTCGCGGAAAGGCATTAACTTCGACGCCTCGCGCCGCAACGAAACCGCTCCTGGTTTACAAATCGAAAACGACAATACCCCCTAGAGTGCAGGTGGTCGTATTGGTCGTTTTCGCTGCCTCGACGATCCCGCTCCGGTGCGCCCTCGCCATTCTCGGCGAAGTGCCGGAGTCCGATCCGTGGCTGGGCGGCCATCGCCCAACGATATCGGTTTGAACAAACTGGTATCCTTTCATCTTCCATCTTTTCGATCATCATGGCCTCTGTTGCCGTCTTCATTTCTGTGTTTCAGGAGACAAATCATGTTCAATCCCAACGGCAAAGCGATTTTGGCCGCTTCCGCACTGGTGACCGTCTTTGCGATTCACGCGGATGCCGCCGCACAACAAGACGCCACCGCCGAAAAGAGCTTCCGTGTCGTGCTACTGCCAGACACGCAAAACTACGCTGAGAAGTATCCGGAGACATATGTCGAACAAACGCTGTGGATTCGCCAGCATCTGAAGGAAGATAACACGAAATTCGTCATACACTTGGGCGACATCGTGCAAACTTCCACGCAGAAGCCCGAGTGGGAAAATGCGAATCGGGCAATGCGACTTCTTGACGGTGTCGTACCCTACAGCATGGTGCCGGGTAATCACGACATGGTGGTGAAGAGTCGCGATTCAACGTTGTATAACCAGTACTTCTCGCCGTCCCGTTTTGCGGACCAAAAATGGTATGGCGGACATATGGGCGACACAAACGACAATAACTTCTGTTTTTTTGAAGCCTGTGGCATGCAATTCATGGTGGTAAGTCTCGAATTTGCTCCACGCGATGAAACACTCCAATGGGCAGCGGGCGTGACAAGTCGCTATCCCAATCATCGTGTGATCGTAGCGACTCACTGCTATATGCGTCCAAAGGGCCGGGACACGGCTTGTGCGACGTCATACAACGTCGCCGGCAACAGTGGCGAACAGATGTGGCAGAAGTTTATTCGCAAACAGCCAAACATTTTTCTCGTCGTCAGCGGTCACGTGCTGGGAGTCGGTCTCCAAACAAGCGTCAACGATGCCGGCGGCAAGGTGCTGGAAATGCTTACCGATTACCAGGGTCTCCCCAACGGCGGCGATGGCTGGCTTCGTTCACTGCAGTTTGTGCCTTCCGAGAACAAAATCCACATCGAGACGTATTCACCCTTATTGGATAAATACAACAAGGATGCGAAGGAAACATTCTCGCTGAATTACGACATGACCGCTGCCAAGCGGAAGGCCGGTTGACCAGCATCGATAGAGACAACGGCGCGGATGCGAATTCCGATCAGCATCGAGATCAACGTGAAGTCACCAGCTACGAATCTCCGATTTGCTTTGGCCGCAGGTATTGTGGTCCTGTGTAGTCAGGCTCTGGCCGAAACCCACTCGGACCGGCCGAACATTCTGTTTATCATGACCGACCAGCACCGTTGGGATTGTCTCGGTGCCAACGGCAATCGGCTGATCAAGACGCCGCATCTCGATCGCCTGGCGGCGGAAGGCGCAAACTTCACGCATTTCTTCGTGCAGGCCCCGGTGTGCGTTCCTTCGCGAGTCAGCTTCTTCACCGGACGCTATCCGCACTCACATCGAAACCGAGTCAACTATACACCCTTGGACAAGGGTGAAGTGTTAATGCAGCGCCGCCTGCGCGAAGCCGGTTACAGAACGGCATCCGTCGGCAAACTTCATTACCACCCACCGAACGTAACGGAAGCCAAACGAACAGGATTTGACTTCGTCGAGCTTCACGACGCCGTCCCACAGCTGGATCGCTTCTCCGACTATTTCGCCTGGCGGCAACGACGGGATCCACGTTCCAACATCGGTTACCGCGCCTTGGCAAAAGACATCCCCGACGGAAAGAACCCTTTCCGCCAGGCGATTGACGAAAAATACTCTGAGACCACTTGGGTTGGACAGCGCACCCGGCATTACATCCGCCAACTTGCAACCGGTGATCGTCCGTTCTTCCTGTTTAGCTCGTTCTGGAAACCGCACGCGCCTTTCGAAGTGCCACAACCGTTTGACACCATGTACGACGACGTCGAGATTCCGCTGCCCGAGCAGATGACGTTGGACGCGATCATGCGACTGCCGCCGCCATTACGCGCGCTGATCCTGCGTTTCCGCCCGGCGTACGACATGGACCGCCAACGGCTCATGTGGATGTATCGCAGCTACTACGGCGCAATCAGCCACATCGATCGAGAAGTTGGATTGATCCTGGCCGCATTGGATGAGGCCGGTGTGGCGGACAATACGATTGTCGTTTTCAGTTCCGACCACGGCGACCAAATGCTGGAACACGGGCTGATGGGCAAGAACTGTTTCTTCGAAGCATCCGTCCGCGTGCCACTAATCATTCGTTTTCCAGAACGCGTGCGACGGGATCAGTACAACGAACTCGTCGAGTCCGTGGACGTGCTGCCCACGCTGTTTGAACTCGCCGGACTCCCAGAGCCATATTTGAATCAAGGCCGCAGCCTCGTGGGACTGATCTCACCTGCTCGCGATGACTACCTTCCGCGCGAGGCTGTCTTCAGCGAGAACATTATTCCAGAGGTGATCACCGGGGGCCGCGACGAATTCGAGTTTATCAAGGGAAAGGGGATCCGAGGAATCCGTCACCCCGACGCGAAAATGGTCCGCACCCGTCGATGGAAATACGTCTATTATCCCGAAGGGTTTGCCGAACTTTATGACCTCGATTCTGACCCCCTCGAAATGAACAACCTCGCAGAGGACTTGGAGCACCGCGAGCAGACGTACGCGATGAAAGACCGTCTGCTGCACTGGCTGGCGACGGCCGATGAGCCCGACCAGATCGCGCCCCGCTGGCTACGCCCGAAACGCTGATCTGACGAATCAGTGGCGTGTTGGATAACAGCTTGGTGGTTTTCATACACTGAGCAAGGGGCACCCACGGCACTTCTGGACGAAACCTCTCGCCGAGCAGACTTTTTCGCTTTGGAGGTTTAGGAGAGCCTTGAACATGTCCTTCTCCCTTCGGGAGAAGGTGGCCGAAGGCCGGATGAGGGGTGGCTGATTTCATGTGGCAGGTCGCCCCCTCATCCTATTCCTTCTCCCCGAGCAGACTTTTTCGCTTATAAGCCTCTCTTGCTTCAAGAGTTAAGATCCGTCTCTCCCTCTGGAGATCGTGCAGCTTTCAA
>PVBE012016716.1_pt1 | contig 38022 bp, 20 predicted proteins | sample 1631181 | NCBI WGS metagenome assembly PVBE01 (sample SAMN08397723, study PRJNA350692) | Marine metagenome, whole genome shotgun sequencing project. | isolation source: water | place: Pacific Ocean | collected 2012-04
AAGAACATTTGGATGGCTACATTGGAATCGTGGAATCAAAACTTGCTGGGCAAAAACAAAGGAATCGTTTTTAGCCTTTCTCCAATTCGCCTGTTCAATTCACGTTTTTAGAGCTGTTGGAATTTTCGGATAAGCTCTTAGACCTGCCTTCAAATTTCGAATAACAAAATATATCCCCATAACAAAAAACCATATAGTTAATTCCACTAGCAGAACGCTTATCCCTACTATAAGTAACAGTATCACCTTACGACTACCTCACATATTTACTTCTCAACAAGAGCTTCCATGGAATTATCACATATAAAAACAAGCTTTTTACTTTTATGCTTGATAGTTAATGGTATATCAGCTAAAAAATGGGATGGTAAAAGCTATACCATGGACAACGAAACAGTTACAAGCAATACACACAGATTATCTAAACGATTAAATTGTATAGTTCCAAGCGGCTACGACAGTGACAGAAATTCAGACGGATATTATTCTCAACCTGAAAGCGATTCACCACTAGTTCTTCTTACCTTTAAATAAAATAGCCCCGCACTCGCAGTTAAAGCTACAATTAAACACGCTATAGTAACATACGTTGCGGTAAAAATAGGCGATAAAGTTACTAATATCATACCAAAAAGCCGCCCCCTAACACGTAGATTTACCAAATCACTCGTTCCTGTGACTATTGTAGAAACAATGCGCCTAAGCGATCCTTTTGATGCTTTCAAAATGTTAAAAGACCCTTATGGTCGACGAGTTATAACCACAATTTATGAACGAAACGCTGAGTAACATTTTATATTAAAAGCTATCGAATACATTCAACGAGCATACGCCGCTTATCCACACTCACGTGCTCAATCTCTACCTTACAGACATTCTCTTTCACCAAAGGCAAAACCAACTCAGGCCATTCAATAATAGAAAGACTATCGGAATTATACAGATACTCATCAAAACCAGCAGAGTAAAAATGCTCCAAGTCGTCCAAGCGATAAAGATCAAAGTGATACACGGTACGTCCATCCTTGGTCTTATATTGATTAACGTAAGTAAACGTTGGACTTGTCACATCCTCTGTAATGCCGTAAGCCTTTAAAACTTCCTTAACAAGGGTTGTCTTACCAGCACCTAGCTGCCCTTCCAATGTTACAACATTAGCACGATCAAACAGTGGCTTTAATTTTTCAACCATGACTGGAATCTCATCAACCCCATACGTATACTCATGTTTCATAACGATCCTATAACTTTGATAACTTTTTTTGCTTTTTCTTTTCTTTTTTTGACGGCTTACGAGCACTTGATTGTCGAGATGTCTTTGGAGCATCGTCCTTGTCCATTACATCCGTTACTTCTCTCATAAGATCATCTAGCTCTTGATTTTCATCAGCACTTGTCTTCGTTGTAGGAGCATTAGATGTCATGCTCAAACGTTGTAATTCTGTAGTCGTCTCTTGAGAGAATAGTTTGTCAAAGCTTGGAGAATCAAGCGTTTGAATTCCAAGGTTGTGCACAAAGTTACGAATCTCACGATCGGAAGTAACCACTAACAATTCAAGATGTCGATTGTCCGATGCATACTTTTTAATAACATCGTCAGCACTCTCTCTATAACCAGAATACATAACCAAATGACGCCCCTGCTTTTCACGCGTTGGAAAACCATAGGAACCACCATCAAAAACAATAACGAGAGTATGCCCTTTTGATTGAGCTTTATTAATTAGTTGTTGCACATACGTGTCTCTTTTTTTTTCAGACACTTTGCTAACATTGAACAACTGTTTAATGAGATTGTAACCATCAATAATAATTTGCATGCTTGTATCTTTAAGGCTGTTAGTATACTTTTCTTAGTCAGTATAGCGTTTGTATAAAAAAAAGAATAAGCTTATCTCAGCGTTAAAAGTCAAATAAAGAGAGATTTATGACACAGTTAGTTCAAATTAGACAACGAATCAAAGCGATCGAAACTACAAAAAAAATGACGCATGCAATGCGTTTGATCGCCATGTCCAATCACACTAATTTACGTTCAAAAGAATCAAGCCTTAAGTCATACCAAGAAAGCTTGTCAAACCTCTTTGCGCTCATCAAGCACGGAGCTCCTGATTGGACTCCAAAGTTTGAACATCCTGATGGAAAGAAAAAAACGTTACTCATTTTAATCGGTTCCCAAAAAGGTCTTTGTGGCACGTTTAACACAATGCTATTTCGTTACTTCAGCAATCATTATGAAACGAATGGTAAAGAACTATATGACTTTATTATGGTCGGTCGCAAAGCACTAGAGTATGCAGAAAAAAAAGATATAACAGCTGTTGAATCGCTAGAAGATCTTACAGTTCGTTCACTTGGTTCTATGACACAGGAACTAACCGATTACTTATACAACAACTTATCCAAGTACACAAAAATAATTGTCTTCCGTAATATTAGCCAAAGCTTCTTCAACCAAGTTCCTGAAAAGACTACTATCTTTCCAACCGAGGTAACATCTTCTGATGAACAGCAAGACTTAAGTAATTATGTTTGGGAAGAGCCAATAGAAACAGTCTTACAACATTTATGCTTACAAAATATTCAGGCATCAATCCAGTTATGCCTTTTTCAATCCTTATACGCGGAACAGGCTGCACGCTTCCAATCCATGGATAGTGCAACACGAAATGCAAGTGATTTACTTGAAGCAACTCAACGTCAATACAATAAGCTTCGACAAGCGAAAATTACAAAAGAGCTCTCAGAGCTTAATGCCAGCTTTTCTAAGTAAAAATGTTTACTTTAAGCTCCTGATTTTCTAGTTTTAAAAAAAATTAGATTTTCTATTATTATAAGGGTTTAAGGCATGAAACAATACATTGTAAGATTCTTTGTTTTATCACTATTTACGCTCTCATTATCAGCTGTCATCCCAGACAAAAAATCACACACCGTAACACTCCCTCAATTTGGCAAGCTTGAATACACAATGAGCCAGTCTGGAACTCAAATTATTGGGACTGTTTCTAAACCAACATCAATGAAACCATTTGCTCATTCCCAATTACCTGCAGCAATGAGTGGACTGAAAAAGTTAGTTATTAACAACATAGAAATTGTAACTCCTCCTGAAAGAAGTGAGCCCATACCAGGGAATGTTACGCTTACAATTAGAGGTCAAATAAACCTACTTGGCAAACAACTTGATGCATCATTTACCATGAAACAAATAAATGGTGGCCATGAATATGATATTGTCATGCGTATACCATTACCTGCAGGATTTAGCATGGGACAATTAATACATGCTGTTGCTGGAACTTCACTAGGACATCTGACTCTCTCAGGGTCTGAAATTGTAATTTCTTCTACTGCACTGACAGAAAGCATTACTGTCGGTGGTAAAAAGTTACAACAAAAAGTCTCTCCTGGTATTAATGTATTTGGCGATATCGCTCATTTAAGCTTAGGCCTTTTGCAACCGGCATTTAAAAACAGCATCTTAAATAAAATAGCTATGGACAACGCTCGTTTTGCCATTCAAGGCCTTACAAGCTTTGACCAACTCAAAAAAGAATTACCCTCAATGCAACTGTCAGGATCAGTAAATCTTTCTAAAGTCACCTTCAAAAATGTACCACTCCATCTTGGATCATTAGATGGTACAATAAACCTTTCTGCAAACAAATTACAAACATCACTTCCAATCCCATCATTCTCTCTCCCTGGATTTGGCAGTGTATCTAAAGCTAGTATCAATATATCTGCAAGCATACAACCAGTTAAACAAACAGCCTCCGTTGCAATGACACTTAATGGAAACGTATCTGCATCACTTCCTATTATTGGTTCTGTTCAAGCAAAACTTGATGCACTTTATAATAGCAAAACTGAACGCTTCGACATTGAAGCAAAAATTAAAAAACCTGAAGTGTTAAAGCCTTTTGAACATGCTCCAATACCAGGCCTTAAAGACCTAGAACTTCGCGACCTTGCAATCAAAACACAAACAAGTGGTGGAAAAACTACTCTCGTAATATCAGGTCAAAGCTCACTATTTAATACACCAGTTCAAGCTGAACTAAGAACTATCCGTATTGGAGGAACATCACAACAGGTACTAACAGCTATCATGCCTAAAGCATGGAGCGTTACACAGGCAATTCCAGCACTAAAAGACACTCCTTTATCTAACTTAAGCTTTGAATCATTCGCTGTTGTTATTTCTCCAATTGATTACATGAATACAACACTTAATACTAAAATATTAAAAGGTATTAATCTTATCGGCAGCATGAAATCTCTCAGCTTTAAATCACTCATGCCAAAGCTTGCTGCATCTTCACTAAAAAGCATAACCTTCAAGGATGTTGATTTTGTAATACAAGGCATCTATTCACTCACTAACTTTGATAAAATGCAAGTTAGCTTGAATGCAAAAGCAAACCTATCTGAAGTACCTGGACTCCAACAACTTGGGAACCTTTCAAGCGTTCCTCTTTCCGCAAACTTTAGTAAAGATGGTAAACTCAGTATGGATTTTCCAGTAAGCACACCAAATGGTAAAGTTACTGTCTCATTAGATGCAGATCCAAATGCAAAAACATCCGCTGAAAAAGTATCAATAGGAATCCTAACACACCAAAAACTAAAACTTCCTATGATCGGCGAAGTTGAATTTGAACTTGAAATGGATACCGATCCTAAAAATCTAGAACTCCGTGGCAAGGTAATAAAACCAGTTACCATCAAACCATTCTCCTACATCTCTGGATCACCAGAAGTATTAAAAAATACTGAAATGGGACAACTTGAAGTTAGTACAAAACTCAAGGCTGGAGAAGCCAAAAAGATAACTGTTGAGAATGCAAAAATATCTGGTGTTATACAATTCCTTGATACACCAGTAGAAGCAATGCTCAACCCTGTACGCCAATCCGATGGTTCATATCAACTTGCTGTTAAAGTAAGTGTTCCTCCAACACTACCTGGCCTTCCTAAAGCGATGTACGAACCATGGAAAGCAAGTAAAGTAATACCATCACTTGCTGGCAAGCCACTGGGTGACATCGTGTTTAAACAAGCAACATTTGTATTCACTCACTTCGAACTTGATACAACAATTCGACAATTTGGTGTCATTACTAAAAAAACAATGTATCCATTAGTAAACATCTTTGCTGAGGTTGAAAAACTTAACGCTGGCATCATTTTACCACAACTTGCATCAACACCGCTTAACGATATAACACTTACAGACGTTGCCTTCAGCATTCAAAAAGTAAAAGACCTAGATTCATTGAAAAAAGAAATTCCATCAATGCACATATCTGGTACTGGTGACTTCTCTGCAATGTCATTACCTGCTGGTATCAGTATTAAAAAGGCATATGTTTCTGTTGATCTTTCAGAAACTCGGGTTGCCTTTGACATTACTGTTCCTGGTAAAGGAATTAGTTTACCTGGTCTTGGAACATTGAATAATGCACATCTTTCAATCAATGTTGACTTTGCAAACGGCCTTAAAGCTGCTCCAACAGGATTTGATTTCAGTATTGCTGGCAAGCTTGCCATCATTCCTCTGAATGATGTAGTTGTTGATGCCGCACTTAAATTACCTCCTCGTCCAAAAGGCACTCCAATGCCAAGAACATTTGCAGAGCTATTTAAAGGAATTAAACTTACTGACTTTGTTATGGTATCTCTCACACCACCTAACTTTGATATTACAAAAGCAATTCCAGCACTAAAGAGTACACCACTGGCAAACTTTCCATTCCCAACAATGCTTATAAGTGTTGTCCCTCCTAAAATGCCTGCAATCAGCGGTGCTGCATTAACAGGTCTTACTGCAAACATTCCAATTCCTGATGCACCTAAAGGTGCTGCTCTACCAAAACCACCTGCAATTGACTCAATCGTTCCAGGCCTTAACTTAGGTGGCGAACTTCCTAAACTTAACTTTGCACAAATGATGCCTGAATTTGCTTCAACACCATTGGCTAGCATCAAGCTTGCAGACCTTAAGATTGATATGTCAGGACTATCACTTGCAGACGTTAAGAAAATAAAAGCAGGTAACCTTCCTGCGATAAAGATCAAAGCACTTGCTGATCTATCAAGTCTTCCTATTAAGATTCCTGGAGTATCATCACTTGGCTCCGTACCTCTTAATATAGCAATGGGAAAGACTGGAACACTAAACATGAAGGCTAACTTTAAAACAGCCTCAGGACTTGTTGAACTTAATATTACTGCAAACCCTCTAACCAAAAAGTTCTCAATCAGCACAACAATCCAACAAGTCATCCCAGTCCCTTCTGCATTGAAACAATTTATTGATGTTGATGAAATTGAAGTCCGTGTTGAAGCTGGGGCCTCAAAAACATCTGCTGAACTCAGTGGTATTGTAGTTAAACCACTTACAATAAAACCACTCGCAAAAATCCCAGGTGTTCCTGCAGAATTCAAGGATATAGAAATTGGTGCTCTACAAATTAGAACCAAGGCTGGCGTAAGCGCTGCTAACAAAATATCCCTTGATAATGCAGAAATATCAGGCCTAACTAAACTTAAAATTGGTAGCTACTTGGACATACAAGTATATGCAACTCTCGTCATTGATAAGTCAGCATCCGGTTACGATGTAGCATTAAAAATCAGTACTCCACCACCACACGCTGCACTCGACCTATTACAAAAGTATGTATTTACTAAAGATCCAAAAGCTATCGCTGAACTATCAACACCACGAAAAATAAGTGAAATCATCCCATCAATGAAAGGTGTGCCACTTGGCGATGTTATCTTCAGTACATTAAACATAATCCTTACAACTAAGGACCTTCCTGCTACAGCCTTCCCTGATCTTCATATGGCTATGACTAAAGGCGTAAATATCATTGGTACTATCGCAACACTTGAAGCTGGATTACTTGCACCACAATTTAAGCAAGCACCGTTCAATGGTGTAAAACTTACTGACGTGAAGTTTGTTGTACAAAAACTTGATGACTTTGAAAACCTTGGAACCAAGGTACCAGACATTACACTTACTGGTGACGCTGACTTTAGCAAAATGAATCTACCACAAATCACAATCGACAAAGGTACATTCAAAGCAACCATCAACCAAGAAAAAATGACCTTCAATGGCTCTATTCTACATGACATTAAGGTCAACCCTGTTGTTAGCAACCCTTCTATCAATGTTGTTGCAATATTAGGACCTAATGGCCTTAAATCTGCTCCAACAGAATTTGATGTAACTATTGATGGTACTGCAAAAGTTAACGCTCCAGTTCTTGGTGATGTTGGCGTTGCTGTAGAATCAAAGGTCAAGGTTGATCCTAAAACAAAGAAGGTTAATGTTGCATTTGAAGCAGGAATCGCTCAACCAAAATCATTCCCACTTTCCAAGCTTGTTCCAATAGCCGCCGGTGAAATGAGTGACCTGTCCGTACAGTCATCATTTGTTGATGGTGTATATAAAATGGGTCTCTATGGTACTGTAAAAGCTGGTAAATCTAATATGAAGGCTGAAGCAAGTACAATGAAGGCACCAACTGGTGATATGGAAACAGTGCTCAAGCTTACAGGATCTGCAAGTATTGGGGACCTTCTAACGCCACTTGCTAACATTCCTATAGTTAGTGACATTAAATTTAACCATATTGATTTAACCGCAGAAAAAACACCAATTGGTACAGCTGTAAACTTCTCCATGGGAGCTGATCTATCTGGCATTCCACAGCTTGCTAAGCTTGGAGATGTATCTAACATCCCCGCTGCTGGTAAGTTAGGTGCAGACAAAACTTTCACATTCGGTGGTAAGATTGCAGGACCAAGTGGACCGATGACTTTCATCATCTCTGTTGATTTAAAAACTAAAAAAGTTTCTGTTGAAGTTGGCATGCATCAAACGCTAACTCTCCCTATCATTGGTAAGGTTGAGTTTGCTGTTAAAGCCTCTGCTGATCCAAACGCCCTCGGTCTAGAAGGCAAGATCATACAACCAATTACAATCAAACCATTCCAACTCATCCCTGGCCGCTCTTCATTACCACCAGAGATTGCTAACCTAGAAATTGGTAACCTTAAAATAAAAACTAAGATCGCTGCCGGTAAGAAAAAACCAGCTAAGATTACAATCGACAATGCTGAAATAACTGGCGTTGTTCAATTCATGAACACTCCTGTAGAAACAACACTCATTTTACGTAAAATCGATGGCAAGTATAGCCTTGGTGTTAAGATGAGTATTCCACCGGTTGATAAAGGACTACCTAAAGCAATGTACTCACCATGGAAAGCAAGTAATGCAATTCCAGCGCTTGCTGGCAAGCCACTTGGTGACATCATATTTAAACAAACAACTTTTGTATTCACTCAATTTAAATTTGATACAACTATTCGACAATTTGGTGTAGTTACTAAAAAAACAATGTATCCATTAGTAAACATCTTTACAGAAGTTGAAAAACTTAACGCTGGCATTATCTTACCCCAACTTGCATCAACACCGCTTAACGATATAACACTTACCGACGTTGCTTTCAGCATCCAAAAAATAAAAGATCTTGATTCGTTGAAAAAAGATCTTCCACCAATGCATATATCTGGTACAGGTGATTTCTCTGCAATGTCACTACCTGCTGGAATTAGTATTAACAAGGCATCTGTCTCTATTGACCTTTCAGAAACTCGTGTTGCCTTTGACATTGCTGTTCCAGGTAAAGGAATTAGTTTACCTGGCCTTGGAGTATTGAATGATGCACATCTTGCTGTAAGTGTAGATTTTGCAAACGGACTTAAAGCTATTCCAACAGGATTTGATTTCAGTGTTGCAGGTAAACTTGCCATCATTCCTCTAAACGGTATGACTGTTGATGCCACACTTAAACTACCTCCTCGTCCAAAAGGCACTCCAATGCCAAAAACATTTGCTGAGCTATTTAAAGGAATTAAACTTGCTGACTTTGTTATAGTGGCATTAACACCACCTGACTTTGATATTGCAAAAGCCCTTCCAGCACTAAAGAGTACCCCATTAGCAAACATTCCATTCCCAGCAATGCTCTTAAGTGTTGTTCCTCCTAAGATGCCTGCAATCAGTGGTCCCGAGTTAGCAGATCTTACTGCAAGCCTCCCAACTCCTGATGCACCTAAAGGTATTACTCCACCAAAACCACCCACAATGGAAGCTGCATTCCCAGGTCTTAACTTAGGTGGTGAACTTCCTAAACTTACCTTTGCACAAATGGTGCCTGAACTTGCATCAACACCATTGGGTAGCATCAAGTTTGTAGACATTAAAATGGATATGTCAGGACTATCACTTACTGATATTAAGAAAATAAAACCTGGCAACCTTCCTACTATAAAGATCAAAGCTACCGCTGACCTATCAAGCCTTCCTATTAAAATTCCTGGAGTATCATCACTTGGTGCTGTACCTATTAATGTAACAATGGATAAAACTGGAATAATAAGTATGAAAGCTAACTTTAAAACAGCTTCAGGACTTATTGATCTTGATATTACCGCAAATCCTATAACCAAAAAGTTCTCAATCAGTACAACAATCCACCAAGTCATTCCAGTGCCTTCTGCATTGAAACAATTCATTGATGTTGATGAAATTGAAATCCGCGTTGAAGCTGGAGCGTCAAAAACATCTGCTGAACTAAGTGGTATTGTAATTAAACCACTTACAATAAAACCGCTCGCAAAAATTCCTGGTGTCCCTGCAGAATTCAAAGATATAGAAATTGGTGCTCTACAAATTAGAACCAAGGCTGGCGTAAGTGCTGCTAACAAAATATCTCTAGATAATGCAGAAATATCTGGCCTAACCAAACTTAAGATTGGAAACTACTTAGACATACAAGTATATGCAACTCTCGTCATTGATAAGTCAACATCTGGCTATGACGTAGCATTGAAAATCAGCACTCCACCACCGCACGTTGCACTAGAGCTACTAGAGAAGTATGCATTTACTAAAGATCCAAAAGCTATTGCTGAACTATCAACACCACGAAAAATAAGTGAAATCATCCCATCAATGAAAGGTGTGCCACTTGGCGATGTTGTCTTCAGCACCTTAAACATAATCCTTACAACTAAGGACCTTCCTGCTACGGCCTTCCCTGATCTTCATATGGCTATGACAAAAGGCGTAAATATCATTGGTACTGTTGCAACACTTGATGCTGGATTACTTGCTCCACAATTCAAGCAAGCACCATTCAATGGCGTTAAGCTTACTGACATTAAGTTTGTTGTACAAAAACTTGATGACTTTAAAAACCTTGGCACTAAAGTTCCTAACATTACACTTACTGGTGACGCTGACTTTAGCAAAATGAATCTACCACAAATTACAATCGACAAAGGTACATTCAAAGCAACCATCGATCAAGAAAAAATGACCTTCAACGGCTCTATTCCACATGACATTAAGGTCAACCCTGTTGTTAGCAACCCTTCAATCAATGTTGTTGCAACATTAGGACCTGATGGCCTTAAATCTGCTCCAACCAAGTTTGATGTAACTATTGATGGTACTGCAAAAGTTAATGCTCCTGTACTTGGTGACGTTGGCGTTGCGGTAGAATCAAAGGTCAACGTTGATCCTAAAACAAAGAAGGTTAATGTTGCATTTGAGGCAGGAATCGCTCAACCAAAATCATTCCCACTCTCCAAGATTGTTCCAATCGCGGAAGGTGAAATGACCGACCTTTATGTACAGTCATCATTTATTAATGGTGTATATAAAATGGGTCTATATGGTACTGTAAAAGCTGGCACATCTAAGCTGAAGGCTGAAGCAAGTACAATGAAGTCACCAACAGGCGATATGGAAACAGTACTTAAGCTTACAGGAACTGCAAACATTGGTGATCTTCTAACGCCGCTTGCTGGCATTCCTTTAGTAAGTGATATCAAGTTCAATGAAATTAATTTAACCGTAGAAAAAACATCAATTGGTACTGCTGTAGACTTCTCCATGGGAGCTGATCTATCTGGCATTCCACAGCTTGCTAAACTTGGTGATGTATCTAACATCCCTGCTGCTGGTAAGTTAGGTGCAGACAAAACTCTCAAATTCGGTGGTAAGATTGCTGGACCTACTGGACCTGTAACCTTCGTCATCTCTGTTGATTTAAAAACCAAAAAGGTTTCTGTTGAAGTTGGCATGCATCAAACGCTAACCCTCCCTATCATTGGTAAGGTTGAGTTTGCTGTTAAGGCCTCTGCTGATCCAAATGCTCTTGGTTTAGAAGGCAAGGTCATACAACCAATTACAATCAAACCATTCCAACTCATCCCTGGCGGATCTGCATTACCACCAGAGATTGCTAACTTAGAAATTGGTGACCTTAAAATCAAAACTAAGATCGCTGCCGGTAAGAAAAAACCAGCTAAGATTACAATCGATAATGCTGAACTAACAGGTGTTGCTCAATTCATGAACACTCCTGTAGAAACAACTCTCGTATTACGTAAAATCGATGGTAAGTATAGCCTTGGTGTTAAGATGAGTATTCCACCGGTTGATAAAGGACTACCAAAAGCAATGTACGAACCATGGAAAGCAAGTAAGGCAATACCTGCTCTTGCTGGCAAACCACTTGGTGACATTCTTATTAAACAACTTACTGTTGCATTGACTCCATTCAAGTTCACAACAAATGTAAAACGCTTTGGTAAAAACTTCGACCTTGAAATGCTTCCAATCTACAACATCATTGCAGAAGTTGATAAACTCAGCCCAGCACTCATTGCACCAGCTCTTGCTGGCACACCTCTTGATGCCATTACATTGAGTGACATCTCAATCCTTGTACAAAAAATTAAGGATAAAGAACAACTCAAAACAACAGTTCCTAACATAAGCGTTTATGCTAAGGCTGACACTAGCAAAATTACATTCCTTCCTCTTGAAATGGATACTGCTGATGTTGAGTTTGATATAACTCAAACAAGCTTACACGTTAAGCTTGATGTTTCTGGCGTTGATATTAAAATACCAACTGGTGACGGAACTAATGTAAGAAAGTTTGCATCAATCATTAACGGCAAGCTGATATTTGACTTAGCATTTGATAAGGGCTTTAAAGCACCTCCAACTAAGTTTGGTATATCTATTGCTGGTACATTCGATATCTATCCACCAATCAACATGAAAAACGTTACTGGAGTATTACAACTTGTTAAGACTCCACCTCCTGGAGCATCGCTTGCAGACATCTTCAAGGATATTAAACCTAAAGACTTTGCATTCATTGCGTTAACTCCGCCAAACTTTGGAATGAGCAACATGCTCAGCATTGTACAAGGTATTGCTCCTTCATTCAAAGTACCGGCACAGTTAAGTGGAATTCTCAGTAAGTTGCCTAAACCAAACCTCATGCTTGCATACACTCCAGTACCATTGTCAGGACCTGCTGTTGGTGGACTTATGTCAGGACTGCCATTACCGAAAGCACAACTTGCAAGTCTTGCTGCACTTCCAAACTTAACTCCAGCAGTAAACTTTGGTGCTACAATCCCTCTTGCAAAACTTAATGACTTTGTACCTCCTGCATTGCAAAGCAATCCATTATTATCTGGTATTAAGTTGAAAGATATTGTTCTGACTGGGCAGAAGCTCGATGGTAAATCTATACCTACAATTGGCTTCTCTGCACTATCTAGTATCTCCGGCATTCCAATGCTTCCAGACATGAACAATCTACCAATCGACATCCTCTTCCAAGAAGGTATAACCAAGTTTGAAATTAACTTAGGTAAAGAACTTGCAATACCAGGGATCGACCTTGGAAAAATCATTAATCCAAAACTCTCAATTGCAATCGACCTTGCGAAAAAGCCTATTGGATTTACAATGATGATCTCAGGCAGTTCTAAACTGACTCTTCCTACTGTCAATGCTAACATGCCTTTAAAAGGCACAGTTATTACAGTTGATGTAAATCTCACTGTAACAGAAGCTGGAATTACAATTGCTGGCAAAGTGATTACACCACAAAGCGTTAAACCATTTGAGGCAATGAATCTTCCGGATCAACTATCAGCTCTTAAAACTGTTGAAATATCTAAGCTTGCAATGAAAGCTAATATAGCACTCGTTTCACCAATAACTTCTGGTGCAAAACCTGACATTAAAGCTATTACATGGACACTATCTGGTGAAACATCAATCACTGCCCCTGTAGTAGTCGATGGTGCCGCTGAGTTTACAATCATTCAAACTCTCAAACCGGAAAGTAAAACTGATATCATCATGAGAGTTTTCCCTAAGACTGTAGACATTAGCAAAATGGTAGAAGGTATTCCACCAATCTCACTCGATCTTGATGGTAGTGAAGTTGTTATTAACACCGCAGAATATACAGATCCAAATCCTGCCATCGGCAAACTCGAACCAGGAGTATCACTTTATGGCTCATACAAGAAAGTGAAAGCACTTCAGAGCATCGTTTTAAGTGATCTTGTACCAGAGTTAAGCAGTTCGCCATTTGCATCAATCTCGATCAATAATGGGTCAATTCTCATTAAAGATATGAACGATAAGGATAACGTTGAGTTGAATATCTCTGGCACTATGGATCTATCTAAAGTTCCAGGTCTGGATATTCCAATGCTTGGTAAGATTGACCTATCTAACGTTATTGGTCGATTAACATACACTGAAAAAGATGGCCTTCGTATCGAGATTGAAATTGATAAAACCTTTGATGTTGCATTCCAAAAGGCCAACTTTGGCAACTTCAAGGATCCACGAATTGTCTTCACTGCAATCAAGGATGCTAAAGGAACATATACCTATACAATACAGTTGCTCGCTGACGGTACTATTAAAATCCCAATGCTTGGCAACTTCAATGTAAATGCTGAGTTCGACTTTACTAAGGATGGATTACAACAGAAGTTCATATTGAAGAATGATTTCTCATATCGTGGCATTCATATGAAAGATCCATACGTTCTTCTCTTTGAAACTAAAATAAAACAAGGATTTGAGCTTCATGGCCTAACCGTTATGCAAGTTTATCATGGATCAGATAATAATAAGGTCTCATTTAGAAAAGAACAAAAAATAGACTCTATATTCTCATTCATGAAAACTACTAAAGATAAGGCTGCACTTCGCGAAGGCGGATTCTTTATCGCTTACAGTGGTAAGTTCTTAGATGCTACATTCGAACCATTCAAGAGTGTTGCAGAGCTTGCCCACCTCAGTGATGTACCACCAGAGTTTGAGGATATAGTTCTACACGATGCAATGCTTGGCTTACACCTTGCTCCCAAAAAGCAATACGGATATGTGATTGGTAAAGCTGACATATATGGCTTACCAGCACAGGCTGGATTCTTTGCTATTCGTGATTACCTTGGTAAAAAAGGTGTTGCGGTTAAAACAGAATTCTCAACTGATGCTGTAAAACTACAAGATCTACAAGCCAAAGTAGTACCTGCAAATATACGTAAGTTCTTTAATACCTTTGTTGCACCTCCTGTACGTAATGTCTTAAGCAAAATGCCCGCTCAATCACTTGGAGTTCTTACTTCAAACATTCAGTTCACATTCCACTTAGGACCTGAAGGTATAAATGTCTTCCCAACAGAAGGATCTATGGAAACTGAATTCAATGCTGGTACAAATATTTTCTACACAGTTGATACAAGCCGATTAATACAAGACTTTGCATCAGTTGGAACGGTAAATATCCTTGGCAAGAAAATAAACATCTTCAACCCTAACCAACTTAGCAATGCAATGGGACCACAGGTTACAGTTATAGAAAACTATGGCCTCGCACTTAAGGCTATTGGTTTGCAATTCGTTGTTGACGATACATCATTCAAATACAACATAGGTAAAGGGTACAATCTTGATCCAGGTCCATTCATGATGGCATTCAATGCTGAACCAGGACTAGCCCTTATTCTCGGAGTTGGTATGGAAACACCTGGTGGAAGCGATATCGATTTTGCTGGTAAAGCAGAGCTAACCTCAAGTACGGATGAAGGCAAAGAAAGTCTATTCTTGGCTCTTGGATTGACCATGGAAGGAATATGGAAGCAACCATTCGGCCTTAAGTGGCTCTCATTTGGTGATGTTGCCGGTCAGGTGGAAGCAGATATTACACAAGACGCCGAAGAAGATGCCGCTGATGAAGGCGCTGGTAGTGCAACGGATGAAGTTGATGGTCCAGGTGGTAGTGCCGCTGGCGGAGCTGCTGCTGTAGCTGAAGATGCCTTAATGCAGGCCGTTGGATTTACAGGAAGCCTCACCCTTGGTGAACTTAATGATCCTCTTAGAAAAACTGGTGACTTTGCTGTTAACTTCAACTCTGAAGAAGCGCTTGAATTCCTACTTCTTGTTCGCCTCTGGGGCAAGTATGGATCTGCTGATATCGCTCGCGGAATTGGTTATGCAAACGAGTTTGGTCAGTTCATGCTCAAATGGTACGAATTCCTTGAAAAAGCAGCTCCTGCACCTCCTAAAGGAAATCGACCAAAAATTACTCCTCCAGTACTATCAAAAGCAGATCACTACAAACGCTACCAACCTGCAGATAAAAAAAAGACTGTTAAGTCTATTGGTGGAGCTATGAAAACAAGCAAGCAAGCAATCACTGCTGAAGCTGTAAGCGTGAAGAAACAAGTTGATACAATTGAGAAATTTGCTGCTAAGGTTACTCCTGGCTACGTTGCTAACGTCCAGAAATTCATGCAAGATATCAACATCTACCTTGAAAACATGGAATTCCATTACGCTGCTGATGATATTGAAATCGGTGACTTGTGGTTCGATCGCGGATTGACAGCACAAGGCATACTCAACCTTCATGGTTATCAGTTCGGGTTCAAAGGATTCTTAAACTATGATGGCTTAGCGTTTAAAGCTTACGGACCAACCGTTGATGTACTCAAAGTAGCTCAATTAACAAAACGCTATCCAAAACTTGAAGACCAAATCGTTATAACCGGTATGGGTCCCGATGGTAAATACGGTACTAAGGACGATGGTCCAGTAATTAACGCACAACTCAACCTTCAAGGCCTACCAAGGTTTGTTCTTTCCGGTAAGATAAGCGTCAAGCCTCTACAGCTTGAAGGTGAAGGTGATGTAACGTTCACCCTGGGTAGTGGTTACATGTTCAAAGTAGTTGGTAACTTATTCGGATTTGGTAATGTAACCTATGAAGCATACTTTGGCCATACAGATAAAGGTGACCTTGGTATTGGTGCAAAACTCATATTTGGTGTAGATATCCTTAAACGCTACTTAGAGTTAATTGTTGATGAACTCAAAGTTGCCAAATTCACCGGCGATGTAGGATCTGAAGCTGCACAAAAAGCTCTTGCTGCTATTGAAGCTACTGTTAAACCTCTGGAAATACAAAAGGCTAGCCTAGAAAAACAGATTGCTGCTAAGAAAGCTGAAATTAAAAAGAAAAAAGATGCATGGAAAACTGGCATAGACACAACGATCGCTAACGATAAGAAACAAATTAGCGCTCTAATGCCACAAGTACTATAAAATAATGAAAGTGAAAATGATGAAAAAGTTAATATACGTATCGTTTATCACAACATCTATTATAAGTGGAATGGCTAATATTCCACATATACCTGATATTCAAATGCCAACGTTACAAAACATCGTAAGTCTGAATATTCCAAACTTAGATGTTAAGTTAACAGGTATTGCAAACCTTAAACTTCCTAACTTAGGGAAGTTACTCAATAATATGCCCAAGATCAACCTACCCGATTTTATTGGCAATCTTAGTGGATTAAGTAAATTAACAATGCCAAACCTATCTCTAACTTTAGGCAAAATGCCTAGTGTCGGTGCATTAAAGTTTGTTAACAATTTAAGCGCTATTACAAAACTACCAAATGTTAAGGTTCCTGAGCTCAATCAACATTTACCTGCAATTGCTCAACTTAGCGATCTTGGCGTTCCACTTCCTCAGTTACAAACCATTGTAGTTGGTGCTCTTTCTAAGGGGCAGAGCATTGGCGACTTCCTTGCTTCAATGCCTCAGGTTGCTTTTGATAAGTTTGCTAGCTCATTTACACCACCTGACGCAAAAAAAGACGCTCTAGCTAAACTTAAGAAACTTAAAAAAGAACTTGCCGCAGCACAAAAACAGATTGCCGCCTTTGATGCTGGAACATATGACCCTACACCAGCAACTGATATCGCTGAGCTGAAAAAACTCGAAGCTCAGCTTAAAGTGGTTGAAGGAACTATCACAACTAATACTAAAAAGGTTCCAGCCTTGAAAAAGACTATCGGAGACGCAACTGGCGATCTTGATAAGCTAAACAACTCACTACAAAAAGCATATACCAAAGCTGGTGGAGATCTCAACATCACAAAGGTTGAAGTTGAATATAATCTTCTTGGTGCTATGTCAGGAACCCAACTCTTTGGCGCCTCAGTAACCATCGAGCTCTATGGTAAGGAATATACCGTCAAAGTCGATAGCTTCGATATCAAAAACATTGGTAACAACGTCAAACCAATCGTTGAAAAGGTGAAAGAAATTATACAAACTCACCCTGGGGCCTAAAACCCCAACCTAAAGCTTTACCTAAACTATTGCTTTCGTTCCAACACTTTCGATAAACTTAACACAATGGATTAATATTTAGTTAAGTTTTGGAGTGTTATAATGAAAAAGATAGTAATTGGATTACTTAGTATTTTGATGGTTCAAGCATTTGCAGATACAGCTTCTACTGATAGCCTTGATAGTGGCAATCTTAATTTAGGCAACCTTAACTTTAGCGGCACGGGCGGCCTTGATATGGCTAGCCTTAACAAGCTAACAGCATCATTGAACATCAATTTGAGTGATTTGGTTAACATCCCAAACATTAGTAATATTGCAAAAATTCCAAATATTGGTGGTATGCTCAAAGGGCTTGATCTCAAATCACTAACTAACCTAGGAAATCTTGGAAGTATAAAAGGTCTAAGCTTACCGAATCTTACAAGTACATTGGGAAATTTACAAGTTCCAACTGGCAGCCTTGCAACACTTTCAACCCTAAAAGGAAACTTTCTCAGTCATATATCAACATTAAGTACTCAATTCCAACTACCTGGCAACCTGTTAAGTGCACAGCTTCCAAACATTGCAGCAGCGACACAAGCTGGTCTTCCAACAAACGCAATAGGAAGTTTCATTACAAAGGCGCCTGCACTAAAAAAACTTTCTCTACCAAAGCTTACAGAACTTTCAGCATTAGATCTTCCAAATATTGGTGCAATAACATTACCGACAGTTTCACTTCCAGATGTTTCAGCTCCAGTCCTTCCTAAAATGGCTAGCATACCAAGTCTTCCAAAGCTTCCTATAATAACTGTACCTGTCCTACCAGCTCTTCCAGAAATTAATATCCCAAGCATAGAGCCAATTAGCTTACCTACAATACCAGCACCTAAACTACCTCCAGCGCCACCAGCATTTAAAACTCCACCTGCTCCGCCAGCACCACAGAAACCTGGTGAATTAAATTTCAGCTGTCTATATTTTGACTGGTCAGATGAAAAGGATGTTCAAACATTTAAAAAAGTTGCTACCAAAGAAGGTCTTCACTTTGGACCAGAAACACCTATCAAGCCACCAAAACCTGGTTCACCTCCTTCAGTTACAGCGCAATTCCAAGTGGAACAATGTAACAAATCCTTACCATCAGGCTTTAATGGATCAATGACTATTCCAACAACGAAATCTGTATACTGTGCACAAGTTAAAAAAATCAAACAAAAAGTTAACGGCAAAAAAGTTGCTATGACAAAAATAATATCTGACGGTAACACATCTATCAATAATGGTATTGGTCAAATCAACACAGCACTACAAACAACAATCCCTACCGCACAGAAAACATTAACAACAGCTACAGGTAAGATAACTACTGCAAAAGCTTCTATAACAACAGCTACAGGTAAGATAACTGCGGCTAACACTAAGCTAACAACAGCTACAGGTAAAATAACTACTGCACAAACTTCTATAACAACAGCTACAAGTAAGTTAGCAACAGCTCAGGCAACTATTACTTCAACCAGAGCTATCCTTACAGCTGACAAGGTAAAAATTAGCGCAGAACAAACTAAAATAGGAACAGAACTACCAAAGCTTCAAAAAGAACTTACTAGTGCACAAGCAACACTTAAGGCACTTCCTGGAAACATCAGCAGCATTGGTGGTGTAAAACAGATCCTAACCTTACTTCAAAGTCTACTCTGTAAAAAAGCTGGCGTGATTGATCCATGTGCAAACCCACTTCTTGATAAGATTGGTACGTATACTGATGAAACAGATCCTGACTTTATTAAGTTAAAGAATGATGTTAACAATTACTTGATGCTCGTTCGTATCTTTACAGGCAAGATTACTGAAGCACAGCAAAAATCTATTGTTAATGCGCTAGGACCAATTAACAAAGCCCTTCCATCTATACTTGTAAACGTCAAAGTAAAAGCTGGCAACCTAAAAGTAACACTTGCAGGCCTTGATACGTTTATCGCAAACTTAAAAACGACCCAAACAACAACTATTCCTGATGCGATCACGAAAATAAAGGCTGCAATCCAATCATTAACAGCTGCTCAAGTAAAGATTAATACTGTACTTAATACCACCATTCCGAATGCTGAAGACAAACTTGATACGGCACAGGCTCAAGTAACAAAAGCACAAGGAGAAGTGACGGCAGCTCAAGTGAAAATCGATACAGCCAAGACGGCAATAAAAACAGCTAAAGCAACGCTTGCCACAGCTAAAGGTACAATCATTACTGCTAAATATTCTATCAATACTGCCATTGACTCCATAACTACCGCGGAAGGTTCAATTAACACAGCTCAAAATTCAACCCTACCGTCTGCTGTTGATAGTATTAATGATGCAAAACCAAAGCTACTTGCAGCACAAAGACTCATATCAGCCGTTTGTGGAACTAATTATCCAACAATACAATCCACACCTACTATAACCACCGTTACACTACCGGCAATACCAACCAAGTACACAAATCTACCACCAAATCCAGCTAAAGCTGCATAACTTTAAAATCCCCCGGTTTTCCGGGGGATTTCTTTTTTAAAGCCAAACCCTTGCAATTAAGGCCAAATATTTAATAAACTTAAACAAATAGGTTAATTAGAGTTTAAATGGAGTCTTATTATGAAAAAGTTTATTATTTTAGGCCTTATGCTTGGTCTTGGCTATCAAGCAACAAATGCTGCTGATCTCTGTAGTGATGTAAAGCCACGATACGTTCCAACTGGTAAGTTTCACACTAAACAGGTTAAAACAGGTAAATTTAAGCAAAAGAAGGTTATAACCGGGTATGGCACAAAAAGTGTTTGTGATGACCATGGATGGGTAGATTGTTAAAAAAAATCAAAATGGAGAGTTAGTAATGAAAAAGTTAAGTATCGGTCTCATCCTATTAATCACTGTACAAGGCGCTCTTGGCCACTGGCACGCTCATCATCATCACCACAAATCCAAGCCTAAAGCACATAAGAAATGTTGGGAATGTACCAGCCACAAAAATGTAAAGAATCCTAGCGATCCTAAATATGGATATGTCAACGATACTTCAAAACCTATCATGGAAACTGTACCGGACCCTTCTCGTCCAATCATGGAAGACTCTCCACAATATACAAAGTGTAAAGGTAATGCAAAAAAACTCAGCGAACGTGGCGTTTCTGCAGAAACAGCAAATGCCATTCATACCGCATCACATGAACTAAAATCAGGTACTCAGGCTGTTAGTAAAACAGCTAAGGCAACTGGCAATGCATTAAAGAAAAAAGCTCATACAGCAGCAACTACAGCAACAACTATTGCATCTAAGGCTCCTTCAGTTGCAGCCGCAGCTCCAGAACTTATTACAAAAGCACACTCACTTGCAGCAGCCGCTCCAGGACTTGTCTCTCAAGCTGCCGCATATGCAAAATCAGCTCCAGGGCAAGTATCAAAAGCAGTATCTGTCACAGAAAGCACTATTAAAAATACTCAAGGAACAATCAATACTGCAATATCAAACGGTAAGACTCTCATAGCTGAAGTTAAATCATCAATTCCAACATCTCCAGAAGAAGCTCTAGCTGATATTAAAGAAGCTAAGGCTGCTATGGTTACACCAGAACAAGCAAAACAAGGTCTACAACAAGCTGCAAGCGATGCTAAATCTGCGGCAATAGCTGAAGCTGAATCTTTAGTGTCTCACCTCATTGAAGAACTAGAATCCGTAACAATTGGTACACAATGTGCATTCCTTAACTGGCCAGATCAAAAAGACTTTGGAACATTGGCTAGTGGCGAATTTGGAAGAAAAGTAGATCCAGGCGTAACAAAATGCTCAAACATGATACCACAAGGCTATACTGTCGGTTATAACGCAACAAAAAAACAGCTCGGCGATGCCTTTGGTAACAAAATTCTACCACAATTAGCAAAGGCACAAATCAATGTATCTCATGGTTTTAATACTGTAACTGCAGCTCGTAAAAGCTTGGATGTTCAACAAGATGATCTCAATACAACTCTAACAAAGCTTAAAGCCAACCTTATTACAGGACAACAAAAACTTGAAGCTACTGAACTTAAACTTAATGAATCTCTAACAACATTAGATAAAGCACACACCACACTCAGTACCGCTGAAACAACTCTTCAAGCAACTGAAACAAAACTTGGCAAGACCAAAGTAAAGCTCCAAGGAGTACAGACAACTCTTGAGGGCAATCTTGCAACATTGAAAACAACAAAGATAACTCTTCAAGGTAAACTGACAACTCTCAAAAAGACTAAAACAACTCTTAATGGAAAACTGACAACGGCTCAAGGTCACCTTACAGCCCTTGAAAAAACTGCCAAGTCAGCTTCTGTTGTTGGAGTAAAAAACCTTCTTACTCAGATAGTCCCTGCTGGCTCAAGCTATATAACAACCATTAACGATCTTGGTATAACAGCTGTTTCAGCTACAGACATAACAAGCCTAACAAATCAAGTTAGTCCAACCTTAGACCTTCTCATTCTCTTTGGAAAAATCAATACAACCCAAAAGAATGAAATTATTGGTGCGATTTCATCATTGAATACAATCCCTGCTGCAAAGGTAGATATTGATACAGCAATCAAAACTATCAATAATGCTATAACTAAAGTAGGTAATGCTGTTACAACAATCAGTAATGCTATCACAACTGTTGGAAATGATATTACTAAGGTAACTAATGCACTTACTACAATTGGTGATGATATCAGTAAGATCAATACTGGAGTGACAACTGTAACAACAAAGCTATCTGATATTACAGCTAAAGTAACAGAGGTTACTACAGCTAAGACAACTATCAATACTGCATTAGCTACCGTTGAAGCAGATAAGAAGAAGCTTGCTTCAGCAGTTAAAAATGCTATTACAAAGTTAACAAAAGCGCAAGAAACACTTAACAAAGCTCAAGTTACAATAACAACAGCATATAGATACCTTGCTCGTGGACAGGCAAAGCTAACCAAATACCATTCAATACTCTTCAACGTATTTGGTATTCCTTTAATAACAGCACCAAGAGCTCCTAAGCTCACTGCTGTAACAACATCGCACATAAAGGTTTCTGCGAACCTTACCTATGAGCACCTTGAACAGCAAGCCGTTGCCGCTGAAAAAGCTGTAGCAAAGGAAGAAGCTGCTGCACAGGCTAAAGAAATAGCCGCTCAAGCACACGCACTTAAAGAACATCGTGCCCGACTTGCTCGTGAAGCTACTGAACAAAAGGATCTTGCTAAACAAAAAGCAGAAGAACTGGAAAGTCAAAAAGTAGCAAAAGCTAAGCTTGCAAAGTTAAACGTAAGAGTTAGAAAACAAGCTAAAGGCGTAAAAGTCGAATCTCCCCTTCAACGGTTGAAAGAACTTGAAGCACAAAAGAAAAGAACTGTCGCAAAACCTGTTCATGTTGAATCACCGCTTGAGCGATTGAAAGCGCTTGAGGCTCAACAACATGCAGCGGCAGCTTAAAAGACTCTACCACTGAAGCACGTATATTGGTGGCGCAAAGGTTATAGCGCTTTTTGATCTAGCTTGTCTTCAACGCCAAGCACTTCAGACGAAAAGCGTTCAATGCGTCCACCAAGCTTCGTTAGCTTCTCTTGCAAGCGATCATAACCACGATCAAAATGTGACAACCCTGTCATCTCTGTTTGACCATGAGCAACAAGCCCTGCTAAAACTAACGCACAAGAAGCTCTAATGTCACTCGCTACAACGGAAGCTCCTATCAACTCACTCACACCTGTTATGGTTGCCTTCGTTCCATGCTGCTCAATTTTGGCACCCATCTTTTGCAATTCTTTAACATGTAACAATCTATTTTCAAAAACAGTCTCTTCAATGATGCTTACACCCTCTGCCAATGCTTGCGCTACCATCATAGGAGCTTGCAAGTCTGTTGGAAATCCAGGATAAGGCCCTGTCTTAAAGGAAACTGCTTGTGGCTTATCTGTTGCTTGCAATATAATTCCCTTACCGTCATCACCAGTTATTATAGTGTGTCCCATTTGCTCAAGCTTGAGCAGGAAAACATCCATAACGTCTGGTTGTGCATTGGGAATAGAAATCTCACCACCAGTAATAGCTGCTGCTAATAATAATGAACCCGCTTCTAACCTATCTGCCATAATAGAATGTTCAACAGCTTGTAACTGCTCAACACCGTGTACCACAATAGTAGCTGGAGCTTGAATGGATATGTTAGCTCCCATCTTTGTAAGAATATCAATAAGGTCCTGAACCTCTGGCTCAAGCGCTGCATTAATAATCTCAGTCGTTCCTGATGTAAGCGTTGCCGCCATTAAAACATTTTCCGTTGTCCCAACAGAAGGATACTCGAGGACTAAACGCCGTGCTTGAAGCTGCTGGCAGGTAGCTCTTAAGTAGTGCGCATCCTCTTCAATCACAACACCCATCTTCTTAAAGTTAACCAAATGATAATCAATCGGTCGTTGACCAATTGAGCAACCGCCTGGCAATGCCATTGAAGCACGACCAAAACGAGCTAGAAGTGGTCCCATAACAAGAAATGATGCACGCATTCTACTCATAATGTCTGGACATACTTCTGATTGTACGATTGTTGAACTATCAATCTCGACACGATTATCTTCTTGATCAAAATGAATCTCAGCACCAAGGTACTCTAGAAGTTCAATCATTGTTAAAACATCTGACGATACTGGAACGTTACGTAAAATACTTTTACCTGCGGCTAAAATAGTAGAAGCCATGATAACCAGAACTGCATTCTTTGCACCTGATACTTCGCACGCTCCTTTTATTGCCGAAGAGCGGCTAATACGAATAAAATCTTTAATCATAAACTATTTCCCAATTCTATTTTTTATTTTCTAAATTAAGTTTGATGAAATAAAAAGTTTCACTTTGAACCTTGAAGTAAAAAAACTTTTCATCTTGTTTTTCATTATAGATTTTTTTTTCTTCAATAGCTATACACGTTTTCTTTAAGAACGTTTCCTGATATAGTGATTATGTAAGTGTTGAACACTGTAAAACTGTTTTAGGGAAATAGATAATGGATATATATAAAGGGAGACTCGAGGTCATTTGCGGGTCAATGTTTTGTGGAAAGTCAGAAGAACTTATTCGTCGCTTACGTCGTGCAGAAATTGCTCGTAAAAACGTTCTAGTTTTCAAGCACTGCCTTGATGATCGTGCAACACTTGAGCATGTAGTATCCCATAACGGAACTACCATCAGAGCTTTTCCAATCGATGATCATACAGAAATACTTAAACTTGTTACGCCAGAGATCGATGTTATTGGTATTGACGAAGTCCAATTTTTTGATCCATCCATTGTTGCAACAATATTAGAATTGGTTGATAACAAAAAGCGTGTTATTGCTGCTGGTCTTGATTTAGATTTTCGTGGTATTCCATTTGGTTCCATACCACCTCTTTTAGCTGTAGCAGATTCAGTTACCAAGCTTAAAGCAATATGTATAACATGCGGCAACGATGCACATTTTTCTCAAAGACTTGTTAATGGTTTCCCTGCAAAGTTTAATGATCCTATAGTTCAGATTGGTGCTGAAGAGTACTATGAAGCTCGCTGTCGTGAATGTTTTAGTATTGATCGAAGGCCTAAAGTATCTTATGAGCAAATCAGCTTCTAATTTTACCTGTACCAATTGCGATTACAAAGCATTTAAATGGCAAGGTTGCTGTCCAGACTGTCAAGAATGGAACTCAATTGTCGAACGTACCGTTTCTCCTGCCAGCAAAGTTTCTGCCAAGGTTGGTACTGTCGCATTAAAAAACTTAAAAGAAATCCCCATACATATCAGTGATCGTATGATCAGTGGTGTTAATGAATGGGATCGTGTACTTGGATCAGGAATCATGCCTGGGTCATTCCTTATTTTGACAGGTGACCCTGGAATCGGTAAGTCCACCCTATTGCTGCAGATAGCTCACAACCTTGCAGACAAACACTCTGTTATATACTTTTCATCTGAAGAGTCTCTTGGACAGGTAAAGCAGCGAGCAGAACGCTTACTAAAAAAGGACCAACCTGTCCTGTTTTCTGATGAAGGCAACCTTGAAAAAATTATTGCCACAACCGAGCATGAAAAACCTAACCTTGTCATCATTGACTCCATTCAAAACTGTTTTTTCTCAGAAATTCAGGTAACCCCGGGTAGCGTTGGTCAGTTAAGAGAGGCTGGATTCAGACTTATGCGCTTAGCAAAAGAAAACAATATTGCAGTAATTGTAACAGGACATATTACCAAGGAAGGTCAGATTGCCGGACCAAAAACTTTAGAGCACATGGTCGATGGTGTATTTTATCTTCAAGGGGAAGATCGCTGGCAAACACGAATCTTACGCTCAGTTAAAAATAGATTTGGTGCTGTAAACGAGATTGGCTTTTTTGACATGGGACCAAATGGCTTAACTCAAGTACCCAATATTAGTCAGCTTCTATTGCAAGAAACTAGCGACACCCCAGGCCTATCACTTATCAGCTCTCTTGAAGGCTCTCGTCCTATTTTACTTGAAGTACAAGCACTAACAGTACCGTCACAGTTTGGAATGCCACAGCGCGTTATCACTGGAGCGGATCATAAGCATGTCATGATCATTGTTGGAATCTTGGAAAAATATCTTCAAGTTAAGTTCAGCGCACATGACATATTCTTCAAAGTCAGTGGTGGATTCAAAATTAAGGACAGCTCTGCCGACCTTGGCATCGCTCTCGCCCTTCTTTCAAGCTTTTTCCAACAACCGCTACCAGAAAAGTCTATCGCATTGGCAGAGATCCACCTCACTGGTCAGATCAAGCCAATCAACCATATTAATATTCATACCGATGAAGCAAAAAAATTTGGCGCTCAGAATCTTTTAGTAGCACAGCGACAAAAGCTCAACTCTTCCCTAACTAAGCATACATTCTCCAGCGTATACGAGCTTTTAAAACTATTTGACAATAAAGACTAGAGCTTTTAAGCTGCATGCAATTCAATTACATTTTTAACAAGAGAGTTTTATGTCCACCAAACGCGCAATCCTTATCAAGCACGTTGCAAACACTGTCATGAACTCCCTAATGAACCTGTTGTCAAATTCGATAAATAATTGCTATCCAGGATGCTTTTGTTATGCTCGATTCCAATTAAGGTTCTATATAACGGAGTACTGATGAATAAGATATGGTTAGTTTTATTTTTACTAAGTGGAGTAAGTATGGCTGCTGGAAACAAATGGAAACTTGAAACGCCTTTGATCCCCCGATCGGCATTGTTCGGCCTTGATGATCCAACAGCAAAAGGTGCTCTTCGTATTTCTCCTGATGGAAATAGACTTTTATATGCTGCCCCAGTGGATAAAGTGTATAACCTTTTCATGTGCTCCAAAAATGAAAAGGGTAAGTTCGATTTTACCAACAGTGTTCAGCTAACACAGAAAACTAACCAAGGTATCTATTCAGCTCGCTGGATGCATGACAACAAGCATATCCTCTATACCCAAGATCAAAATGGTAATGAAAACAACCATATATACATAATCAATATTGAAACTGGCGTATGCACAGACATTACACCTTTTGATGACGTTGCAGCTTCCGGTGTTACCATCAGCAGAAAATTTCCTACCAAGGTTTCTTTCTCCATGAATAAAGATAATCCAAAACTATTCGATCCATATGAAATTGATATCAATATCCCTGGCAGCCTTACAAAAAAGGCTACTAACCCGGGCAATGGTATGGAATGGATCTTAGATGATGAGTGGAATGTTCGAGGTTATGCATGCTTAACCCCAACTGGTGGACAAGATATATACCTAGGTGAATCAGGATCAACCTTCTCTAAGCGATTTTCATGGGATTTAGAAGATACTGATACTAGTGGCTTTATTGGATTTTGTGACGACAACAAATCAATCTACATTCTAGATTCAATTGATCACAATACAGGAAAGTTAAAGCGCATTAATCTTGATACTCAGGAAGAAGAAACTGTTGCTCATGATCCAAACTATGAATTGACCAACATTGTAATTCATCCTGAAACAAAACAAATCATTAGCTACAACGTCATTAAAGACCGCAGCCAGCCTACCGTATTAGATCCAACCTTCAAGGATGATTACGAGTACTTGGATAGCGTAGAAGATGGTGAGTTACGTATCACTTCCATGGACCGTGAACTGAATACATGGGTTTGCTGCTTTAGCTATGACGATAAACTGCACAACTACTACCTATACGATCGAATTAATAAGTCTCATACTCTCCTTTGTAAATCTACAGCTCGATTTGATGCATATGATTGCGTTCCAATGGAACCTATTTCATACACAACTCGCGATGGATTAAATGTCCATGGCTATCTATCTCGTCCTTTGGATAAAAAAGGAAAAATGCCATTGATTCTCATGGTTCATGGTGGACCATGGTCACGAGACTACTGGGGCTTTGATGTTCAAGTACAATGGTTATGTAACCGTGGCTATGCAGTACTTCAAGTAAACTATCGCGGCTCTAATGGCTATGGCAAAGCATTCCTCAATGCAGGAAACAAGGAGTATGGTGGAAAGATGCAAGACGATCTTACAGATGCTGTTAACTGGGCAGTTCGTAGTGGAATAGCCGATCCTGAAAAGGTTGCTATCTTCGGCGCTTCGTATGGTGGTTATGCTACACTTGCTGGTGTTACATTTACTCCAGACTTATACACATGTGCTGTCGACCTATTTGGTAGAAGTAACTTACTTACCATTACCAATCGCCAAACATATGGCCTTGCATGGTTACCTCTCTTAAAGAATCGTATTGGTGACCCTGATACAGAAGAAGAGATGCTTAAAGCACGTTCTCCTCTCTTCCATGCACACAATATTAAAACTCCTATCTTGATTGGACAAGGAGCTCAAGATCCACGCGTACGACAAGCTGAGTCAGATCGTATTGTTGAGGTACTTAAAGCAAATAACTGTGAACATCAGTACATGCTCTTCCCAGATGAAGGTCATGGCTTTAGAAAGCATGATAATCGAATGAAGTTCTATGCTGCCGCTGAAGCATTCCTAGCCAAATATCTTGGCGGTCGTTGCGAAGCATAAATATATTTGAAACGAAAAAAGCTCCAGAGACAATCACTCTGGAGCTTTTTTTATTATTTATTCTTTATCGCTGCCATCTAACAATTCAACTATTTTAACATGTCTCCTTCGTTGATGACGACCATCATCACTAAGACTGCCGCTAAGTTCTTCAAGACCTCTTTTTTTTCTACCCTCTTCTCCAGCATCGCTCTCTTCATCGAGTAACTCCTCTGGGAAAGAACCAACACTACTACCCAAAGAAGCAATATAACTTTCTAGTGATCCCGCAGTTTCTGCAGTTCTAAGGCCCTCCAAGGCCTCAGCATGGAGCATTTCCATTGAAATTCCTGTATAAAATAATTCCTGAAAACTAGAAAAACGACTAAACTCTTCTTTTCTCAAACTATCTCTATAGCGAAAACCTTTATCAACTAAAACACCCCATATTTTTTCAGTATCATTACGCCCTGGAGCATCGCAGATTATATTTTCAAACACTTTAAACTGCTGAAGCGACCCTTCATTAGAACCTTTGATCTCCCTCCAAAATTCCAATATTCTATCTTCACAAAAGGCTTTTACAATACTACGTCTTAATACAATACCCTCTCCATGCACCGGATGTGGAACTCGCATGCGCCCTAAAACCCCCACCAATTCTTTAGTATGACTATCAAGTGTCGAACCCATTTCTTCTATTTGTTGGGCCTCATGCACTTGATTACCTTTAAGCCGATATGGAACATCCATAATTACAGGATACTGATCAACCCATATTCCAGACCCCTTAGTAAAAAAGTTCCAAACTGTATCAGGAGTTACTCCTTGACCCTCAAGAGTCTTTACAAGTCTCCCAACAAACTTTGCGCAGTCCTCTGGTCTTCCTTCCCAGGATTTACGGACAAATGGATGAGCAAGCGCTTTTATATCTCGTTGAAATATAACAATAAAGTCTGTCTCTGAGGGGCCATAACCAATTTCGCACTTTGGAATAGTTAAAACATTTTGAACACCTTCTTCCATTCCCATTACTGAACCTGATATGAAAAGCAAAACGAATAACCATTGTGTAATATACATAGTTGCCTCTAGATAGGATTATATTATTTTCTTGCTGATGGCCTTTTTGATGACGGTCTCTTTGTTGATGGTCTCTTTGTTGATGGTCTTTTTGCAGCTGGTCTCTTTGTCGATGGCCTTTTTGTCAACGGTCTTTCTTCCGACGATCTTGCTGATGGTCTTTTTGTTGACGGCCTTTTTGCAGCTGGTCTCTTTGTTGATGGTCTTTCTTCCGACGATCTTGCTGATGGTCTTTTTGCAAGTGACCCTTTTGCTGATGACCTTCTTAATGGTGCCCATTTTGATGATGACCTTTTTGCTTTTGGTCTTTTTTCTTGTGGTTTCTTTGGCAATAACTTCTTTGCAGCCAATCTTTTTATTTCTTTTTCATTCAAGTAACGCCAAGATCCAACTGGCATGCCCTTTGTACTCAGACCTACATAACCAACACGATCCAATTTTTTAACAGTATAGCCAAAGTGTTCAAAAATACGTCGAACGATTCTATTTCTTCCACTTTCAAGAGTAACACTAACAGCCTTAGGATTAGCCTTTGAAACAACAATAGCACCAACATCAACACGGCCATCATCCAAACTGATACCCCTTTTAATGCGCTCAAAGTCTTTGACATCCAATGGTCTATTCAAGGTTAACTGATACACCTTTTTCATACTAAAGCTTGGATGTGACAAATGCTGAGCAAACTGGCCGTCATTGGTAAGAAGTAAAAGACCTGTAGTATTAATATCCAAACGCCCAATCGGATAGATGCGCTTCTTACTAGCACCTTGAACCAAGTCAATCACAGTGGGCCGCTTTTTTTCATCTGAAAGAGTTGTTACATACCCTTTAGGCTTATTCAACAAAACATACTCAAATGACGATTCTTGCTTAAGTAGCTTACCTTCACACTTAACCGCATCCGTTGGCTCTATCTTATGTCCAGGCTCTTTAATCACCGTCCCATTAACCGTTACTCCACCACGCTTGATGATCTCAACGGCCTGACGCCTGGAACACACCCCTGAGTGTGCTAAAAATTTATTTAATGGCATTGTCATAGTTTCCCCCTATATATAACCTTTTCAACCTATTTAATAATAGAATACAAAAGTGGTGCTTTTTTTGCAATTTATTGACTGTATTGCAACCTATTTTCCATACTGTCAAAAAGTACTTTAAACCTGGAAAGAGGCTATTATGCTATCCCATGTTCAACGACATGCTGCTATCTATATTCAAGTTAGCGTCAGTTTTATCGCAACAATTATCTTTGTTTCACTCTTTTACAAGCCATTAACGTACTTTGTCTCCAGAGACGGTAACCCTGCAATCACCCGATTTACAGAAGAAGAATCAAATAGCCTTCAACCAAAAACAATAGTCAAAACAGGTTTGTATGTAAAAGATTTTCCTAAATTTGACGTCAAAAACAATAAATTCCAGTTTGAAGGAGTTCTTTCCTTTGAATATGACCCAAAAGAGGTATCTGCTGAACAGTTAGATAGCTTTAACTTCGAACGTGGCCAGATTGTATATAAGTCTAAACCTGCCATTCGTAAGATTGGTAACAAGCGCTTAACCTATTACACCATCTGGGTTGAATTCGATAATGATATGAACTATAAACGTTTCCCATTTGATGATCACCAACTACATATTGTCTTCCAAAATCAGCAATTATCCCCTGATGAAGTTATTTTTCAATCAAACAACAATAGATTCATTGTAATCGCAAACAGGTACATTGAAGCATGGAAAGGTATCAATACCTTTACCACATCAGGCTACGTTGAAGAAGTGTTAGAACGTATTGAAAAACCTCAAACCACTATCCTATATCCTCGAATAATCTTTTCAATTGACTACTCACGATACTCGTTACGGCCACTCTTCATGATTCTTCTTCCGCTACTTGGCCTATTCCTCATCTTAATATTCTCTCTTATACCAACCAATGAGCATTTATATGGAACACGACTTATGATGTGTACCAGTGTAATCAGCGCACTCATATTCTATCTCTTTGCAATTACACCAAACACACCCAAAGTTGGTTACATGATGATTTCAGACTTCATATATATTTATGTACTAACCTGTGCGATGGTAATATTTGGAATTACACTAGCATGCAAAAACTTGAGTATTCCTTTTAGAGTCTTAATTAACGTTGTTGCCAATAGTGGACTGGTTATACTCTTTTATTATCTTCTTTATGTTCAAGCTTAAATAGCATTAAGCTTGCGCTTCATAAAGTAAATACCAACCAAACAAGCAATGGTAAATTGAGCAGAAAGAGCACCTAGCACAATCCATAAGGAAATATATCCTACTTGGCCAAACATTGCAGCACGCAAACCCTCCATGCAGTAGGTGACTGGATTAAAGAGCATGAATATAGCAAGTGAAGGAAGCATTTTATAGAATTCATACCAAGTATTCATATAAGACCCAAACCATAATGCAGGCATGTACAATCGCATCCAAACATTATCCATCTTATTTGATGTTGGAATCCAACCAGCTATGATTAATGCAAAAGATGCAAAAAAGAAGTTCGCTAGAATCAAGATAACAAACAACCATGGAAAACTAGCTAATTCTAGACTAAAACGATTCCATAGAATTATCTTTCCTACTACCAAAATGATAACAGAGTAAAAGAAAGATATACTAGCAATTGTAGTGATCTTTTGAAGGACAAGCATTCCAAAAGATAACGGCAATGTACGTTCAAAGTTAATAAGCTTTTGATGCTGAATATCAACAATAATATCTGTAGCTTTCTGTAGCGCAGTTACAATTACAATTGCTACAAGTGTACCGGCAATCATAAAGCTACCAAAGTTTTGTGTATGACCAGAGCCAAAGTGTGGGAGTATGAATCCAAACAAAATTGCTGAAATTACAGGCCATACAAGTGTATTAACCAATAATCCAAGGAAGTCTTTTTTCAATACCATCATATCTCGAAGAAATAATTGAAACGCTATGCGTAATTGATTTTTCATCATTCCTCCAAGTTCATGAGGTGTAAGAATACCTCTTCTAAATTTGATTTATCATACTTTTTCTTCAAATTCTGAGATTCATCAATCAAGAGTACCTTACCCTTATTTAACATACAAACGCGATCTGATAAAACTTCAGCCTCATCAAGATAGTGTGTTGTAAAAATAATAGTTTTCTTTTGCTTTTTCAAATTAAGCACAACATCCCAAATTTGCCTTCTAATATGTGGATCCAGGCCAACTGTAGGTTCATCAAAAATTACAATGTCAGGATTATGAATAATTGCTCGCGCAATCAATACACGTTGACGATAACCACCAGAAAGCGTTTCAACCTTAGCGTCGGCATAACGTAACAAGTCAAGATCAACCAAAAGCTGTTCCACTCGCTCGTTAAGCTCTTTATTCGGGATAAGGTAGTACCGACCAGCAAACACAAGATTCTCTTTAACCGTTAATGCTGAATCAAGATTTGGATGTTGCGGACAAAATCCAATCTTAAATCGGTATTTATATAAATCTTCATAAATAGATTTTCCTTCAAAGAAAATCTCTCCTGATGTTGGTGGATGAAGCGTTGCAATCAATGAAGAAAGCGTTGTTTTTCCTGCACCATTAACACCAAGTAATGCTAATACCTCTCCACGATGAATTGATAAATTAATATCAGATAACGCAACAAGAGGTTCTTTTTTCTTTACGTTGTAAATTTTCGATAAATGTCGAATGTCTATCAAAGTTTCGTTCATGCTTCTTTCTCTTTATAAAAGCCTTTTATGCCCTGTGTTTACAATACTTTTTTCGTAGGACAAAGTAAAGTGTTGCAAGATAGAATTTATTTTCGATACAGTAAAAACAAATTAATAAGAGGATCTTTGTGAATATTTTTAAACGATTATCCCGACATACTAATATTGTTATGTCACTCATTACGATTGCCCTATTTTTTGTAATCCTGTACTACCCACTTAACAAAATTTTTTTCTCTAGTGATACTGCCCCAAAAATTCAATACCTAACACCTAAAAAACTTGGTTCTTTCGGTGGTGAAGTGCCAAAGGTAGCAGTCTCATTATCAATTAAAGATTTTCCAGAATTTAGCATTGTTAATAATCAGTTTGTACTAGAAGGTACCATCTCTTTTGAGTTTAACCCTGAACTTATATCCATAACGACACTCAACAAGTTTTCTTTTGAACAAGGTACCATCCTATCCAAATCAGAACCAACAACACGACTTATTGGTAACAACCTCTTGGTGTATTATGATATTCGTGTGCGCTTCAATTCCAATATGGATTACCACCTCTTTCCTATCGATGATCATAGACTGTTTATCGTATTGGATAATAAAAGCGTGTCTCCAAACTCTATGCAATTCGTTTCATCGAATGATAATTTTATACTTTCAAAAAGCGTCTTTACTGGTGGGTGGAAGACTATTAGCAGCTTTGTAGAAACCGGATACATAGAAACAAGTCTTGAAAAGAATGATGATACAAAAAACATTTCCTATCCTGCTGTAGTATTTTCCATAGACTTTATCCGTAGTGGTATTCGCCCTATCGTCATTATCTTTATCCCTCTATTAATACTTTTCATACTTTCTACATTCATTCTCTTTTGGGAAAAAGAACAGATGGCAAGCCGTATTATCATCTGCTCTGCTATCATTGGAGCACTACTTACCTATAGGTTTGTTATTGAACAAATGTCTCCCCAGGTTGGTTACTTTATGATATCCGACTATGTATTCTTGTTTGTCTTAAGCGTCAGCACAGGATTCTTTATTATTTCTGTGCTATTTAAACGACGAAGATTATGGTTAAGTATTCTTCTTGTAGCACTACTTGATATAGCGTTTATTGCCCTGTGGATCTATCTTCTCTTTTACTTACCATTAGCAATAGGAAACGCATGATGAAAAAAATATTATTCTTCAGCATTCTTTTATGTTCTAGCCTTAATGCCTCTTCCCAACTAGAACAAACACAGCAGTATGCGAAAAAAATAAAGGAAAACCTTCTTCCTGATAGTAATAACTATATATCCCCTCGGTACAATAGGGAGCTAGGAGAAAAAAGATCAAATCTTTTTGATGATATTTTCCAACTAGTAACCCATAAAATCAATGGTGCATTTTGGAACCCAACGCACTTTACTACTCAACTAGATCAAGTCCTAAAAAACCGACAAAAAGAAAAATTTCATGGGCGATTCATACAACCATTAAAAGTAAAATCTAATGATCGAATCATTGTTTTTGGCGATCTTCAAGGAGCTTACCACTCCCTTATTCGTGATGTAGAATTCTTACATAGCAAAGGCATTATAGATACTAATTTCAAACTAACCAACCCCGATACATACATTGTTTTTACCGGTAACATTGTTGAGCGCTCACCTTACTTACTACAAACAATGAGTATCATACTTATGCTCATGCACAATAACCCAGATCAAGTGTTTTATATAAAAGGAAAAGACGAACAACATAAAGGTTGGCATAGCGAATTACTGGGAACCGAAATTGCACACTACTACGGTTCTTCAACTTCAAATGTATTAACCAAAGTTGATCAATTCTTTAACACATTACCATTAGCTATTGCATGTACCGTAGAAAAAACTAAACCAATGCTCTTACTCACTTCCAATGGCTTATCTTCAGACATTATTAATATAGCTAGTACCCAAAAACCTATTCTCAATGTCACTGATATCAAAGTTATATGCAAAGGAATGAGTGAAGACTTTATATACGCACGATCATCAGGACTTATCCTCTCTGAGCCAGAACGTGGCATTCCTGTATGGACTCTCTCATCAGCACCAACACCCGTGTACACAAAACTATTTGATTTCTATTATGATGCTCTTTGCATTATCAATATTAAAGATGCTCTTAATACCTCAACCATTACCCTTTTAAATCGTGATACACGAACTAAAAATAAAATATCCAAGGATAGTGCTTACTGCCTTGTAAGCAATAGCGAAATAACAAAAGATAAGCCTGCCTGCTCAACAAAAGAACCTATCGTAGTTGGTTGTACGCTCGATCTATCAAAAGGCGCTAGCATGCAAGGTAAAGCAATTAAACAGGCTTTCAGCTTTAGTATCAACAATCAAAATATGGAAGGTGGTATTGATGGAAAACCGCTACGCGTTGTATTCTTAGACGATGAATACACACCACGAAAGACTTTGAAAAATATAGAAACGTTTGAGCATGATTATAAAACCAATCTTGTTGTTGCTCCTTTTGGGTCTGCAACATTGGAAAGTTACCTTGATAAGGTTAAAGAAAATAAAGTTAAGGTCTTATTCCCATTTACCGGATCATCACTCTTTAGAGATCCAAGCTTAACCTCTCTAGTAAACTTAAGACCATCAAATAAGTCTGAGGGTAAAGCGTTAATGGACTACTCTCTAAAAACTAGTCCACGTATCAAATACCTCATCTTCTATCAAAACGATTCGTTTGGACGTGGTATATTAGAAGGTGCTCAAGAAGTATTTACAAAAAATAAAAAGAATCACACACTACATACCGTTTCATACGAGCGTAACCAGGTCGACTTTAGTAATCTTTTACCTGAAATAAAAAACTTTAACCCTGATGTTATTCTCTTCGCTTCAACTGCTGTAGCTGCAACGGAATTAATTCGTCAGCTTGGTATCGATTACTTTACAACAAAAAAAGTTCTCGGAATATCTGACTTGTCTGAAAATAACTTTAAAGAATTCATGAAATCAAAAGGGATACAGTATTCATATATGCAACTACTTCCTCCAGCAAACCTGTTGACCAATAAGCTTATGCAAGCTTATTTCAATCAGATTGGTAAGTACAACCTTCCTCTGGACCTGTATTCCCTTGAGGGATATTTAGCTGGAGCGCTCTTAATAGACGCTCTTAAAAAAGTTTCTGGCCCAATTACTCATGATAAGGTAATAAAAAATCTGGAAGCTATTGATACCAAAGACATCACAGGCTTTCAGCTTAAATTTAATCCGCAAACACGAGAGCTTTCAGATCAGTTGTGGCTCGTTACCGACGCAGGCACCGCTGATGAGAAAACTACCAAATTAACTACTCTTCCTCTGCATCCTGCTCAACAGCAACTTTCTTCATAGTTCTACAAAGAACCTGTATAGCTGGATAGTGAGTATGAGCTAATATGTTCAATACACCGTCATGCATAGTAACATGTGTACCATCATTGCCCTCTTCTTCAGCAAGTCTAAGCTTTACTAAGCGTTCAGCATGATCTTTTTTAACCTCATGAGGCAATTTATGGAACTGTTCTGTTTCACTATCCCTCTCTCTACAATACCCCTCCGATGTAAACTCGGAAGCAAGGATACCATTAAATGCTTCATTAATTTCAGCACCATCAGTACGAAGTTCTTCGTATGATTCTAAAACCTTCTTATACTGATACAGTGCCACAACAGCATCTCGTTTTCCCCATGCGCTTCTAACACTATTTCCCCATGCCTCTGGGTTTTGATATCCCGGAAGTTCTAAAACACTTGTTGTCCTACGAGTATACCGATTACCATCAGCTAGATTATTAGAATCTATCAACTCAGGCGGATAAACCATTTCTAAACGCCTTTCAAGAGCCTTACTTCCTTCTAAGCTAATACACTTATGTAAAACATATAAAGAACTCGCTGAAGGGTGTTCTAAATACTTTCCAAATACTTTTTCAGAATCACCACCCCATAAAGGACAGTAAGATGGCGCCACCTCTCTAGCATTTGACCATAAACCCACCAAGTCTGATGGTCGATCATGCATAATACCCTCAAGTTCTTCCCAAGTAGTTCGTAAATCTCCTCGAAGCAATGGACTCTCTTTATAACTTCCCACGATTTCTTGCTCAGCAGGATGCAAACATCCCCCGCTGACACCACCGTTCGGTGAAGACGCTAAATGTAAGGATAAACCACCGCCCCTTTTACCACCGCCCGTAGAATAAATCTGTACAGTCGTAAGCAATAACGCTAATGATAATAGACTTAATTTTCTCATTCCATTCCCTTATGTTTAAGTTTTCACACACCTTGTTGCGCATTAATTATAATGGAATTTTTATCTTTAGCAACGATAAACAAATAGAATAAGAAACTTAGAGCTTATACGAAAATTCCAACAGCTCTAAAAACGTGAATAGAACAGGCAAATTGAACAAATGCTAAAAACGATTCCTTTGTCTTTGCCCAGCAAGTTTTGATTCCACGATTCCAATGTAGCCATCCAAAAGTTC
>PVBE010923008.1_pt1 | contig 38020 bp, 40 predicted proteins | sample 1631181 | NCBI WGS metagenome assembly PVBE01 (sample SAMN08397723, study PRJNA350692) | Marine metagenome, whole genome shotgun sequencing project. | isolation source: water | place: Pacific Ocean | collected 2012-04
AGACCTCGCCGCTTTTGCAGGCCGTGGCGCAGGCGCCGCAGTTGGCCGGGTCGTTTTGCAGGTCCACGCACTTGTCGCCGCACTTGCTGGCGCCGCCGGCGCAGATCAGGCCCGTGTCCGGCGTGACCTTGCTGTCCGGCGTGACCTTGCTGTCCGGCGTGACCTTGGCGTCGGGCGCGGCCTCGATGTCCGCCACGACCGTGGAGTCCGCCACCACAGCGGAGTCGTGCTGAGGCGCCGCTGCTTCGTCGCTGCACGCTGCGATCACAAGGACCGAGGTGGCCAGCAAGATGAACACGCGCCTTTCGGCAGCGGGTGTTGCGAACTCTGTCTGGCGTCTGTCAACGTGCTCGCTCATTTTCTCTCTCCTTGGTGCCTGTCCGAACGCCAAGCATATTCCAACGGCCGGCCGTCTGTCACTCCACAGAGGGTTTCGCGCGCCCGCAGTCCCTTGCCTGAACGCAGGCGTTATGCGGTAGGATAGCCATCTCAACTGACAGGAGGCTGCCATGAGCGACAAGCCGATGAAGGGCTCTTGCCTGTGTCGCGGCGTGACCTTCGAGATCACACCGCCCATCTTATTTTTTCAGTACTGCCACTGCTCGCGCTGCCGCAAGGCGACCGGCACGGCCCACGCGACCAACCTCTTCATCAAGGCGGCCCAGCTCACCTGGACCGCCGGCGAGGACCTGGTGCGCCGCAGAGAGATGCCCGAGGCCAAGTACTACTGCACGGGATGGTGCGACACGTGCGGCTCCTCGCTTCCCTGGGCCTCACGCAACGGCAAGTACTTTTTGGTGCCCGCCGGCGCCATGGACGACGAGCTCGAGGGCAAGCCGACGCGGAACATCTACTGGGCGTCCAGGGGCGACTGGTACGTGGCGCCCGAGGACCTGGAAAAGCACGACGCGGATCCCCACTAGGAGCGTTCGGGCCGCAGCAGGCGCAGGTCCGACACCTGGTAGCCGAGCTCCTCGTAGAGGGACACGGCGGCTTGGTTGTTGGCCGAGACGTAGACCTCGCTGCCCACGCAGCCGCGCGAGCTCATCCAGTCCAGGGCGGCGTTCATCAGCAGCCGCCCCACGCCGCGTCCACGCGCGACGTCGTCGACGTAGATCCACTGCAGGGTGCCCACGGGCACGCGCAGGTAGCCGTCCTGGGAGGTCAGGGCCTGGACGATACCCAGCGGGGCGCCGTCGGCGTCCCGGGCCACCTGCACCAGCCGCTCCCTGGATTGCCCCGCCTCCAGCAGATCTGCCCAGCCCAGGGCCACCAGGTCGTGGTCGTCCACGTGGCGGCGGATGGCGGCGTCGCTTTGCCCCACCCCCAGCATGGGCCCCCAGTACCTGATGTGGTCCTCGAGGAAGACCTGGAACCAGGCGGAGACCGGCTGGCGGTCGGCGTCGCGGAGCGCGTCGAGCTGTGGTGAGGGTTGCACGGGGCCAACCTACCACAATGCGAACAACAACTGAGTACGGTGAAACCCCGGGGTCAGAGGAAGCCGACGTAGATCCCGGCGGCGGCGGGCAGGCGGATCACGAGGTTGAGGCCGAGCACCAGGTAGCCGTGATCGCGCATGCGCCGGTAGGCCAACTCCAGGCCGAGCCCCACGCCGACCTCCCCGAACCCGGCGCCGACGAAGAAGCCGTCCTTGCCCTTTTTGCGGTGGCCGTGGAGGTGCTCGTGCTCGTCGTCGTCCGCGGAAGACGTGGCCAGGGGGCCGTGGAAGTAGTTGGTGATCTCGAAGGTCACGCCCACGGCGGCGCCGCCGCCCACGGCGCGATCCTGCAGCAACAGCTCGCCGGTGGCGTGGACGCCGAGCCGCGCTGCCCCGGAGCGGGCGCCCCGGAGCACCAGCGGGAACCAGCCGAGCTCCAAAAACGGCCCGTGCTTGGTGTGCTCCTCCGTGCCCGCGGGCAGGAAGTACTCCACCAGATAGCCGGCCCCCACGTCGAAGCGCCGGTGCTGCTGGCTGCGCCACAGCTGCACCGGGTGCACCGCGCCGCGGAAGACGTAGGCCCAGTCGTCGGTGTCCACCTCCAGCTGGCCGTCCACCGGACGGCGCTGCTCGCCGAAGGTCTTGGCGAACGAGTTGGTGATGCGCAGAGGTGGTGAGGCGAAGGGCAGCGCGTAGCAGCCGACCAGCGGCAGGGCCAGCGCCGCGAGCAGCGGCAAGCGGAGTCCATGGGCCATGCAACGAGAGTAAGCCTCGACATGCCGGTTCACAAGCCCGTCCCGCCCGCGTAGACTTTCGCCTCCGTCCAACCTGCCAACACGGGTGAGGAGGCACGCCCCATGGAAGAGCGAATCATCGAGCTGGAGACCCGGCTGAGCTTTCAGGACGACCTGATCCAGCAGCTCAACGACGTCATCGTGGAGCTGCGCGGCGACATGACCGAGCTCGCCCGGCGGCTCGAGGCCGCCGAGGGCCGGCTCAAGGGGGTCGCCGAGCTGGTCAAGCCCCAGGCACAGGAGGAGCCGCCGCCGCACTATTGACGGCGTCCCGTCGAGGGCGCGACCTCAGCCGAGGAGCTCCTCGTAGCGCTCGTCGTTGAAGCCGACCAGCACCGTGTCGCCCACCACGAGGGTCGGCGCGCGCAGGTTGCCCGTGGGTCCGAGCATCGCCTTGACGATGGTCTCCTGCTCCTCGGCGGCGGTGTCGAAGTCGCGCAGGCGCTTGCCCTTGGCCACCACCACGCGGCTGGCCGCCGCCACCAGCTCGGCGGCGTGCTCCTGCCCCAGCTTGCGGCTGGCGGGGATGGTCTCGTCGGCTTCGATCTGCTTGGCCTCCAAAACCTTGGAGGCTTTACCGCAGCTCGTTCAGCCCTTGCGGAAGTAGTACCAGTCGACCTTGGACATCTCTTCTCCTCTGTGCGGTTGTTCGGGTCCGGGGATTACCTTCCCCCCTCGTATACACTATCCTTGGCGGATGCGCTGCCCTCCCGAAAGGCGACCTTGACCGACCGGCACCGACGCTGGCTCTGGCTCGCCCTGCGCCTGCTCGGCACCGCGGCCGGCCTGACCTATATCTTCCTGGTGGCCGACCTGCGCCAGGTGGCGATCACCCTGGCCCGGGTGCCGCTGTCGGCCTTCGCCGTGGCGCTGACCATGTCCCTGCTCAGCGTGATGGTCGCCTCGGCGCGCTGGCGGGTGATGTTCCGCACCTACGGCGCGGCCCACCTGCCCGGGTACTGGTCCCTGCTGCGGCTGCAGCTGGTGGGGCTGTTTTACAGCACCTACCTGCCCGGCGGCGTGGGCGGCGACCTGGTGCGCGGCGTGGCCAGCCGGCGCGCCTTCGGTGACAGCGGCACGCCCGCGGCCCTGACCGTGGTGGCGGTGGAGCGGCTGGTGGGCCTCGCGGCGCTGCTGGCCCTGGTCTCCCTGGCGCTCTACCTGCGGCCGCTGCCCGGCGTGCGCAATTCGGCGGCGGTGGGGCTGGCCGGCATCGCGGTAGCGGCGGTGGCCATGGCGGTGGTGGCGGGCGCCCGGCGGCTGGCGCCCCTGCTCCCCGGGCGCGCCGGAGCCCTCGCCGCGCGCATCCCCGCCATGAAGTGGCCCGCCGGCCTGGCCGCGGCGCTGGCCCTCTCCATGGTGGCCCAGGTGACCATGGCCCTGGGCGGCAACGCCCTGCTGGTTGCCGTGGCCCCCACGGTGACCCTCTCCGAGACCATCGTGGTCGTGCTGGTCTCCGTGGCGGCATCGTTCTTCCCCCTCACCGTGGGCGGCGCGGGGGTGCGCGAGGCCACGCTGGTGGTGCTCTGCGCCGCCATCCTCAACGTGCCCGAGAACCAGGCGACGGCCGCCTCCCTCGGCCTCTGGATCTGCCAATTGGTGGTGGCGGGCGCGGGTGGTCTGCTACAGTTGACCATGCGAACCAAGGGCCGGGACGCCGAGTAGGAAAATGAGAGCCTCGCTGATCTCGCTATATGATCCAGAGAACAACGGAGTACGGATCCTGGCCGACTACCTGCGTCGACGCGGCCACCAGGCGCAAGAGGTCTACTTCAAGGACTGGAAGAACAACGGGCTGATCTGGCCCAGCGCCGAGGAGATCGCGTCGCTGGTGCGCTGCCTGCGCGAATACCGCGCCGAGATCATCGGCGTCTCCCTGCGCGCCTCGGCCTACCTCAAGGTGTTCACCTTCGTGGTGGAGCGCCTGCGCGAGGAGCTGGGCGTGCCCGTGCTGGTGGGCGGCGGCCACGCCACCATGGCGCCGGAGTCCCTCACCGACGTGTGCGACTACGTCATCCGCGGCGAGGCCGAGGACCCGGTGGCCGACCTGCTGGATCGCCTGGACGCGGGGCTGCCCGCCGACGACCTGGACAACGTCTGGAGCTGCGCCGGCGGTCAGGTGCGGCGCAACGAGCTGCGGCCCCTGCGCGACGACCTGGAGCAGATCTCGCGGCGAGACTTTCTGCACGCGGACAAGGTGGTCATCGACGGCGCCCACATCAGCACCCGCGACCCGATGCTGGACGACACGATGTACCTCATCATGGACTCGCGGGGCTGCCCCTACGCCTGCTCGTTCTGCAACAACAGCAAGCTGCAGCGGCTGTACCACGGCAAGGGCCGCTACTGGCGCCTGCGGCCGGTGGACGACGTCATCGGCGAGCTGGTCCAGGCCAGGCCTCTCTTCCGCCGCATGCGGCGGGTGCGCTTCGACGACGAGGTCTTCCCCCTGCAGAGCGAATGGCTCGACCCCTTCGCCGCGGCCTACGAGCGCCAGGTCGGCCTGCCCTTCGAGATCCTGCTGGAGCCGCGTGCCTTCAAGGAGGCCCAGGCCCGACGCCTGGTGGCCGCCGGTCTGGACACGGTCTACATGGGCATCCAGGCCAACGAGCGCATCTCCCGTGAGCTGTACGATCGCGACGCGGACCACGATCACATCGTCAACACCGCGCGGGCCTGCCACGAGCTCGGCATCGACACCCGCTTCCACGTGATGATCGACGATCCGTACACCACCGACGACGACCGCAAGCGCCTGTTCGACCTGCTCAACCGCCTGCCCCGGCCGTTCCGCCTTTACATGTTTTCCATGACGGTGATGCCGGGCACCGACCTGGCGCAAAAGCTCATGGACGAGGGGCTCATCGGCCCCGACGACGTGGAGGGCGCGGCGACCAAGACCTTCAAGCAGTACCGCATGAGCCTGGACTGGGACCGCCCCGACGACGAGCGCTTCTGGATCGCGATGATGGTGCTGGTCAACAAGCGCCTGTGGCACCCCGCGCTGCTGCAGCGAATGTCCCGCAGCGGCTGGCTGCGGCGGCACCCCGGGCTGCTGACCCGCGTGGCCGCGGCGTCCAACATGCTGTCCATGGTGGGCGTGGTGCCGGTCTCCATCGCCCGGGGAGAGCTGGACCTGCGCATGCTGCGCCGGTTCTGGACCCCGGGCAAGTGGATCACGGCTTGAGCGGCCGGGGGGCCGCCCTGGCGCGAGCCGCCGGCCTGGCGGCGCTCTACCTCGGCCTGGCCGCCGCCCTGGCCGTGGCCACCACGTGGCCCGCGGCGCTGCGCCTGGTCGGACACTCCTACCCCCAGCTGGTGCACCCCGACCTGCAGTGCGGCCTGTGGTGGAGCGCCGCCTTGGGGCGCTGGCTCACCGGAGAGGGCGACCTCTTCTGGCGCCCCGATCTGCTCTGGCCCGACGGCCAGGACACGCGCTTTCTGCTCTGGAACTTCGCCGGCCAGTTGACGCTCTCGCCGATCCACGCCTGGCTGTCGCCCCTGGTGGCCACCAACATCGCAGCGCTGGCCTGCCTGGTGCTCAATGGCCTGGCCGCGGCCTGGGCCGGGCGCGCTGTGACCGGCACGCACCTCGGCGCCCTGGCCGGGCTGCTGGTAGGGGCCACCGGCGTCTACACCTTCGCCGAGGGCGCGTCGGGCCGGGTGGACCAGGCGCTGTGGGCCCCGGCGGCGGTGTTCTTCGGCGGGCTGGTGCTCCTCTGGCGCGACCCCGGCCGCTGGCGGCCGCGCATCATCTGCGGCGTGGGGCTCGGGCTGGCCGGCGCGGTCTACTGGTTCTACGCCTACTTCCTCGTGGTGCTGCTGGTCCTGGCCGCGGCGGTGGCCCTGGCCCGGCGGCGGCTGCCCCTGGCCCGGGTCAAGGACCTGGTGGCGGTGGGGCTGATCTCCGGGGCCGTGGCCCTGCCCTTCTTGCTCCCGCTGGTGCTCAAGCTGGCCGAGGGCGGGGCCATGATCCGCATGGCCGTGGACCAGCAGGGCGACACGTTCCTGCACCAGTCGCGCTTCGCCGTGCCGGCGCTGTGGGGCTACCTCGGCGCCCTGGGCCCCACCCCGCCGGTGCCCGGCACGCGGCTGCCCCTGCTGGCGCTGCCGCTGTGCCTGGCGGCCATCTGGCGCGGGCGCGGCGCCGTGCGCTGGGCCGGCATCATGGGGGCGCTGGCCGCGATCTTCGCCGCGGGCCCGTTGCTGGTGGGCAGCGACGGCCAGCCGTACACCGTGGGGCAGCACAGCCTGCTGGGCCCCATGGCGGCGCTGGACGCGCTCCCCGGTTTTGCCCGCTTCTGGTGGCCCTACCGCTGGCAGGGCGTGCTGCTGGCGGCCACCGCCGTGACCGTCCCCTGGCTGCTTTCGCGCCTTCCCTGGCAGCGCGCGGCCCTGGCGGTGCTGGCGGCGTGGCTCGTCTTCGAGGGCGCGGTGCTGGTGCGGCCCGGCGGCGACGCGCCGTTGATGCGGGCGGCGCCCGTGCCCGGCATCCTGGACCAGATGGCCCGCCTGGGCGGCCCGGCGCGGCCGGTGCTCAACCTGCCGTTCAACGTGCCGGGGGGCAGCACCATGGGCTTCGCCGCCTGGCACCGGCAGCCCATCGACGGCGGCCTCGGGCCCTGGTTCCACGGCCACGCGGGCCACCAGCGGCGCCGGCAGCGGGTGCTGCTCTGGCGCACCATGGAGCGTGCCCTGCGGGGCGAGCCAGTGCGCGCGCCCGCCCGCTGGACCGCCGCCCAGTCCGGAGGCTTCCACTATGTCATCCTGCACAGCTACGCCTTCCCCGAACAGGAGGTGCCGCGGCAGGTGGACCGGGTCAACGCGGTGCTCGGGCCGCCCGCCGAGCGCACGAAGCTGATGACCGTCTGGGCGGTGCCCGGCGTGGTTACAAAAAAGTAGGGCGGGGGCCCTGTCCCCAGCCTGGCCGGACGCGCTCTAAATAAAGAAGAGCGTCACCTCGGGGGACTGGACCACCCGGCGCGCGCTCTGTCGCAGCGTCCGCAGCAGCCGCTGGATCTTTTCCGGGTCCATGAGCTTGTGGAAGACCACCACGGCGCGGGCGCGGCGGCCGCGGAGCTGATGGACCAGCTGCTCGTCCACCAGCCCGTCGTCCACCATGCGCTGCAGCCCGGCCAGCCCGGCCTCTTCCTGGCCGCTCATGAAGCCCCAGCGGAAGAGCACCGGGTTGCCGTGCCAGGTCTGCAAGAGCAGCTGGCGCGAGTCACAGGGGAAGGTGGCGACGATGGCCTTGGGGTCCTCGCGCAGCGCACGCACCACCGCCCCGGGGGGCCCTACGCGGGTGGCGGGCAGCGGCAGAGGCGTGGGGCCGACCAGCTGGGCCTCCAACCCGCAGAGCAGCAGGGCCGCCGCGCCGAGGGCGGCGCCGCGCCAAGTCCCGCCGCCCTGCCAGGGGAGGCTGGCCAGCCCGTGGCCCGCGGCCACGCCCAGGGCCACGGCGCCAAAAGAGGCCAGGATGCCGTAGTTGAGAAAGTGGGGGATCCAGCGCAACAGCACCGCCGGGCGCAGCACCAGGTAGTGATCAGTGAACGGCAGGTCCAGCGGCGGCGCGTTGGCGCAGCCGTTGCCGTGGGCCAGCACCGCGAGCCCCACGGCGCCGGCGATCCACGGCCAGACCCGGCGAGGGCGGCGGAGCAGCCCCCAGAGCCCCAGCAGCAGGGCCGAGACCCAGATGAACCGCCGCGCCCCCGGGGCCGAGAGCGTGTGGGGCGCCAGGGAGGCCAGGCTGCGGCGGGTCTGCTCGTTGGTGTCGAGCTGTCGCCTGGAGATGCGCGTCCAGCGGTAGGTCCGGGGCGCGCGGGTCAGGCCGTCGGCCAGGTACCACAGCGACAGGAGCTTCTCCGCCTCGTCCGCCGCCACAAGCTCCACCACCGGCGGGGCGTCGCCCAATGTCCAGCCGGTGCGGCGCCCCTGCTCGATCTCCCCCTGCCAGATGCCGTGGAGCACCGGCAGGCTGAGCAGCGCGGCCAGGCCCAGGGCCAGGGCGCTCAGCCGCCGCAGCCGCCATGAGCCCCGCGCCAGCACCACCGCCGCGGGCGCCGCCAACAGCGCCATGGTGGCCAGCCAGTGGTTGGGGCCGGCGTAGGCCATGGCCGCCATGAGCACCGCCAGCACCACCGCCGCGCCCACGCCGGGGCGCCGGGCCAGGCGCAGGGCGGCCCAGAAGACCAGCACCGACCAGCCGGTGACGCAGGACTCGCTGCGGCCGTCGGCCAGGTAGCCGAGGAGCCCGGGGTGGATGGTCGCCACGACCCCCGCCAGGGCGGCGCTCCAGCGCCTCAGGCCCAGCTCTCTGGCCAGCAGCACGGTGGCCCCGGCCAGCAGCCCGATCAGGGCCAGGGCGGTGACGTTGTAGGCCGCCACCGCCCCCACGAACCTGGACAGCCCCCAGCGGGCCAGCAGCGTGGAGGGGTCGATGGGATAGAACCTCAGATCCTGGTCTGCCAGCACGCCCGGGTGGTGAATGGGCAGGCGCCCCTGCTCCAGGGCCGAGTTGAAGAGCCACTGGATCCAGAGCCCGTCGTACTGCTCCCCCAGGGGGTGGCCGAGGAGGGCCCCGCCCATGTCGCCCAGCACGCGCCAGGCCAGCAGGGGCAGGACCAGGACCAGCAGCCAGGCCGGATCGGTCCACCACCTGCGGTCTATGCCTTGCTGTGCTTTCACGTGTATGCCGCCGGGACAAATATTGGCCAGACCGGGGGTCCGGTCAACCGCTCAGCGCAGGCGCACCACCTTGCGGGTGGTCTGGCCAGCGCGCACGCGGACGGTGACCGTGGTGGACAGCTTGCGCGCCGGGTTGATCAGGGTCACGCGGTGCTTGCCCGCGGGCAGCACCTTGCCCTCCAGGGGGGTGTCGCCCAGGTAGCGACCGCCGAGGTAGACCTTGCACCACGGGCACGGCGTTGAGGCTGAGCTTACCCTCCTTGCCCTTGCCCTTGCCCCAGCCCTTGCCCTCCTTGCCCTTGCCCCTGCCCTTGCCCTTGCCCTCGCCCTTGCCCTGGCCAACATGAGCAACGTCGGTCCCGCCATCCGGGGCCGCCATGTCCGGCGCGGCGTCCGGCGCCTGCATCACCAAGGGCTGGTCCGGCGAAGCGCCGGTGTCCGTGGCGACTGCCTGCACCGGAGGTGGCGTCGGCCCACGCTCCTGTCGGGAGAAGGCCCACCACGACAGGCCGGCCACCAGGGCCAGGATCGCCACCATGGCAGCGGGCAGCAGGGAGCTCGGCTTCCTCGGCTGCAGCTCCTCGGTGGGCGGGCCGGGCTCGGGCGGCGCGGCCTCACGGGGCGGGGCCGGCGCACGGGCCGGGCCCATGCCGTGGCGGGTGGGCACCTGGGGCGCCAGCTCCACCGGCCCCAGGCCTGCAGCCGTCTCCATGGAGCGCACCTCGTCCATCAGCGCCGCCGCGAGGGCCGCCGCCGCCGGATCCTTGCGCTGCGGTTCCCGGGGCAGCTTCGCGAGGAAGGCCTTGAGGCGGCCGTGGGCGTCCGCCCCGGTCTCCTGGTCCACCTGGAGCCGCAGGTGCTCGGCGGCCAGGTCGCCGCGCAGGGCCTCGGCCGACTCCGGCCGGTCCCTGGCGTCCGCCGCAACGCAGGCGCGCACCAGCTCGGCCAGCCGCGGCGGCACCGTGGCGGGCAGCTCGATGCTCGCCGTGTCCAGGGGCCCCTCCACCACCTGGTCCAGGGTCAGCGCCTCTCGGAAGACGCGCCCGGTGAGCAGCTCGTAGAGCATCACACCGAGGGAGAAGATGTCGCTGCGCACCTCGGGGCGGCCGCGGGCCTGCTCCGGGGCGATGTAGACCAGCTTGCCCTTGATCGACAGCGACTTGTCGAGCAGCAACACGTCCCGGGCCCGGGCCACGCCGAAGTCGGCCAGCTTGACGTCCCCCTCCCAGGAGAGCAGCACGTTGCTCGGGCTGATGTCCCGGTGCACCACGGCGCCGGGCTGGCCCGTGAGCTCGGGCTTGAAGCTGTGGGCGTGGTGCAGCGCGGCGCAGACCTCCATGGCGATGAAGGCGGCGATGTCCGGGGGCGCCGGCGAGCCGCCCAGTCGCCGCAGCATCTGTGAGCAGGTGATGCCGTTGATCAGCTCCATGACCATGTAGTAGCGGTCGCCGTCCTGGCCGGCGTCGAAGGTCTGCACGATGTTGCGGTGGGCCAGGGCCATGGCGATGCCCATCTCGCCCAAAAACATCAGCACGAACTCCCGCTCGCGGCTCAGGTGCGGGTGAATCAGCTTGAGCGCCACCGGCCGCGCCGCGCCGCCCGGCCCCCGCATGGCCGCGCGGTAGACCGTGGCCATACCGCCGGCGCCGAGCACCTGGCCCAGCTCGTAGCGGTCCACGCGGCGGGGCGCCTCGGCGTCGGCGCCTGGCGCGGGCTCTGTGGTCGGTTCGCCGGGGAGGCCCGGTCCCGTGCGCAGGTTGGTGGTGTCGTCGGTCATTGGGTAGCTGTTAGCTGTGAGCTACAAGCTACAAGCTACCACAGGGCGGGGGAGGGAGGGAGGGAGAGACCGCGGTCAGTTCACCGAGCAGGAGGCGGTGATGGCGCCCTCGGTGCAGGCGCAGGTGGGGCAGCCGTTGATCACGCACTCGCCGTTGCCGTTGCAGGCGACGGTTCACGTACCTCCGGCGCAGTTGACCGTGGTCCGGCCCTGGGCCGTGCTGGTCACCTTGCAGCCGCCGGCGCCGCAGTTGAGGGTCACGTCCCCCTGGGCCCGGGTGTTGAGGGAGCAGCCGCCGTCGTCGCACTCGAAGGTGGCCGAGCCCTGGCCCGTGGCGCTGTAGGCGCAGTTGGCCCCCGAGCAGACCCAGGAGCAGGCGCCCTGGCCGGCGCACTCGCAGTCGGTGTCGCCCTCCTGACAGACGTTGCCGTCGCAGGCGGCCAGCAGCAGGCACAGCGCGCCGAGACAGAGGATGGTGATCAGCGTGGTCTTGGTCTTGGTGGTCTTCATGATGTACGTCCCATGTGTAGTGAGTTTAGTCAGTCGAGAGTTGAAGTGAGGGTTCGCTCTAGCAGCCGAAGTCGTGGCCGGCCACCTTGCCGCACACCCTGGTGTCGCTGTCCGACACGTCGAAGGAGAGGTCGATGTTGGCCTTGCCGGTGGCGGCGCCGCTGGCCTGCACCGCGCCCTTGACCTGCACCTTGAGGCTCAGGGGCATCAGCGACTTGAGCTGGTAGGTCACCTTCAGCTCGCCGTCCAGGGCGACCTGGGCGCTGCTGTACTTGTTCAGCGTGGCCGTCAGCGTGATGGTGTAGCCGCCGGCCTCCTTGACCCCCTTGCCGCTGAGCTTCATGGTGCCGCCCAGGGTGCTGGAGATGACGCCGTCGACGTCGAACTTGGCGGCGTCGCCCTTGAGCAGGCCGCCGGGCACGCCGGGCACGCCGGGCACCTGATTGGACAGGGCGCTCAGCTCGGCGGAGAGCTTCCCCTGCAGCTGGCTGGTGGCCGCGGCCAGCGCCGCCTCGACCCTGGCCGCGGAACCCGCGTCCATCACCCCGCAGGCCTTGACGTTGACGTCCACGCCCGACACGTTGCCGCAGACCTGGGAGGCGTCACCGGTGATGTCCAGGGACAGGTCCACGTCGACCTCGCCCTCCACGGCGCCGCTGACCGCCAGGGCGCCCCTGTACCCGACGGTGACTCGAGGTGGGCTCAGCGCGGTGATCTTGACGCTCAGCTTGAGCGTGCCGTCCAGCACCACGCCGCTGGCGTCCTGCCACTTGTCGAACCTGGCGTCCAGGGAGAAGCCGAACTTGCTGGCCGCGGACGAGGTGCCCGCGCCGGAGATCTTCAGCGACCCGCCGCTGGCCGCGGCCATCGCCCCGTCCACGGAGAAGCCCGCCGCCGGGGTGCCCTTGAGCCAGCTGCTGGCCGCGGACGCCCCCTGGGCCAGGCTGGCCAGGTCGGCCATCACGTGCTTTTTGGTGGCCTTGATCACTGCATCGGAGGCCGCCTTTTCCACCAGGGCGGCCGACTGGGAGTTTATCTGGGGGTCCTCGCCGCCACAGGCAGCAGCCACGAGCCCGGCGAGCAGTACGCTGGCAGCGATGTAGAGCTGATTGAGGGTCTGTGAGTTCGAACGCATGTGAGCTCCTCCTGCTAAAAGATGAAGTAACAATCCATAAGAAAAGGTCTGTTGATGCGTTGCCTCCTTGCTGTGGGTTCCCTTTCGCCCCGGGAAAATGCAGGGGGCGTGCCATGGAGCTGGCGACGAGATATCGGGCGGTTGGCGAGGAGCGCAGTGGCGGACCGGGATCAACGTCCCACTGGCGCAACGCCGGTGGTTACCTCGTGATCACGAGGCGTTGAATCGGCAAACGCGCGGTGGGATCAATGTCCCCCCGTGGGATATCGATCCCACCTTCACTTTCTGTCACTGATCACGAACCTCGGGCTCCGGACTTGGGCTCCGGTACGATGTGGGCAGGAGGGGGTGCTTCTGGAGGTGCGTGGGATGGGGTGAAGCGGTGGCCGTGCTGGTTGGCTGATCAAGGGGGAAGCTGGCGGTCGCTTCAGGACGTGCGCAGGTTCGGGCGCGCCTGGGCCATCTTCTGGACGCTCATACGTTTGGGCGGGCGGCCGTGCTGGTTGGTCAAGAGAGGCTCGGGAGCGGTCATCATCAAACCCCCTGATATTCAGGCCCCCCGATGGTGTCCGCTACGAGGCTCGGGAGCGGTCATCATCATGCCCCCTGATAATCAGGCCCCCCGGTATTGTCCGTAATGCCAGCGATATGCCCTCTGGCACAGCCGTGTGGCCCTCCCCAACGCAGGCACCTCCACAAGTCGGCCTGTCCTCGCCCGATCCTTTGCACCACTATAAGCGACTGCCAGGCTTCCCCTCTATAAGCACCGCGGCACGGCAATGGCTTCACCCCAAGGCCTGCACGTCCCCACCCCGGGACGGGTGGTATGGTGAAAGCTCTACTGGCAGGCCTTGATGTCGGTGTCCACCTTGATCTGAACGCAGGCGTGGACCTGCTCCAGGGTCAGCTTCGGGCGGTCCAGGGTGTCCACGGTGTGCTCGGTCCAGGCCTCACACCGCGCGCAGGACGGGTTGGAACTCTTGGGGCAGGTGACCAGCACGGCGAAGTAGTACTTCTCGCCGGCCGACGCCGGTACCCCCTCCAGCACCGCCTGGCGGCTGCCGCTGCCGGCGCCGGTCTTGACCCGTGCCACGTAGCAGTCGCCGAGCAACTCTTCGCGCACCACCATGAACGTGTAGCTGGTCTCGCTGCAGCCGGGGTTGCAGCTGCCCTGGGCCACGTCCAGCACCATGCGCGGCCTCGTCTGCTCCTCGTCACCGCACGCGGCGAGGCCCAGCAGGATCAGCGATGTCAGCGTCAGGCGGCGCACGTCAGCCTCCGAAGTTGAACTGGAAGTCGAAGCCCGACGGCGGGTCGCCGCCCGACTGGCTCAGGCCCACGCCCAGCCCCACGCCGGTGCCCACCACGGCCACGCCGACGATGGTCCAGACCCACCACTTTTTGTACCAGGGTGAGGAGGCCACCGCGGGCGCGGCTGGTCTCGCTGGCGGTGTCGCGCCCCGGGTGTTCGGCTGGCTGGCGGGCAGGAACGCGCGGGCCGGTTTGCTGGCCGGGTCCTGCAGTCCCCGCTTGATCAGAGCAGCCGCCTGAACCACGAGCCGCTGAGCCGTCGCGCCGCCGTGGAGGTGGGCCAGCACCTTGCCCCGGGGCGCGTCGAAGACCACCACCTCCAGCCGCACCTTGCCCTGCCGGGACACCGCGGCCAGCCAGACCATCTGCGACAGCGGCAGCCTGCCGTACATCCCCTGGACGTCAGACCCCCGAGGCGCCACCGGTGCAGGCGGCTGCTTGCGCGCCTGGACCAGCAACCGGGCCGCCCGGGGCGGGGTGTGGTCCGGATCCGAGGTGAAGGCAGAGTCCAGCGCCAGGGCGTTTTGGAAGGTCTGGCGCGCGCCTGCCTCGTCGGCCGGCCTGAGCAGCAGGGCCAGGGCCAGCACGCCCCGGGCCCGGGCGAGCAGGGCGGGATCGGCGAAGCGGGCGTCGACCCGGGCGGCCTCGGCCGCGGACTGCCGGGCCAGGCGCACGGCCTCTCCCCGCTTCATCTGCAGCAGCTGCTCTCGCGCCTGCCCCAGGGTCTTTTTGGCCCGGGCCAGGCCTGCCGCGATGAGGCGGTCCTGGGTCATGCGGGCCCGGGTCTCCAGGGGTCCGAGGGTGTCCTTGACGCCGCGCTCGGCCAGGGCCCGCCCCAGGGCGCGGTTGAGCTGGCCTGCCAGGGCGGCCGTCCCCTCCACGGGCAAGACGGCGGTTTTGGGCGCGGCGCCGGCGCCGGCCGGCGTCACCAGCGCTGCCCACACCAACACCCAGCGCCAGGCCCCGGCCTCGTGCCGGCCTGTGCAGCGGCGGCTCATTTTTGACCGATCATGTCGTGCTTGCGCAGCAACTTGCGGACCAGGTGGCGGTCCACGTCGGCGTCGGCGGCCACGCGTGAGATGTTCGGGCCGTGGCGCTCCACGAGCCGCCCGAGGTAGAGGAGCTCGAACTCGTGCAGCAGCTGCTCCTTGGCCACCTTGTAGGGCTGGTTGAGGACCTCGTCGGAGAGGGCGCCCGAGAGCCAGCGGTCCGACGGGGCGGCGTCCTGCGTGGCCGCCGCCGGGGCCTGCTCGCCGCCCGCGGCCAGCGGGGAGCCGTCGGCCAGAATGGCCGCGCGCTCGATGACGTTGCGCAGCTCGCGCACGTTGCCCGGCCACTGACGCGTGGACAGGGCCTCGAGCACCTCGGGGCCCAGCACCTGCTCCGGGTTGGGGCAGCCCGACTGCCAGAGGAAGTGCCGCGCCAGCAGGGGGATGTCGGGCCGCCGCTGGCGCAGGGGCGGCAGCTGGATCTGCACCACGCTGAGCCGGTAATAAAGATCCTGGCGGAAGGCCCCCTCCTGGATCATCTCGGGTAGATCCCGGTTGGTGGCGGCCACCACGCGGATGTCCACCGGCCGCTGATCGTGGCTGCCCACGCGCTTGATCGTGCGTTTGTCCAGCACCCGCAGCAGGCGGGTCTGCATCTCCAAAGGCAGCTCGCCGATCTCGTCGAGAAACACCGTGCCCCCCGAGCTGTTCTCGAAGGCGCCGGGGCGGCTGTTCACCGCGCCGGTGAAGGCGCCCTTGACGTGGCCGAACAGCTCGGACTCGATGAGCTGAGCGGGGATCGCCCCGCAGTCCACCACCACGAACTCCCGGCCCCGGCGCGCCGACTGGCGGTGCAGCTCCTCGGCCACCAGCTCCTTGCCCGTGCCGGTCTCGCCGTTGATCAGCACCGTGGTGTCGGTGGGGGCCACCGCGGCCAGCAGGCCGAAGACTTCCTGCATCGGGCGACAATTGCCGATGATGGTGCCGAAGGTCTTGCGGGCCTTGACCACCCGGGAGCACTCCTCGCCGCGCTCGATGCGCAGCACCGAGTCGCCCAGGCGTAGCTCCGCGCCGGCGCCGAGGTGGGCCTCGCTGATGCGCGCCCCGCGGAAGAAGGAGCCGTTGGTGCTGTCGAGATCTCGCACCTGGTATCCCTGGTCTCGCACCAGGAACTCCAGGTGGTGCCGCGAGACGCTGGGATCTGTCAGCACCAGGTCGTTGTCGGCTGCGGTGCCGACTCGCATGCGCCGCAGGTCCAGAGCCACGCAGGCCCCATCGTCGGGGCCAGACACCACCCGCAGCGTGGCGGCGCGCAGCACCAGCACGGCCTGCCCCTCGTTGTCGTAGTGTACCTGGGTCGGGGACTCTTGCCCCTCGCCCGGGTCGTGGTGCTGGCGACCATCCATGATTAATTGTGCATATTATCGCCCAAACCGCGATTGCACTAGCGAGAGCTTTCCTTCTATAATCACGCCGCTGATTGGATCCTCGGAACCCGTGGAAATCCGATCTTTTCGAAGCTCTTGCAGAAGTTGTATGGCCTCGCTCTGGATACGTGTCATATCCAGAAGCTGTCAGTAGATGTTTGATTGATTTGATTCAGAAAACTGAGGTGGAACCAGTGGAAAAGGCAGCGACAACCAACAAGCCCGTACCCGTCAAGTCCCACAAAAAAGAAGAGCCCCGCGGAAAGACCTTCATCGCCGACGATGTGGTCTCGGTCATCGCGCGCATCGCCGCCGAATCGGTGGAGGGCGTGCACCAGCTGGGCGACTCCAACCTGCGCGGTGTCTTCTCGCGCCTCGGGCGCCACGGGGGCATCGAGTCCGAGGTTGGCCTCAAGGAGGCCGCCATCGACGTGGACATCGTGGTGGAGTACGGCGTCCCGATCACCAAGGTGGCCAGCACCCTGCGCAAGCAGATCATCAACCAGGTGGAGTTCATGACCGGTCGGAACGTGGTGGAGGTCAACATCAACGTGGTGGACGTCTACGTACCGCGGGCCCAGACCGAGACGAAGCAGAAGCGGTCGCTCGAGTAGATGGAACAGGTAACCACTCACTCCAGACAGAGGCGGCAGCAAGTGGGACAGACAAATCAGGAGGGAGGCGGCAAGGCCCTGGAGGCGCTGCTCTCGCTCATCGTCGCGCTCGGCATCACCTTCATCTGTGCCGTGATCTTCGTCGTCGCCATCGATGTCATCGATGGCAAGGCGTGGACGGTGCTCGGCGTCTCGTTGTACGAGCTGCTGCACCTGCACAAGGATCCAGACAACGTCGTCCGCATCAGCCTGGCCGTGGGCTCCGCGGTCATCGCCCTGCTGTCGCTGGCGGTGCTCTTCCGCCGGGTGGCGGGGGGCGACCGGCGTGAGCTGCCGCACCTGCTGGCTGCCGACGAAAAGGGCATGGTGATGGTGGAGACCGAGTCCATCTGCACCGTGGTCACCGCCACCGCCCTGCGCGTGACGGGCGTCCTCGACGCTCAGGTGAGCGTCTCCGGCGAGTGGGCCTCGCCGGTGCAGATCAAGGTCACCGTCTCGGTCTCGCCCTTCGCCGAGCACAAGGACACCGGCGAGAAGGTCCGCGACCGCGCCACCGAGGCCGTGGTGCAGCTCGTGGGGCTGGACGTGCAGGACTGCACGGTGACGCTCAAGACCATCGCGCCCAACGACATGGGCCGGATGCTGGAATAATGAGGGGGCAGGTGTCCATGGACTGGCTCCGCGAGCTGGAGCGCCCCGAGGAGGGGCGGCTGCTGGCCGGCGTGTGCGCCGCCTTCGCCCGGCGGCTGGAGATGGACGTCACGCTGCTGCGGCTGGCGTTTTTGGTGTTGGCCATGGCCAGCGGCATCGGCGTGCTGCTCTATGCCCTCTGCTGGTTGCTGCTGCCCGGCGCGGCCGCGGAGAGCCGCGCCTTCAAGGGCGTTGTCTGGAGCAACATGCAGGGCATGCGCTATGAGCTGGTGGACTTCTTCAAGCGGATCACGTCGGTCTGGTCCCGCCAGGAGCGCAGCAACTGGCCGCGGCCCCTGTCGCGGCGCTGGGTGGCGGTGGGGCTCATGGCCGGCGGCGCGTTCGTGGTGCTCTGGTCCCTCGGCATCTTCTCCTGGCTGGGCACCGTGCGATCCATGGGGTTGGCAGCCATCGCGGTGGGCGCCTCGGTGCTCATCACGCTGACACCAGAGCTGAGGAGGTAACGTGAGAGGACCCAAGAGACTACAACAGGGCGGCGGAAGCGGCGGGGCGGTGTTTCTGGCATCGCTGGCGGCCTTCGCGGTTATCTGCGGCGTGGTGATCCTCATCGTGGGGTCGGGGCCGTCGGGCAAGGCCAGCGCAGCCGCCGTGCCCGACGTGGACCTGGCCAAGATGACGCGCCAGGTGAAAATGGCCCTCGGCTCGATGCAGGCCGCCGAGGGCGCGCTGACCACGTCCAACTTCGGCGCCATCCGCGGGCACCTGCAGCGCGCGCGGGAGTCGCTGGCCGTGGTGCAGTATCAGATCAAGGAAGTAAAAAAAGTCGGCAACGCCAAGGGCGGCGCCGCGTCAAAAAAGTGAAACGATAATCAAGAGCCCCAGGGCTCGTGTTTGATATTGGCGGCTTCGGGCCGCAATGTCGGGAAAGGGAAAACCACAATGGCAGAGAAGAAAAAGGAAGCGACGGTCATGATCGAAAACATCAAGTCCGACGGTGACACTGTCGGCGGTAAGCTGGAAATGAATGAGGATGTTGTGGCCACCATCGCCAACTACGCGGCGCGGCGAGTCAAGGGCATCTATTCACTGGGTAAGTCCGGTTTTCTCAATCGGTCCATCGGCCCGGACCCCACCCGCGGCGTGGCCGCCGAGGTTGGCGAGACCCAGGCCGCCGTGGATATCGAGATCGTCATCGAGTACGGCTGCAACATCCACGACGTGGCCGCGGAGATGCGCAAGCTGGTCTCCCAGGAGGTCTACAAGATGGCCGGACGCAAGGTCATCGAGGTGAACATCAAGGTGGTCGGAATCCACCTCGAGGATGATGAGGAAGAAGAGGTAGCCGAGGAGCCGAAGAAGCGCCAGCTGGACTGATCCTCACCCCCCTCCTTCGCCGCTTTGCGGCAGCATCACCTCCCTGACAAACCTCAACAACCGGTCGTATCCGTCCAGAAACGTGTGCAGCGTCTTTCTGCTGGCGCCGTACGCCGAGAACTCCTCGGGCCGCAGCCCGTCCTCGCGGTAGGCCCTGCCGAAGTCGGGGAGCTTCTGCAGCAGCTCGTCCACGATCTTCGGGTCCACCTCGTCGTGGATGCGGGAGACGACCTCCACGCCGGAGCTGTTGAACGGCTCGAACCACGGCGGCGGCACGGTGATCACCAGGTCGCCACCGATGAACTCGGACCAGTGGTGGTGGCTGCGCATGGCCGCCGACAGCAGGGTGGCGCGGTAGCCGCGTTGCTGGAAGATGCGGTAGGCCTTGCGCATGACCGCCGTGGAGGCGCAGCGTACGTGCTCCGGGTCGATATCGACGCCCCGGGCCGCGGCCTGGTCCCGCAGGTGGTCGTCCAGCCGCCCCACCATGATGGTGACCCAGGGGGTGATGACGTCGGTGTCCAGCCCGGCGGCGGCGGCCCGGTCCAGGCCGCGCTCCAGGGCCTCGGCCACGGCCAGAGCCTGGGGCAGACAGAAGAGCACGGTGGCGTTGATCACCACGCCCCTGGCGGTGAGCTCTTCCATGGCGCTCAGGCCCGCGGACACGGCCGGCACCTTGATCGCCATGTTCGGGGCCAGCCGCGAGAAGCGCTCGGCCTGCTGCACCATCTGCTCGGCGTCGGGCCAGCTGCGTGGGTTGACCTGCAGGCAGAGGCGGCCGGTGTGGCCCCGGTGTTGCTCGAACACCGGCTCCAACAGCGCGGCGCCCTCCGTGGCCGCCCGGGTCACCACCATCCAGGCCAGCTCCTCCTCGCTGGCCCGGGGGTTGTCTCGCATCAGCGCCCGGGTCAGCTCGACCCAGCGCGGGCGGTCGGCCTCGATGGCCTCCAGCACGATGACCGGGTTGGAGGTGGCCCCGGTGGCGCCCTGGCGGATGGCCTCGCGCAACGAGGTGAGCTCGCAGCTGTCGTTCCACAGCTGGGTCGGGTGCTCGAGGGTCATCTGGTGCAAAAGAGATATCGGTTCAGTCATGGTCCTTGCTCCCTTGATTAACCGCAGAGACCGCGGAGACCGCAGAGGGGAAAAGGGGATCGTCCTCTGCGCGCTCGACGGTTTCTTTCACAACCCCAGGCCCCGCAGATACTCGCGGCTGGCCCGGGCGCAGGCCAGCGGGTCCGGCGACATGTTGCCGTCGTCATCGGGCACCACGTCCTGCTCCACGATGATCCAGCCGGCGTAGTCCGCCCGGCGCAGCCGCTCGGTGAGCGCCGAAAAGTCCACGCAGCCCTGCCCCAGGGGCACGAACACGCCCTGGCGCCAGGCCGTGTGCATGTCCTGCTCCTCGCCGCGCACGCGCTCGAGCCGCGCGGCGTCCACGTCCTTGTAGTGTACGTAGCGCACCCGGTCCCCGTGGCGGTCCATCAGCTGCAGCGGATCGCCGCCGCCATAAACATAGTGGCCCGTGTCCAGCAGCAGGTCCACCTGGCCCGGCGGGGTCACCGACAGCAGCCGCTCGATCTCGTCGGGGGTCTCCCAGTAGGTGCCGGCGTGGTGGTGGATCACCACGCGCATGCCGAGCTCGCTGTCCAGCCGCCGCGCCAGGGCGTACAGCGCCGCGGCCGCCCGCTCCCACTGCTCGTCGGTCCAGCCTGGCGGGTTTCGACCGGCCCCGGCGATGCGTCGCTCGTCGCCGGCGTCGGCGATGATCACCTCCTCAACGCCACGGGTGGCCAGCAGCCGCCCCACGGTGAGCGCCTCTTGCACCGCGGTCTCCAGCTCGCCCTGATCATGCGGGGGGAACCGCAGCTGGACGAAGGACGAGCCGAGGTCCAGGCCCCGGGCCTTCAGCTCGGCGTCCAGGGTCGCCGGCTCCGTGGGCAGGTAGCCGTGGGGCCCCAGCTCGGTGCCGCCGTAGCCGGCGTCGCGGATGTGGTCCAGCACCACCGGCCAGGGCAGCTGCCTGGTCTCGCCGAAGCCCGGCTCGAAGACGCCGAAGCTCACCGGCGCGTTGCCGATCTTTATCGTCATCGGATCACCTGCTTGGCCTTCTGTTCGAGGTACTCGGCCCGCGCCTCGCTGGGCTGGCCGCTGCCATCCACCGCCGGCTGGGGCACGTCCCACCACTGGCCGTAGCCGGGCATCAGGTCCTCCTTGTCCACCTCCACCTGGATCACCACGGGTCGATCGGTGACCTGGTCCGCCTCCTCGAGGGCCCGGCGCAGGCTCTCGGCGTCGGCGGCCCTGAGGCCAGCGCAGCCCATGCCGCGGGCCATGGCGGCGAAGTCCAGCTCCAGCATGGTGCCGTCGGCGCGCAGGTACTCCATGCCGTGGTCGCCGAAGCCGCTGCGCTTCTGCAGGTGGCGGATGGACTGCCCGCCGTGATTGTCGAAGACCACCACGGTCATCGGCAGCCCGAGCTGCGCCGCGGTGACCAGCTCCGAGGGCATCATCAAAAAGCTCAGGTCGCCCACCAGCACCACCGCCCGGCGCCCGGGCAGGGCCAGGGCCGCGCCGAGGCCCGCGGCGATCTCGAAGCCCATGGTGGAGTAGCCGTACTCGCAGAGGTACTCCAGCCCCGCCGGGTCGGTGATGCGCCACAGCTTCTGCAGGTCGCCGGGCAGCGAGCCGGCCGCGCTGAGCACCACCGCGTCGGGGCCGCTGACGTGATCGTTGATCAGGCCCACGGCCACGCTCTGGCGCAGGGGCTCGCCCTCGCGGTTGCGCCAGGCCTCGGCCTCGACCAGCCACTGCCGCCGCAGGGTGCGGATCTCGTCGGCGTACTCGCCAGGATCGCCCGCGTAGTCCGCCGCCGCGCCGTCGCCCCGACGCGCCACGCCCTGGCGCTCCAGGGCGGCCAGCAGCGCGGTGAGCGTGGTCCTCGCGTCGCCCCACAGGCGCAGCGCCCTCTCCTTGCGCACGTCGAAGTGGCAGATGTTGACGTTGACGAAGCGCGCGTCCGGCGAAAAGAGGGTCTCCGACGAGGTGGTGAAGTCGCTGTAGCGTGTGCCCACGCCGAGGACCACGTCGGCGGACGACGCCAGGGCGTTGCCCATGGCCGTGCCCGTGGGCCCGGCACCGAAGGCGCACAGCGGGTGGTCGAAGGGCACCGCGCCCTTGCCCGCCTGGGTCGGTGGCATGGCGGTGATGGCCTACCTCAAGGCGGAGGGTCCCGGGAAACGCGGGCCCACGCCGGGCGCCAAGGCCGCGCTCGAGCAACCGCCGGCCGAGGCCAGCAAGCCGGCAGCCCCCACGCCGCCGGCCAAGATCCCGCTGGAGGCCAAGAAGGTGGCCACGCCCCTGTCCCCGGACATGGGCGCGGCTGCCACCGTCCCCGACCTGGCGCCGAAGAAGCCCAGGGTGGCCAAGGTGCGCCCCAGGCGCCCCCCGCGGCGCCCGCGCCCCAACAAGCCGAAGCCAGCCAAGAAGCCAGCCAAGAAGCCGAAGCCGGCGAGCAGGCCGCCTTCGGAGCTCATCGAACCGAAGTGGTAGCTGTCCTCAGGTATACGGATACGGAGACAGGTGATGCATAGAACAATCCTCCTCGTCGTGGTTCTGACCTGCAGCCTCCTGCCCGCGGCGGCGCGCGCCCAGGGAGACACCGACCTGGCCAAGGGGTACTACAAGCTGGGCGTCGAGCTGTACAACCGGGCGGACTACGAGGAGGCCCTGGCCCAGTTTCAGAAGGCCTACAAGCACTCCGGCAAGGCCACCCTGTTTCACAACTTCGCCCGCTGCTACGAGTCCCTGGGCAAACACGAGGAGGCGGTCAAGCACTACGAGCGCTACCTCAAGGAGGGCAAGCCGGCCGACGCGGAGATGATCAAGGCCCGCATCGCCAACCTCAAGCGGCTGATCGCCAAGAAGAAGGCACGGGAGAAGCCGCAGCCGGCCAGCCAGCCGGCCAAGCCCGCCATCAAGCCGGCGGTGAAGCCGACGCCGAAGCCGACGCCGAAGCCCCCGCCCGTGGTCAAGCCGGTGCCCTCGCCGCCCTCGCCCGGGCGGCCGATGCGCACAGCGGGCTGGGTGCTGGTGGGGGTGGGCGGCGCCTCGCTCATCGCCGGGCTGGTCCTCGGCGGCTGGGCGGCGGACGTCGCCGGCACCCTGGAAGACCAGAACGCCAACGAGGACACCGAGTACGAGGACGTCATTGAAGACGAGGACCTGGGCCGCTCACTGCAGAAGGGGCAGGTCCTCACCCTGATCGTGGGCGGCGCCGTCGTGGCCACCGGCGCGTTGCTGCTGATCCTCGACTCGCGCAAGAACAGGGAGCGGCGGGCCTGGCTGGCCCCCACCGTCACCTCCACCGGGGCCTTCGTCTCGGGCGGGTTCTCGTTCTGAGTCTGATCGACGGCCGAAAATTAACCGCGGAGATCGCAGAGGACGCGGAGAAGAGGATATAGTCCTCCTCTGCGCTCGCTGCGCGCTCTGCGGTTTCAATACAGGGTTGATCTGGCAGGAGGCTCCATGAAGCTACGCGAACACCAGGCCAAGAAGATCTTTTCGTCCCGGGGGCTCGCCATCCCCCGGGGTGAGGTGGTGACCACCGAGGAGGGCGCCGTGGCCGCGGCGGAGCGGCTGGGCGGTCCCGTGGTGCTCAAGCCCCAGCTCGGCGTCAAGGGCCGGGGCAAGGTGGGGGGTATCGGCTTTGCAGACACGCCGGCCGAGGCCGGCGCCGAGGCCCGCCGCCTGCTGGGCGCCGACGTGCGCGGCGAGACGGTGCACACCCTGCTGGTGGAGCAGCGGCTGCCGTTTTCCGCCGAGCTGTACCTGGCGGTGACCGTGGACTACGCCGCCCGGCGGCCAGTGCTCATGGCCTCGGCCCGCGGCGGCGTGGACATCGAGGAGGTGGCCCGCGAAAACCCCGACGACATCCTGAGGGTGCCGGTGTCGATCCTCACCCGGCCCGACGCCGAGCTGGCGCCGGTGCGCGAGGCCCTGGGCCCCGAGGTGGCCGACGCCCTGGCGGTGCTCTACGACGTGTTCGTGGACCACGACGCCGAGTTGGTTGAGGTCAACCCCATGGCCCGCACGGCCGACGGCCTGGTGGCCCTCGACGGCGTGCTCAACGTCAACGATGACGGGGTAGCGCGCCACCCGGCGCTGGAGGCGCTGCGCTCGAAGATCACCAGCGAGGACGAAGGGCCCCTGGCCGAGGAGGCCCGCCAGCAGTCCTGGACCTACATCGACCTGGAGGGGGACATTGGCATCCTCTCGTCCGGCGCCGGGCTGACCATGACCATCGTCGACCTGCTCACCCGGCGCGGGGCCACGGCGGCCAACTTCCTCGACACGGCTCAGATCGACGAGGATGGCGTCTACCGTGCCTTCGAGCTGCTGCGCAAGGCGCGGCCGCCCAGGGTCTGGCTGGTGAACATCTTCGCCGGGCTCAACCGCTGCGACCGCCTGGCAGCGGGGATCTGCCGCTACGTGGCCGAGCACCCCCTGGACGCCCCCCTGGTGGTGCGCATGGTGGGCAACCTGGAGCAGGAGGGGCACCGGCTGCTGCGGCAGGCGGGCATCGAGCCGGTCACCGAGCTGGAGCAGGCAGTGGACCGCTGCGTGGAGCTGGCCAGCGAGGGAGGTGCCGCGTGAGCGCGCTGTTGACTTGCGAGACCCGAGTCATCGTGGGCGGCATCACCGGCAAGGCCGCCCGCCTGCACACCAGCATCATGAAGGCCTACGGCACCAGGGTGGTGGGCGGCGTGCGCCCCGGCGCGGCCGGCCAGACCGTGGAGGGCGCGCCGGTGTTCGACACCATGGCCGACGCCGTGGCCGAGACCGGCGGCGACGCCGCGGTGCTCTTCGTGCCGGCGGGGCGCGTGCGCCAGGCCGCCTTCGAGACCCTCGACGCCGGAATCAAGCTGGTGGTGATGGTGCCCGAGCACGTGCCGCTGCACGACACCATGGCCATCGTCCAGCGGGCCGAGGAGCTGGGCGCCCGGGTGGTGGGGCCCAACACGCTGGGCATCATCCGGCCGTCCGTGCGGACCAAGCTGGGCTTCCTCCCCGAGGCCTACTTCACCGAGGGCCCGGTGGCCGTGGCCTCCCGCAGCGGCACCCTGACCTACGAGATCGTCATGCGCCTGACCCGCGCCGGCATCGGCCAGTCCACCTGCATCGGCTGCGGCGGCGACCCCATCGTCGCCACCACCTTCCCCCAGGCCCTGGAGCTGTTCGAGGCCGACGACGACACCGAGGCCGTGGTGCTCATCGGCGAGATCGGCGGCAGCATGGAGGAGGAGGCGGCGGCCCTGCGGCAGGCGGGCAAGGTGACCAAGCCGGTGGTTTGCTTTTTGGCCGGGCGCAACGCCCCGCCCGAAAAGCGCATGGGCCACGCCGGCGCCATCGTCGCCGCGGGCCGCGGCACCATCGACAGCAAGCTCGACGCCATGGCCGCGGCACAGATCCCCGTGGCCGACCTGCCCTCTGACGTGGTGCCGCTGGTCGAGGCGGCGCTGGGACGCTAGGTGCCGCGGCAGGCATCCGAAACGAATGCCTGCTTTTTTTGACCCGCCCTGCACTCGTTCCTACCATAAGATATGTCAACGGGAGCCTGCGGGCAGCCCGTGCCTGGGAGTTGGGACCGACGTGTACTGGGGGACAGATGAAAAGTAGTATTTCGCACACTATTCTGATCTGCGTTGTGCTGCTGGCGGGAGCCTGCGACGAGACGTTCACCGCGGACCGCGACGGCTGGCTGGGCGACGGCAGCATGTCGTTGAACGACAGAGGAAAAGACGTCTCCGACGGCCTCAAACCCAGCGGCCCGTGCCACGCCGCGGCGTTGGAGAACGGGCGGAGGGTCTGCCTGCCCCAAAAGAGGATCTACGACTCGACCAAGGCGCCGGCCCCGATCAAGTCGGCCTTCCCCGAGTCGCTGCCGTCCAAGATCGACTTCCTCGGCGCCTACCTCGGCACGACCTGCCCCACGGTGCACGACCAGGGCAAGTGCGGCTGGACCGTGGCCCACTCGGTGACCGCCGCCATGGAGGCCGAGCACTGCAAGGCCAACGGCGTCGAGGTGCTCCTCTCTCCGCCTCACCTGTGGCACGCCGGCGGCAAGGTGGTGCAGGACTGCACCGGTGAGTGGAGCGTGCTCACGGCGGTGAAGACCGCCGCGTCCAACTACCTGGTCAGCCGCACGGTCTGGCCCTACGACGAGGACGTGAGCAAGATGGCCAGCACCAAGCCGACCAGCGCCGTCCTGCTCGGCAAGGGGCAGCAGCAGATCAAGAGCTACTTCACGGTGGAGCCGAAGTCGGTGGTCAACCTCAAGACCGCCCTGGTCAAGGGCTACAACGTGATCTACATGCTGCCCGTGTTCCAGGGCATGGGCTGGAGCAAGCCGTGCTCGGGCCAGAACTGGTCCAGCGGCGACGTGATCTGGAAGAAACCGGCGGCCACCGAGACCCGGTGCAGCAAGAGCAGCAAGGTCTGCAAGAAGCCGGACTACTCCACCGACCTGAGCACCTGCCGCTGCGAGTCCGGCGCCGACTGCCCCGGCGGGCTGGCCTGCGTGGCCGGTCGCTGCGCCGACGGGTGGCAGGCGGTGCTGGTCATCGGCTACGACAACGCCAAGGGCGGCTGGTTCAAGTTCAAAAACTCCTGGGGCAAGACGTGGGGCGACAAGGGGTACGGTCGCCTGTCCTACGGCCTGGTCTCCGCCCTGGGGCAGGGGGGCATCTTCCCCGCGGGGCTGAACATGAAGACGGTCTGCGCCAAGCAGGTCTGCACCCCCGGCACCAGCAAGTGCGACGCCAGCGGCAAGAACACGCTCAAGTGCCGCAAGGACGGCTGCGGCTGGGACCTCTATCAGTCCTGTCAGTGCTCCTGCTCGGGATGAGCAGCGCGGTGGCGGCGCTGGCCCCGGGCACCAAGGGGTTCTACCGCCTGCAGTCGTGCACCACCAGCGGCTGCGGCGGCAAGTCCGACGAGCTGTGGACCACCACCAAGGCGGTCTCCGGCCACGCCACCTACAAGCCCTACTTCAGCTACGTGCACTGGTACGCGCCGGACGGGCAGTAGACCCGCGCGCGCTCAGTTCTTCTTCGCCCCCACCAGCGACCGCAGCCGGGCCTGCCCCTTGGCGGTGAGCCCCAGGGTGTGGATCTCCTTGTCCAGGGTGACCTTGTCGCCGTAGCCGGCCACGTAGCCGTTGAGCCGCGCCGCGGCGGTGGAGCGGATCATCTCCTTGACGCCGGGGTAGTGGCGCTTGATCTCCTGGATCAGCACCGAGTCCAGGGTGAGGTAGTACTTCTGGTGGTAGTCCTCGGCGAGGTAGAAGGTGGAGGCCGGCTTGATCGGGGTGTGGATCTGCTTGCCTCGTTTTTTGGCCTCGGCGGCGCGGGTCTGCTCGGCCAGGGCCTTCTGGGTTTGGTCGTGGTAGAAAACCACCGGCTCGTACTGCTTGCTGCCGCACTTGACCGTGGGGTCGTGGGCGGCCCAGAAGAGCTTGAGCAGCGCCGCGTAGGTGATGCGCGCCGGGTCGTAGTCCACGGCAAAGGTCTCGGTGTGGTCGCCGAGGCTGGTGTAGGTCGGGTTCGCCTTGCTGCCGCCGGCGTACCCCACCCGGGTCCTGATCACTCCCTGGAGACTCCCAAACTGGGCGTCCGGTCCCCAGAATCAGCCCAGGGCGAAGGTGGCGGTCCGGGTCACCTTGGGCGCGGTCGTGTCGATGGTGGGCAGGCCGGCGGACGTGCCGGGGGGCAGGTCCGGGGCGGGCTGGCCGGAGTCAGGGGTGTGGGCCGACGCGTCGGGGGTGGCCACGCTGCCGTCGGCCCCGGAGGGCGTCGGCTCGGTGGCCGCGCCGCAGCCCCACGCCAGCATCAGCGCGGCGCCCGCGGCCATGAGTGGATAGCCTTGTGATACTTTCATGAATATTGGCTAGCACATCCGGGTCCAACTGCAATGGCTGGACAGGGGCCGGATCTTTGTAATGCTTCTCCGTGCACACGACCACAGGAGACCGAAAATGCGCTCAGACGCCGCCACCGTGGACGCCTACCTCGATGCCCTGCCCGGGGAGCGCCGCGACGCCATCGCCACCGTGCGCCAGCAGATCCTCGACAACCTGCCCCAGGGCTACGAGGAGGTGATCCGCTGGGGCATGATCACCTACGAGGTGCCCCTGTCGATCTGCCCCAAGACCTACAACAAAAAGCCGTTGATGTACGCCGCCCTGGCCTCGCAGAAGAACCACATGGCGGTCTACCTCTCCGGTATATATATGGACGACGGGGCCCGCGCCGACTTCGAGGCCGCCTACCTCGCCACCGGCAAGCGCCTGGACACGGGCAAGTCCTGCGTGCGCTTCCGCAAGCTGGACGACCTGCCCCTGCCGCTCATCGGCGAGACCATCGCCTCGCTGTCCGTGGACCGTTTCGTCGAGGGGTACAAGGCCGTCCACAGCAAGGGACCCAGGAAGCGCCGCTGAAATCTGCCGTCCCGACCAATCAGCAACCGAATCCATTGACTATGCGCAGAATGTGCGGAATTGTTCGTGCTCGCGTTCGAAAAGGGAGCGAAGAGACCATGAACCTCACTACCAAGATCCTCACCATCACCTTGCTTTTGGCCCTCGCGGCTGGCTGCGGCGCCACCCGCCTGTCCGGCTATCTCGCCGTGGGACCCGGCCATCCGCCGCCCCCCGCCACCCAGCCTGCCGGCTCACAGCCAGCGTCCCAGCAGGCCAGCCCGGCCGACGTCCTCTTCCAGCAGGCCGAGGACAAGTGGGCCAAGCGCGATGACGGCGGAGCGCTCAAGGACGCCCTGGTGCTGTACGAGAAGGTGATCAAGGCGGATCCGAGCCGCCGCCAGGCCCTGTCCCGCCTGGCCCGGGGCTACTACCTCTACGCCTACGGCCACGCCAAGACCGACGAGGAGATCCTCGGTTCCCACGACGCGGGAGCCCGCTGGGGTGAGCGGATCATGGGCCTGCGGCCCGAGTTTCGCGCCAAGATGGCCGCCGGCGAGAAGGACTACGAGAACCTCAACCTGGCCCAGAAAGAGGACGTCCCCGGCATCTACTGGTCCTACGGCAACCTCGGCAAGTGGTCGGTCAAGAAGGGCTTCACCACGGTGCTCAAGAACAAGTCCAAGCTCAAGGCCTTCATCTCTCGCGTGGCCGAGCTGGACCCGGGGTACTACCACGGCGCAGGCGACCGCGGCCTCGCCGCCTTCTACGCCAAGGCCCCCAGCTTCGCCGGCGGTGACCTGAACAAGGCCAAGGAGCACTTCGAAAAGTCCCTCAAGGTAGCGCCCAACTACTTTGGCACCAAGGTGCTGATGGCTCGCTACTACGCCACCAAGAAGCAGGACAAGGCGCTGTTCAAGAGGTTGTTGGAGGAGGTGATCGCCGGCGACGCAAACGCGCTGCCCGACGTGATCCCGATGCAGAAGATCGAGCAGCGCAAGGCCAAGGAGCTGCTGGGCCAGATCGAAGACAAGTTCGAATAGGCCACCCCCGCCCCGCGTCCAACGCGGGAATCAGTATTCCTGCAACCGACTAGATTGAGGAGAGGACAATGACCAGGACTGCACTGACCATGGCCCTGGCGGCCATCGTGATGCTCTGGACCGCGCCCGCCGAGGCCAAGGCCAAGTACGTTCTCAAGTTCGGCACCGTGGCGCCGGAGGGGACCCCCTGGGCCAAGCATCTCAGGGTGATCAAGAAGCGCATCGAGAGCAAAAGCAAGGGCCAGATCAAGGTGAAGCTGTTCCTCGGCGGCGTGCTCGGAGGCGAGGTGGAGATGGTCCGCGCCCTGCGCCGCGGCCGGATCCAGGGCTTCGGCGGCAGCACCGCGTCGGTGGCCGAGGGCGCCAAGATGAACGCCTTCATGCTGATGGAGTTTCCGTTCCTCTTCAACAGCTTCAAGGAGGCCGATTACGTCCTGGACAAGGTGATCAAGAACGACTTCCGCAAGCTGCTGTTCAAGAAGGGCTTCATCTTCGCCCACTGGCACGAAAACGGCTGGCGTAACTTCGCCACCAAGGAGAAGGCGATCCTGACCCTCAAGGACATCAAGGGCATGAAGATGCGCTCCCAGGAGTCGCCGGTGCACCTGGCGATGTACAAGGCCCTGGGCGCCCAGGCCGAGTCCATCGCGGTGCCCGAGGTCCTCGGCGCGCTGAAGACCGGCATGGTGGACGGCTTCGACAACACCCCGCTCTTTTCCTCGGCCACGGGCTGGTACGAGGGCATCAAGTACTACACCATCTCCCAGCACATCTACCAGCCGGGCGTGATCATGTACTCGAAGAAGTTCTTCGACAAGCTGCCGGTGGCGCTACGCAAGGTGGTCATCGGCGACATGGACGCCGAGACCAAGAAGGGCCGCCAGATGGTGCGCGTCATGCGCGGCGGCCTGCTGGCCATCTTCAAGGCGGCCAAGATCAAGGTCATCACCATGACCCCGGCCCAGCGCAAGCCGTTCATCACCGCCTGCAAGAAGGTGCACACCAAGTTCGCCGGCAAGGTGGGCCGCAAGCTGTTCAAGAAGGTCCAAAAGGCGCTCAAGAAGATGCGCAAGTAACCGGGGACCGCGGGCGGCGAGGACCGGCGGGTAGGCCGGACACATCCCAGACACAGGCAGAGGCCTCAATCCATGAGTGAGGACAACAAGCAGGCATTGGCCACCGACGAGATGTCCTGCATGGGGGAGCTGTTCTTCCGTGCGGTGGAGACCTTCGACGACAGCATCGCCATGCGCTACCGCTTGCCGGACCGCTGGGTGGACATCACCTGGAAGGAGTTCGGTGAGCAGGTGCGGCAGCTGGCCGCCGGGCTCATCGGCCTGGGGGTGGAGAAGGGAGACCGGGTCTCGATCCTCTCCAACAGCCGCACGGAGTGGGCCGTCATCGACCAGGCCACCATGGCCATCGGCGCGGTGACCGTGCCGATCTACCAGTCCAACCTGCCCCACGAGGTGCAGTACATCCTCAACCACGCGGGCTCCAAGGTGGTCTTCGTCGAGGACTCCGAGCAGCTGGGCAAGGTGCTGGAGGTGCGCACGGAGGTGCCCGAGCTGCAGCACGCGGTGCTCATCACGGGCAAGGTCAAGACCGAGGGGTTCCGCGTGGCCTACGACAAGCTGCAGGATCGCGGCAAGGAGGCCATCGAGCAGAAAGACGCGGCGCTGTGGCCCGACGGCAAAAAGACCGGCGACGACCCGTTCAAGGCCTGGCAGGGGGCGGTGAGCCGGGACGACCTGGCCACCATGGTCTTCACCTCTGGCACCACCGGGCCGCCCAAGGGGGCCATGCTCAACCATGAGAGCCTGCTCTTCGAGATGGAGGCGCTGGCTCCCACCATGGGGGTGACCGAGCGAGACGAGACCCTGCTCTTTCTGCCCATGGCGCACATCTTCGCCAGGGTCGGCTACCTCGGCAGCCTGCGCATGGGCTACGCCGTCTCCTACGCCGAGAGCATCGAGCGGCTGATGGACAACATCGCCGAGGTGCGCCCGACCTTCGTCTTCTCGGTGCCCCGGATCTACGAGAAGGTCTACAACAAGGTCCTCTCCGGGGTGCAGAGCGGCTCGCGGTTGAAGAAACAGCTCTTCGCCTTCGCCATGCTCTTCGGCAGCGCGGCCAGCCGCTGGCTGCGACGGCCGGCCAAGGAGTGTCGCAAGGCGAACCTCGTCTCCGGCGTGGTGGCCTTCGTGCTCTGCCTGGTGCTGGCGTCGCTGTGGCTCAGGCCAGCGGCCGACCTCGGTTATCACCTGGGGGTGCCCACGCTCAAACCGCTGACGGGCCAGCAGCTCACCAGCGCGGCTCACGCCGACGAACATGTGCAGGTCACGGGCAAGCTGGTGGCGGCCAGCCTGCAGCGGCGCCTACGCGGCGACAAAAAAGTCGGCTTCATCTTCACCCTCGAGGGCTACCCCGACCTGGCCGTGCACGTGAACCGGGGCGAGCAGCTGATGACCATGGCCGAGGCCGACGACATGGCCGACGGTGACCCCGGGGAGCTGGGCGAGGTGGCGGAGAAGGCGCTGACCCTCAAGGGCCGACTCTATCGGGGCATGGGCGCCGTGGGCGCCAGGGATCAGTACAAGGGGTGGAAGAAGAAGGACGGCGAGGAGGAGAGCGCCGCGCAGGAGCCCGCGCCGGCCGCTGCGCCGGAGCAGAAGCCCGCGGCCCAAAAGGACGACGGTGAGGACATCGACTCGTACCTCGGCACCGGCGGCGACGAGAAGGAAGAGAAGAAAGAAGAGAAGAAGGAAGAGCCGGCCAAAAAGGACGACAGCGGCGACGACATCGACGCTTACCTCGGCACCGACTCCAAAAAGGACGAGGCAAAGAAAGAAGAAGACAAGGACGAGGGCGCGGGCGGCGACGAGGCCGACATCGACGCCTACCTCGGTACCGACTCCAAAAAGGCCAAGGCCGCGCCGAAGCCCACGCCGGCGCCCAAGGCGGCGCCAAAGGCTGTGGCCAAAAAGGCGCCCGCGGCGGCCAAAAAACCCGAGCCGAAGTGGCTTTTGGTGGTGGACGAGACCCCGGCCGCGGGCAACCTCTGGAGCACCAACTTCCCGTTGTTCATGCTGCTGCTCTTCTTCGGCGTGATCGCCCTGGTCAAGATCGTCAAAAGCAAAAAGGGTGTGCCGTGGTACCTGGACTTCGGCTTCCAGGCTGCGCAGATGCTGGTCTTCAACAAGCTGAAGAACCTCTTCGGCGGTAAGCTGCGTTTCTTCCTCTCCGGCGGCGCGCCGCTGTCCAAGGAGATCGCCGAGTTCTTCCACGCCTCGGGCATCCTCGTGTTGGAGGGCTACGGCCTCACCGAGAACACCGCCGCTTGCAACCTCAACACCCACGACGCCTTCAAGCTCGGCACCGTGGGCCGCCCCCTGCCGGGGGTGGAGGTGCGCATCGCCGACGACGGCGAGATCATGCTCCGTGGGCCCAACGTCTTCGCCGGTTACTACAAGCGGGAGGAGGCCACGGCCGAGGCCCTGGAGGAGGACGGCTGGTTCCACACCGGCGACATCGGCGTGTTCGACGACGACGGCTTCCTGCGCATCACCGACCGCAAGAAGGACCTCATCGTCACCTCGGGCGGCAAGAACATCGCGCCGCAGAACCTCGAGAACTTGATGAAGACCGATCCGCTGATCAGCCAGATCATGGTCTACGGCGACAAGCGCAACTTCCTCACCGCCCTGATCACCCTGGACCCGGACGAGGCCGCGGCCTACGCCGAGCACAAGGAGATCGAATACGACGACCTCGCGGAGTTGGCCGACAACCCGATCATCAACGAGAAGATGGAGCGGGTCCTCGCGGCGAAGAACAAGGACCTGGCCTCCTACGAGACCGTCAAAAAGTTCGCCATCCTGCCCGAGGACTTCGAGGTGGGTGAGGAGCTGACGCCGACGCTCAAGGTCAAGCGCAAGTTCGCCATCGAGAAGTACTGGGACATCCTCGACGCGCTGTACGTCGACACGCGGGGCAAAAAATCATGAACGCCCTGAACAAATCTCTCCTGTTCACACGCGACAACGTCTACCAACCGGTGGAGTGGATCTGGTCCAAGTTCTGGTGGGTCATCGGCATGGTGATCCTCGAGGCCGTGTTCCTGATCATCATGGCCATCACCCACGCGCTGGTGCTGATCCGCGCGGTCTACCGCCTGGTGGACGGGGTGATCCTGATGGCCGAGAAGATCTTCCTCGTCGTGGCCATGCTGCTGATGCCCCTGCTGGTGTTCATCGTGGCCCTGGACCGCTGGTCCACCTTCATCAACCTCGGCTGGTTCTGGGCCACCAAGCTGGCCATGTTCCTCATGATCGGGGTCGGCTTCATCGGCGCCTCGGTGGCGACCAAGGAGCGCATGCACCTGACCATCGACGTGGCCGGCCGGGTGCTCAGCCCCCGGGGCGCGCGGGTGGCCGCCTTCTTCACCCAGGCCATCGCCGCCGGCTTCTGCTTTCTGACCGCCAGCCACGCCATGGACATGGTGCACCTCTCCCGCGTCAACGGCGACGTGGACGGGGTGCTGCCGATCCCGCTGTGGATCATCCAGTCGGTGATGCCGCTGTCCCTCTGCGTCATGGGCGCGCGCTTCATCGAAAACATCTTCCGCAAGAGCAAGGAGGAGGAGGAGATGGAGGCCGAGGGCAAGCGGCCCCAGCCTCCCGCCCTCGCCTCCTTCCGCGGCCAGCCCATGGCGGTCAAGGACGTCATCATCGCCGGCATCTTCCCCGCCCTGCTGCTCGGCATGCTGGTGGCGTTCAAGTACGGCGCTCACCCCGGCTGGCTGATGCTCATCGGCGCGGTGATGATGCTGGTCCTCGGCAACCCGCTGTTCGTCATCGTCGGCATCATGGTCACCTTCTGCATCCTGCTCTTCTCCGAGGGCTCCGCCACCTTGATGGAGATCCCCATCGAGAGCTTCAACGCGGTGAAAAAGGACGTGCTGCTGGCCATCCCGCTGTTCATCCTCGCCGGCGGCATCATGACCGCCGGCTCCATCGCGGACCGGCTGATCACCTTCGCCCGGGCCACGGTGCGGTTTCTGCCCGGCGGCCTGATGGTGGCCACCATCGTGGCCTGCCTCTTCTTCGCCGCCATCTCCGGCTCCTCGCCGGTGACCGTCATCGCCATCGGCTCCATCATGTTCCCGGCCCTGGTCAAGGAGGGCTTCGACGAGGACCAATCCCTGGGCCTGGTGACCACCGCCGGCACCCTCGGCATCCTCATCCCGCCCTCGGTGCCGATGATCATCTACGCCATCTTCGCGCCGGTGGGCGGCCGGGCGCTGTCCATCCGCGAGCTGTTCATCGCCGGCGTCATCCCCGGGTTGCTGGTCGGGTTGATCCTCACCGCCTACTCCATCTTCAAGCTGCCGAAGGAGAAGTTCCTCTAGCAGAAGGAAGGCGAAGACGACGAGACCCTGCTGACGAGCCTGAAGAAGGGGATCTTCTCCCTCGTGCTGATCCTGATGCTCTTCGTCGGCATCTACGCCGGCTGGTTCACGGTCAACGAGGCCTCGGCCGTGGCGGTGATCTACGCCCTCGGCATCGAGCTGTTCATCTACCGCGAGTGGAAGCTCAAGGAAGCCCACAAGGTGTTCACGGAGTCGGCCTCCATGCTCGGCACGATCTTCATGCTCATGGTGCTGGCCATCGCCTTCAACAAGTTCCTGGCCCACGAGCAGATCCCCCAGGCCGCCGCGACCTGGCTGCAGGGCATGGTCTCCTCCAAGCTTGGATTCCTGCTGCTGGTGAACCTGTTTTTGCTGGTGCTCGGCTGCCTGATGGACATCATGAGCGCGATCATGATCGTGGCGCCGCTTCTGGCCCCCATCGCCATCGCCTACGGCGTGGACCCCATCCATTTCGGGCTGATCTTCATCGTCAACCTCTCCATCGGCTACATCACGCCGCCCATCGGGCTGAACCTCTTTGTCTCCAGCACGGTCATGGAGCGGCCCATCGTGCAGGTGATCAAGGCGTCGTTCCCCTATGCCGTGATCATGCTCCTCGCTTTGGTTGCAGTTACCTACATCCCATGGTTGAGCCTGGCTCTGCTTGGGCGGTAGAATGGCGACGAACCGTAGCTGAACCGTAGAGGTCCCGGGGGGGAACCGGGGCGTGATGAGACGGCTGCCCGCACTGCTGGCGATGATACTCCTGGCGCTCGTGGCGAGCGAAGCGCGGGGAGATCTGCGCTTTGACGCGGTGCTGGTGTTGGACATGTCCGGCAGCATGGTGCGGGGCAAGGGCAAGGACCACTTCCAGCAGGTGCTACGCTGGCTGGTCAAGACCGGCGGCGCCCAGGACAGGCTCGGCATCGTCACCTTCGGCCAAAAGGCAAAGGTGGAGGAGAAGCTGGCGGCCATCAGCGCCTTCCACCCCGACCTCTTCACCACCCGCTTCAAGGGCCGGGCCCGGCACACCAACCTGGCCGCGGGCCTGGAGCAGGCTTACTACATGCTCAAGGAGGGCGGCCGCCCCGGCGCGGCGCGCTGGATCATCCTCATCTCCGACGGCAAGGTCTCGATCCCCGGGGGCCCCAAGGCCGTCGCGCGCTCCGAGCGCTACCTGCTGGGGGGATTGAGCGCGGCGATGAAGAAGGCGGGCGTGCGACTCTTCGCCATCATCCCCAGGGGTTACACGGCCGACTTCCCGCTGCTGCAGGAGCTGACCACCAAAAACGACGGCGACTACTTCCGCGGTCTGCCCCAGAGCATCAAGGCGCTGCAACCAAAGGCGTCCGCGGCGCCGGTGGCGCCTGCCCCCAGGGCCACGCCGGCCAGGGCGCCGGCTGCGACGCCCGTGAAGACGGCCCCTGCCCCCGCGGCCGCGCCGGCCGCGGCGACGGACCGCAAGCAGCAGCAGACCCAGACGGGCCAGGTGCTGTTGATGGTGGCCCTGGTGCTGATGCTCGGCCTGCTGGTGGTGGTGTTCATCCGTCGCCGTCGGTCCGCCGGGGACCCGCGGGAGCTGCACACCCTGGTCCAGGAGGTGCAGGTGCTGCGTAACCAGCTGCATACCCGGCGCGCCACGGAGGCGCCCGTTCAGGACGTCATCGATCCCCTGGACGAGGGCGAGCTGGAGCGGGCCGTGAACCTGGTGCCCTCGGGAGAGGGCGCCCCCCAGGACAAGACCTCCCAGGAGCTGGCCTTCTGGGAGTCGGTGGCCCGGGAGCAGGCCTTCGAGGACCAGATGAATCTCGAGATGGCGGCGGCGCTGCAGGAGAAGCGGGAGCCGGCTCCGGAGCCGAAGCCGCCCAAGGCCAAGCCGCCCGAGTCCATGGTGCGCGGGGTGACGGGGCTGATGGAGATCCCGACCATGGTCACCCGGCTGGAGAGCCCGCTGGCCCTGGACGAAGCCATCGAGATGATGCACGGGGCCGAGGGGCGGGACGAACTGATGGAGGCGCTGTCCCGGGGCGCGCGGCAGTACCTGGACCGGGTGCAGATCTACCTCTGCAAGAAGACGCTCCTCGAGGGCTACATGGAGCTGGGCTGGCGGAAGCAAGAAGACGCCGACGTGCGGGACCTGACGTTGAGCGCGGACACCTGCCCCGAGATCTCCGACGCCCTGGGGGAGGGCATGGTCTACGTGGGGGCCATGCCCGAATCCGACGACCTGCGGGAGGTCCTTACCCGGGCGGGCATGGAGGACAGCGGCGGCCTGGCCCTGGTGCCGGTGCTCATCGGCCCCCGCCCCATCTGCCTCATGCTGGGCTACGCCGAAAACGCCGAAGAGGCGTCGCCGCTGCTGTTCGGGCCCCTGGCCCAGCTGGCCACGGCCGCGTCCACGGCGCTCAAGTCCTTCATCCTGCGGAAGAAGAACCCCACCGGTCCGGTGGGGCCGTCAGAGTAGCGGCGAACGGCTAACCAGCCGCGGCCCACTTCGGCTGGTCCATGACCCCCGCCATCTCCCAGATCTGGTCCATGGTCTCGCTGGCCACCCGCTCCAGCAGGGCCGGCTCCAGGCCCAGGCGCGCGGTGGCGTCGGGGGAGATGCGGCGGGCCATCTCGCCCACGTCGCTGCCGTAGCCCAGGGTGTGGGACAGACCGTCGGCCACGTGGACCAGGTCCACCAGCTGCTGGCTCTGGCTCGGCACGCCCTCGTCGGGCTGGTGATGGTGCCTGACCACGGACACCACCTCGCGGGGCAGCTTCCAGCGCTCGGCCAGGGTGCCCCCGACCATGCCGTGGTCCGTGCCAAGAGCCCGGTGCTCGGCCTGGACAAAGGACAGGTCCCCGTCGCGCATCAGGTGCAGCACCTCCCCGGCAGAGTCAGCCAAAAACACGCCGATGACCAGCTTGCCGATGTCGTGCAGCAGGCCGGCGGTGTAGGTCTGCTCCGAGGCCTCCAGGCGCAGCTCCTTGGCCAGGCGCTGGCCGATCATGGCCACGGACATGGAGTGCAGCCAGAACTCGCTGGCGCGGATGCCGTAGCCGAGCAGGTTGCCAGGGATGACCATGGCGAAGGAGGCGCTCGCCGCGGCCTCGTAGACCTGGCGCGTGCCCATGAGCACGATGGCGTGGCGGATGCCGGTGACCTTGCGCGGGCAGTTGAAGTAGGCCGAGTTGGCCACCCGCAGCAGGTTGGCCGTCAGCGCCGGGTCGGGCTTGATCACGCGCTCCAGGTCGCCGGCGCCGGAGCGATCGTTGGCCAGCACCCGCTAAACGGCCGGTCGCAATTCGGTGATCACCACACCATCGCTTTCGTTGCGGCGGGCTTCAGGCTACAGGCTGCGGGCTACAAGGTTAGCTTTCGTCAGCTTGGAGTCATCAGACATGC
>PVBE010060255.1_pt1 | contig 38018 bp, 33 predicted proteins | sample 1631181 | NCBI WGS metagenome assembly PVBE01 (sample SAMN08397723, study PRJNA350692) | Marine metagenome, whole genome shotgun sequencing project. | isolation source: water | place: Pacific Ocean | collected 2012-04
AGCAAACAGAGCTTTCATAGCCGGCGAATTAATATCCGCCTTACGCCGCATTTTTGCTTTTTTGTTGGTGGTCGATGTGTTGAGAAAGAGTTCTCCGATACCCCTGATACGGCCCTCTTCGAAATCCTTCTTCAACAAGGAAAAGATCTTCTTGAACTTAGGATTCTCGGCATCGTTCTGTGCAGAAACATCCTGGCTAGTAACGTAGATTGCGTTCAGATCGGACTGACCACCAAACGGAATATATCTGTCTCCCATGACCTCGGCGAATTTTAACCGTGTCTTTCTGGCACCAAACTTGGAGCCGAGGACGCCTGTTGCACACCATTTGACGCCGGCAGCATCCATCCAACTCAGCAGATCCTCGGGCGAACTTTCCGGGTTGAGATGGCAATGCATGTCGGCAATGGGCATATCTCCCGCGTGCGCCGTCTTCAAGCCGACAGCCCCAACTGCTGCAGCAACGGCTATACCGGCAACCGCGAAAACAAAATGTTTCATCATTTTCCCCTACACGAATGTTGAAACAACAAAACCTCAGAAACCATTTTCCTTAGTAAAGAACATGACTGACCTCTAGGGGTGAATCAAGCTTCTGGATTGGGTCACGAAGAGACCAACAAGCTCAACGCTCATTTGGTTCTATTTTGGAGGTAGAGCCAGCCTGAATCTCGTAATTTTTTGATGGATTTCTTAGACTTGCGCTGTGCCTTGTGTCCATGAGAGATTCACGCAGAAAACGGATACGCTCTCCGGCTATTTCAATGGCGTCGCATCGATGACACGAGCCTTGCCGGTGATGTTTTCGGTGTGGACAGGGATGGCCAGGATGGTCCCTGCAAAGGTCAATACAAGGTAATTCAGAAAGCGGTGTCTCGCTCTCTGTACCTGAACATCGGCATCCAGCGCTTCGATGTCCAGAGAAGCCACCGTGTTGACGCGCGCGACCATGAGTTGAAAGTTCCTTCCCGGACAGGTTCTTAGAGCCGCGCCTCGATGGCGTCCCACAGGTTGGCTTCCAGGCAGACGCTGTCGAAGCGGTTGATTTCCTGCAAGCCGGTCGGCGAGGTGACGTTTATTTCGGTCAGGTACTCGCCGATGACGTCGATGCCAGCAAAAATCAGGCCGCGTTCCTTCAGCGTCGGCCCGATGGCGGCGCAAATCTCTAAGTCCCACGCCGTCAGGGTCGATTTCTGGGCTTTGCCGCCAATGTGTAGGTTGGACCGCGCCTCGCCCGGTGGTGCCAGCCGGTTGACGGCGCCCGCCGCCGCGCCGTCGATGAGGATGACGCGCTTGTCGCCCTCACGGACCTCGGGTAGGTAGGCCTGGACCATGACCGGCTCGCGCGAGCGCTCGGCAAACATTCCCAGGAGGGCGTTCAGGTTTTCATCCTCCGGCCCGACATGGAAGACGCCGGCGCCTCCCTGGGCGAACAATGGCTTGACGATGATATCCCCATGCTCGGCCCTGAAGGCGGCAATCTCCTCGCCATCGGTCGAGATCAAGGTTGGTGGCATGAACTCCGGAAAGCGGCTGACAAACAGCTTCTCGGGAGCGTTTCGGACCTCGAAGGGATCGTTGACCACCAGGGTCCGGGGATGAATCTGTTCCAAGAGATGAGTGGCGGTGATGTAGGCCATGTCGAAAGGCGGGTCCTGGCGCATGAGCACGACATCGACTTGGGTAAGATCAAGGCGCTGGAAAGGGCCGAGAGTGAAATGACCACCTTTTTTGCGGCGCAGGCTAAGTGGCCGCGCCCGCGTCCAAAGCCGGTTGCCGGCAAAGTTCAGATCCCGGGGCAGGTAATGGAATATCTCATGGCCGCGCCTTTGCGCTTCCAGCGCCAGGACAAATGTGCTGTCGCCGTCGATGTCGATGTCGTCGATGGGATCCATCTGGATGGCTACTGCCAAGCCCATGGAAGTGTCCTTTGCAGCTGATTCCGTGTCCGAAAAGCCGCCTTGAGACAAGCGGCGCGGATATTTCTAATTCAACCTCTCGCGCAGTTCCTGAAGCAGGATGGAAGTGCGGTAACGGGTCTGATCGCCGGTATTGTAACGCATGTATTCCTCCAATGCCGACACCGCCGCCTTGATGTTGTCGAGGCGCGCGTAAAGTAGCCCCGCCTCGCGCCATAGCACCGCCGCCTGGGGGGCGAAAAGGAGCATGGTTTTGATAACTTCCAAGGCCTCTTCCAGGCGTTCGGCACGCAACAAGCGCAACTTTATGTTGCCCTGCGCCCTGAGCAGGATGTCACGGTTGCTCATCTCGGCATAAAGTCCGGGTGTCAGTTCGGCATGGTTTCCGGAGACAGCCTTGATCAATTCGCGCATGCCTTCCGGGCTGATGACGCGACCGCCATCAAAAGGGTCGATGACGACGCGCCGGCTCTCGTGTTGCAGGCGGACGAGAAAGCGGGCCGGGAAATCCAGCCCGCTCATCGACCATCCCAGTGCGCGGGCCACATGCAAATAGAGAATGCCCAGAATAACGGGCAATCCGCGGCGCCGGTCGATCACCCGCATGAAATTGGCATTGTCCGGGTATTCATATGCGTCATCGGCGGCGCCATAGCCATAGCGCTTGGCGACGATTTGCCTGAGCGCTTGCTGGCGCTGCTCGATCCCGCCCTGCCCCTGGTCGCCCGAGCCGGCGTAAACCCCGACATCGGAGGCCAGACGCTGGAGGTGCCGGCGGTAAGGCTCGATGGGGACGCCGGAATGCTCGATGGAGGCCAGGGTCAAGGCGGTTTCCGTTAGGTCCAGGTGACCATCCGGCAAGGCCCCGATATGGATCAGCTTGGCCCGAATGTCCGGTGACGGCTTCACGGCTTTTCCTTTATTCGCACATGGCTGATGATCTTGCGCACGTAAGCGACATTGCGGGCGTGGGCGGTGACGCGTTCGAGTTCCTTTTTGTCCTGGGCGATGCCGATCAGGTAAACGGTGCCGTTGACGGTTTCGACGGCGTAATTGATGGCCATGATTTTTTTATCAAAGGTGATCTTCGACTTGATCTGGGCGGTGGTCCAGGAATCCCGCGCCAAATCCATGACACTGCTGGCTTTGCCGGCTTGAATTTCATTATAGACTTCCTTGACCCCCGGCGTTTGCCATGCCAGGCCGACGGCATCGGCGCGTGTTTTTTCGTATGCCACCATCCCGGTCAGCAGGATGCGGCCTTCATGGATCTCGACGCCGACCATAACGGCGATGGCGGGATCGAGATCGATCATCTTGGTCTTCAGACGGGCGGTCATTTTCAGATCGCTGGCGACGACTTCGACGCCGCGCTCCTCAAAAGCGGCGACACCAACGGCGGCGCCGGCACCGACGGTGGCTTTCGCGCAACCGCCGAGTCCAAGCATGGCCGCCACCAACGCCGCCGCCAACCCGGCACGGCTTTTTCCGGGCCAGCCGATTGCATTTCGCGGCATCTTCATTGCGGCACTCATTTCCGGTTATTCTAAATGTCCCGTAACTTGGCCGAAAGAGAATGTTTGCCGGTTACCTTATTCCTCGCACCGCCAGGCGTCGACAAGATGGATCGGCAGCCGCCAGGGGCTGATCATGAGCAAGTCGAATCAAACATCGAGGCCGGCGCAAGCCGGATGGGCTGCCAGGTGAGCGCTAGCGGCGCGGGTTATCCGCTGTTGTTGCCGCCGGTCCAGGGCTTCCGCCGCCTGGGCCAAGTTCCCGCGGGCCTTGACCTCGATCATGGCGAGAGTGTTTCCGCGCCGCGCCATGATATCGATTTCACCCATGGCGGTGCGAAAGCCGCTGGCCAGGATGCGGTATCCGCGCAACCTGAGATGCCAAGCGGCAAAAGTTTCCGCGTAGCGCCCAAATCGCCATGCCTGCCGTTTGGCTTTTTGGATCCGCGCCGTCATTTCTATTGTTTATGTTCGCTTTAATGCGCTTAACAGAAGAAGTTTCAGAGCATCGTTAACAGCTATTCTTGACCCTGCCCGGACATTTTTCAGCTAAAGAAAAACCTCGGCGTGGGGCCGGGGCGTTCCAGGTTCACGCACTTGCAAGAACAAGAATGGTGAAGTGCATTCCCATTAAATCCATAGCATTCCCACAATGTCTCGAGCCATTTTAGGGGAGGTATTTTGACCTGTACCTATCCAATCCCGACGCCTCATGGAACGGGCGGAATCTAAAGCGCCCCCAAGATCTCTTTTCTCTTGGCGTCGTATTCCTGCTGGCTAATGAGTTCCTTCTGTCGCAGGTCATCGATCTTCCGCAGACGCTCATCGATCGTTTTCTTTTGTTCGGTCCAGCCCGGGGCAAGCGACCTCCAGGTACGGATTCTGGTTTCGATGAGTTGCAGGTTCTGCAAGGAATGGAAGGCTTCGTTTCGGGTCTTCTCGGATACAGAATAGATGTAATCGAATGCCGGACCCTGTGAGTCCTTTTCCTTGTTTATTCTTTTTTTGCCAATCTTGATGAATGTTTCCTTGCCGGCTTTAATATTAATCTCAATGGGGTCCTGCTTTCCATCCGCAAGGCCGATCTGATGAGCGCCGGTCATGACATCTAGGTAGAAAACTGAGGATTCCTGAATATCACCCACGTTGATCCCATCCAAACGCATGACCAGGGGCACAACGAATCCCATGAATGATGGCTGGCGGTAGACGAAAATCCGTCCCAACCCCTTTTCGATGGCCGGTAGGTTATCGTACTCCTTGGAAAAAGAAGAACCGACGACGGCGCAAGCCGTCAGGAAGACACATGAAACGACACCGCAGACCACAAAAAATTTCTTCACAAATTCTCTCCATTAGTTTCTGGCGAACCCTCTGTTCATCCAGTCTCAAGGGTTGCTTGCCGACCAAGGTCTCCGGATCAGGCGAAAAACGGCAGTACTCTATATCATGGAGCAAACCATCTAGCTAGGGGATGAATTTCCGATCCGTCATCACGGCGCCACCTTCTAATCCTATTGTTTATCGGGCTTCAGCGCCAGGGCGCGGGCGTAAACCCGGCGCCGCGTCTGCCCGGTGGCGATGGCGACCATGGCGGCGGCGTCACGAGTTGAGGATTCACGCATCGCCTGGCCGAGCAGGCGATCGAGTTCGTCGTCGTCAATGGCGGCCTCATTGCCGGCTGGCGCCACCACCACCGTCACTTCGCCCTTGGGCGCGCCGGCTTTTTGGTAATGGGTGGCAAGGACCGGCAAGGGGCCGCGACGGACTTCCTCGAACAATTTGGTCAACTCCCGGCAGACGGAGGCCTCGCGGTTGCCGAAAGCCTCGGCCATGTCGGCAAGCGACGCCGCCAGGCGCTTGGCGCTTTCCATTAACACCAGGGTTGTCCGGGTGGCGGCGAGAGCGGCCAGGGTTTGACGCCGGGCGATGGCTTTTACCGGCAGGAAGCCTTGGAACATGAAGCGGTCGGTGGGTAATCCCGACAGCACCAGGGCGGCGAGAACCGATGACGCGCCGGGCAGGGCGGTTACCGGCAAGCTTTCGGCGGCGCAGGCCCTGACCAGCTTGTAGCCGGGATCGGAAACCAGCGGTGTTCCGGCATTGCATACCAGCGCCACGGTTTGGCCTTTTTTTAAGCGTTTTATCAAAGCCGGACGAGCCTTTTCGGCGTTATGTTCATGATAGGGGACAAGTGGCGTGGCGATTCCATGAATGGCGAGCAGCCGGCTGGTCACCCGGGTGTCCTCGCAGGCGACCAGGTCGGCCTTGGTCAGCACCGCGAGTGCCCGCAAAGTGATGTCGGCGGCATTGCCAATGGGGGTGGCGACGAGGTAAAGACCGGGAGAGGGCTTTGTGTCGGGCGGTTGACGTCCGCCGCCGCCGGGGCAAGGCTCCGGCATGTCCTGAACGGTTGGCCCGCGAGGAGGCTTTTCGTTATCCGATGAACGGACTTTTTTCTTTCCGGTCTTTTTGGACGGTCGCGCCATGGCTGCTTGCCGTCGGCCTGTTGATGACGGCCTGTGAGTTTCCCCGACTCCCCAGCCTGATGCAAGATTGGATGCCTAAAATACCCGAATCCTCTTCGCCGCCGCCGCCCAAGGTGCCGCCGCCGTCGGCGGTGCCCTCGCCGCCCAGTGTCACTGTGCCGCCGCTGGCGCCGCCTCCCGCCGCCGCGCCCAACTCGCGGCTGTCGTTGAGAGCGGAGCCCGGCGTTGCGGGGAGCCAGTCCGCTGACAAGAAAGTGCCTTCTCTCTTGCCCTTTCTGCACCGGCAAGCTCCCGAAAACCGTCAACTCGCGCCGTCGGTTTCGCCGCCGCCGGTGACGTCGGGGATCAGAGTGGCGTTGCTTCTGCCGCTGTCCGGGAGCAACGCCCATTTGGGAGAGGCCATGCTCAACGCCGCCCAGCTCGCCCTTTTTGACTTTGCCGACGACAATCTGGAACTTTTGTTTTACGACACCAAAGGGACACCGGAAGATGCAATCGACGCCGCTAGCATGGCCATTGGCGACAGCGCTTCGGTCATCCTCGGTCCCCTGCTTTCGTCCTCGGTCAGGGCATTGGCCCCGCAGGCGCTTGCCGCCAACGTCGCCGTGCTCTCCTTTTCCAACGACAGCTCGGTGGCGGGGGAAGGTGTCTACACCATGGGCTTTTATCCCAACGCCGAGGTTGCGAGAGTGGTTTCCTTCGCCCGCTCGCGGGGAATTTTGCGGTTTGCCGCCTTGGTGCCCGACAATGACTACGGGGTGGCGGTGGTCGGCACCCTTCGCAGTGCCGCCGTCGCTGCCGACGCACAAGTGACCCGGGTTCGCTATTACGATCCCGCCGCCGGCGACCTCTCTGATAACGTGCGCGCGCTTGCTGATTACGACGCCAGGCGCAAGGCGCTGCTGACGCAGAGGAAGGAATTGGAGAAACAAGACAACGATGTCGCCAGGCGGGCCCTCAAGCGGCTGGAGAAAATGCAAACCATCGGCGAATTGCCCTTCGACGCCCTGTTGCTGGCCGATGGAGGAACAAGACTTCAAACCGTCGCCGCCTGGCTGCCTTTTTACGACATCGATCCGAGCAAAATCCGCATTCTCGGCACCGGCCTATGGGACGAGCCGGGGGTCGGCGCCGAACCGGCCCTGGTCGGGGGATGGTTCGCGGCGTCTTCGCCTACCGCGCGGACCGATTTCGAGCACCAGTATGAAAAGATTTACGGGCAAAAAGCACCGCGCCGCGCAACTCTCGCCTACGACGCCACTCTCCTCGCGGTGTTGCTGGCCAGGAAGAAAGGCGGCGCCGATTTCACCGTCCAGGCCTTGACGACTCCTAGTGGCTTTGTCGGTTCCGACGGCATTTTCCGCTTGCTTGCCGATGGCCGGGTCGAACGCGGCCTGGCGGTGATGCAGATCAGCCGCCACGGCGCCAAGGTCATCAGCGTGGCGCCGAAAACATTCCAGGAAGCGGCCAATTAAACCAAAAGCTCCGCCAGCACGGCATTCAATCGCCGTCGCCCGGCGGCGGTCGCCCTGAGGCCGACGCCGTCAAGGATGAGAAAACCACCGCCGATCAGGTGATCCAGTCTGGCCGCGTCCAATGCCTCTTCCAATTGCCGTCCTGCGAGCAGGGAAAAGCGTTCCCGCCTGATCCCTTCGGTCAACCGCAATCCCATCATCACCACCTCGTCAAGGCGCTCCTGGGGGCCGAGATGAACCTGTTTGGCTGTCCCATGGCCACCTTCTTCGACCGCCGCCAGCCAGCTTTCCGGTTTGCCGATGCGCTGGACGGCTTCAGTCCGGCCATTACCAGTGAGGCGGCCGTGGGCGCCGGGACCGAGCCCGAGATAATCACCGCCAAGCCAATAGCCGAGATTATGCCGGCACTCGCCGCCGGGCCGGGCGTGGTTGGAAATTTCGTAAGCCGGCAAGCCGGCGGCGGCGAGAATATCTTGGGTGGCGTCATAGAGTGCCGCCGCCGTTTCGTCGTCTGTTTCCTTAATGCCGGCGCAATGGAACTCCGTTCCCGGCTCGATGCCGAGCTGGTAAAGGGAAAGGTGCTCGCCGGCGGCACTTAATGCCTCGTCCAGTTCTTTTTGCCAAGCGGCGGCGGTCTGTCCGGGCCGGCCGTAAATCAGGTCAAAGGAAAAACGGCAAAAATATTTTGCCGCCAAGTCAATGGCGGCCCGCCCTTCGGCCGCAGTATGGCGCCGCCCGAGAAAACCGAGAGTCTGGTCATCAAAGGATTGAACCCCTACTGACAGGCGGTTGACCCCGGCTTCGCGAAAGGCTCGGAAGCGTCCGGCATCGGCCGATGTGGGATTGGCTTCGAGGGTGATTTCCAGGCCGTCTGTCAGCGGCCAGCGGCAGCGGACCTCGGCGATCAGCGCCGCCACGGTCTCGGGTTGCATCAGCGACGGCGTGCCGCCGCCGAAAAAAAGGCTGCTAACCGGACGCTCTCGGGTTTCCTCGGCGAAGTACGCCAGCTCCCGCAACAGGGCGGTTTGCCAGCGATGTTGGTCGATGTTCTCGGCGACTTGGCTGTTGAAGTCGCAGTAGGGGCATTTCGACCGGCAGAACGGCCAGTGGACGTAAACGGCGAGGCCGGGAACAAACGGCATTTATTCTTCGAAGCAAGCTTTTATCAGTTTGCCAAAGGCCTCGGCCCGGTGGCTGATCGCCTGCTTGCCGGTGGCTTCCATCTCGCCGAAAGTTACGTCGTGGCCATCGGCGGCGAAAACCGGATCGTAACCAAAACCTTTCGTGCCCCTCGGCGGCCAGACCAGGTGGCCGTTGACGAAGCCCTCGAAAGTCTGGCAATGGCCGTCGGGCCAGTAAAGGGCGAGCGCGCAAGCGAAGCGGGCGCGGCGGTCTTTCTTGCCCGCCAACGCTTCTTCCAGCTTTTTCATGGCGGCGGCGAAATCCCCGCCGGGCCCGGCCCACCGTGCCGAGTGAACGCCCGGCGCGCTGCCGAGCGCCGTCACCATCAGCCCGGAATCGTCGGCCAGCGCCGGCAGGCCCGAGGCCTCCGCCGCCGCCTTGGCCTTGATTTCGGCATTGGCTAGAAAGGTCTCGCCATCCTCCGCCGGCGACGGCAGAGCCAATTCCGCGGCCGATAAGACTTGCGTTTGGAAGGGTGCCAGCAGGTTGGCGATTTCGTGGACTTTGCCCGGGTTGTGGCTGGCGATCACCAGCTTGCCGTCCTCAAAGCGCCTGTTCAACCTGTCACCCATTTAATCCCAGGGCTTGGCGCTGTAATGCCGTCAGTTCGCTGATTCCCTTGCGCGCCAGCTCCAGCAGTTCGAGGAACTGGCTTTCCTGGAAGGGCTCGCTCTCGGCGGTACCCTGAATTTCGACGATGCCGCCCTTCGCCGTCAATACGAAGTTGGCGTCGGCGTCCGCCCTGCTGTCCTCGTCATAATCCAGATCGAGGACTGGTACGCCTTTGTAAAGGCCGCAGGAAACCGCCGCCACCTGATCCATGAGGGGCATGGCTTGCAAAACGCCGATATGGACCAGTTTTTGAAAGGCCCCATAGAGGGCCACGTAAGCTCCGGTGACGGCGACCGTGCGGGTGCCACCGTCGGCTTGGATGACGTCGCAATCAATTTTGATCTGCATTCCCTTGATCATTGCCAAGTCAGTGACGGCGCGCAGGCTGCGGCCGATCAGGCGCTGGATTTCCTGGGTTCGTCCCGACTGTTTGCCGCGCGCCGCTTCCCGGTTGGTGCGCGAGGAGGTGGAGCGGGGCAACATGCCGTATTCGGCTGTCACCCAGCCGCGGTCGCTATTGCGCATCCAAGGCGGAACCTTTTGCTCGACGCTGGCGGTGCACAATACTTGCGTGTCGCCGAAGCTGGCCATGCAGGAACCTTCGGCGTACTTGCTGGCGTCCGCTTCCAGACCGACATGGCGAAGCTGGTCGGCGGCGCGGCCGGAAGGTCTCGTGGCGTTCGATGAATTCATGCGGTTTTCTAACCTGGCAACCCCAGGGCGTAAAGCCCCGGCGGCATGGGGTTGCGTTGACGCTGTCGGTCAGGATTACTAAATTCCCTAGGCGTTGGGCGCTTGGGAGAATAAAACCTGCAAAGGCGGATCGCCGCCGGGACGCGAAGAATAAGGACCATGATTTCTAAGTTAAACGAACGCTCGCGGGAAATCTTCCGCCATATCGTCGATTCTTATATCGAAACAGGGGAGCCCATCGGCTCGCGCACGTTGGCCCGGCGCATGAGCCATTCGCTGTCGCCGGCGACCATCCGCAACGTCATGGCCGACCTGGAAGAGGCCGGACTGTTGTGCGCGCCGCATATTTCCGCCGGGCGGCTGCCGACGGAAGCGGGATTGCGGCTGTTCGTCGACGGCATTTTGGAGGTCGGCAACCTGACCGAAGCCGAACGCCAAAGCATAGACGGCCAATGCTCGGCCTCAGGGACCAGCATCGAGGGACTTCTCGAAGAGGCCACGTCGGTTTTGTCCGGGCTTTCCAAATGCGCCAGCCTGGTGATGGCGCCGAAGACGGAAAGCCCGCTTCGCCATATCGAACTGGTCAATCTGAGCCCCGGCCGAGCCATGGTCATCATGGTCAGCGAGAACGGCGTTCTGGAGAATCGCATCATCGAGACGCCGAGCCACCTCCCTCCCTCGGCCTTGGTCGAGGCGACCAATTATCTCAGCGCCCGGATGGTCGGACATACCTTGAGCGAAGCTAACGACCAAATTGTGGAGGAGTTGGGTAAACATCGCGCCCAACTCGATGAATTGACGAGCCGGGTGGTGGAAACGGGGCTGGCCACATGGGCCGGTGGCGGCAACGAGGGCACCTTGATCGTGCGCGGGCAGGCCAACTTGTTGGATGACGTTACCGCCGCCGCCGATCTTGAACAGATCCGCACGCTTTTCGAGGCCTTGGAAACCAAGGAAACGATGCTTAAGTTGCTATCGCTTGCCGATACTGCGGAATCTATTCAGATCTTTATTGGCGCCGACAATCAGTTGTTTAGTTTGGCCGGTTGCTCGATGATCGTCGGCACCTACCAAGGCGGCGGCGAAAAGATCATCGGTGCCATTGGGGTGATCGGCCCGACCCGCATAAATTACGCCCGTATCATTCCCATGGTCGATTACACATCTAAACTGATCAGTCGCCTGATTGGATAACGGAAGGCAATACCGAAATGGCCGAAAAAACAGAAAAACCAGCTTCCAAGAAGACGTCTCCCAAGGCCGCCGACAAAGCGCCGCCGAGGCCGGACGAAGAGGAAACCGAGGCGGCGGAGGCTGAAACGGCGGCGCTGGAAAACGAATCCGAAGAGACCGATCAAGCCGCCGAGGCCGAAAAGCTGGGGGCGGAAGTGGCTGATCTCAAGGACAAGCTATTGCGCGCCTTGGCGGAAAGCGAAAATATTCGCCGCCGGGCCAGCCGCGACGTGACAGATGCCACCAAGTATGCGATCACCAATTTTGCCCGCGACGTGCTGTCCGTGGCTGATAACCTGCGCCGCGCCTTGGACAGTATCGATGCCGAAACCTGCGGCAACGGCGAGGCGCCGGAAACGGACGGCGTCCCAGGCGATGTCGCCAGCGAAGAGGCCGAAGACGGCAAGCAGGCCGAAGACGCCAATGGCGCGGCGGGGGCGGACAATCTCGAAACCCTGCGGGTCGGCGTCGAGATGACCGAGCGCGAGTTGCTCAACATCCTTGAGAGATTTGGTGTCAAACAGATCGAGGCTTTGGATAAGAAGTTTGATCACAACCTCCACGAAGCCTTGTTCGAATTGGAGGACAAGGACCGGCCCTCCGGCACCGTGCTCCAGGTTGTACAGGCGGGTTACACTCTCCATGACCGGCTTTTGCGTCCGGCCAAGGTCGGGGTGTCGAAAGGGGGGGCCAAGGAGATGCCGGTGGAAGAGGCGGAAAGGGCGCCCGAATCTTCGGCCGAGGCGGCGGTCAAGGAATCCGCCGTCGCCTACGAAAAACAAAACGCCGCTACCGGTTCCGAGATCGACGAGGAGCTTTGACGGGGGAGTGGGCCGGTGCCGGCCAATCTTAAAATGCCCCGAATATCCCTTTGGATCGTGGGAAAACACGGCGCCGGTGGTTGCGCGCCTCGGTACAGCGACATATATAACGGCGGAATAAAACAAATGAATATCCGTACGCTGTTTAGTTGGATTGAGCCGAGGAAACCGATAGCGGCGCCTTTCCTGGCCGCGGGGTTCGCCGCAAGAGGAATGAAGGAACATGAGCAAGGTAATCGGGATCGACCTAGGGACCACCAACTCCTGCATCGCTCTGATGGAGGGCAAGGACGCTAAGGTCATCGAAAACGCCGAGGGTTCGCGCACCACGCCTTCCATGGTGGCGATAACCGATTCCGGCGAGCGCCTGGTCGGCCAGCCGGCCAAACGTCAGGCCGTCACCAATCCAGAAAACACTTTATACGCCATCAAGCGTCTGATCGGGCGCCGCTACGACGACCCCATGGCCGAAAAGGACAAGGATCTGGTCTCCTACAAAATCATCGAGGGCGACAACGGCGACGCTTGGGTCGAGGTCGGCGGCAAGAAACACAGCCCCAGCCAGATCAGCGCCTTCATCTTGCAGAAAATGAAGGAAACCGCCGAAAGCTATCTCGGCGAAGAGGTTTCCAAGGCGGTGATCACGGTACCCGCTTACTTCAACGATTCCCAGCGCCAGGCGACCAAGGACGCCGGCAAGATCGCCGGCCTCGAGGTATTGCGCATCATCAACGAGCCAACGGCCGCGGCGCTGGCTTATGGCCTCGAGAAAAACGAGACCGGCACCATCGCCGTCTACGATCTGGGCGGTGGAACATTCGACGTTTCCGTCCTCGAGATCGGTGACGGTGTCTTCGAGGTCAAGTCGACCAACGGCGACACCTTCCTGGGCGGAGAGGACTTCGACAAACGCATTGTCGATTATCTTGCCGATGAATTCAAAAAAGATTGCGGCATCGACCTGCGCGAAGACAAGCTGGCCTTGCAGCGCCTGAGGGAAGAAGCGGAAAAAGCCAAGATCGAGCTTTCCAGTATCACCCAGACGGAAATCAACCTGCCGTTCATCACCGCCGACCAGAACGGCCCCAAACACCTCAATATCAAGCTGACCCGCGCCAAGTTGGAAGCCTTGGTCGAGGATCTGATCAAGAAAACAGTCGATCCCTGTAAAAAGGCGCTCAAGGATGCCGGGCTTTCGGCCGGCGAGATAGATGAGATCATCCTTGTCGGCGGCATGACCCGCATGCCCAAGGTCAACGAAACGGTCAAGGATTTTTTTGGCCGCGAGCCCCATAAAGGCGTCAACCCCGACGAAGTGGTGGCGGTCGGTGCCGCCATTCAGGGCGGTGTCCTCACCGGCGACGTAAAAGACGTCTTGCTTCTCGACGTTACCCCGCTCAGTTTGGGTATCGAGACCCTGGGTGGCGTCTTCACCCGCTTGATCGATAGAAATACCACCATTCCAACGCGCAAAAGCCAGGTCTTCTCCACTGCCGAGGACAGCCAGACGGCGGTCACCATCCGCGTTTTCCAGGGCGAACGTGAAATGGCCGCCGACAATAAACTTTTGGGCCAGTTCGACCTGGTCGGTATCCCGCCGTCGATGCGTGGCGTGCCGCAGATCGAGGTCACCTTCGACATCGATGCCAATGGTATCGTCAACGTTTCGGCCAAGGACAAGGCGACCGGAAAGGAGCAGCAAATTCGTATCCAGGCTTCGGGGGGACTGGCCGATGGGGATATTGAGCGCATGATCAATGAAGCCGAGCAACATGCCGAGGAAGACAAAAAATGCCGGCAGTTGGTCGATGTCCGCAACCAGGCGGATGCCCTGATCCATACGAGCGAGAAAAACCTGCAGGAATTCGGCGACAAGATCGCGGAGGAAGAAAAAACGGCAATTGAAAACACCATTAAGGATTTGCGCGAAGCCTTGGAAAGCGACGATATCGACGCCATCAAGGGCAAGATCGAGACCCTGAGCCAGGCCGCCATGAAATTGGGCGAGGCCATGTACAAGGCCAGCCAAGAGCAAGAGGCCGAGGCCTCTTCCCAGGAAACGGCACCGAACGAAAGCGATGGCGCCGATGCCGCCGAGCCCAATGTTGTCGATGCCGATTTCGAGGAAGTGGACCCCGACAAGGATAAAAAGGACGATTGATCAGTCCGTCGCCAGTCTAAGGGAGACGGAATGAAGACGTCGTCACGGTGATGGACTGGCGGGGTTTGCTTTGAAGGACGGGAGTTGATGGCCAAGGAAGACTTTTACGCGGTTCTGGGCGTTGGCCGTGATGCCAGCACGGAGCAAATCAAGAAGGCATACCGCAAACTGGCCTTGAAACATCACCCGGACCGCAATCCCGGTAATAAGGAGGCGGAAAAGAGGTTCAAGGAAATTACCGGGGCGTACGAGGTCCTTAAAGACGACCAGAAACGAGCCGCTTTTGATCGCTTTGGCCATGCCGCCTTCGAGCAAGGTGGATTAGGTGATGGCGCCGGCTTCGCTTCGGGTTTCGCCGATGTATTCGACGAAATGTTTGGCGATTTCATCCATGGCGGCGGCCGTGGCGGCAATGGCGGTGCCGGCCGTGGGGGTGATCTTCGCTATAACCTCGAGACGACCCTCGATGACGCGTTTCACGGCAAAACGGTGGAAATCCGCATTCCCACCTCGGTTCCTTGCGGCGCCTGCAAAGGAATTGGTTCGGCCGGTGGCGCCGCCCCATCGACCTGTCCAACCTGCCGCGGTCACGGCAGGGTCCGAACGCAATCGGGATTTTTCACTGTCGAGCGGGTCTGCGTCACTTGCCAAGGCCAGGGCCAGGTTATCAAGGCGCCTTGCAAGACCTGCGGCGGATCGGGACGGCAGCGCAAGGAAAAAACCCTCTCGGTCAATATCCCGCCCGGTGTCGAGGACGGCACCCGCATCCGTCTCGGCGGCGAGGGCGAAGCGGGGTTGCGCGGCGCGCCGGCCGGCGATCTCTATATTTTCCTTTCCGTCTCGCCGCACAAATTGTTCAGACGCGACGGAGCCGACATCCATTGCCGGGTGCCTATACTCATGACTGTGGCGGCGCTGGGCGGCGCCATTGAGATTCCCGCCATTGATGATAGCCGGGCGCGGATCACCATCCCGGCGGGAACCCAGACGGGTCAGCAGTTCCGTCTCAAGGGAAGAGGCATGGCGGTGCTGCGCTCCCAGGCCCGAGGCGATATGTTCGTGCAGGTGACGGTGGAAACGCCGATCAACCTCAGCAAAAAACAAACAGATCTGTTGCGCCAGTTCGAGAGCGAAATTAGCCAAGAGAAGCAAAGTCCGGAATCACATGGCTTTTTCTCCAAGGTTAAGGATATCTGGGAAGACCTAAAGGAATGATAGGCTCTGGAGCAAATCCCGAGCGGATGGACTCATCCGCGACGACGCATTTGCTTTTGAAATAAATAAGGCATGAGGGGAAAGCTTATGAAAATCGGCATTGTCGGCTGCGCCGGGCGCATGGGCATGATGGTCGCCGGCGAAGTCCAGGCGACGCCAGGCTGCGAGCTTGCCGGCGGCACCGAGCAACCGGGAAGCACCGCCATCGGCGGGGATGTGATGGCACTGGCCGGGGCGGCGCCGGCGGGACTGGCCATTGGCGATGACGCCGCAGCCCTTTTCCGGACATCCGACGCTGTTATCGACTTCACGGCCCCCGCCGCCACGGCTGCCCATGCCGTCCTTGCCGGCAACCATGGCACGGCCTTGATTGCCGGGACCACGGGACTGACCGCCCCGCACCAGCAAGCGCTCCAACAGGCCGCCGCCAAATGCGTCGTCATCCAGGCCGCCAATATGAGCGTCGGGGTCAATCTGCTTTTGGGCCTGACCCGGCAAGTGGCGGCAATCCTGGGGCAGGATTACGATATTGAAATCGTCGAGATGCACCACCGCCACAAAGTCGACGCTCCATCGGGCACGGCGCTGGCCTTGGGATCGGAAGCGGCGGCCGGCCGTGGAGTCGATCTGGACAAGGTGTCAGAGCGGGTCCGCGACGGCCATACCGGGGCGCGCAAGATGGGCGATATCGGCTTCGCGACCCTCAGGGGCGGCGACGTTGTCGGCGAACATTCGGTTATTTTCGCCGCCGAGGGTGAACGCATAGAACTCACTCACAAGGCTTCGTCACGAACCATCTTCGCTCGTGGGGCAGTTAGGGCGGCCCTGTGGAGCCAAGGCAAGCCGCCGGGGTATTATACCCTTAGGGACGTTCTCGGTTTTTGACCCATTCCCCCGTGGAGCACTGGTTTTTTTTGGCTCCCGGCGTTCCAGCGGAGATGGCGGGCAGTATGAAGAAAGCCGAGATCGAGGAATTCTACGGCCGCCTCGCCGCCGCCAATCCCCATCCTAAAAGCGAACTCTATTACAACAACCCATTTACCCTTCTGGTGGCGGTGGTGCTTTCGGCGCAGGCGACCGACAGCGGCGTCAACAAGGCCACTGGCCCTTTATTCAAAGCCGCCGATAATCCGCAAAAAATGCTCGCCTTGGGCGAGGTGCGCCTTAAAGGTTATATCAAGACGATCGGCCTTTATAACAACAAGGCCAAGAACGTGATCGGACTCAGCCGCATTCTGCTCAGCGAGCATGGCGGGCAAGTCCCCCGCCACCGCGATGCCCTGGAAGCCTTGCCCGGAGTCGGGCGCAAAACCGCCAACGTGGTCCTCAACGCCGCTTTTGGCGAGTCCACCATCGGCGTCGATACCCATATTTTCCGGCTTTGTAACCGCAGCGGCCTGGCGCCGGGAAAGACGCCTTTGGAAGTGGAGGAAGAACTGCTGAAAAAAACTCGCCCCCAATGGAAGCTCAACGCCCATCACTGGCTAATTCTGCACGGCCGCCATGTCTGCAAGGCCCGCAAGCCCCTTTGCGAAGCCTGCATTGTTGCCGGGCTATGCGGCTACAAGGCCAAGACCGGCGCGTGACGGCAATATAAACTTCCTTTTCAGCCGGCGGTTTTTTTTTGCCGGTTCTTGAGCAGGCTCACGAAACACTCTTTCCGGGCAACCGAAACCTTGGCGTGGCCGCGAATTTCTAAATGGGTGACTTTATAGGCTCCATCCTTTTTTTCCTCATAGAGGAAAAGATCGAGGATGCAAAGGCTGCTTTGATACTGCCAAATCTTGGCCGGCGCGTCCTTGCGGATAAAATCAGGCCGACCCAGATATGCTGTTACTTGGCCGCTTTTGAGGCCGACCACCGGCTTCAGCCGAGGGGTGCTTTTGACCGGCGCCTTTATGGCGGGCTTTATCGGCTTCGGCGCGGCGGCGGCTTGCGGGACCGGTGGCGGGGCGCAGGCGGCGAGGCCAATTAATTGTATCCCCACCGTCAACCCTATGAGCAGGGAAGGCAGCCTTTTCCAACCGCCAGGGAACGCAATGGAAAGACCGGCGCAAAATGGTTTCAGGATTACTTTTTCTCCGCTGATTGCGATCCCTTTTTCTTTTCTTTTTCCTTGAGTTCGCTTTCCGCCTTCTCGGTCTGGATCAGGGTTTGCATCTCGCCGGAGATCTCGCCGCCGGATTCGATGACGATATGTCTGTAACGTATCGAACCGCTGACCCGGCCACCCGAACGGACGATTAATTTTTCGCGGGCGACGAGTTCACCCTCGAAACGGCCACTGATATCGGCTTCCTCCACTTCCGCTGAGCCCTTGAAAAAGCCGCTGGGGGAGATTTCGATTGCCCGGGTGTCCGACAATGAGACTTCGAGTTGGCCATCGACCACCAACTTGTCGCAAGACGTGATCTCATCGCTGATGCAGGTGTCGCGCCCAACCAGCAATTCACGCCTCTCGGATTTGTCCGACCGGCACGGCTCCCCTGTCTGGCGGGTGCCGGGGATATCAACGATGCGGCGGGGATGTGATGGCACTGGCCGGGGCGGAACCTCGGGGGTGTGGGAGCTTTTTTTTGAGAAGGGCTTCAAGGGCGGCGTGGCGACCTCATCGCTGTTTTCTTGCTTCGGGTTTACCGCCTTTTGGTCTTTATCTTGCTGGAACATGATCTCTCGTCCCTTTCCTGGCACGGTGTTCGGTGACGGCGTGGCCAAAACGATTTATTTTACCGGCATCACTTTGTGATCGTTCAACCGCCAGCTTTCGAACAAGTGAACCATGACGGCGGTGGCGACAATCGGAGCCAGCAGGTTGACCACCGGCACGGTTAGCAATAGGGCAATGACGGTACCGGCGGCAACAAGCCGCCTCCCATGGGCCTTCCTTATGGCCAGGGCTTCTTTCCCGCCGACCCGGCGCAAAGCCACAAGTTCAAAATATTCCCTGCCAAGAAGATAGCCGTTTGCGGCGTAGAAGACAAAAGGGAAAACCGGCGGAAAGACGAGGAAAAAAAGTAGCCCAAGGTTTACCAGTACCATGACGGCCAAAAAGCGGATTACCGCCGGCAGGACACGGGCCAGGGATTGGCCGGACGCCGGTGGCAAATGGGCATAGTGGCTGGCTTCGACGGCCTCGGCGATGCCGTCCAAGAGCAGGCACATAACAGCGCTGACGACCGCCGGAAACATGCACCATGTCAAAACCACCGTTGCCGCCCCCCCCAAAAGATCGGCGATAAGGTCAATCCACCAGGTCTCGAACAACTGGATGCCAGCCAGGGAAATGCCGACAGCCACCCAAAGACAGACGAGTACGGCGAGCGCCGTGGTCAGGCTGATCCAAATGGCGCGCCGCGAGGCCGGGTCCCAAATTTGACGGAAGGCTTTGAAAAAGGCCGTGAACATATTGATCGTCACAAATTCATAAAACGCAACCGCGGTATTTAATGGATCGAACCGATAGAAGCACCGCTTGGAGAGAAATGCGGCAGTGGCCGGTCGAGACGACGAAAAAAAACAACGGATGGCGGCAAACTTTCCGGCCCCTGGTTATCTGAAAAACCTATCCCAGAAGCTCTTGTTATTGGGCTTGCGGCCTTTTGAGCGTTGGATGGTCGGGGCCGCCGGAGTGTGCTCGGTGACGGGGCGTCCCATGGCCTTGGCCTTGCGGATACGGCGAGCTTCGGCGTCTGGATCGAGAGCGACGCCCTTCTCTTTCTGTTTGCGCCAGAACAATAGTTTGTTGGCGAACTGTGCGCCTTGATCCGTGAACATGGATGTTTCTTGGTTGATGGCGGCGCGAATGTCGGGATCGGCGTCGAGCCCGCCGGCATCCCTCAAGAGCGCCATCACTCCCGGGCTGCCACCCGCAAATTTCGCCGATGTGCCGGGAGTTGCCGCCTCGCCGCGTAAATTGTCGGCACCGCCGCGCCCGCCCAAAATGGCTTTCTTGGCTTCTCTTCTGGGGGCGGTGTCTTGCGGGCGTACTGCCCCCGGGTCCGGCGGCCGCAAGGCATAATTGGGCGGCAGGCTCAAGGGCGCCCGTGAATAGACGGCGAATTCATCGGGGGAGTTCTTCGACGGCATGAATATACCTTGTGTGTTATCACAACCGCCGATCAAAACCGCGACGATGGAAAAGGCGATGATCCACCGGCTCTTAATCATCACTCATCAGGTATCCGATTGTTCCCTGCCCTGATTATTTTTAGGCTTTTCCGGCTTCATAAACAAGGAATCTATTATCAGAATCATGGCACCGACGGTGATGCCGGCATCCGCCAGGTTGAAAGCCGGCCAGTGGTATCCGGCAAAGTGAAAATCCAAAAAATCCGCCACTGCTTGCTGATTGCGAAAAAGTCTGTCGATAATATTGCCAACCGCTCCGCCGATGACCATGCCGATTGCGCAACCCAGCACAAGTCCATCGACCCGGCGCAGCCAGACCAGCAAGGCGGCGACGATAGCCAAGGCGAGGACAGGCAAAAGCCAAAGGTTGAGCGCTGAATCCGAGTTGAAAAGGCCGAAACTGACCCCCCGGTTCCAGCCGAGGACAAGATTGAAAAAAGGCGTCAACGGGATGACGCGGGGCGGTTGCATGACGATTTTTAGAATCCACCATTTTGTGCCTTGGTCGAGTCCCAAAACTAGTGCCGCCGCCGCCATTCCCGGCCAAAAAGGGCGTTGGGCTTTCATTGCCGCATCCCCGAACTCGTCGCCGCCGTCATTTTTCCTCGGCCGTCAGGTGGCGAACAGCGTCGGCGCAACGGCCACAGACCTCGGGGTAGTCGGTCGCGTCGCCGACATCGTCGAGAATCTTCCAGCAGCGCTGGCATTTTTCCCCTTCGGCGAGGTGGACTTCGACGGCGGCGCCGGGCACTTCTTGCGGAAGGGAGAAAAAACCGGCATTCAGGTTGTCTGCCAAATGCTGGTCGAAAGGCTTCACCTGGATGCCAGAGGTGATGCAGATTTCCGGCCAATCAACGCCGTTGAGAACTTCGTGATAGCGTTTGTCGGCGAAAATCACCGGTGCCGCCTGAAGACTCGATCCGATCTCCTTGTCGGCGCGGGCCACTTCGAGCGCTCCCGTCACGACCTTGCGAAGGTCCCGGATCAGAAGCCATTTGCCGGCAAGGATATCGTTGCGCCAATCCTCGGGGATCTCCGGGAACTGACGAAGGTGAATGCTTTCATCCTCTCCGGGGTTGCGGGCAAGCCAGGTTTCCTCCGCCGTGAAGCAGATAAACGGCGCCAGCCACGCGATCAGGTGGTCGAACAGGCGGTCGAGGACCGTGCGCGCCGCCCGGCGGGTCAGGGAATCCGCCCGGTCGCAATAGAGGCTGTCCTTGCGGATATCGAAATAAAAGGCCGAAAGGTCAACCGTGCAGAAGTTGTGCAGCTCGGTGAACAGGGGATGGAAATGTAAATCCTCGCAGGCCTGTCGCAACTGGCGGTCCAGTTCCCATATCCGGTGCAAGACCCAGCGTTCCAACTCCGGCATTTCGGATAATCCCAAGCGTTCGCTTTCGTTGAAATCGTTCAGGTTGCCCAACAAGAAGCGCAGAGTGTTGCGCAAGCGTCGATAGATATCCGCGTGCTGTTTCAAAATTTCGGGGCCGATGCGAAGGTCTTCCGAATAATCCGAGCCGGCCACCCAGAGCCGCAGGATATCGGCGCCATACTTGCCGACCACGTCCTGGGGCGAGACGACGTTGCCCACGGATTTCGACATCTTGTGCCCGTCCTCGCCCATGACGAAACCGTGCGTCAGCACCGCCTTGTAAGGCGCTTGCCCACGGGTTCCGCAGGATTCCAAGAGCGACGATTGGAACCAGCCCCGGTGTTGGTCCGTTCCTTCCAGGTAGAGCGCCGCCGGCCATTCGAGATCGGGATCGGGTTCCAGGACGAAGCTATGGGTGGTGCCCGAATCGAACCAAACGTCAAGAATATCCGTGACCTGGACGAAATCGTCGGCGCCGTGATCGGGGCCGAGAAAGCGCGACGGGTCGGAGGTGAACCAGGCATCCACCCCTTCCGCCTCGACCGCTTCGGCGATGCGCTCATGCACCTTGGGGTCGCGCAGTGGCTGGCCGCTGCTTTTGTCGACGAAGACGGTGATCGGCACGCCCCAGGCGCGTTGGCGCGAGACACACCAATCGGGCCGGGTCGAGACCATCTCGCGCAGGCGTGTTTTCCCAGAAAGTGGAAAAAACCGGATCTTGTCAATGGCCTCGAGCGCCGTCTGGCGAAGGCCCGTCTTGTCCATGCTGATGAACCACTGCGGCGTATTGCGGAAGATCAGCGGCGCCTTGGAACGCCAGGAATGGGGGTAGCTGTGGGTGAGCCTGCCCGACGCCAGCAAGGCGCCGGCCTGGCCAAGCGCCTCCACCACCGGCTCGTCGGTCTTGAAAACATGCAGGCCCGCGAACATTGGCACCTGGTCAAGGAAAAGGCCGCCGCCGTCGACCGTTTCGGGTACCGGCAGAGCGTGCCGGGTTCCCAGTTCCCAGTCATCGACGCCGTGACCAGGCGCGATGTGGACGAAACCGGTGCCGGTTTCGGTATCGACGAAATGGGCGGCCAGAACCGGCACTTCGAAGTCATAACCATTGCCGTGCAGGGGATGACGACAAATGGTGCCGGCCAGATCGTCGCCTTTGCAGCGCCGCACGATGCCGTATTCGGCAATCCCGGCGGCGGTGGTCAGATCGGCGAGCAATGCTTCGGCAACGACCAATGTTTCACCGGCCACCGCCCGCCCGCCCTCGGCGGTACGCTCGGCCTTGATGACCGCATAATCGATTGCGCCGCCGTAAGCGACGGCGCGGTTGCCGGGTATCGTCCACGGCGTCGTCGTCCAAATGACAATAGCGGCGCCTTCGAGTTCCGGCATCGCCGCCTTGGCGACGGGGAAGCGGACGAAAATGGCTGTCGAGGTATGGTCGTTATATTCGACCTCGGCCTCGGCCAGGGCCGTTTTTTCGACCACCGACCAGAGGACCGGTTTAGCTCCCTTGACGAGCGATCCGTTCATTAAAAACTTGCCGAGTTCGCGGACAATCTGTGCCTCGGCGGCGAAGGTCATGGTGGTGTACGGATTGTCCCAATCGCCAATGATGCCCAAGCGCTTGAATTCATCGCGTTGGACGCCGATCCATTTTTCGGCGAATTGGCGGCATTCCCGGCGGAACTGGATAATGGGGACGTCGTCCTTGTTTTTTTTGGCCTTGCGGTATTGTTCCTCGATCTTCCACTCGATGGGCAAGCCATGACAGTCCCATCCGGGAATGTAAACACAATCCTTGCCGGTCATTTGCTGACAGCGATTGATCACATCTTTTAAGATTTTGTTCAACGCGTGGCCGATGTGTAAATGCCCGTTGGCGTAAGGCGGGCCGTCATGAAGAATGAATTTTTCCCGTCCCTTGCTGGCTTCGCGCTGGCGGCGGTAAAGGCCCATGTCTTCCCATCGCTTGAGGATTTCGGGCTCAAGGCTGGGCAAGCCTGCCTTCATGGAAAAATCCGTGCGAGGAAGAAAAATGGTCGATCTATAATCTATGCTCATTTGATCGCTTTCGGGCTCTTCCCATCTTGGTGGTTTTCATTGACCCGTCAGAATTTCCAATGCACGGGCGCAATCTTCGGCGATTTGTGCCTTCAAATCGTCAAGCCCGTCAAATTTCTTTTCGGCCCGTAAATAATCGACCAGCCGCACCCGCAGGTGTCGGCCGTAAAGATCGCCGTCGAAATCGAAGAGATGCACTTCCAAAATTACGTCCGTTTCGGGGAAAGTGGGACGCTGTCCAAGGTTGGCGGCGCCGTCCAGCCAGATCGTGTCGCGGCCCTTGTCGATGCCGGCCCTGACGGCGTAAACGCCGTTGGCGGGGCGCATGTATTCGCCAAGATGCATGTTGGCGGTGGGAAAACCGACGCTGTGTCCGCGCCGGGTGCCCTTTTCCACGCGCCCCTCGATCTCATAGTCGCGGTCCAGCATGCGGGCGGCGGCTTGGGGGTTGGCGGTCTTGAGGCAGTTGCGAACGGCGGTCGAGGAATAGACCCGCCCATCGCCGTTCTCGACCGCCTTGACGCAGGAATAACCGAAACCTTGTTCTCGGCCCATGTGCAAAAGCAATTCGCAGTCGCCCTGGCGGCGGTGTCCGAAAACGAAATCATAGCCCGAGACCACGTGATGGACGCCCAGTCCCTCGACCAGCACCTTGTGGACGAAATCGGTGGCTGCGAGGAGAGAAAATTTATCGTCGAAGTGCAAGACGATCATGTGATCGACGCCCAACTCCTCAATTTGATGGGCCTTGGTCCGGAAAGGGGTAAGGCGAAAGGGTTCGGTGCCGGGCCGGAAGAATTCGCGCGGGTGGGGCTCGAAGGTGAGCACCGCCAACGGCACCTCAGCGGCCAGCGCGATGTGGCCGGCCTCGGCGATCACCGCCTGATGGCCGCGATGGACTCCGTCGAAGTTTCCGATGGCGACCGCGGCGCCGCGGGCTTCCGCCGGCAGGGATTCGAAATGACGAAAGATCCGCATGGCGGCAAATAAGTGTCAGTGCCTTCAAGCCGGGTCAAGGAGAAACAACACGAAAGTCAAAAAATTGCTTGCCGAGAAAAAAGCGCGGGATAAATGTTTTGGCGGTGGCCAATCTGAAATGCTCTAATGAATTGTCATGAATGGAAAGACTTGGACATGATCACGCCCTCTGTGCTGGAGCTTTGCCGCTGCTCTGGTCCTTGCCCTGGCGTTGTCGCCCATTTTGGGGCGGTCCCGGTTATTTTTTCCTTTTATCTGAATTTTTCCCCATCGTTTCCCCATAGCCACCGCCGCCAGGGGTTTCGATGATGAAAACATCGCCGGCGTCAACCTCGGTCTTGTCGGTGGCGGCAAGAATATCAATCGAACCCCGGGCCCGTTCGACAGTGTTTCTTCCCACCCGCCCGCCACCACCACCGGCCATGCCGGGCGGGCCTCGCCGCCGCCGTCCGGAAAGGATCGCCGCCGTCATCGTTTCCAGGAAGCGGATACGGCGGCGGACACCGTTTCCTCCCCTGAACCTGCCGCCGCCAGCCGAGCAAGCGCGGATCGAAAACTCCTCGACCCGCACCGGATAGCGCAACTCCAGCACTTCCGGGTCGGTCAGCCGTGAGTTGGTCATATGGGTGTGGATCGCGTCGGTGCCGTTGAAATCGGGTCCAGCGCCGGAGCCGCCGCATATGGTTTCGTAGTACTGGTAGTCATCGTTGCCAAAGGTGAAATTGTTCATCGTGCCTTGACTTGCCGCCATGACGCCAAGAGCCCCATAGAGGGCGTCGACAACGGCTTGGCTTGTCTCGACGTTGCCCGCGACCACTGCCGCCGGGTAGCGGGGATTGAGCATCGAGCCTTTGGGAACGATGATGCGGAGCGGCTTCATGCAACCAGCGTTGAGCGGGATGTCGTCGTTAACTAGGGTCCGGAATACGTATAGCACCGCCGCTCGGCAGACGGCGAAGGGGGCGTTAAAATTGCCCGGCCGCTGGGCCGAGGTTCCAGTGAAGTCGATGACCGCGACTCTGACCTTTTTATCAATGGTGATCTTGACATTGATGGCGCTGCCGTCGTCCATCTCAAGGGCGAAAGCGCCATTGTCGAGAACGTCGATGACCCGGCGAACCGACTCCTCGGCGTTGTTCTGGACGTGCCCCATGTAGGCCCGGACCACCTCCAGGCCGTAGTGATCCACCATCCTCTTGAGTTCCCGGGCGCCTTTTTCGTTGGCGGCGATTTGCGCCCTGAGATCGGCGATGTTCTGTTCAGGGTTGCGCGCCGGCCAGGGCCCCGAACTGAGAAGTTCCCGGAGTTCGGTGTCGCGGAAACGGCCGGTCTCGATCAGCAGGAAGTTATCGATCAGCACGCCCTCATCGTCGATCGAAGTGCTGTCTGGCGGCATGGAGCCAGGCGTTATGCCGCCAATATCGGCGTGATGCCCCCGCGACCCGACAAAAAACAGCGGCTCTTTGCTGTCCTCGCCGAAGACCGGCGTGATGACGGTGATGTCGGGAAGATGGGTGCCGCCGTTATAGGGCGCGTTGAGGGCGTATACGTCACCCGGCTTCATGGCGCCGAGACGTTCAGTGATGACGGTTTCGACGCTTTCGCCCATGGAGCCCAAATGCACGGGGATGTGCGGCGCGTTGGCAACGAGCTGGCCGTCCTGGTCGAAAACGGCGCAGGAAAAGTCTAGACGTTCCTTGATGTTCACCGAATGAGCGGTATTGGCTAGGGTCGCTCCCATCTGTTCGGCGATGGACATGAACAGATTGTTGAAAATTTCCAACATTACCGGATCGGTCTCGGCGCCGATCGCCACCGCCGCCGGGCGCGGCAGGCGGCGGCTGAGGATCAGGTGTCCGAAAGCGGTCAATTCGGCCCGCCAGCCGGGCTCGACGACGGTGGTGGCGTGAGCGTCGACGATAATCGCCGGGCCATCGATAACGTCGGCGGGCGACAGCGAGTGCCTTCTGTAAACGGCAGCCTCGTGCCAGGCGCCGCCGGAATAGATGCTGACGGTGTCCAGGGGTTGCGCCGGCCGAGTGCCGGCAACAGCGCGTATTTTTGGCTCCTCGACGGCTTCGGAGGCGGCCACCGCCTCGACCGAAATCGCCTCGACGATCAAACTGCGATCCGGGATGACAAAACCGAAGCGCCGCCTGTGGGCGGCTTCGAAATCAGCGGCCATGCCAGTGCTGTCGGTGAAGTTCACCATCAACGCGGTATCGGTTCCGGCATAACGCAAGTGGCTCTTGCGGAGGACCGAGATGGTTTCCATGGCCACTCCCTGGCCGTGAAGTTCGGATCGCGCCTCCCTTTCCAGCGCATCGAGGGCGGTGGCCAAGTCGCCGCTCATGACGGTCTCAATCTCTGCCTCTATACTTTGCCCGCGCATGGCGGTCATGTTGGCCAGGCCCATGCCGTAGGCCGACAGCACGCCGGCCAGGGGATGGACGAGTATCCGGCTCATGGTGAGTGCGTCGGCGACCAGGCAGGCATGCTGCCCGCCGGCGCCGCCGAAACAATTAAGCGTGTATTCGCTGACGTCATAGCCGCGTTGCACGGAAATCCGTTTGATGGTGTTGGCCATGTTATCGACGGCGATCATCAAAAAACCTTCCGCCACCTGCTCAGGCGCCTGGATGTCGCCGGTGGCGGCTTGGATGGCGCCGGCCAAAGCGGTGAAATGTTTGCCGGCGGCATCGGCGTCTAAGGGTTGATCGCCATCCTTTCCAAAGACAGCGGGAAAGAATTTCGGCTGTATCTTGCCGAGCATGACGTTGCAATCGGTGACGGTGGCCGGTCCCTGGCGCCGGTAGCAGGCGGGGCCGGGATCGGCGCCCGCCGAATCCGGCCCGACCCGGAAGCGCGCCCCGTCAAAATGGAGGATCGAGCCGCCGCCGGCCGCAACCGTATGGATGTGCATCATCGGCGCCCGCATGCGCACGCCGGCTACCAGGGTTTCGAAAGTGCGCTCGAATTCGCCGTTGAAATGGGAAACGTCGGTCGAAGTGCCGCCCATGTCGAAGCCGATGACCTTGACGAATCCGGCCAGGGCGGCGGTTTGCGCCATGCCGACGACGCCGCCGGCGGGACCGGAGAGAATGCTGTCTTTGCCCTTGAACAACGTTGCCTTGGCGAGACCGCCGTTGGAGCGCATGAACATCAAGCGCGCCCCGCCCAATTCGGCGGCGACGGTGTCCACGTGACGGCGCAGCAGGGGCGAGAGATAGGCATCGACGACGGTGGTGTCGCCGCGGCTGACCAGCTTCATCAGCGGGCTGACGGCATGAGAAGCGGAGACCCAGGTAAAACCGATGTCCCTGGCCAGTCCGGCGACGGCCTCTTCGTGTTGGGGGTACCGGTAGGCATGCATGAAGACGATGGCGGCGGAACGTATTCCCTCGTCAAAGGCGGCTTGCAGATCGGCGCGGGCGCGTTCAAGGTCGGGTCGGTCCACAACCTCGCCTTTGGCGCCGATCCGCTCATTCACCTCGATCACCCGGACGTAAAGCATTGACGGCAAAACGATGTGGCGGGCGAAAAGCCTGGGCCGATTCTGATAGCCGATGCGAAGGGCGTCTCCGAATCCCTTGGTGATAACCAAAACCGTTTCTTCGCCCTGGCGCTCCAAAAGCGCGTTGGTCGCTACCGTCGTGCCCATTTTGACGGCCTTGATGGCGTCCGCCGGGATTGCTGCGCTGGCGGCGAGGCCTAGAAGGGTGCGGATGCCCTCGATGGCAGCATCGTCGTAACGTTCCGGGTCGGCCGAAAGCAGCTTCCGTGTAACCACCCGGCCGTCGGGCCGGCGGGCGACCACGTCGGTAAAAGTGCCGCCCCTGTCGATCCAGAATTGCCAGCCCCCGCCGGAAGCGGAGGGGGGACCGGCGGAAGGCGGCGTGTTGGTCATCGAGAGGTTTTGAAAGTGTGTAGCTAGTCTGTTTACAGGTTGTGGGCTTGGTTGCGGAGCCGGTCGACGAAAATTTCAAGCAGATGATGAATGATGCTGTCCTCTTCGTCGAGCCGGGCGTGCCGGCTTCGCCGGCCAGTAATAGCCGCGTCGTTCAGGCGTTGGTCTTGGCTTCCACGCCTAAAGCCGCCTGCGCCGCCGCCAGGCGCGCGATGGGTACCCGGTAGGGCGAGCAGGAAACGTAGTCCAAACCCACTTTCTGGCAAAAGTGGACGGTGGCCGGGTCGCCGCCATGTTCGCCGCAAATGCCGATTTTTATATCCGGCCGGGTTTCCCGGCCGCGCTTGGTGCCGATCTGGACTAATTCGCCGACGCTTTCCTGATCGATGGAAACAAAGGGGTCGCTTTCCATGATCCCCTTGTCTAGGTAAATCTGGATGAATGGGCCGGCGTCGTCGCGCGAAAGACCGAAAGTGGTCTGCGTCAGGTCGTTGGTACCGAAACTAAAAAATTGGGCAGTTTCGGCGATCTTGCCAGCGCATAACGCCGCGCTGGGCAGTTCGATCATGGTGCCGATCAGGTAATCGAATTTGACTTGTTTCTCTTTCATCACTTCGGTGGCCATTTTTTCGGCCACTTCCTTGAGGGTTTCGAACTCCTTTTTCATGCCGACCAAGGGGATCATTACCTCTGGTGTTATCGATTTGCCCGCCTTGACGATGGCGGCGGCGGCCTCAAATATAGCGCGCGCCTGCATTTCGTAAATTTCCGGATAGGTAACGCCGAGACGGCAGCCGCGATGGCCGAGCATGGGGTTCAACTCGTGCAACTGGGCGGCGCGGGCCTTGACGGTGGCGATGTCGGTGCCGGCGGCTTTGGCGACTTCGGCCATGTCCGCTTCCTTATGGGGCAGGAATTCGTGCAACGGCGGATCAAGGAGGCGGATCGTCACCGGCAATCCGTCCATGATGGTGAACAGGTCGATAAAGTCCTGGCGCTGGTAGGGTAATAGCTTGGCGACCGCCGCGCGGCGTTGGGCCTCGTCCCCGGCGACGATCACTTCACGCATGTGGTTGATGCGTTGGGGGTCGAAAAACATGTGCTCGGTGCGGACCAGGCCAATGCCCTCGGCGCCAAATTCACGCGCCAGCTTGGCGTCGGCGGGCATATCGGCGTTGGTGCGCACGCCCATGGTGCGGAATTCATCTACCCATCCCATGAGACGGGCGAAATCACCGGACATCTCCGGCTGGATGGTTGGGATCAGTCCCTTCATCACCTCGCCACTGCTGCCGTCGATGGTGATGATGTTGCCTTCCTTGATAACGTCGTTGCCTGCCGTCAGGGTCTTGGCGGTGTAATCAACCTGTAAATCGCCGGCCCCGGACACGCAGGGAGTCCCCATGCCGCGCGCCACCACCGCGGCGTGGCTGGTCATGCCGCCGCGGGTGGTCAGAATCCCTTCCGCGACGTGCATGCCGCCGATGTCCTCGGGGCTGGTTTCGACGCGAACCAGGATCACCTTTTCGCCGTTCCCGACCCACGTCTCGGCGTCATCAGCGCTGAACACCACCTTGCCCGACGCCGCCCCAGGCGAGGCCTGCAAACCCTTGGCGAGGACGCTACGCTCGGCATTCGGATCAAGGGTTGGATGGAGAAGCTGGTCGAGTTGCGCCGGGTCGATGCGGCGGACGGCTTCGGCCTTGTCGATCAACCCTTCGTCATGCATGTCGACGGCAATTTTGAACGATGCTTTCGCCGTGCGCTTGCCGGTGCGGGTCTGCAGCATCCACAGATTGTATTTCTGGATGGTGAATTCCATGTCCTGCATGTCTTTGTAATGGCGTTCCAGCTTCTCGCGCACCGAAACCAGCTGGCCATAGAGTTCGGGCATGGTTTCTTCCAAGGACGCCAGATCGGTGCCGGTAGTTTCTTTCTCGGCAATGGTCAGGGGCTGGGGCGTGCGGATGCCGGCAACCACGTCCTCGCCCTGGGCATTGGGTAGAAATTCACCGTAATAAGCGTTCTCGCCAGTGGCCGGATTGCGGGTGAAGCAAACGCCGGTGGCGCAGCCGTCGCCCATGTTGCCGAAGACCATGGCCTGGACGTTGACCGCCGTGCCCCATTCCTCGGGGATATCGTAAAGCTTGCGGTAGGTGATGGCCCGCTCGTTCATCCACGAACTGAAGACAGCGCCGATGGCGCCCCAGAGCTGTTCTTGGGGATCTTGTGGGAACGGCTTGCCCAACTCCTTTTCCGCCATGGCCAGAAATTTCTTGGCCACGGCTTTCCAGTCTTCTCCGGTCAGGTCGGTATCCAGGACGTAGCCGTGGTCGTGCTTGTGTTTGTCGAGGATGTCTTCAAACAGATCGGAACCGATACCCAGAACCACGTTGCCGTACATCTGGATAAACCGGCGATAGCTGTCATAGGTGAAACGTTCGTCGCCGCTCGTCTTGGCCATGCCGTTGACGGTTTCGTTGTTGAGGCCGAGGTTCAGCACCGTGTCCATCATGCCGGGCATGGAGGCGCGGGCGCCCGAGCGGACGGAGACCAGTAACGTGTTGTTGGGATGGCCGAACTTGCTGCCGATGATCTTCTCGATTTTGGCTATCGCTTCGTCAACCTGGGCTTTCATACCTTCGGGATAGGTGTCGCTGTGTTTGGAAAAATAGGTGCAGACTTCCGTAGTTATGGAAAATCCTGGCGGCACCGGTAGGCCGAGGTTGCTCATCTCGGCCAGATTGGCGCCCTTGCCGCCGAGCAGATTGCGCATGGCGGCGCTGCCCTCGGCGCTTCCGTCGCCAAAACCGTAAACCCACTTTATCATTTTTCTTCTCCTTCGATTTTATTAAAGTCGGCAATCTGCTCCATGGTTGAACGTATCAGCGATAACAGTTTCAGGCGGTTTCCCCTGAGCTTTTCGTCGTTGCAGTTGACCGTCACCTCATCGAAAAAAATGTCCACGGATTGGCGAAGTCCAGCTAACTCCGCCATCGCGATGGCGAATTTTTCATCTTTCAGCGCCCTAGCGATACGGGGCATAGCGCGGTTGAGCTTGTCGTGAAGGCTGGATTCCCCGGCCTGTTGAAATAGGCCGGCATCCGGTTCACTACGGTAGCTTTTAGCATCTTTTTTCTCTTCGATGCGAAGAATATTGGCGGCACGCTTGTAAGCGGTTAACAGATTGGCTCCGTCGTTGCTGTTGAGAAACCTTCCTAAAGCCTCGACCCGGGCCAGCAGTCGCACCAGATCGTCCTCACCGTCGAGGGCGAAAACAGCGTCGATATGGTCGTGGCGCACGCCTTTCTTGCGCAAATGCACTTTCAGGCGCTCGGCAAAGAAGGAAAGAAGACCGCCGGATTGAAGGCTCACCTCCGGCGCATGGGAAGTCTTGGCATAGGCGAAATCCGCCTTGTCGAAAATGTCGATTAAGGGAATGCGGAGGTCGTTTTCGATGATCAGCCGGATGATGCCCAGGGCGGCGCGGCGGAGCGCGTAAGGGTCCTTGGAGCCGGTTGGTTTTTCATTGATGCCGAAGAAACCGGCCAGGGTATCAATCTTGTCGGCAAGCGCCACGGCGACGCTGACCGGCGCCGTCGGGCAGGTATCGTTCGGTCCCAAGGGTGAATAATGCTCACTGAGCGCGGCCGCCACTTCCGCCTTCTCGCCGTCGGCGGCGGCGTAATAGCGGCCCATGATTCCTTGCAGCTCCGGAAATTCGCCGACCATTTCGGTTGATAGGTCGGCCTTGCACAGCAAGGCGGCGCGCTTGACCGGCGCCGGCTCGGCGCCGGCAATGAGATGGCCCAAGTCTGCCGCCAGCTTGCCGATGCGCTCGACTTTCTCGAAATCGGAACCCAGCTTGGCATGGAATACCCGATCTTTAAGCGCCGGCAGGCGGCTTTCAAGGGTCGCTTTCTGGTCCTGGCGCCAAAAGAACTCGGCGTCGGCCAACCGCGCCCTGAGGACGCGCTCGTTGCCGGCGACGATGGCCTTGCCGCCATCGCCGGCCTCGGTATTGGCGACGAAGATGAAACACGGTGCCAGTTCCCCCTTTTTGTCTTCCAGCGCGAAATACTTCTGGTGGTGGCGCATGGCCGTGCTCAGGACCTCCGAAGGCAGGTCCATGTACGCCTTGTCGATTTTGCCGATCAGCACAACCGGCCATTCGACCAGGCCGGCGACTTCGGCTAGCAGACCCTTGTCGGGCTTCAAGGTCAGCCCTTCCTTGGCGGCCAGTTTCTCGGCCTCGGCCAAGATATGTTCCCGGCGCTCGGCGGGATCGAGCATGACCTTGGCGACGGTGAGCTTCTTCTTGTAATCGGCGAAGTCCTTGGCCTGGAAGGGATTTGGCGCGAGGAAGCGGTGGCCCAGAGTTTCAAACCCAGCATATACAGGTTCTCCAGGAGTTAAATTGATGCCGATTGATCCACCATTAAAAAGACAGGAAATTCTGTGAATCGGTCTTACCCACCGTGATTTGCTGGTTCCCCATTTCATGGACTTGGGCCAGGGAAAGTCACGAATGATTGCGATTAAAAAATTTCCGAGAATTACTTCTGTAGGAGAACCTTTACGTTCGATCTTGGCGAAATAGAACTCTCCTTTCGGCGTCTCGCGCTTTTCCATCTGGTCCAGTGTCAATCCTATCGAACCAAGGAAGCCCTGGACCGCCTTCTCGGGCGCATCCGTGCGCGGCCCCCGGCGCTCCTCGGAGATGTCCGGCGTCGCTTCGGGGATGCGGTCCGCCACCAGGGCCAGGCGGCGCGGCGTCACGTAGGCTTCCGCGGAGGCATATGAGAGGCCGGCTTTTTTCAGCCCGTCGCAAACCAGCCGCTTGAGATCTTCCGCCGCGCGGGCTTGCATGCGGGCGGGGATTTCCTCGGAAAGCAGTTCCAGCAAAAGCTCGGCCATCACGCGCACCAGGCCTCGCAGCAGGCTTTGACCAGCGTCCGGACGCGGCCGATGTAAGAGGCGCGCTCGGGAACGGAAATGACGCCGCGTGCATCCAGCAAGTTGAACAGGTGCGATCCCTTCAGGCACTGATCATAAGCGGGGAGGACCAGGCCGGCTTCGAGCAGGGAGGCGCATTCGGCCTCGGCATCCTCGAAGTGGCGTCTGAGGATATCGGTTCCGGCCCGCTCGAAGTTATAGGCGGAGAACTCCTGTTCCGCCCGGAGGAAGACCTCGCGGTATGTCACGCCGGCGCCGTTCCAGTCCAGGTCGTAGACGTTCTCGATACCCTGAATGTGCATGGCCAGCCGCTCGATGCCATAAGTCAACTCTACGGAAACCGGGTCGCAGTCGATGCCGCCGACCTGCTGGAAATAGGTGAACTGGGTGATTTCCATGCCGTCCAGCCAGACTTCCCAGCCCAGGCCCCAGGCGCCCAGCGTCGGGCTTTCCCAGTCGTCCTCGACAAAGCGGATGTCGTGAAGACCGGGGTCGATGCCCAGTTCGCGGAGGCTGTCCAAATAGATGTCCTGGACATTGTCCGGCGACGGCTTGAGCAGCACCTGGAACTGATAATAATGCTGCAAACGGTTGGGATTCTCGCCGTAGCGCCCATCCGCCGGGCGCCGCGTCGGCTGCACGTAGGCCGCATTCCAGTGGTCTTTTCCCAAGGCCCGCAACGCCGTCGCCGGGTGAAAGGTGCCGGCGCCGACCTCCATGTCATAAGGCTGCAAAAGGACACAGCTCTGGCCGGCCCAATAAGACTGCAAGGCGAGAATAATTGCCTGGAAACTGGTTTTGTTGTCGGAAGCGGCGGCCATCGCGATAAAAGACCCGGAAGCTTGCGGAGCAGCGGAAGATAGAACCCCCCCGGATAGCGGTCAAGGCGAGGGGGAAGTCAACCGGGATAGGGGCAGTCGCCGCGCTCGCAAGCCGTGGCGCCAGCGGCGGCGACATAAGACCCGCAGACGCGGCATTTGACCATGTCCTCAAGTTCGCCCCCGGAGCTGGGCGGGCCGCGCCGCGAACGCAGCTTATCGGCACGGGTGCGCTGGTTTTGCAGCCGGCCGACCTATTTGTAGCCTTGCCAAACGATAACGACGACGGCGACGGTGAAGAGCAGTTTCAAGAAGCTGAAGCCGAACATGGGGCGTTTTTGTAAAGGGCGGGCGAAAGGGCTACAGCCCGAATCGGTTCCACCACAACCGTTCCTCGACCGCCGCCAGGGCGCCGTCGGCCCAATCGGCGGGACCGGCCGCCGCCGCGCCGCTGAAAATGCCGCTCCGGCGTTGCCACCATGAACGGCGGAGAGCAATGGGGCGCAGCTTAACCTTGTCGCCGAAACGTTCGCGCATGACCGTGCGCAAATCGCCGATGCCGTCGATCAAGCCCAACTCCTGTGCCTTGCGGCCGGTCCAAAAGCGGCCGCTGAACAGTTCGTCTTCCTCGGCCTGTAATTTTCCCCGCCGGCGTTCGCGGACCATCTGCTTGAAACTTTCGTGGACTTCGCTTTGCATTTCTTGGAGCGTCTTCACGTCTTCCGGTTTGGCGCGCTGGAAGGCATCGAGCAAGGCCTTCTTTTCCCCGGCCGTGTAGAGGCGGCGTTCGACGCCGATGCGCTTGATCAGGCCGGCCAATCCGAAACCGCCGCTGACCACGCCGATGGAGCCGATGATGGAATTCTCGTCGGCGTAAATCTCGTCGCTTGCACAGGCCAGCCAATAGCCGCCCGAAGCCGCCACGTCCTCAGCAAAAGCGAATACCGGCACCTCTTTCTCGTCGGCCAACGAGCGGATGCGTTTGGCGATCAGGGCCGTTTGCGCGACCGAGCCGCCGGGCGAATTGATGGCCAGGGCGACGGCCTTGAGGTGTCGGAACTTGAAGACCTTCTCTATGCTCCGGGCGAGGCCGGCGAGGCTCAAGCTGCGGCGCATATGGCCGGGCATTCCGATGACTCCGTAAAGCCTGAGCACACCCACCGTCGGTACCGGCTCGCGGAAGTAGGTAAGGGGATTTAAGTCTTCAAAAGATTGGGTATCCATTTTGCTTTTCCTTAGGTCAATCCGCCGACGATCCTACAATAGCAGATTCTTGGCATCGCGCAGCACGGTTTCAGCCGCCGCCGTGAAAGTACCGTTGGCTTCATGAAGAACCAGCCCGGCGGCTAGGGACAAAGGTGCCGCCGTCCCCTTGCGGCCGCTTAAGATGATCCGCTTGGCAGGCTTGCCGGTGGACCCCGGCCATAAAGGAAAAAGAGTGATCCCGCCCAGCCGCCCTCTGAGCCCCGCTAACAAGGCGTCCAGGCGCTCTGCGCGGTGAATGACGGTGACGCTGCCCTTGTGGCGGACCATGTGGAGACAAAAGTCGAGCCAGTCCCCCAGTTCCGTGTCGCCTTCCATGGTTGCCGCCCTCTTGACCGGATCGGCGGAGGGGGTGCCGCGCCCCGCCATCTGGAAAGGAGGATTGGCCATGACATGGTCGAACGAGCCAGGGGCGAGCTCGGACGGCGGCGCCAGCAGGTCACCGGCGAGGAAATCCACCCTATCCGCGAGGCCGTTTACCCGGGCGTTGCGGCTGGCGATGGCGGCCAGGACGGGTTCTTTTTCGATACCGGTGATCCGTGTCCGCGCCACCCGAAAAGCCAGGCAAAGGGCGGCGGCGCCGGCGCCGGCGCCAACATCGAGGACCTTGTCGTCCGTCGCCGCCGGAACGGCCGCCGCAAGCAGGACAGGGTCCATGGCCGCCCGATAGCCGGTCCGGGGCTGGAAAAACCGGACGCGCCCGGCGAGCAGGGAATCCTCGGTTTCCTCACCCATCGCGGTTATCCTTAGAGCAAATCCAGATTGATTGGAATCACCAAAGACTTCCTATCAATCTGGAGAGTTTGCTCTAACTTATTTATGTAGAGCGGATACCGAGTGATTGATCGATCCCTTGGAAGTGGGTTCGGTCAATCACGATCCGCTCTAGCGATGGCTTCGGCCTCGGCCAGCACCCACCGCGCCCTCGGCAGGTCGGCGTCGCGCACCATGAGCCGCCGGGGTATGGCCGAGATGCTGCCTTCCATGATGCTGGCATGGGTGTCGAGAACATCGGTGTCGATGCCGTTCTCGGCCAGCGCCGACAACAGCCATGACAACAAGACCGGATCGTTGGTCCGTATCAGCTCCACCATCGGCTCCACAAATCCTCTGAATTCTTTCGAACTCCCCAGGCGCCGCGCTCGGCAAGCGGCTTGACCGGCCGCCCACTCTATTTCTATACTTTCAGGAGGCCTGGGCCATCGTCAAGCATAGTGGGAGTAAAAGAAGTGGGCGTTGTCGTCAGCTTGGGCGATGAACGGGACAAGAAGCCGTCCCTGAGCGCGCTTGCCCACTTGGTCGCCGACGACTTGAAGGCAGTCAACCAGGTCGTCGTCCAGCGCCTGGATTCTTCCGTCGAGCTGATCCCCCAGCTGGCCGGATATATCATCGCCGCCGGCGGCAAGCGCCTGCGCCCGATGCTGACCCTGGCCTCGGCCCGCATGTGCGGTTACCAGGGCCATCGCCACATCGCCCTTGCCGCCTGCATTGAATTTATTCACACTGCCACCTTGCTTCACGACGACGTGGTTGACGAAAGCGACCTTCGCCGTGGACGGGATTCGGCCAACGCCGTCTGGGGTAACCAGGCCAGCGTCCTGGTCGGCGACTTTCTGTTCAGCCGCGCCTTCGAACTGATGGTCGAGGACGGCAGCCTGGAGGTCCTGGGCATTCTCTCCAAGTGTTTGGTGATCGTCTCCGAGGGCGAAGTGGCGCAGTTGGTCACCGCCAACGACACCGAAACCAGTGAAACCGCTTATCTTGACGTGATCGCGTCGAAAACGGCGCAGCTGTTCGCTTCCGCCTGCCGCCTGGGCGCCCTGGTCGCTGGCCGCCCCAAGATCGAGGAGGAAGGGCTCGATACTTTCGGCCAGAATTTGGGCGTCGCTTTCCAGTTAATCGACGACGTGCTTGATTTTTCGGCCAAGCAGGCGACGCTCGGCAAGGCCATCGGCGATGACTTCCGCGATGGCAAGGTTACTTTGCCGGTGGTCCTTGCTTTCCACCGGGGCAACGGGGTGGAACGGGCCTTCTGGCGGCGCACCATCGAGGAGCTGGATCAAAACGAGGGCGACCTGGACCATGCCATCGGTTTGTTGCGCAAGCACAACGCCCTTGCCGACACCGTCGAGCGGGCCCGGCATTACGGCGCCATCGCCAAGGACGCGCTCGGCATTTTCGACGCCAGCGCCGAACAAGAGGTCTTGAGCGGCCTGATCGATTTCTGCATCTGCCGCGCCCACTGAAGCACCGAAACCCTGGCGGCTGGAAACAGGGGGCGCCTTGCCGATAGCCGCCGGCGGCGCTATAACCTCGCCCATCGGACCATGTCGGAGTGTAGCTCAGCCTGGTAGAGCACCGTCTTCGGGAGGCGGGGGCCGGAGGTTCAAATCCTCTCACTCCGACCAATAATTTCAAATGGTTAGCTGAATACTAGGCTGCCGCCTCATAGCCCTAGCAACCAATTAGCAACCGCCAGGAGTGATTTCGGCCTCAAGCATCTCATCGGCTCTCATTGCCGTGTGGATATGGTAGACACAAACTATCATTCTGAGAACAATAGATGTCCATAAGTGGACCACAGAAACATCAATACAATCCCCACTAAGATTGTCGCCACCAAGACTTTGTTAATGGGTGGTTCAACTTCTCTCTCTTTTTTAAGTTCCTCTATAGCTTTCTGTGCTTGTTCCTTTGCTTCTTGGCGCTCAGTGACAAGCTTATGAGGGTTAAGAACTCTTTTATCCAACCAGAAGCCACCAGAGACAAATAAGAAAAATAAAATCATTTGAGGAATAGCACCTAAGTGTATTCCAAAAACTTTTTTAAAAATTACTATGATAGTACTGAGGCTGAAAGCCACCCCAATCCACAATAGTAATCTAAAGGCCCATTTTTTCATTGTTGTCAAAGTTATAAACTGTAATGAACCTTTTTATTATATCCTCAATGGTGGAGCCGATGGCCTCTTTAACTTGAGATTATTTAACAGTTAGCCCTCTCGCTTTCAACCATTCCATCTGCTGAGTCTCAACCCGCTCCGCGTCCTTATGGGAAAACTTGGCTCCCTTGGCTAGGTTCAGTGCCGCGCTACACAAAGAAACATTCCACGGCAAATGAAGACCGCAGACAGAGCGCTGTGCGCGGGTGCCGCTCAAGGGAACGATATGCTCAACATGATGAGGTATGCCCGTCAGTTCGCTTATCTTTCGGCGCAT
>PVBE010554968.1_pt1 | contig 38002 bp, 32 predicted proteins | sample 1631181 | NCBI WGS metagenome assembly PVBE01 (sample SAMN08397723, study PRJNA350692) | Marine metagenome, whole genome shotgun sequencing project. | isolation source: water | place: Pacific Ocean | collected 2012-04
AGCGAGGACTCCCGCAGGACATTCGCGGTGACCCGCCCGACGAACAGACTGCTGGCGTCGACGTCCTGAAAGGCGTCCTGGCGCACGCCGAGCACACCCAGATTCCAGCGCCCCACCCGGCCACTGAGTTTGAGTCCGCCTTCGAGATCTACCGGTTCGCGATTCGGGCTCAAGCCAATGGTTCTCGAGAAAAACGGTCTTGCATTATTGTTGTCGGGGCCGCCATAGGCGCCCAGTCCGCCGAAACCGAATATATCGGCGTCCTGAAGAAAGAAATCGCGTTTCTCGGGAAAGAACAGGCTAAAGCGCGTGAGATTGACCTGCCGATCGTCGACCTCCGTCGCGGAAAAATCCGTGTTCAAGGTCAGCACGCCAGTCAAACCCGACGTCAGTTTGTAGAATATGTCGAGCGACGGCTCTATATCGGAGTCCATGCGCCTGGATGAATATTGCTTGAACTCGTGCAGGCTGAGTGAGGGCACGATATCGAGTCCCACACCCTGTTGCATCTCCGAAAGGCCTTCGGCGATGCCGAAGATGCCCGGATTCTGGTTACGATTACGGGATATCCAGCCCATCGTCTCCTGTTTTCGGGCCAGTCGCCGATAGAAGTTGATTCCCCACTCGTCGCTATTCGGATTGAAGGAGAGGCTCTTGAGCGGAATGGCAAACTCTGTGGCCCAGCCGTCGTCATCGACAGTCGATCTCGTATTCCAGATTCCGTCCCAATCCATCAGTATCCTGGTCGTATCCTCAAAGAGTCCCTCGACGCGCACCCCGTTGGGATTGGCACTGAATACGTAACCACTGCGTTGATCATTGAACGGGCTAAGCATGACGGCGAATACGTCATCCGCCGGCATCAGTTCCCCCTGGCGAAGAATCTGCGCCGTTATCTGCCCCGGCTCGCTGTCCCAGAGTCTCGCTCCGACGTAGAGCGCGTCTTGATCGTAGAGAACGTAGACTGTGGTGGGCTCGGTCGGCTCAGCGTACTCGACCGGCAGCATCTGATGTAGATCTTCGACGATAGCTGCCCGGCCCCAAACGGCGTCGTCCAGCCGGCCGTCGATCACGGGCGGGGTGTCCGTCAGTACGGGGCGCATGCGCTTACCACCGGCCCCGGGCGGCTGCGCCGACAAGGCTACTGGGAAGAACGCGCAGACGCCCAGGATCCAGGTTGCGGTCGTCAATCGTCGCAAGATTGTGCCTCTACTCACAATGACTTCGCTTAGTCCTGCTTGCCACCGGACTCGCGCTTGTAGTTGCTGTCGATATACCAGCTCATATAGTCGAGCATAGTTACAGGTTCGAAGGCCGGGGGGTGTTCCGTCGACACGCAGCTCGGGAGCGGCGCGGCGAGTGTATCCGCATTCGGGTTGAAGAACATAGCCATAGAGCAACGATCTTCACCGGGCACGACGACACGATGGGGCGTGGCAAGAAAGCGCCCATTCGACCAGCGATTCAGAAACTCCCCGGTATTCACGAGAATACCGCCGTCGATGGGCACCGCCGGAGACCAAGTACCGCCCGGCAGCAGGATCTCGAGGCCAGCGACATCGGAGAACGGCAGCAGGGTGATAAAGCTGTGATCGGAATGCGGTGAAATTCCGAACTGATTCTCCTCGGGTTCGAGTGCCGGGTAAAAGGTATTTCGCGTCCACCACATCGGCTCGGTGAAATAGGGCGCGAAATAATCTACCGGCAGATCCAATGCCCGCGCATAGAGCGGCAACATCGCATAGCCCAGGGCCGACAGAGCTTCCTGGTACGCGATCATCGCATCCCGAAAATCTGGAAGATTGCCGGGCCATTGATTCGGCCCGACGAAACGCAGCCCCTGTTGAATCGCGGGATCATCTGCGGATCGCTCGCGGGCGAGTGTGAGCGTCTCGTTGAGATCCGGCTTGGTATTCCTGTTGATCTTGGATGTAACGTAGATCGTCGTTTTGGCCGGAATGTATCCGACCGATCGCTCGTCTATCCTGAGTTTCAGTTTCTCTTCCAGGGGCAGCGCAAAGAATTCCCGCAATGCCGTATACGCAACCTCGATCGGCTCGACCGGTACACCATGATTCACAGCCGCGTAGAAACCGATCTTTTCCTGTACACGGCGGAGTTTTTCGGCCAAGCGCTCGCGAGATTCAACGTCCCCGGACAGATAAGGGCTGAGATCGAGCGTTGGTATCTCAGTCACGGTGTCTCGAGACGTCCTGGCCCTCTACTGCCACGCTGCGAATGATCGGAGTCGTGGAGCCCTAGTGCCGTTTAGGTTCCATCCCGATCTGGTGCATCAGCCAGGGCTCAACGATTTGCTCCAGAATCCGCCCCATCGGCCACTGCTCCGAGCGTCCCATGTGACCGCCCACTGGATTCACCCAGGCCTGTTTGGGGTCACCGTGTTTCATCATAAGGTAGAGGTCTGCGATCGGTTGTTGAGTATCGAGTTCACCATTCACGAGCAGCATGGGCGCTGAAGGCTGATCGATGAGGCCACGCTCGACGAGCGACAACCGTGGACCGTAGGCGAGAAACCCTTCCATCGTTTTCGTGTCGTAGACGGCCGAACGAGCTGGAAACAGGTCGAACAAATATTCTTCACTCAGTAGAGCATGCTCCTGCCACTCGGGTTGATAGTAGCCGTGAATACCGACGCCGTGTATGGCAGCGCCGCGGATACGGTCGCGTTCCAGATAGGCGACGAGTGCGGCCCAGTAGCCGCTCCAACTCCGGCCCTGCACGGCGATTCGGCTCGCGTCGACATCATCGCGAGTCGCGAGATAATCGAGCGCAGCGGAAAATACGCGTTCCGATCCGACGTCGATCAACACCGGAGATTGCCCCGTGCCCGGCATGTCCATAGCGAACACGCCTACGCCGTTCGCGACATATCGATCGGCACCAGCAATGACATCTTCCTTACGGGAGTCCAGCCCATTGATACCTAGAACGAGCGGAACCGGATCGGCGGACACCGGAATCCTCAAGTAGGCAACGAGTTCGGAGTCCTCGAACGGGATCCGGACCGTCTCGACGGGTGGTTCAAGCAACTGGCCGTATTCATGAAACGCTCGCAGTGCATTCTCATACGATTCACGTTTTCCGGGTGAGTTTTTCTCGGTTGGCCAGCGGCCGACATTGAAGTTACGCCAGGCATTGAAATAGTGGTCGCGTGCCTCATCGCCTGAAGCCGACTCCGCCCGCGCCATGTACTCGTCACCGTTTCTCATCCACACGGCGGCCCACAGGTTCTGGTCCAACCGGCCGAAGGCGGCCATCGCCCGTTCGGCATCTTCCGCCCTAACGCCCGTAATCGGACCGAGATTGTTTCGCGCGCGTCGCAACGTCTCGTGCTTGAGCTCTTCGAGTGTACGTGGCCCCCAACTCTGGGCATCGGCAGCACCCGACAGAAACACTAAGCCGACAACGGCCAGGAGCCCGGCCAAAACTGTTCCTATTCTCATAATCGCTCTCCGATTGGAATCGAAAATGCTCGGATCGGGAGAGTTTTGCGCCTGCGCAATATTGCTGGCGCCGCTCGCGGCGGCTGCAAGACCTGCTGCTGCGGATGTCTGAAGAAATTCACGCCGATCGACGTGCGGATCTAGTTTCGCCATGGGTTTCTCCCGTTATTGTTCTCCGATCGTCCAGGATCGATTCTAGCAAGATCTGGCTCATTCCGGCGTTCGTCTTGAAGGCGCAATGCCTGAGCCTGCGCGACCCTATACGCATTCGGGTATCGTGGTTCGCGCGCCGCAACACCTCAGATAAGAATGCCCGAATCGATGACGCCACGGGATCGAATCGGGTCGGTGCGTCAGGCGGCAAGAGCTGCTGCCGCACGATCGACCTTGGCAGCAAAATAGAAGTCGCTCTCAGCCAGCCCGTCGATCTTGTGCGTCCAGATCTCGACCTTACACTTCCCCCAGGCGATACAGAGATCGGGGTGATGATTCTCTTCGTCGGCGATCGCAGCGACAGCGTTGGCGAGTGCCGTGGCATCGTCGAAATCCCTGAAGCCACCGGCAGCTCCCTGCTAGCATTTGGGTATCCGGCAACTCAATCGCGGGTTTCGTTCTCCGAATGCCGACACTGGATCGATCGCAGCGACCCCGGAGCCTATTGACAATTTGGGATCGGAAATCGATATCATGCATGATGAATGACGACAATGCGCCGCCGTCAGGCAGCAAGCATCTCAGCCTTTGCGCCGAACCGGACGAGCCTCACGAATCCGCAGACGATATCCAACAACTGCGAACCGAGCTATCCCGATACCGCGAAGCCCTGGAAGACATTCGGGATCGAACATTCGAACAGGGCAACTCGCCGCGTCTCATCGATCAGCTGTGGCACTTCGTGAGATGGTCCAAGGCCACCGCGCGGGATGCGCTGGAGCAGCCCGGGGAGAAGAACGACAAATGATGCGCACCTTCGGGCGAGCCTTGTTTCTGCCATGCTTGTTGCTGTTTGCAGGGTTCGTATCGGCCCAGGAGGACCGTAGCTCGCGCGTGATCCTAGTATCCGGCGCGACCGGCACTCAAGGCGGCGCCGTTGCTCGCGAACTGAATGCCCGCGGTTACCGGGTCCGCGGATTGACCCGGAATCCGGACAGCGATGCATCCATGGCCTTGACGGCGTTAGGAATCGAGATGATGCGCGGCGACTTCGATGAACCGGAGTCTCTCGACGCGGCGCTCGATGGCGCCTATGGCGCATTCTCGGTACAGCAATATCGGGGCGTCGGTGTCGATGGCGAGATTCGGCAGAGTAAGGCTTTCGCAGACGCTGCAAGGTGGGCGGGCGTGCAGCATTTCGTGTACACGTCCGTCTCCAAGGCACCGCTCAATACGGGCGTGCCGCAATTCGAAAGCAAGCTGGAGATCGAGAACTACATCCGGGCGCTCGATATCCCCTACACGATCATCCGACCCGCGAGTTTCATGAGCGGCTTCGAGGCCTCACGCGAAGCGGCATCCGCAGGCGAGATCAGCGGGCCGCTGCCCCCGGAGCTGGCGCGCGTCTACATCGCGCCTCACGATATCGGTCGCTTTGCCGCTGAGGCCTTCGACCACCCGGAGGACTGGCTCGGGACGACGACGTCGATCGCAAGTGATCGCATCAGCTATGCGGATATTGCCGCGGCCATGAGTCGCGTAATGGGGACACCGGTCGTCTACACGCAGATACCATGGGATGTTTACACCGCGACCGCGACCGATACGGCCATTTCGAGAGAGCGTTGGTACATGGAAAATGCCGATCCGGTCGATGTCAACGCGTTACGCCGTGAGTACACTTGGTTGATCCGGCTGGAGGACTATCTCATCGAGAGCGGCTGGGGCGAGCCGCTACCCTAGCCGCTCCATGATTCATCTCTACACGGCATCGACTCCGAACGGGCGCAAAGTCTCTATCGCGCTCGAGGAGTTGGAACTCCCTTACGAAGCGACCTGGTTCAATCTCGGAGAACTAAAACAGAGAGAACCGTGGTTCCTGGAGATTAACCCCAACGGACGAATTCCCGCGATCGTCGATCACGACGAAGACGATTTCGCTATGTTCGAGTCGGGCGCGATCCTGATTTATCTCGCTGAGAAGACAGGCCGGCTGCTGCCAACCGAGACCAGAACACGATCTACCGTCCTGCAATGGCTGATGTTTCAGATGGGCGGCGTCGGCCCGATGCAGGGCCAGGCTAATGTCTTCTATCGCTATGCGGCGGAAAAGATCGATTACGCCATAGAACGTTATCGCAGGGAGACTCGCCGCCTGTATGAAGTGCTCGATTCACGTTTGAAGCAGAGTGAGTATCTTGGCGACGACTACTCCATCGCCGATATCGCGACCTGGCCCTGGGTAACGGGCCACGAATGGGCGGGAATCAGCATCGACGGCCTCGAGAACCTGCAGCGATGGCAGCAGGCGATCTCGGAACGGCCGGCCGTACAACGGGGAATCACAGTTCCCGAAGCTCAAGCGGTATCGACGCGAGACAAAGCCGCTGTCGAGAAGATTCGGAAAATACTGGTCTAGTTTCGGAACGAGCCTGACTGCACCTCATATGGGTTGGAACGCCGTCAGTCGACGGCCCTGACGACTAGCGTCAGACCGGCACGTGCAACGATATCGACGCGGTCGCCGGGAGCGAGTGAAGCGGCCCCCTCGCAGCGTGCTCGCCATCGCTCTCCCTTGACCAGAACCTCGCCTGTCGCGCTGTTGCCGAAACCGTGAACGACCTCGGCCGACCGTCGTGAGGCCTCGCCTGGCTCGAGCGTAATCCGCGTCGGTGCATTCCATTGTAGAAGCAATACCGAAACGATATCTCCGACGACGATAATTCCCAGGGCGACGGCGATCCCGAACGGCTCGAATAGTCGCTCGAATTGCCAGAGCACCCAGGCCGCCAGCAGGGCCAAGAATATCGTCTCCGCCCCTAGAAGAAACCAGACTTGCCGTCGGGATAGACGCATCGTCGATGCCCCCTCGTCGTACGACGTCTATTATGCCGCAGGTTTCGGCCGCATCCTCAACTCTGCTACCTTACCTCCCGGGTGGGGGATCGTAACGGAGATTAAACGATGAGCGACAAGAACTGGAATATCTATCTGGCTGGCGAAATTCACTCGGACTGGAGAGATCGGATTGTCGCGGGCGCAATAGAGAAAAACCTTCCAGTGACATTCTCGGGCCCCATTACCGACCACGACGCCAGCGATCTGTGCGGCGTAAACATTCTGGGAGAAGAGCCGCAAGCATTTTGGCAGGACAGAAAGGGGGCCGGCATCAATGCCATCCGCACATCCAACATGATCGGGCTTGCGGATGTCGTCGTCGTTCGGTTTGGGCCGAAGTTCAAACAATGGAATGCTGCATTCGATGCCGGGTTTGCAGCCGCCTTGAACAAATCCCTGATAATCCTCCATGAAGAAGAGAATAATCACGCGTTGAAAGAGGTCGATGCGGCTGCAAACGCCACGGCGAGAACGCCGGAGCAGGTCGTCGATATACTCGACTATGTGTTATCGAGCTGAAATCGGGTTAGCTCGACGAATTACGTTTCATGCCGTTACACTCGCCGTTCTGATTCTCGGAGCGTAGATGCTCTTGCCCTGCGTGTTGCCAGGTGGCTCAAAGAGCCCATGAAAACTCACAACTCCCTGGATGTCCACGCCGATGCGCGCGAGATCGAACACACACAACCTGCCAAAGCAGTAACCGATCGCCGCGAGACGCGACGCATCGACCCTATCGAGACCCGCGACAACCTCGACCGCTCGGACGAGGCAATTCTGAAGCGGGGGGGGCGACCGTCAAGCAGTGGCTGCATGAGCGCGAGATTCTCTTCAGGGCTAGTACCACGCAAGCCCTTACCGTAGAGGTCGAGTGAGAATCCTGCGTAACCGAGTTTCGCGAGTTCCCGCGTGTGCCCGTGCTCGAAATCGCCTGCCCCCGCCTAAGTATGGGACACGAGCACGCCAGGCAACGGCACACTTACGTCATCGTCCCGCGCTGCGTAGCCCTCAAAGACACCATCGTCATGCGTATATTCGATGGTCTGGTTCTGAATCGCCACGCTCGGCCTTCGACGCAGGAAACTTTGTATATTACGGCTTCAAGGCGATGGCGGTTGACTTACATCATGCCACCCATACCGCCACTGCCGGGCGTGGGACCGCTGGTCGCCTGAAAGGGCGTTGTTGAAAAACGCGCGGAGATGAAGTTCTGAATCGTTTCCTGCTGCTCGAACAGGCTCGAGCTCGGTAACAGCAAAACCTGCGCGTTCGCCTCGAGTCCCGCGACTATCTCGCTGTACTCGAGATCCGTTAGCCCCGTACGAACGGAGACGGGGACGGCCTCGCCGTCCTGCATCATAACGACCCAGTAGTCACCTCCGAACTGATAGTCGGTGATGGAGACCGTGGTGGAAGCGTTACCTCGACCGCTGCCCATGCCACCGCCGCCGCCATCGCCCCTACCGCCGCCGGATTCCTGAACTCGCTGCTGCAGTTGATCGATGAGTGTCTGCTCTTGCGCGGTCAAGCTCTCGCCGTTGCGTCGCTTGGCGATGATGTTCTGCATCTGCGACATATCGACGTCATCCGGTAAACGGCTGCCTCGCTCCACAGACCGCTGCCGTGCCGACGAGTCTCGATCCAACCCAGAAACGTCCGGGGCGCTGGCCGCGAGTATCTCGCGAAGCTCCGGTTCCGTGATGCCGAGCATCAATGAAGCTGTCGGAATATCGGTCTCGGCACGCAGCGCCATGGTGGGTACTGCGGATACCGATTCATTACGTGCAATCCGAATCTCGACTTCGGCGTTCATACCAGGCTTCAGGAGATCGCCGCGATTCTCCAGGCGAATCAGCACCGCGAACATCGTCACGTTCTGCTCGACGATAGCCTGCGGTTCGATCTTCAGGACCTCACCGTCGAAGGGCTGATTCGGATACGCCGCCACCGTCACACGCGTCGCCATACCCGTCCTGATCTTACCGATATCGGTCTCATCGACCAGCGTCCTAACCTGGACCGTCGTCAGGTCCGCCATCCTCAGCAGAATGCTTCCGCCGCTGACATCCTGCGTCGGAGACGAGATCACCGTCCCGGGCTCCACGTTACGCGCGATGATCGTACCGGTGATCGGCGCGCGTACTTCCGTATCGTCCATCGAGATTCTGGAATTCTCGACAGCAACCTCCATACCGATAACCTGGGCCTCGGCGTTAGCGAATTCCAGTTGGCTCTGCTCAAAGTCGGACTCGGTCAGTGTGCCCGACTCGAAGAGCGTTTTCGAACGCTCCATCTGAGTCTCCGCGATCGTTCGTCTCGCCTTGGCGGCGACGAGTTGTGCCTCGGCTTCCGCCAAGCGATTGCGCGGAGTACGCCGATCGATCTCGACGAGCAGGAAACCCGCCTCGACGACATCACCCGTCTCGGCGTGCATGGCGAGAATCTCGCCGGAGGCCTTTGATTTTACCTCGACCGTAATCTCCGGCTCGATGACGCCTGCCGCATCCACCGATACCTCGATCGCTCTGGTCTCGACGGGCGCCGTATCGTAAATCGGCACGATTGATACCGGTTGCTCCTGTTCGCATGCTCCGAGAAAGAGCACGAACGCGATTGCTATCCATACTCGCATTCTCAATGACTCCTCGTTCTTGTTCGTTCGTCCGTTTCGATCGAGCCGTCGCGCAGAATAATCGTGCGCTCCGCGTGCGCGGCAATATGCGCCTCGTGCGTTACGAGGATGATCGTATGGCCCGCTGCATGAAGTTCGTCGAACAGGGCCAGGATCTCTTCCCCGGTCGCAGAATCCAGATTACCGGTCGGTTCGTCGGCCAATAGGATGCTGGGCTCCGTCACGAGCGCCCGCGCGACCGCGACTCGTTGCCGCTGACCGCCCGACATCTCACTGGGTCGATGGCTCATGCGGTCCGCGAGGCCCACGCGCGCCAGCGCAGCGGCCGCGCGCTCCAATCGTTCCTTGCGCCGGAGCCCACCATAGATCAACGGCATCTCGACATTGTGTAGCGCGTTCGCCCGAGGCAGCAGATTGAAAGTCTGGAACACGAATCCAACTTCGCCGTTGCGGATCCTCGCGAGTTCGCGGTCGTTCATTTCCGAAACGAGCTTGCCGTTGAGCCAGTACTGGCCGTCATCCGGGCTATCGAGACAACCGATCATATTCATCAATGTCGACTTGCCCGAACCCGATGGGCCCATTACGGCGACATACTCACCATGATCGATCTGCAGATCGACACCACGCAGGGCGTGAACAACTTCACCGCCCATATCGTAGCGGCGCTGCAGATCCTGAGTCACGATTGTCGCTCCTGACCATTTTTCCATCGTTGAATTATCCCATCATGCGCCGGGAATTTCGCCGGTCTGAGCGCGTAACCCCCTAGGACTAAAGGATTCTTTGCATTGCTGGCGTGCGCGAGAAACCGCGCGGACTTACTGCTCGCCGCGGCTTAGACGGCGAAAGTACTCGGCAACCGCTTCTTCGTAACCCTGCGCAACCTGATCCGGCGCCCCGGTTCGAACGCCGGATTCATCCACCCCGATCGCATTCTGGGCAAGCTGCAGTTCTAGCTTCTCCACGAGACCGAGCATGGCAAGGAACTCCTGTTCGATGAGTTCCGGGTTGCCCGTCAAGCCGCCACGCAGAGCATCACCAAGGCGCCGAACCGCCTCGAGTTCCGCATCGGTCAGGCCTTCCGTCCGCAGTCGCGAACCTAGCGTCAGCAGGTCCCGCCCGGCCTCTTGGAGGCTATCCTCTAACTCAGCCTGACTGCTGGCATCGAAACCCGCGATGCCTGCCGGGTCCCACGCACGGAGCCCGCGGCCGTATGAACCATAGGCACCGCCAAAGCGGTTGCCGCCGAACGCCCCACCGAACTGCTGCCCACCCTGACCACCCTGGGCCTGACCCTGGCCTTGCTGGCCCGGTTGACCTGGTTGGCTTTGGTTTTCGCCTGCCGAGAGCTGTGCGAGTTCTCGTCGCAGGCTCTGCAACTCCGCCAGTAACTCGGCGGTTGGGTCCGGCTCGGGCTGAACACCGTCCTCCGCTTCCCTCGAGGCTAGCGCGAGCGCCCGCTCGGTACCGCGTTGTAGATCGTCCAGCGCCGTCGTCGTGATTCCTTCGAGCGCCGCCGCCTCTTGCGCCTGACCGTAACGAATTCGTGTAGCCGCGTCCCCAAGCCGTGCTATGGCCTGCGACTGTTGCAGATCCGTAAGCGATTCCTGTAGCTCTTCGCTCGCACCAGGCGTCTGGCCCCGGAACTGCTGTGCGACTTCCTGAATATCCTGCTCGAGCTCTTCGAGTACGCGCTGCATCGTCCATTTCCGATCCGCGAGGTCGTAGGCTTCCTCCGGACTCATCACGTCGCGCATCGACTCACCACGCTCGCGCGCTTCGAGATAGCGGCGGGCGACTTGCTGTAACTCCTGCGCAACCTGTCGCTGGTCATCAAATAATTCACCGGAGCGCTCGGATAAATCGGAGAACGCCTCCTCAGCGGCCTCGCGACGCTGCGCTGTCATCTGCTCGAGTGCGCGGTCGAGTTGTCGGCGAGCTTCTTCGATCGCCCGTCGCGCCTGCTCGGGGTCGAGATTCTCATCGCTCTGACCGCTGGCTCTGTCCATGGCCTGCAGCGCGTTCTCGAGCTGTTGAATCGCTTCGGCCGCCTGTTGACCCTGTTGGCCTTGTTGACCTTGCATCGCGCCGCTGGCCTGGCTGCTGGATTGTTGTCCGGATTGCTGCCCGGATTGGGGCTGTGACTGCTGTTGATTGGCAGCCGCCTGCCGCAATTGCTCCAGCTCACGACGAAGTTCCTCGGTTTCGCGGCGCAATTGCTCCTGCTGCCAGCGCTCTTCTTCCGTAAGGGCGTTGTTGCGCTGGTTCGCCTGCCGCGCCAGATTCTCCTGCCGTCGCGCTAGCTCCTGCAACTTGGCGATCGCCTCGTCGATCTCCTGCTCCTCGGGATTACTACTACCGAAAGAGGCTGCGGACTCCGTCTCGTACTGATTCTTGTCGAGATCCATCTCGAGTTCGAACAACTCGGCGAGGTCGCGGCCGGCGAATCCGCCACTACCACCGCCACCGCCGCCCTGTTGAAACGCGACCTGGATATCGGTAAAGACCGATTCCGCTCTCAAGAGATGTTGCAGTGCCCGTTGCTCGGGTGGTACGGCTTCATCGAACTCGACATTGGCCAGACGCTCGGCAGCCGGTAACATCGCCTCGGCCGCTGCCTCGAGACTCTGCACGAAGGTCTGGATCTGTTCGTCAACACTCGTGAGTTGGCGCGCGCGTGTTCGGGATGCCAGAGTCTGAGCCTGCTCGGCCAGCGTACGCTGCAATTCCGCCAGAAGATCGCCGTTGTCCTGAATTTGCTGTTCGTCCTGGAAACCCGTCTGTTCTTCCTGTTCGCGGATCAGATTCCACGTCGCAATTAGAATTTCTTTCTGACGCTGCGAGATCTCGCTCTGCTCGCCGCCACCGCCGCCACCACCACCGCCGGCCTGTGAAGACTGGGTGAAGGAGCGATCGAACGGCTGCACTTCGACGAAGTAGAGATCGGTCCGCATCGAGGAGCCGCGATCGTGCGCCTCCGCGAAATAGGAAATGAGATCGCCGGGCTCGAGCCCGCCGTCACTATCCGCTAGATCGCCCCCGCTCAAGAACTCCAGAACCATCGACTCGTCGAATCGGTCGATATCCTCGAGATAGAGAATCTCTTCGCTAAGGGCAGAGTCGCCCTCAGCGTCGAGCGGCGTAACCTGCCATTCCCCACCGTTGACGGCGTAATGCAATTCGAGCCGGTCCAACCCAAAGTCGTCGCTGGCCTGAACGCGCACGGAAACCTCTTCGATATTACTGGCGCGCCAGTCGCGGCCGGGCTTGACGACGGTTACGACCGGGCGATTGTCCGGCACGGCGTCGATGAAATAGGTATCGGAGAGTCGAACCGGATCGCCATTGAAAAGAGTCGTGACGAAGTACTCGCCTTCCTCGGTGACCTCCAGGGTCGCCGTCGCGACACTACCGTCGGCAGACATCGTCAGCGCGTCACCGTTGACGACGAGTTCGGCATCCGCGAGCGGCTGATCGGTTCGGATCTCGACCTCGACCTCCGTCCCCGCTACCGCTTCGATGTCATAGCCCGGATCCTCGATAACGGTCTCGAGCTGCGTCCACCGTGGATACGCGTAAGTCAGCTTGATGCTGTTGACGCGCGGCAGATCCACGACCTGAATCTCGAACTCGGGACTGCGAACGCCGGCCGAGGTCACGTAATAGCGCAGCTGCTCTCGCACCGCGAATAATCTGAAGTCAAAGCCGTCCGCATCCTCCGCAACGTCCATCGGCGCGCTCTCCCAGGTATCGCTTCCCTCGAACAACGCGAAAACCTCAGCCGCCAGCGGGTCGAAGCCAGCAGCCTGTGCCGTGATCTCCAGGTCGCCCCCGCGCCGGACCGCACCGTCGCCCGGCGTCACGAGAATCCGCTGCGGCGGCAGCGTGTCGGAGATCGCCCAACCGGCCCAGAGGTGACGGACACCGTAGCGCCAATTATCGGGACCGAAGGCCGCGAACCATATCAATGCCACCACAGCCACGGCAGTAAGCACAGTCGGCACGGAAATCTCCCAGTTCGGCACCTTCAATGCCGCAGGGATGCGTCGCGCTATCTTCAAACTATCTTCGGCCAACAATCCGAGGAACGGCGAACGCTGCTCGGTATCTTCCGCCGCCTTCGCGAGCCCTCGATAGGTCTCGATGCGGCCGTCGAAATCCGGCGCACGCCGCTCGATATTCTGCACGCCCTCGGAGCGCCGCAGCGCCCGCAACGGGTAGATGAGCGTGCCAATGATGAAGCCCGCAAGCAATAATACGAGCAACAACCGCGCGTTAATCATGAGTTGATTGGCGAACGCCTGACGCGTCCCCAGATAGACCGCCCCCAGAGTAACCACCAGCGCCGTGATCGACAGGACTGCAGCACCGCGAGCGACGATCAGAGCCCTGAGCCGGTGACGAAATTCGCTCAGATAGCGCTCCAGTTGTGCCTGTACGGTCATGCGGCGATTCCCCTCCGGACTCTAAGATGCCAGTTTCCGACCAAGGATTCCACGATTACCATCACAGCCAGTAGCCCCAAGAGCCACGGCCATAACGGCGTAGGCGGCGTTTCGGCTACATTTATCGCGTTGTTGGCCACAGTTTGCGCAGCTCCGGGCCCCAAGTCCGCCCAGCGTAGAACGGCATTCGGCTCCATGGTAGTCAGGTCTGACTCTCTTGGGTCCACGTTAACGGCAACGAGTTCCGTCTGGCCTGAGCCCACGATCTCGTAGAAGCCGGTCTGATCGAGCAATACCTCGTCTCCGGAGCCCGTACCGGCAAGGCCGAGAGCCTTGTCGCCGTCGGGGTCGAAGATCTGCCCGCCTGCCAGGCCGACCGCCCGCGGCGACAGCGTGGAACCCAGACTGGCCTCGCTGCTGAGTGCGAATCCCCCCGTCAGATAAGACGACAACTCGGCCAGCAAAGGAACGAATACGGGCATGACGGGCAGATCGTTCCACTCGCGGTCCAGAGATGAGGTGAACAGCAGTACGCGGCCGTCGCCAAGCGTGTGGTCGATCAATAAGGCTGTTCCGTCATCGAGTTGTGCCATGACACCGTCGCCTTCGTCCGGCTCGACGGCGAGATAGCGAAAAAATCTCGCGGAGCGAAGCTCGTCGACGCTGCGAAGGGCCGGATGGGTCCGATCTAGATTTCCAACGGCGGCATAGTCTTCGTCGGCGCTCCCGAATCGGGAGACAGCCAGAAAATCATGCGCTGTCACCGGCACTTGATTCAAGCCGGCGGACCGCTGGCCCAGCGCCATCATGAGCGCACCACCCGATGTGACGTAGTCCCGTAATAGCGTCGCGTCCTCCTCGGCCAGCGCCCCACCGTCGCCGACGATGACGAACGCATAGTCCGTCAGCGTTTTGTCGGGTAGCACGCCAGGCGCAATCTGTTCAAGCTCGAACGCAAGCTCGGGCATCGCGTCCATCGCAGCGGAGATAAACAGCGCGTCGCGGGAGCGGGGGTCTCCGGCGACGAGCAGAACCGGACGCGGTAACGGACGCCTGACAACGAGTGCTCTCTCATCGTCCGCCGCCAGCGCATCACCGGGAATGAGTCTAACAAAAACGCGGTTGGCGCCGGACTCGAGCTCCAGGCCATCGAAACTGAGTTGAGCGCTCGCATCGGCCGGCACCATGACATTCCGTCTACCCACCTCGTTGCCGTTGAGTTCGAGTACGACGGTCGTTCCCGTTGCTGCCGTGCCGTAGCCGCGCAGACCAATGGCGACCTCACCCGAAGCGGCGGTCCAGCGTACTCCGTCTACGCCCGAATTGACCTCTCCAGGAACGGAGATATCGTGCACCTGAAGCTCCAGCGGCACCTGCGGCGCGAGGTCGGCAAAACGTGTCGGCGACGATGTCTGTTGGAGGTCCGTGACGAGATGCATGACGACAGGCATCTCGACACCTCGCAGGATTCCATCCAGCGCGCTGATAACCTGGCCGTAGTCGATGCGGAATAATTCTGGCTCCAACGCGTTGAGCCCCTGTCTCAAACTCGCGCGGTCGAGAGATGGCTCCACGAGAACCCGGGTCAGCCTTCCGGCGGAAACGAGCTGACCGAGATCCGAAGACTCCATGTCGTCGATAATGTCGGCGGCGGCGTCTTGCGCGTGCGCCCAGCGCTGCCCGTAACCCATGGACGCGGACACATCCATGACGATGACCTGCAGGCTCGCGCTCTCGCCGAGCAGCGTCTGTGTCGCGCCCTGCAGAGCAGGTCGCGCAAATGCCAACGCCAATAGCACGAGAACACCAATCCGCAGCGCGAGCAGCAACAAATACTGCAACTTCTTTGCAAGCACTCGTCGTGGCTCTCCGGGTTCGAGGAACATGACGGAGCTGAATGGCTGGCGGTTCGGGTTCTCGGACGACAGGCGGTGCAACCACAGCGGTACGCCGATAGCGAGCAAGCCGAGGAGAAATGCCGGGGCAAATAGCGTCATGACTTCGTCCCTTCGATCATCCTCGCCGCTGCCGGAACAGCAGATAATTGCGCAGCGCAGTATCCAGTGGATCGGAAATGTTCACGAGCTCGTGATCCGCGGCCGAACCCGCCGCCACGTCACTCAGCGCGGCGATGTGATCCTGGATACGCTCGCGGTAACGTGAACGCATGAAGATCGGCGAAACCTCTATCGACTCGCCGGTTTCCATATCCTCGAGGAGTGCCGACTCCTTGAGTTCGGGTTCGAGTTCCTGCGGATCCAGAAGCTGGAACAGAATGACGTCCTGCCCCTGGTAAGCCAGGGGTTGCACGCTCTTGATCATCGCTTCGGGGTCGCAATAGAAATCCGAGATGACAGCAACCAGCCCGCGCCCCGCTTGATACTGCCGGAAGCGCTCGAATGGCACACCGAGATCGGTGCCGGTTCCCGGCGTCGTGCGGTCAATCGCATGCAGGATCGCGCTGAGCTGGCCCGGGCGCGACGCCGGCCGGCGATGCTCCCGTACTTCTTCATCGAAGATCACGAGACCGATGGCGTCGTGCTGGTGCGAAGCCAGATAGGCCAGCGTCGCCGCGAGAAACTTCGCATACTGAAGTTTATTGACGGCTCCCGACCCGTAGCCCATGGATGCGCTGGCGTCGAGGAGTATCACGAGATGCGTATTGGTCTCGCCGAGAAATCGCTTGATATAGGTACGTTCCGTGCGAGCGTAGACATTCCAGTCGATGAAGCGCGGATCATCACCCTCAGCATAAGCGCGATATTCCGCGAACTCCTGGCTGAAGCCGAAGAACGGGGAACGATGTAGGCCGTTCAGAAAACCATTGACGGCCGCACGCGCAACGAGTTCGAGATTATTGAGACTCGCGAGCACCTCCGGATCGAGGAGTTCTCTCGGCGTTCCGGCGGTTCTCGTGGTGATCATTGCGGCGAGGTAGCCTTAACCGGCTTTGGCCTGTTGTCCTGGAGCGCTAAGCGCCTGCACGAGTTGCTTCAAGATTTCGTCTACGTCAACGTTATCGGACTCGGCAAAATAGTTTGTCAGCACACGATGCCGCATGACCGGCAAGGCAAGCGAAGCGATATCATCCTGGGTAACGTGATACCTGCCGCTCATCAGTGCGCGGGCCTTGGCGGCCAGTGTCAGAAACATCGTGGCCCTGACGCTCGCGCCATACTGAACATAGCGGCGCACCGCGTCTGGTGCATTCGGATCGTCCGGTCGCGACGCGCGCACGAGGTCGACGGCGAACCGACTGACGGTTTCTGAGACCGGCACCTGACGCACGAGCCATTGGAACTTCAGTATCTGCTCGGGCGTCGTGCAGGCTTCGACCTCAGGGATGTCCATCCGCGTCGTGTAGCGCTCGACAACCTGGAGTTCCTCATCGTCGGTCAGATAGTCCAGGATCACGTTGAAGAGGAACCGGTCCAACTGCGCTTCGGGCAGCGGGTAGGTGCCCTCGAGTTCGATCGGATTCTGTGTCGCGAGGACCAAGAACGGCGGTGTAATGGTGTGGTGGTTGCCACGTACAGTCACCGAGAGTTCCTGCATGGCCTCCAGCAGCGCCGACTGGGTCTTGGGCGGTGTTCGGTTTATCTCATCGGCGAGCATGACATTCGTGAACAGAGGGCCCGGAACGAAGGTCCAGGTACGGTGTCCGGTCGTGATGTCCTCTTCGATGATGTCCGTGCCGGTAACGTCGGTGGGCATGAGATCCGGCGTGAACTGAATTCGCTTGAACGTCAATCCCAACGCATACGCGAGGGTACGCACCAACAAGGTCTTCGCCGTCCCGGGCAGGCCCGTGATCAGGCAATGGCCGCCGACCAATAGCGTCATGAGCAGATGCTCGACGACCTCGTCCTGCCCGACGATAACCTTCTGTATCTCCCGGCGAATGCCGGTGAGGGATTCCTGAAATGTTTCGATCAGAGCTCGAGCTTCTTCAGTCTCGAGTTGGCTGGGTGATTCAGAACTCAACGCGCGATCTCCAGTAAGAGTTGTTGTGCTTCCCGATAATGCGGGGCGATCTCCAGAGCATACAATACATGCTCGAGTGTCTTGGCGTCGTCATCCAGTTGCCTGTATGCGGTCGCCAATCGATAATGTGCCGCGGCCCGGTCATGTGGATTCATGGCCAGGGATGCCCCGTACTCGCGGAGTGCCTCGGCCGCCATCTGCTCTTCGAGCATCCAGCCGCCGAGCTGAATATGCATCTCGTCATCCAACGGCGACACATACAGGGCATCGCCCAGCACTTCCACGGCCGTCGCTGTTCTCTCTGCTTCGGCCAACCAATCCGCGAGCCTCTTCAATGCCGTGGGCTCATGTCCTCCGTGGCGCCAGTATTGCTCCAGCACCTCGGTCGCCATCTCACGCTGATCAAGTTCGTCATGTGCCCGAGCCTTTATCAGGTAAGCGGAACTGTCCCCCACATGGTCAGGGTAACTCGCGATGGCCTCCGCCGCCGCCGCAACCGCGTCTTCCCAGTCTTCTTCGTTCAGCGCCTCCGCACCCGCTCGAATCTGGTCCTGCCAGTCCTCTAGTCCCGCCATCGTGGGCCCGAGTTCTCGCTCGATAAATTCGTGAAAACCGTGGTCAAACTCCGCGGGCGACATACCTAGCGCCGGTTGAACCACTTCTGCGGTCGTCAATCCGTCTCGATAGAGATTCAGTACGGAAACGAGTCCCTGTTGCCCCCAGCGCTCGTCGATGTACTGGCAGATCAAGCCGGCCTGCATATAGGAGACCATGATCTGCCCTTCGTAGGTCGGACGGATGAAGCCGCTGTCCAGATCCTCGATCGGGAGCAGCTTGTCCTCCTGTATCGCCTGCAAGACATGCATCGGAATATGCCGCCCGGGAAGCGGCCCCGTGCTCCACTCTTCGAAGACTGAAACGCCCTCACTGAACCAGCGCGGCACAAGGTGAGCGGTCGCCTCGAGCGTAAACACGTGCGCCATCTCGTGCCAGAGCGTCGTTCCCCAATGATAGTCCCCGTCATTGCGCCCGGAGGGGCTGTCCATTGCGACGAGGTACCCGAAGGTGACACCCAGAAGTCCGATCCCCGGCAATCCCGAGGTACGCACGGCGAAGTCGTCGTGCTCAGGATACAACTCAACGATCGCGGGCTCTTCGAGTTCGAACTGATAACGCTCAGCGAAGGTCTCGATACTTCGCGAGACGAGGTCGACGACGTACGGCTCTAGCACTTCCACCTCGTCGTTATGCAGGCGCAGGATCATGCCGGGCGGGTCCGAGGGATCTTCGGGGTCCCCTACCTGTTCGATGACTTTGAAATTGTCGAAGCTGTCGATCAATCGCAGCGTGTTGACGATCTTAGCGCTGAACGGGTCGCCCCCATACGCGATCGTCAGATGCCGCTGCGCCTCCGCCACGCGATTCTCGCGTAGCAAGTTTACCCCCAGCTCGGCATGCGCCGACCAGAGATCGGGCTGAATCTCTACGGCCTGCTGCAGCAGCTCTATGGCCTGGCGATAGCGCCGTGTAATGATGTAGTAGTGGGCTTGTGTCTCGTAGATCTCGCCGTAGCGTGAGTTGTACGCCAGGGCGCGTTCGATCCACGGACTGTCGGTGATGTCGCGTAACAGATCGCTCGAAGAATTCAGCGCGTACAACTCCAAAGGCGGCAAGTCCCCCGCCGTAACGATTTCGAGCGCCTCGGCGAGCACATTGTCGGCGTCCGTCAACGCACCTTCTTCGAGGCTGATTCGCGCCTTCAATAAGTACGCGTCGAGCCGCGTCGGGTTCGCCTCGATCACCTCGTCGACGAATGACCGCGTGCGTTCTTCGAACCGGCCTGCGGCGACGCTTGCCAGGCCGAGCTTGGCATCGGGTTGGTCGGGGTCGAGCTCGAGTGCTTCTTGAAACAGCTTGGCGGCCTCGCTGTCCTGGTGCGTTGCGAGATACAAGAGGCCCCAGCGCGCCCGGGTGCGAGCGTCGTCAGGATAGATCTCGATCGCTGTTTGAAAATAGGAGTTGGCGGTACGAAGGTCGCCGAGACTCCACGACGCCTCGGCCCGAATTCGCGCATCCTGGCTCTTCGTCAATAGCGCGCCGTAGCAGAGCTCCGCTTCGGAACGCTCACCCGTGTAGCTGTACACATCGCAGGCTTTGAGCTCGGCGTCGCGCTCCGGCGAATAGTCGATATCCAGGGCGACGACGGTCGAAGTACCCGATAGCAAAACGCCAGCTACTGTGAGCGGGAATCTCATGATCTATTCTGAACTGCGTATCTCGTCGATCTCTCTCTGCACAAGTGCGAGCTCGAGCAGCAGATCCTGCAACTCGCCCAGGTAGACATCGCTATCCATTTCACTCCGACGTGACCTGAGAATTTCTATCTCCTCTTCGAGTACAGTCAACTCACCGATCAAGCCCTCCAGCTCAGCGGTCGTCGCGATTCGCGCGTCGAGTAACGCGACGTTGAAACTGCCGGCCGTATCGCCGACGAGTTGCGGATGCTCCGTCGCGAGGGTCCCAGCACTTTCGTAGCTGTCACTGACCTTTCTCTCCGCAAACTCGAACGCTTCTTGTGCGGTAATCGCACCGTTCTTGTTCGCGTCCGCTTCATCACTGGAGAGTGCGGCCGACCAATACTCACCGAAACGCGTTGCGTTGCGCTCCCCGCCGCTTCTCGTCGCCGTGATCAGCGTACGTCCTTCTCCAGCCCAGCTTTCGAGCACGGCGCCACTTGCGCTCGTCGCGTTGACGACGAGTTGTCGGTCCGCGGGAATAGCCCCGAGCAATTCCGCGAACGCATCGCCGTCTATGTCCGGACCCGGAAGATTGTACTTGTAGAACTCGCCGTCATAGCTGCCGTGGCCGAGCAGAAAAATTGCGACGCTGTCCTCGTCGATCGTAACGTCCGCGAGCCGGGCAAGCTCAGCCGTCAGCGCTTCGCGGTTCGCCGCTTCGCCCGACAACACCGCGACTCTGGACTCGTCGCCGAGCGTACGCCGTGCGGCGCTCGCCAGAGATTCGGTCTGCGTGACGAACCGCTCCTCGTAGGCTGGCTGGCCGCCGATACCGCCGACGATCAGATAATACAACTCGGCGTGCGCAGACGCGGCGAGTAGAACCGTTCCGAGGCTCAAACACGCGGTTACCGTCCTCATAATCTTCCCCAGAACAACCGCAATACCCACTCACCCACCTTGAGCAGAATCAACAGCAAAAATATGATCGGCATGTTCCAGAGATCCAGGATCTCCGTCTCTAGAATACCGGCATCGGAGAACTGGATGGCTTCCGGCAAGTCGGCGAGATCGTCGAGCGCAAAGTACTGCCCGCCCGTGAGACTGGCAAGATTTTCGAGCAGCGGCCGATTCTGCTGAATCTGGAAATGCTCGGCGATACCGTCGGCTCTACGGACCGCGAATCGTGCAGAACCGAGCACGTCTTCGTCGAGGCGTGCCTCCGTTTCGAAGCGGTACATACCCGTGGCATCGGCTTGAATGACCGCCTCGTATTGCCCGGGTTCCCCGGGCAGGGCCTGCATTTCGACAACGTCGCGGTCGCCGGTGACAGCCGTCGTAACGGCTACGGTGACTGTCGCATCTGAGACAGGTAGATACTCCCTGTCTCGTACCTCCGCGCGCAACCTGACTTCGTTCTCGTCACCATAGAACAGCCGGTCCGCCGACACGACAACCGAGCGCGGCGCAGCGGATGCCAGCGCATGGAAGATCTGGCGCCAGAAGATCTCGTGCCGCATATCCTCCGAGGGCAACTGCATCTGCCAGCGCCAAGTTCCACCCGTGGCCAGTATATAAGCATTACCGAGCCCGAAGCGTTGGTGGACGAGTAAGGGATGGGTCGTTCCCTGGACATCGGCCTCGAGCAGCGCAACAGCGCCCGGTTTCAGTTCGTCGAGGAATTGAATGTCGGCGATGTCGGGCATCTCCTCCCAAAGTTCGATGTTCGTATCTCGATCCGGGTCCAGTCGCGTGAGCACGGAGTCCTCACCATCGACCGTGAGACTGGCTTTTGCGGGCCAGCGGAGGAAGGTCGGCGCATCGATATCGGGAAGCAGTACCGGCAACACTTCCGCCACGACGCTGTTATGCCAACCGCCGTCGGCGAGACCCCGAAGTCCCGCGAGCATCAGTAAACTGCCGCCGCGTTCGCTGACGAAAGCGCGGATGTCTTCCTGTTGTTCCGGTGTGAGGGCAGCGGCCTCGAAACTTCCGATGATCAACGCATCGTAATCAAACAGTGTTTCTCGGTCTTCGGGGAACCCGTTCTCGAGTTCCGTTGGGTCATCGATACCCTGACGATAGAACTTGTTCGGTGTCGTTCGGAGCAGGCTCGCAAGCCGGATCGGAGAGTCTTCCTCGACCGCGCGGCGCATGAATTTATATTCCCAGCGAGGCTCACCCTCGACGTAGAGAATACGGCGTCGCTCCTCCGGAACCTCGAGTACGCGAGATTGCGCATTATTGATGGTGTTGCGTTCACCGGGTACGGCATCCATAACGAAACCCAGATCCTTGATACCCGTTTCGCCGATATCGAAATCAACCCAGTGAGTCGTTACGCCGTTTCGGTTGGGTAGATCGAGGTCCTCGGATGCCAGAATGGCGTCGCCGTCATAGACCTTGAGCGTCGCGGTATTTGACCCCGAATGTCGGATGCTGACCTGGGCGCTCACGCGCGAGCCGGCCATGACCTGCGTCGTGAGACTCACACTCTCGAGTTCGATGTCCTCGGGTATGAACTCCCGCCCGACGCCGACTGTGTGCACGGGCACGCCGAAACCCGCGATCTCGGCGAGGCGGGCGGAATCGAGTTCGTCTGAGTTATCCGCTCCATCGCTGATCAGCACGACGGCGCCAAGCGCCGATGCGCGAGCCTCGCGAAGGACGCTGAGCACGGCATCGCCCAGGTGTGTTGCCGTTCCCGGTGGTGGCACCTGCTCCAGGTCGTCTATCGTCGTCGAGTCCTCCGAGAAAGCGTACAGCCGCGTCTCGAAGTTCGCGGCTAGATCTTCAAGGAAGCCGTCGTTCAACGCAGCGGCGGCCTGTTGGAGGCGGGACTCTTCAGACTCGCCATAGCTCATACTCGCCGAGGTATCTATGAGCATGGCGACAGCATTGTCCTCGGAGCGAAGCCTGTCGCTGGATAGCGCGGGCTGCCACAGCAGCACCAACACGAGCGCCAGCATCACGGATTGGATGGCAGCCAGAGCGATAAGCTTACCGAGCGAGAGTGACTCACGGCGCTGCAGCACGCTGTAGCCGACACCGATTATTCCGACCATGCTCGCGACCACGAGCAACCAGACAGGCCAACCGCTAGCGAATAGAAATTCCCCCTGCTCGAAGGTCGTCCTGGAATACTTAAAGAGTAATTCGAACAAGTCTGTCAACCTACTAGACTACACCGTCAATTCCCTGTGACCGCTAAATACACAACAAGTGCCACAACGCACTTACGCGCCGGATGGCAGACGTAGGACGGGATTCGAGTTTAACCACCTCGCGGCAACCTCACACCGCCGCGGGCCAATCCGAACTCCGAGCTCTTTGGCTTCACGGTCGGCACGCGCGACATCGAGGCCACCGCGTACGGGACGATGGTATCATTTTCGACCCTCCCGCTATGAAAATATTTCTCGACCTGCCCACATGATTAGATCGACTTCAGCCCGAATCTGTGCAGGCGCTCTCCTCGCCACCAGTGCCGGATTCGTCGCGACGCAGGAGACTGTCTTCGACACCGCCAATCCGACGGCAGAGTTTCAATTCACGCGGCTGATCTACAGCAGTGGTTACGGGGACTTCGATGGCTGGGGCCGGAACTGGCGGATCGACTGGCCGCACGCGGAGTTCCACTTCATGCAAGGTCTGACACGCCTGACGCGTATCGACGGCGAGGAGGTCAACCGTTATAGCGGCGACGGCGCGCGCGCGATCAGCCTCAGCGACGATTCGATCTTCAATTACCCGTGGCTTTACGCCGTCGAGGTCGGCCGCTGGGTGCTCAGCGATTACGAGGCGGGGCGGCTCAGGGAGTATCTCCTGCGCGGGGGTTTTCTCATGGTCGACGATTTCCACGGCAGCCGCCAATGGTCGGGCTTCCTCGCAAGCATGGTCCGGGTCTTCCCTGATCGGCCCATCCTCGAGATTCCGGAAGACGACGAAGTACTACACGTTCTCTACGATCTCGACCAAGGCGTGCAGATTCACGGCATCCGCCTACTCGGTAGCGGCCAGACTTGGGAGGGCAACGGGTACGTGCCGCATTGGCGCGGAATCTACGACGACAGCGGACGCCTCATGGTCGCGATCAATTTCAACATGGATCTCGGGGACGCCTGGGAGCACGCCGATTGGCCGGAATATCCGGAACCGCTAACCGCGCTCGCGTACCGCTACGCCGTGAACTACGTGATGTACGCAATCACGCACTGAGATGAAAAGGGGCCGGGCCCCTTTTTCTTTCGTCCCTTTTCCCCAGGCAGGGTTAACCCATACCCATGCCCATCCCCGGGCGATTGCTAAACTCCTCCTCGGAGACGGTACCGCTACTGTCGGTATCCAATCGAGTCAGAATCTGGTCGGCCTGCGCGTTACCGGATTGAACGAACGGCAGGGCCGCCAGTTCTTCGACCGTAAGCTCGCCGTTCGAGTCTGAGTCCAGGGCCGCGAAGTTTGCCGCTCCTATGCCCATTCCTTGTGCCGCGGCATACGTCGTCGCAAGCGCCATCGCGATCGCGGCAACAACCATCGGAAAAGCTCTCATCGTCACTCCTCTATCCCAGGGTGTTAGCTATCGAGTTACCCGCAGATCCTGCGGCTGGCTCAGCCTAGCCGCCGCGGCCCTGAAGTGCAACGGCTCTTAGCCTTTCTTAAGACCGAGCCGACTCACCAAAGGAGCGCCCGCGCCATTTAACAGAATGCGCCCTACCGGGCGGATCGAGCGCTACTACCTCCCAAGCCAGGTCATGATGGCGGCCGTCAGTTCCGCGCCGCCTCGACTGGACCGGAAGATATGTTGCGCGTGGTCGCTGCCCGCCAGCACGGTCAGTTCCTTAGGCTCGGGTGCGCGCGAAAACTGATCCTCGACTGCATCCCGCATCGAGTCGCCACGAGAGACGATAAAGAGCTTATTACCCTGAATGCGCTCCGGAGTGGCAATCGGTACTCCAGCCAGAAGAACCAGATTATCGATCTCATCCGGCTCGGCGACGACAGCCGCCTGCCCAACGGCACCGCCGCCCATGCTCGCGCCGATCACCGAGATTTGCCGCGAACCCGCGCCGCGTAAATAACGTATTCCCGCTAGAACGTCCTGATAGAGTGTGTTACCTGCACTGCCAGCGGTCGAGTTGCCATAGCCTCGAAAGTCGATGGCGATCACCTGATATCCCGCCGCCGAGAGTTCCCGAGCGAGGCCGTCCCAACTCTCCTTGTCGAAGATCGCGCCGTGCGCGAGCAGCACCACGTGCTGCCCGTCGCCGTAGAGGTTCCCGTAGATCGTTCCACTGTCAGCAGTCGGGTAGAAGATCTCCTCGAAACCCTGAGCACCGGCGTTAGATCCTGCGGAGCCCAACAATATAGCCATTAGCCATACCGCCGTTTTGCTTGCTGAAGTTACTGATGTCATTGCTAGAAGGTCGAGTCTTCGTTGAGCTTCGATCGTAGCGATTCGCGGGGGCAGGGTACTAGCCGTTCGAAGCTCGAGGAGCCGCGCCGTAGACGCGCCAAGCGAGCAGAATTGCAAGCAGCGAACACAAGAGCCCGCTGACGAGCGTCGTAATCCCGACACCGATGCGATCCGCAACCGCGCCGATGATCACACTGCCGATGGCCGGCGCGGAAAAGGCAACTGCGGCCCAAAGACTTAAGACACGACCACGCATGGCCTCGGTCACCCTAGTCTGAATCAGCGACTGGGAGCCGATCCCAACGAGTGTCAGCACAAAGCCGAGCGCCGCGACCAACGCGATGCCCGCAGAATAACTTCGAGTCATCCCGAGTCCAGCCATCAGAACGCCTGTCAGAACGGTCGCGATCACTGTCGATCGTAGCAGACGGTCACCGGCGCCGAGGCGAGTCAGACAGATCCCTGCGACGACTGCGCCCGCGCCGGAGACCGAGGTCAGTGTCGCGAGCGTGCTGCTACCGCCGCCGAAGACGTCACCGGCGAATGCCGGGAGCATCACGATCACACCCCGACCGAATAGTGCCGAAACCGCGACGATCAACAACTGCTGCCGAATAGCCGCGTGCTGAAACGTATAGGAGATACCGTCCCGAAGTTCGGCGAAAAAATGGCTCTTCTTGCCGCCGGAGTGCAGTGTGCGCAGGTCCAGCAGCACCAATGCCGCGATCATCGCGAGATAGGAAATCGCATTGAGCGCGAAGGCCGATGCCAATCCCATCGTCGCGATCGCAATGCCCGCAAGGGCGGGGCCCATGAATCTCGATATATTGAACACGATCGACTGCGCCGCCACAGCCTCAGACAGCAATTCCCGTGGCACGAGACTCGGAATCAGCGACATTCTCACGGGCTGAAACGCACTGCTGACGATGCCTACACACGCTGTTAACACCCAGAGGATGTAGATGTCCATGCGTCCCGAAGCGGTCAGGACGAACAGCAGTGTGGAGAGACTGATGCTTAGGACGTTCGCGATGTAGGCAACGGTTTTCCGGTTGAGGCGGTCCGCCCAGACGCCGAAGAACGGCCCGAATATTACCGTCGGCAAGAATTCGGATAGCGCGATGAGACCCAACCAGGCTTCGGAGTTCGTCAGCTCCCACGTGAGCCAGCCGACCGCCACACGCTGAATCCAGAGGCCATGCAGTGAGAACGTACTTCCCGCGAGGTAGATCGTGAAGTTTCGGCTCGAAAGGACTCGAGAGACCATGCCTAGTTATTCCGGGAGCAGACGATTGGGATGAGCGCGCGGACTTTCGCCCGGCGTCCTGCGCGCTGAACCATACACCAGGTGCACGAGCGGTGACAGCATCATCTTATAAAAGAATGATTACGGGTACGGTTAAGCGGATTCCCCCAGTCGACCGCGAATATCGGCGAGCCGCTCCAGCGTGCCGACATCCTGCCAGATGCCTGAGTGCCTCACGCCTTTAAGCGTGCCACGGTGGATCGCGGACTCGAGAATTGGTCGCAGCGGACGGCGCCCCGGATCGAAGCCCATGAACAACCCCGGCGCCAAGACCGCGATCCCCCCGTAGGTCGCGAGCGGCGGCTCGCGTGTGACGGCGCCCGACGATGCCAAACCAAAGTCCCCCTGCGCATGGTGAGGAGGATTTGGTACCAGCACGAGAACGCCTTCGCATCCATCACACCGAAGCTCCGCGCAATCGAAGTCGGTATAGACATCGGCGTTGACGACAAGAAACGGATCCGGCCCGAGAAGAGGCAGTGCGTTGATAATACCGCCACCCGTCTCGAGAGCCGGAGCGCCCTCCTCGCTGAAGCGGAGCCGTTGACTCCACCGCGAGACATCGCCGAGAGCTGCCCGAATCCGCTCGCCGAGGTATGAGATATTGATGACCACTTCCGTCACGCCTGCCTCATGGAGGCGCCGGAGGTGCCGTTCGATCAGGGTCTCGCCCCCTACCTCCAGCAGTGGTTTGGGTATCTCCGTCGTCAACTCGCCCAGGCGTTCCCCGCGGCCGGCGGCTAATATCATCGCTTTCATATCGGCCGCACCCGCGAGACAAACAAGGGCGATCTCCGATCCATGTGTTGCTCGTCCAGCACTTCCGGTCTCCTACCTAATTCATTGAAGCGACACAAGAACTGTGCCATTGTAGTCGTTTGTCCTGCCTGAACCTTGTGGTCCCCAAGAGAAGTTTAGCGTTCCTCGTTTGGTTCTCGCTCTCTACGCCGACTGCGGTGTGGGGACAAGCGTTGATGTGCGCACCTACCGCGCCCCCTGTACAACCCACTACACCACAAGACGAGCCCGCTCTCGATTCCACGGAAGAGACGCGCATCGAGATCATCGCCGGGCAGGTAGACCTGTCGAGCGAGAATGGAGTCGATTTTTTTGACAACGTCGAATTTCGTTACGGTGATCGCAGTATCTCGGCTGACGGTGCAACCTACGATCGTGAAGAACGACAAATTCATGTATCTGGTACCGTCAGCTATACCGATCCCGATGTAACCATCTACGGCGAGGATGCCGAAGTAGACACCGAGACCGAAGAGATCCGCTTCACGGGCGCTGGCTTCAATATTCCGGCACGTCCGGCACGTGGCTCTGCGCAGGAGATCAGCATTCGCAGCGACCAGACGATCTCGCTATCGGATGTGAACTTTACGACCTGCCCCGAGGGTCAGACCGACTGGGAGTTGATGGCAGACGAAATTGGGCTCGACGTCGAAGAAGGCTTCGGCACGGCTCGTGCGATCAGACTCGAATTCAAGGGCTTTCCCATCCTGTATGCGCCATATATGACCTTCCCTATCGACGACCAGCGCAAGAGCGGCTTGCTCACTCCACGCTTCTCGGAGCGGGATAGGACGGGGCTCGACATATCTGCACCCTATTACTTTAATCTCGCGCCGAACTACGACCTGACATTGGAGCCGCGTTACATGAGCAAGCGCGGCCCGCAGCTAAATACCGAGTTCCGCTACCTGTTCCCGAGCAGTGACGGGTTGCTGCGCTTCGAATACCTCCCCGATGATTCCGATGCGCACAAGCGTCGCAGCTATTTGACCTTCGATCACGAAACGACGCTGAGTCAGGGCTGGCGCATCGTCGCGAGTTTTGCCGACATCTCCGACGATGCCTATTTCGAGGATCTGGGCGACAGTCAAACCGTCGCGAGTCAGACGCACCTGAATCGATATCTCGACATCGGGTACCGTGCCGATGACTGGTCACTACTCGCACGTTTCCAGGCGTACCAAACGATCGACTCTCTCATCGCGCCCGAAGACCGGCCTTACGAACGTGTACCGCAAGTGTTGTTCAGCGGCCGATGGGCGGGAGACCGCTTCAGATTCGAGTCAACCAACGAACTCGTACTCTTCGATCGTGACGTAGGCGCAACGGGCTGGCGCCTGGATTCCACCGAAGAGATAAGTTACTCGCTCACAGGACCCGGCATGTACCTGACGCCAGCGGTCGCGCTACGGCAGACGAATTATTGGCTGGACAATGCGCCCCCCGGGCAGCGGGACAACTTCTCGCGGACACTCCCTGTTGCAAGTATCGACGCGGGACTCGTTTTCGAGCGTCTACCGCAGCAGAGTTCGGGCTGGATCCAGACAATCGAGCCCCGCATCCTTTACGTTAACCGGCCTTTCGAAGATCAGTCGAACCTGCCGATCTTCGACACGATCGAGCCTGACTTCAATCTCGTCCAGTTGTTTCGTAAGTACCAGTATCTGGGTGCAGATCGGATATCCGATACCGATCAAGTCAGTCTAGGTGTCACGGCCCGCCTGATCGATGGTGAAACCGGCAGGGAGCGACTGATCGCGACGCTTGGGCAAACGCGGTATCTCGATACGCAGCTTGTCAGGCTCCCGGATCAGCGGCAGACCGATTCCAGCGCGTCCGACTACATCGCCGAAGTATCGCTCAATTTGTCCGATGCCTGGAGACTGGATGTTGATTATCAGTGGGACAGTGAAACGAATACAACGGCCCGGGCGGAGACCAGCGTCCGCTTCACGCCTGAGGACGACCGCTACGCGGGGTTTTCTTATCGTCTTCGTGAAGGCTTGCTCGAACAGGGCGATTTCTCGTTAGTCTGGCCGATCGGCCAGAGCTCGCGCGTGATCGGACATTACAGTTACTCCTTCCTCGAGGAAGAAGCCCTCGACCGCTTTCTCGCCTGGGAGTACGAGTCGTGTTGCTGGCGGCTACGCTTGATCGGCCGGCGCTACATCAGCCGCCGTACCGGAGAATCGGACAGCTCCATTTCGGTACAGCTCCAGCTCAGGGGTTTCTCGGATGACGGCAGCTCTCCTGAGGAGCTGCTGGATCGTGGTATTCTTGGCTATCAGCAACTCGGCAATACTTTTTAAGCTATTGAAAAATAGATTATTTTCAACCGCAATCGCGACGGCGCTGACAATATCGGCGGGCCATGCCTGGTCGCAGACACGCGAACTCGGCGGGACCGGTGAGCTTCTCGATGGCGTTGCTGCGATCGTCGACGACGGCGTCGTCTTGAAGAGCGAACTCACAATGCGCGTCGAAGTCGTCATCGAGAACATGCGTCTGTCGCAACTCGAGATTCCGACCGAGCAGCGTCGGCCCCTTCCGCCGCTGTCCATAATCGAAGACCAGGTACTCGAGCAATTGATACTCCAGCAAATACAGCTTCAACGCGCAAACCGGTTCGGCATCGTCGTCAACGACGAGATGTTGAATCAGGCGTTGACGGCGATGGCGCAGGACAACGGCATGACTCTCGAAGATCTGCCGGCCGCACTCGCCTCGGAAGGTATCGATTATGCGATGTACCGGCAGGATACGCGGGAGCAGATGATTCTGGAGCAGCTCCAGCAACGCGATGTCTACGGCAGTATCGTTATCTCGCCGCGCGAGATGGAACTCTGCCTCGGGCGCAGCTCCGCGAGTCTTGCGGAAGACGTAGATTACGACATTTCGCATATCCTCGTCGGCTTGCCGTCGAACTCGACTCAGGAACAACTCGACGCGGCCAATGAACGCGTGGCGGACATCCTCGCCAGACTCGAATCCGGTGAGGAGTTCTCCCAACTTGCCGTCACCTACTCCGATGGCCAGACCGCTCTAGAGGGTGGTGCGCTCGGCTGGCGCAAGGGTTACCAGCTGCCGACATTATTCGCAGACATCGTCATCGCGATGGAGCCGGGCACGGTCTCGGAGCCAATTCAGAGCGGCAGTGGCTTTCACATTGTGCGACTGAATGAGATCCGCGGCGCTCAGGTTGTGATCGTGGACCAAATGAGAGTACGGCATATTCTCCTGCGGCCAAACGAAATACAGGATGACGACGCAGTAGAAACGAGGCTGTCCGGTATTCGGGACCGTATCCTAGCCGGCGACGAATTCGGACCCATCGCTCAGTCCGTGTCCGAGGATCCGACCTCTGCACTGGAAGGTGGCGATCTCGGTTGGATAGAACAAGGCGTCTTCGTGGCGGAGTTCGAAGAGATGCTGAACTCACTTGAGCTCAACGAGCTCAGCGAGCCGTTCAGGACGCGTTTTGGATGGCATCTCGCGGAAGTCACGGATACGCGCACTTACGATACGACGGAGGAGATCAAGGAGCAGCGCTGCACCGATCAAATCCGCGCCAGTAAGGTCGAAGAGGAGCGCGAACTCTGGCTGCGGCGCCTCAGGGATCAGGCATTCGTCGACTCGCGCCTTTAGTCCCTTATTCTCGGGGGTCTGGCTCTTGACCTCTTCAGATCCGATCATCTTCTTGAGTTCCGGTGAACCGGCCGGCATCGGCCCCGATGTCTGCGCGATGGTAACGACAGAGGATCTACCCGCACGGGTATTGGTACTGGGCGACGCGGAGCTGTTGACACAGCGTGCGGCAGCGCTTGGGCTGCGCGTTACCGTACGCAAAGCCGCCGACCCGGGTGACGTCGAGCAGCATGTTGTCGGGGTCATGTCAGTGTTGGACATTCCCGCGCCGGCAGCGGTTCGCCCCGGACACCCGGATTCGGCAAATGCGCCCTACGTTCTCGAGTTACTGCGCCGCGGCGCCCAACTCTGCGCCAACGCAAGCAACGCCGCACTCGTCACGGCGCCCGTGCAAAAAAGCATCATCAACGCAGCCGGAGTTCCTTTCACGGGACATACCGAGTTTCTTGCGGAGGTGACGGGCGCACAACTGCCCGTCATGATGCTCGCCGCCGGCGACCTTCGCGTCGCCCTGGCTACCACGCATCTACCGCTCGCCGAGGTCGCGGGCAAACTCAGCCGGGGGCGGCTCGAGTGCGTGGTCAGGGTACTCGACACGGAGCTGCGCGAGCGCTTCGGGCTCGAGACGCCGCGTATCGCTGTTCTCGGACTCAACCCTCATGCCGGCGAGCAGGGCGTTCTGGGCTGCGAGGAACGGGAGATCATCGAGCCCGTCATTCGAAGCCTCACGGACCACGGCCTCCGGTTACACGGTCCAGTCCCGGCCGATACCGCGTTTACGCCGGCGGCACTCGAACGATGCGATGCCGTACTCGCGATGTATCACGACCAGGGCCTGCCGGCCATCAAGGCGCTCGCATTCGGTGAGGTGGTCAATATCACGCTCGGACTCCCAATCATCCGCACCTCGGTCGATCATGGCACCGCACTCGTACTCGCCGGGGAAGGTCGAGCAAACCCCGGAAGCCTGCGCGAAGCAATACGCGTCGCATGCTCCCTCGCCAGAGCGCAGACTGGATAATGCGGGTACACGCCCGTAAGCGGCTGGGCCAGCATTTCCTGCATGATCCGGCGATCATCGACAAGCTGGTCAGGACGATCTCCCCCCAACCCACCGATACGATGGTGGAGATCGGCGGCGGCAGGGGCGCACTGACTTTTCCGCTGCTTGAACGCCTAAAGGCGTTGCACGTGATCGAAGTCGATGATCGATTGACCGATCACCTCGCTGAGACTGCGCCGCGGCACGGCGAACTGATACTGCACCGCGAGGACGCGCTCGAGTTCGACTTTTCCTCACTGGTGTCGATACCGGCGTCGCTGCGCGTCGTCGGCAATCTACCGTATAACATCTCGACACCCCTGCTGTTCCAGCTGCTCGCACACCGCGCGGCCATCGCGGATATGCATCTGATGCTGCAGAAGGAAGTCGCCCAGCGAATAACCGCATCCCCCGGTGGCAAGGACTATGGGCGCCTGACCGTGATGCTCGCGCTCTGGATCGAAGCTGAACCCTGTTTCGACGTCGGCCCCGGCGCGTTTACTCCCGCGCCGCGAGTGCGGTCGACGGTAGTTCGGCTGCGGACCCAGGTCGAGCCACGTTTCCCGGTCGCGGATATCGATCGTTTTACTGAACTCGTGCGCCTGACGTTCTCGATGCGCCGGAAGACACTCGCGCGCTCGCTCAAAGGTCGCTTGAGCAGGGACGAGATCGCATCGGCAGGGATCGATCCGGGCGCTCGTCCGGAGACACTCCACCCAGCGGAATTCGCGAGACTCGCGAGCCTGGGCTCGCCTTCGGATACGGACTAGAATCGTGTGAATCTGCTTAAGTAACGAGTACTCGTGACACTTTATGCGATAGGCGACATACAGGGCTGCGGCCAGGCGTTCACCAACCTGCTAGGCGCTATCTCGTTCAAGCCGGAGCGAGACCATTTGTGGTTCGTCGGCGATCTCGTCAATCGTGGCCCGGACTCACTCGACGTTCTGCGCGAGATCGCCAGCCTTGGCGAGAGCGCGACCGTGGTACTCGGTAACCATGACCTGCATCTGCTCGCAACCGCGGCCGGAGTGCGGAAACCGAGCGGCGGCGACACGTTTCAGTCGGTCCTCGCGGCTCCCGACGCCGCAAACATCATCGATTGGCTCAGGGAGCGCCCGCTGTTCCACCATGACGCCGCGACCAACCGGCTCCTCGTCCATGCGGGATTGCCACCTGCTTGGACTGTTTCCGAGGCCATCGCATACGGTGGCGAGATCGCCGCCATTCTACGCAGTCCGAACTGGGCTGGCGCAATAACGACGATGTATGGGGACGAGCCGTGTTCCTGGTCGGTCGATCAGACCGGCGATGACCGTGTTCGCTACATTATTAATGCGTTGACCCGCATACGTTACTGCAACGCACAAGGCGATCTCGATTTCGAACACACGGGGCCGCCTGGGACGCAGCCCGGGCATCTCGTGCCGTGGTTCGAGTTCCCCGGCCGGCGGAGCAAAGAGACGCATGTGATCTTCGGTCATTGGGCCTCGCTGGGATTGCTTCGTCGTTCAGACGTCACGGCACTGGACAGCGGTTGCGTCTGGGGCGGCTGGCTCACGGCACTTCCCATCGAGCCTGCAGGCGAGCCCATTGCGGTTGCCTGCACCGGTGCGGTGATAGCCGGCGCGGACTAGAACCCGGAAACCCTAGACCGCCACGGGCGCCCTAATATGCGAGTGCGCCCGATAATCGATCAACTCGAAGTCCTCGTAGCGATAATCGTAGAGCGATTTGGGATGATGCTTGATGATCAGCTCAGGCAGCGGTAGCGGCTCCCGCATCAGTTGCTCATCGGCCTGAGCCAAATGATTGAGATAGAGATGACAATCACCACCCGTCCAGATCAATTCCCCCGGTCTGAGCTTCGCCTGCTGTGCCATGAGCACGATCAGGAGCGCATAGGACGCGATGTTGAACGGCACGCCCAGGAAGACGTCGGCGCTACGTTGGTAGAGTTGGCAGGACAGCCTGCCGTCTGCGACGTAGAACTGAAACAAGGCGTGACAGGGTGACAGAGCCATATCGCCGAGCTGAGCGACATTCCACGCACTGACTATGATTCGCCGTGAGTTCGGATCATTCTTGATTAGCCGCAGTGCCTGCTCGATCTGATCGATGTACCCGCCATCGGGCGTCGGCCAGGAACGCCACTGGGCACCGTAGACCGGCCCGAGATTCCCTTCCTCATCTGCCCATTCATCCCAGATCGTAACGTCATTCTTGTTGAGATAGGCGACGTTGGTATCACCTTTCAAGAACCACAAGAGTTCGTGAATGATCGATCTCAGGTGGAGTTTTTTGGTGGTCAGAAGAGGAAAGCCGGCATCCAGATCGCAACGCAGCTGGTGACCGAACACACTGAGCGTCCCCGTACCGGTCCGGTCGGGCTTGCGAATGCCATGGTTACGGATTTCGGTTAGTAAATCCAGGTACTGCTTCATTCCGCCCGTCTCTCCACATATGAATTTGCCCGATAAGCGAGCCAGGATAATACGATGCCGATGACAATCATCGGCGTGGACAACAGCTGGCCCATAGTAAGCCAGCCAAATGCAAGGTAGCCGTCAGCCGCCTCATTGAGATGCGTATCCGGCAGACGAACGAACTCGACAACAACGCGGAAAACGCCATAGCAGATCAAGAATAGGCCGGAGATTGCGCGTATCGGCCGCGGTCGCAACGAGAAGCTCCAGAGTATGCAGAACAATGCCAATCCTTCGAGTGCCGCCTCGTACAGTTGAGTGGCATGGCGCGGCACGCCGTTGACGACGACTGCCCAGAACGCATCGGGATTCGTCTCGGCGCCCCAGAGTTCGCCATTGATGAAGTTGCCGATGCGGCCGAGACCCAACCCCGGTGTCACCCAGGTTGCGATGAAGTCGGTCACGGCAAAGTACGGTTGCCCAGCGCGCCACGCGAACAGGCCCATGGCGAGGAGCACGCCCAGGAGCCCGCCATGAAACGACATCCCGCCTTCCCAGACCTTGAACAGGTTGAGTGGATTCTCGAGCAGTCCGCCAAAATTGTAGAAGAGCATGTATCCGACCCGGCCACCGAGTATCACACCTAGCGCGACGTAAAAGACCAGGTCGTCTACTCGCGCGGGTGAGATCGGACTATCGGGGCGTTTTGCTCTGGAACGCGCGCCGAGCCAACCGAGCAAGAAGCCACCCAGGTACATCAGACCGTACCAGCGTACCTGCAGCGGACCGAAGCCGAACGCGATGGGATCGATGTCGGGGTAGGTAAACACGAAGACGGTAGTGTAATTGTCCTCCTGAGCCGGGGCTAGCTGAGGCTGCTGCTATAGCCGTCATATGCCGAGCAAGCTCGCGAACGAGACGAGCCCCTATCCTCTCCAACACGCCGACAACCCGGTGGACTGGCTCGCGTGGAACGAAGAGGCGTTGCAGCTCGCACGAAAGCGCGACAAGCCCATCCTCCTCTCGGTCGGCTACTCGGCCTGTCACTGGTGCCACGTCATGGCCCACGAATGTTTCGAAGACGAGGCTACGGCGACACTCATGAACAGTTTCTTCGTGAGCATCAAAGTCGATCGCGAGGAACGTCCCGATCTCGACAAGATCTACCAGAGCGCCCATTACCTGATCTCGTGACGGCCGGGCGGCTGGCCGCTGACGGTCTTCCTGACTTCTGAAGGGCAGCTACCGATCTTCACAGGAACCTACTTCCAACGCGAACAATTCAAAGAACTCCTGCGGCGCGTCGAATCGTTCTTCCGCAGTCATTCGGGCGCGATAGCCAGCCAGAGGAGAATCCTGCAGGAGGCCCTTGGTAACCTGGATCCGTCCTCACGCGCCGGGGACGCAACCGAGTTCAGCGAGACGCCGTTACAACTGGCCCGCAAGCAACTCGAGGCATCGTTCGGTCCCGACTACGGCGGCTTCGGCGGGGCGCCCAAGTTTCCACACCCGGCCAACGTCGAGGCCTTGTTATCCGGATGGCGCGCGACGGCGGAGCCGGTGGAGCCGGATCTGCAAGCACTCTATATGGTGACCCTGACGCTGACGCGAACGGCAACCGGCGGACTATACGACCAGCTCGGCGGCGGTTTCTTTCGCTATTCCGTGGATCAGTGCTGGACCATACCTCACTTCGAGAAGATGCTCTATGACAATACCTCACTGCTGGCCGTGTACAGTGATGGGTACGCGGCAACGGGCGAGGCCTTGTTCGGCCGTGTCGCGTCCGAGACGGCGGAGTTGACCTGCCCGTGCTCGACGAAGAGGTCAAGCACAAGCAGGCTAACGAAGAGTGGCAGGCTCGCCTAGAGGTGTTACCACAGTCTCCAAATAGAGTTACTGACTACAGTCGTAAGGCTGCACAAAGGAACCGAGTTGGAATTCCCACCATCTGCTATTTTCGGCTGGGGCATTACCCGATTCTGGATTGAAAAGGGTACTCGTATATTCAAGCCGATTGTGGTCGGCGCTTAACTGAAATGTTTCACGGAATTGCACCGGAGAGCTGCTGCCCTCGAAAGTGGTGGTCACAAAGAGCTTACCGTCTTCCATGCGGCCGGTTGAATAGCCGAGGTTGTTCTTGACAGTGCCCGGATCGTTATGATCGATTCCCATGTGTACGGTACGTATGGTGTCGAACTCTTCTACGTGAATAACAACGATGTCGCCGTTATCGATCAGCTGTATGGGATATGGCGCCCCCATCTCGGTCCACACGTCTTTGCTGACGCAATTACCTACACCTCGTGGCTCGGCGTAATCGATTTCAAATTGCCCACGCGGGTACCTTAGAGCCCGATGGCTGCCTTCAGCGCCATAAATGGTGCTCCAAACCGCAAATATGGATGTGGGGCGTTCGGAAAAATCTTCTTCGGGGATATTTCCATGGAGTCTATCCGAAGTCCCGATAGTTTCTCCCTCCCAGCGAGGTTCTGCGCCACGCAAAAAAATCACCTCCGTATTATCGGGTAACAACAGATGATTCATAAATATGCTGTCATCTCCTTCGCGTACAGGGTAGCCGGCAATCGTTACCTCGGTGTCTTCAGTAAGAACCTCGGGAGTCACGCCCATGCGGACCAAGCTGGCAACGGAGTTGCTCTCGATGTCCCAGACTTTTTCTTCCGGAGTGCCTGGATCAGTCGTAATTTCAAGCCGAATATGTGGGTTTCTCCATTCGATTCTCGATACAACACCGTCGATTTCTGCATCGCCGTCCGTATTGAATATGGCTGCCCAGCTGTGATGTGCCGCCGCATGATTGACCATCAGCATCAGCAGGCTTGATGCGAGTAATACTTTTACCATGTTCATTTTCTGTCCTGTTTGAATTCAAGCCCAATAAACGGTTAGTTCAGCCAACGGCTCGCGTTTTTAACGTCGCAAGCACCAGTGAGCATCTCCATATGCGGAGCAAAATACAAGTTCTTTCTGTTAGTGAATGATTCGGCGAGAAATTCCGAGTCTTCCAACATGAACTCAGCCTGCATCGAGGTGCCATCATCGTTCAATCGATATCTTTCCACTACGTGCTTCTGTGATCCCGAAGGAACACCGATCTGGTACGGGGAGCGATGGTCGTCGAAATTTCGTGTATCGATGACCAAGGTATCGCCTTCCCAGTGGCCAATCGAGTGACCGGTAACGAGTGTTTCGGAAGCATCCGGGTGAGTTCTTCCATCCATCCAGATCGTGCGTTCTTCACTAAACCATTCACTGCGAATCAAGATCTTCTCTTGCGCATCACTCAAATCGAATTCCAGCAGATATCCCCTGGCAGAAACCAGCGCAGAAGGTGTCGGGCGCCCTACACAAGTTGCTTCGGGATTGTCAGCCGAAAGAGGGTCGTATGACTCAGCTGCGGCTTTACCGGCATCGGTAAGTACGAGGTTAGCTAGAAAAAAACAGTCGAAACCGCTCGTGCACGGTGGAGCACCATCGGGTCTGGGTGCGGGTGCAGGCGCGGGTGCGGGTCCGGATTCGGGACGTTGAG
>PVBE012949341.1_pt1 | contig 37999 bp, 32 predicted proteins | sample 1631181 | NCBI WGS metagenome assembly PVBE01 (sample SAMN08397723, study PRJNA350692) | Marine metagenome, whole genome shotgun sequencing project. | isolation source: water | place: Pacific Ocean | collected 2012-04
CACCAGAGATCACCTCACCGGTTGATCCGTCGAGTGAGAAACTGTCCTTCGGACCCCAACTCTTCTTGCCGAGGCGGACCTTGCGGGCCTTCTCGTCGATCTCAAGTTCACCCGCGCCCGCAACACAACACTTGCCCCAGCCCCGCGCGACGACGGCCGCGTGCGATGTCATGCCGCCGGTACTCGTCAGGATGCCCACCGCGTGGTGCATGCCCTCGACGTCCTCGGGTGATGTTTCGCGCCGAACAAGGATGACATCCTCACCAGCCTGTGTTCGCTGCGTCGCTTCTTCGGCACTGAAGGCGAGTTTGCCACTGGACGCACCAGGTGACGCGGGCAACCCACGCGCAATGACGTTGGCCCCCTTCTTGTCTTTGGCGGAGTAACTCGGCAAGAGCAGTTGCACAAGGTCGCCGGCGGGCACACGCATGAGTGCCTCATCACGTTTGATCAACCGCTCCTCGACCATCTCAACAGCGATTCGCACAGCGGCCGCGGCAGTCCGCTTGCCGGATCGAGTCTGCAGCATCCAGAGATGGCCATGCTCGATCGTAAACTCGATGTCCTGAACATCACGGTAATGCCGTTCAAGCTTCGTTCGCACCTTCATGAGCTGATCAAAGACAGGCTTGTTCCACTTGGTCATCTGTTTGACAGGCTTCGGCGTGCGGATTCCCGCAACAACATCTTCGCCCTGCGCATTGATGAGAAACTCACCTTAAAACTCATTCTTCCCGGTAGAAGGGTCTCGCGTGAAAGCGACACCTGTACCGGAGTCATCGCCCATGTTTCCAAACACCATCGTCTGCACGTTGACCGCCGTACCCGCAAGTCCTGTGATTTCGTTGATCTGGCGATAGGCGATCGCCTTGCCTGATGACCATGAACGGAAGACCGCCTCAATCGCATGCTGCAATTGATCGTACGGATCCTGTGGGAATTCGATCTTTGCGTGCTTTCGAAAGATCTTCTCATAACGCCGACAGAGATCTTCCAGACCACCGACTGGCACGTCTGTGTCTTCCTTCACGCGGCAGTTCTTTTTGACCGCGTCGAACTCTGCTTCGAAATGGTGATGGTCAATCTCAAAGACGACGCTGCCGAACATGTTGATGAGACGGCGGTAGGCGTCGAATGCGAAGCGACGATTGCCGGTGAGTTCGGCGAGCCCTTCTACCGATACATCATTGAGCCCGAGGTTAAGAACAGTTTCCATCATGCCCGGCATCGAAACAGCCGCGCCGCTGCGGACGCTCACCAGCAGCGGGTCGCTTGTCGAACCGAACTTCTTGCCGGTTTCACGCTCGAGCCGCCGCACCGCCGACTTGACCTGCCCCATGAGGCCATCCGGAAGGCTGTTCCCTCGGTCGTTGTACGCCTTGCATGTCGCGGTTGTAATCGTGAATCCAGGTGGGACCGGGAGGCCGATGGACGTCATCTCAGCGAGATTGGCCCCCTTGCCGCCCAGCAGCGTCTTCATTGATGCATTGCCATCGGTCTTTGTGCGGCCGAAGGCGTAGATCATGCGGGGCGCGGTCTTGGTGGTCGAGGTCTTCGTGCGTCGAGTCCGTGTAGCGGGCATTGGCATTTCTCTCTGGACGGTGCGAAAGTTCGGAAGACGGCCATGGTAACCCGGCAAGTGCGCGGCATGTGGCCGCCTATCATTGGCGGTATGCGATTTGAACCTCGCCCCGAACTCGCTGGCAACGTGCCGCTGGAGATCCTGGCAGCGTGGCCAGTACAGTCCCGGCTTGCTGCGCTTCACTCGCATCCGGCTACGGGCGGACGTTGGAGCGTTCTGGCACGCCCCGATGGTCTCCTAGAAAGTGGGTGTTCTTCTGGGCGGTGGATCGGACCCGACGATCCTGATTTGGAAGAGGCTGCTCGTCAAGGGCTGCAAGGTTGTGCAGCCGCTGTTGATCGTTCCCGCCAATCGCACGACGCGGCACCGGGCCTCCCCCCCTTCGCGGGCTGGATCGCCTGCCTGCAGTACGAACTCGGTGCCGTTCTAGAGCCCGCTTGCGGCGTCGCCACCGATCAGCCAGTCGTCTCCTTCCTTCGCTGCCCCGACGCCTATCTGCACGACGCCATCACCTCACGATGGTGGTCCGTAGGCAATCCACCCACACTGCATTGGAACCAAGCGGCCCCGCTGCCAATGGAGATCCGGAGCCCACTTCGCAGCACGCCGGAGCCAGCCGCATGGACCGAAGCGGTTGCAGCAGCAATCGAGTACATCCACGCGGGCGACATTTTTCAGGTCAATCTATGCAGGCAACTCACCGCTCAGGTCCGAGGGAACCCGCGAGCATTAGCCGTTGCCGCGCTTCAGGAACCCCAGACCGCATTCGGCGGCTATATCGAGTTTTCTGAATCTGACCGAACAGTTGTGAGCATGAGCCCCGAACTCTTCCTTGAAGTGGATCAGAACCGCAACATAAAAAGCTGCCCGATCAAAGGCACGCTTCCCGCGTCCGAGCCTGCCGATCGACTCGCGGCATCCGAAAAGGACGCCGCCGAACTGCACATGATCATCGACCTGATGCGAAACGACCTCGGACGCGTCTGCGAAATAGGAACTGTTCGTGTCACCTGCGAGAGGCGAATTGAGTCACATCCAACCGTTCATCACGGCGTCGGAGAAATTCACGGTCGGTTGAAATCCGATGTCGGACTGCTGGATCTGCTCAAAGCAACGTTTCCCGCCGGATCCATCACTGGCGCACCCAAGATTCGGGCCATGCAGATCGCCGCAGAATTGGAAAGTCAGCCCCGTGGCATGTACTGCGGCGCCATCGGAATGCTTGGACCAGGCTCATCGCTTGATCTCTCCGTCGCCATTCGAACAGCAACGATCGAGAATGGGCGATTGCACTACGGCGTCGGCTGCGGCATCGTCGCGGACTCCGACCCGAGCCTTGAACTCTCCGAATCCGAAACCAAGGCAGCAGTACTTCGTAGCGTTCTGGCCGGCCCTACCCCGCCCGCCGAACTGTCATCTGCCGCCGCTGCAGCCCTGCAATCGCCCGCATGATCTGACGCGCAACGACCTGCCTGTGCGATGGATTCTGACTGAAGTCGAAGCACAAACCACAGTAGAGCGATCGATCGCTTCGTAAATGACGATGCGCCACGCGAGCAGTTGCTCGGATTGGCGTGATCACCGAGGGTGGCAATTCGAACTGAAGCCACCAGTTCGCATGCCGTCCGATGACGCCGGCATCCTCGACGCCGACTGCCAACCCGAGGCCGCCGCCGCCAAGATTGACGATGCGACCGCAGTACTCCGGCCCGAGGGTCGGCATGAGATCATCGTCCACACTCGGTGCCACGCCGCCATGTTGTCCATCAAGTTCTCGATCGAAGTCGACTGCGGTAAGACGCTCCGCCGCGACAACCGAGGCCGGATCAAGCAGCGGCCACAACCGAACATTCGGAAGATGCAAATTGGCCGTGTCGATTCGATAATCCCGTCGCCTCTGGCACCGCTCGACGTGCTCGGGAGCAGAGAGACGCATCCCAGGGACACCGTCGGGGGACTTCTTTGAATCAGGCCCCAGATGCTCGGTGTGAAACATCCATCGGTTCTGCCCGACTGCAATAATCGCCACAAGTTCCAAGCCCTCGACAAACTCGACAGGCTGACCGAGCGACACCGGCGTCTCTACCCGAATGACGCCATCTTCCAACCCGATGACGCGGGCTCGAAACAGCAGATCGCCGCGGGGTGCGGTTCCAGGCGACATTCCCATCGATGGCCGTATGGCCAATTCGATCGATCCTCGTCGGTCACGAATCTGGTTCAGGCAGTGCCGCCAACCGGCGGTGCGAGATCGTTGTGCAGGCATGTGTGCTGTGGCCTCCGTTCGGGTTGGCGCGGTGCATCACGTCCATTCCCAACGGGACATGCATCGGCGCTCACTCCCCATGCCTGAAGCAAGAAGGCGAATTCAAGGTGCTCCCTCGGCCGCACACTTCACGCAGGCCGCATGACCAGCACGCCACCTTCCGGAATACGCGTTGCTGTCAACCCGGCCGCGGCTGCAGCAAGTCGCATGGCGCCCATTGTCCAGATTCTCATACGTTGGTCGTCCTCGCGAAGCGCCCACGAATCGACGTCGACAGCCTCTCCCTCCCGGATCGCCAGAACCGCGTCGTCCTCAGCCCACACCAATTGACATTCACCATCCTCGCTGAAACCGCTCAACCAGTTGCCAGTTGCCACCTCGGGCCAGTGATCGCCTGGCAGGTCATCCAGCACAATCATGCCGCCCTCAATCAGTAATTCATGCCACGACTTCAATGCCGCCACGGCAACATCGACATCCCAAAGCAGACAGAAGGTGTTCCCAAGACACAGCACCATGTCGAACCTCCCGATATCACTCTTGAGGCTGCACATGTCCGCCTCGACAAGTTCCACATCAGGCGAGGAATTCCTGCACCGATCGATGGCGATTGGATCACAGTCCACGGCAACATATCGACTTGCCTCGCTCCCAATCGCGGCCGCCACGCGGCCATCGCCGCAGCCAAGATCAAGAATGTGCATGCCACTGTCACATTCCGAGAGCCACCCCAATTGGGCGGCACTCACATCGGAGTCATGGGGCATTGCTGCACCGGCATCATCACGATCGGTCATGCTCTGCTCCCCAACAATGCGCGTACACACGCTACATCTTCACGTACCGCAACAATATCTTCCGGGCGTGTGCCAGCGCCACCAAATCGAACCGCGTAAAAACGCTCAACGATTCGCATCGCCGCATCGCCCGCATCGGGTCGATGCCGGGCAACCTCTCTGCACCATGCCAAGGGTGGCATGTGATCGGGCTTTGCGAATCCGGCACGTCGCAGTATTTGAAGCAGGTCGCCGTATGCGCCGGCTGCTCTACGCACACTCGCCGATCGCGGACGTCGACCCAGTCCCAGCGTTCGCCATAACCGCATCTTGCCTCGCCATGCTCTCCACGCCACCAGCACGGTCGCCGCCACAATCAGAAACAGGCCGGTCAGATAGAACGATCCGAGCCGACGAAAGCCGAATGCCACGTCCAATTTATGTGCGGCACTTGAAATCCACGACGTCATCTGATCGACCGTCTCCGAGCGCCCTTCCAGAGCAGCATCGGCGAGCGAGTTCTGCAACTCGGCATCAAAGCCGAGAATGTTCAGCCTCCACCACGACTCCACTCGGTGATACCAGTTTCGAAGCGACACAAGCATCCCCCCAGTTTCCAACTCTCGCTCAATTCTCCGGGCAACAGTTGGATCAAACTGTACCCATCGGTCCTGCGTTGTTCCACTTCCGCCCATGCATGCGCATCGCGATCCTGGATGATGTACTCGCTGAGATTATCAGGCTCCGGTATCACCATGAATCCGGTAACGATCCTCGCCTGAAGTCCAAGCGATTGGGCCATCGCAACGAAGGCCGCGGCAAAATACTCGCAGTGCCCGACAGGCTCTTCGGTCAGAAATCTAGCCACCGGATCCATCATTCGAACGGCCGGATCACGACCTATTCGGCTCAGATCCAGGGTGTATGCAAACCGTCCAGACTGCAGATACGCGATCAATGCCGTGCATGCTTGCATTCGCCACGCCGCCGCAGCCTCAACTTCTGCAGGCACTTCCAGCGGGACACCCCGTCCAATCAAAGCTTGTTTCGCAACGCGGATTGCGGCGGTGGGCACAGATCCGCCAACCATCCATGGGCCCTCCGCACGCCCCTTCCCTCCTGACGATCGCATCTGCAGCGACACTTCCCGTTCATCCTCTACGCCCACAATGTGGCGCCATCGAAACACGTCCATGTCCAGAGCAGTGGATGTCCGCAGATCAATCGCACCATCTGGAATTGGAAGGAACTTGAGTGGACGATCGAGATTGATCCGAAATACTTCCTTCGCAACTCCCTCGGCGAAGCCGAGATTCAATACTTCGCCGGGTTCCAAACTGATCTGCCGCTGCGAGTAACGACGACTCGGTATCCAACGTCCACCACCCATGTACACGGAAGCCGTTGCCGTTCGCAAGTAGAGGCGCCCGAGCGATCCACCATGTGCTTCTCGTGGCCGACTCACGGAAACCTGACCAACGATGTCCTCGGATTCAACGATGCGAGTCCCCGAAATCAGGGTGACTTCACTATCCATGCCCTCAGAAGTCTTCGCAATCCTCGCGGCGGCCGCAGACGCAAGTTGTTCACTCATACCTCGTGGGAAGACAACGAACACCACGCACGAGGCCAACCCAACTGCTCCGACCAACACAACAATCATCCAGCGAAAGTGCTGACGGACATTCTTGCCAAGCGTGGGTTCTTCCGCCTCAGCCAGACTCTCAGCCCGATGCGACCAGCCGCCGAGTTCATCGCCATAGTGCAACTGATATAGAAGAATGGCAATGATCATGAGAAGCAGCCATACAACAAAAATCGCGCCGAAGAGAAGGTCAAAGGCGTCCATCGCCGCAAGGACCATCAGCAGCCCGGATAGTGTCAGCCATTCGGCCTCGATCTCCAGCGTCCGACGCTCGTACATCTTGAGCACAGTGATCCACACGGCGAACTGGCCAAGCGCATGAACGGCATCGTCCGCTGAAGGATGAACCAGCAACCAGCCAACAACCCCAATCGTCGCCATACCAGTCAGTAGCAGCGATTGCCGGCGGCGAAGGTGTACCCCTCGTGGCCCCTCTGTCACCAGACGGCTTGCGGCGGCGGCACCTCCTGCAACCAAGAGCATCAATAAGGAGTCTTGGGCTAGGCAGACTGCAAGAATTGACAGCAGCACAATGACATGAAGCAGCAATGGCAACTTCCTGACAAAATTCATGCTTCGGCCTCATCTACGAGTGGTCTCCGAAGATCATCAAGTTGGCGTGCGGTGAGGTAGAGGGTGTCGGTTCTCTCACCCAGCGGTCGCACACGATCGACCTGCACCACGACGGATGCGGAGCGATCACCAGATGTTGCGAGCGACCATGATCGACGAGACGCATCCAGATCCAGTCCGGCGAGCCGACCCATGAGACGGTGCAAGTGCCACGATCCATTGCGAATAGGTGTCGCCTCATGGATCAGTCCGGGGACAACCAGACCCACTTCGCTGCCATTCTGATGCGCGGCCTGAACAAGCGATGCCGCGAGTTCTATCGCACGCTCCTCCAACTCGCGGGCATCGTCGTCCTTGGTGACAATGAGTTCTTCCGTCGGAATACGAAGGTCAAGCACGACTCGAATCCGCGAAGGGCTTGGTGTCGCCCGATCAAGACAGATAAGCTCGTCGCGATGCGCAGAGAGTTTCCACGCAATATCTCGCAGTGAATCGCGTCCGTGCGACGGGCGTGTGCCATACCACTCTCTGCCCGCGCCACGATGCCGTCCTCCCTGAGGACCGTCCATGCGATCAGCTACCGTTGCACGAAGCACACCGGGACGCAACTCATATCGCCTCGGGTAGACCACCAGAAACTGGTTCTGATCAAAGCAATGCCGCCTGCGGATAAAGCCAAACGGGAACGCCGTCGACGCGGCTGCCGCTCCCAGTAAAAGGCGACCGCGGCGAAGCGGCACGATTCTGGCATCTGCATGCACTTCTTCGCCCGGCCCGATGTGCACAATCCAAGCAGGACGTTGTTGCTGCGCCAAGTCGCCCTTGACGTCTTCACGAATTCGTATGCCAAACGCGGGTAACCATTTCGCCCGCCGTCGCACGCGGTATCGAATCCGAATTGGTTGTCCAACTTCTCCCCACTGCGGAATGAAACGCCTCACCTCGAGCCTTCGAATACTGACAAACGACAACACAACACTGACGGCGCCCATCGAAAAAATGACCGCAAGAAGGATCAGCATCAGATTGCTGCCCTTGAAAACGGCCGTCGGCCCGATCAATCCGATTGCGAGTAGATACGCAACGATGGGTCTGACACGCAGCGGCTTCGACGCAGACCCTGGGGGAGCGTCACCGAAAGTCGCCTGCACGTTCATGCGTCGCTCGGCTGCGAGGACTCCTCGATCCGATCGGTGTCCGATGGGTCTTCATCAGCTGCCTTCGCTGCCGCCTTTGGTGGCGACCACGACGGCGAACGATCGAGCCCTTCGACGTCAGGCAGGTCATCAATCCCCCCGAGCCCAAATGCGCGAAGAAAGTCTCGCGTCGTGCCATAGAGCATCGGCCTTCCCAACTCTTCGGCGCGACCAGCAATCCGGACCAGACGGCGTTCAAGCAAACCGCGAAGCACTTCGCCACAGGCCACACCACGAATCGCCTCGATCTCGGCACGAAGCACTGGTTGCCTGTACGCGATGATGGCGAGTGTTTCCATGGCAGCCTGCGTCAAATGCGACTGCTGCTTTGCCGCGAACAATCGTGCAAGTACTGGGGCGACTTCGGGCAGCGTCATGACCTGCCAGCCGTCAGCAACAGGGAGAATCCGAAACACTCGACCCGTTTGCTCATACAACTCGTTCAAAGTGTCGACGGCGGCCCGAACCTCGTCCTTGGACAGTCCGGTGGCTTCCACAAGCCGCGCAATCTTGATCGGGCGGTCGGATGTCACCAGAGCCGCCTCGACCCGCGATTCGGCCGGAAGGTGCGACGTCGTCTCGTCAATGCGATTGGCCGTTGTCTCTGTCGATACTGATTCGCTCACGGACACAGTGTAAGTACACAACGCCCGAGGCGAGAAAGATCACGCCAATGCTCTTTACTTGGTCGGTTCGGCGTGCTCGGTCAAGAGCGTCAGCCCGTCACTTCGGACATGAGCAAATCCATCCGTGAGCGTCATCGTGGTCCGATTCCCATCGCCCTCGATGTGAAGTGGCCCCTCGCCCAGCCGACCCAGCAGCGGCGCCATCCCGGCCATCACGCCGTACTGCCCGTCCCATGCTGGAAACGAGACATAACTGGCGTCACCTTCAAAGGCTGGTCCTGACGGGGTGATGACGGTGCAACGAAAGGTCGCGGGCATGAGATACTCCTGCTGAATCAAGCCGCGGAGTGTACCAGTTCCGGCTCCCATTATCTGGCCTCCAACCTTGACGTTTACCGCAGAAAGCCCGTATTATCCCTTCATCCGGATATACGGATTCATTCATCAGGAGCCCCACCGAATGACAGCTACCGCCGCCTCGACCTTCATGGACACTGGACTCCCACTCCTTTCGGACCTGCCCTTCAAGGTGCGGGATCTCTCCCCCGAGACGGTCGCCTATGGCCGCAAGGAAATTGAACTCGCCGAGCATGAAATGCCTGGCCTGATGAGCCTCCGCGCTCAGTACGGACAGAGCAAGCCGCTCACCGGCGCTCGAATCATGGGCTCGCTGCACATGACAGTGCAGACCGCTGTCCTGATCGAGACGCTGACCGAGTTGGGCGCCGAAGTCCGCTGGGCCAGTTGCAACATTTTCTCAACTCAGGACCACGCCGCAGCTGCCGTCGCCGTTGGACCGAACGGAACCGCTGAGAACCCACAAGGGGTCCCGGTCTTTGCTTGGAAAGGTGAAACGCTTCCGGAATACTGGTGGTGCACACTTCAGGCGTTCAACTGGGGAGATGATCGGCTGGCCAACCTCATTCTCGATGACGGTGGCGACGCCACAATGCTCGTCCACAAGGGCGCCGAGTTTGCCGCTGCAGGCGGCGTCCCGGACCCCTCGACCGGGGAGTCCGAAGAATTCCACGTCTTCCTGACGCTTCTGACGGATATGGCTGCCACGCATGCTGACTTCTGGCCTCCAGTTGCCGCCGCGCTTCGCGGCGTGACCGAAGAGACCACGACCGGCGTGCACCGTCTGTACCAGATGGCCGAAGCCGGAACACTCATGTTCCCCGCCATCAACGTGAACGATGCCGTTACGAAGAGTAAGTTCGACAACCTCTACGGCTGCAGGCACTCTTGCGTAGATGGCATCATGCGGGCGACTGACGTCATGCTCGCCGGCAAGACTGCCATCGTGTGCGGCTACGGAGACGTCGGCAAAGGTTGCTCCCAGAGCCTCCGCTCACAAGGCTGCCGCGTGCTCGTGACCGAGGTCGACCCGATCTGCGCGTTGCAGGCCTGCATGGAGGGCTATGAAGTCGTGCGGCTCGACGATGCCGTCGGTGATGCCGATATCTTCGTCACGACCACCGGCAATTACAACATCATCCGAGCCGATCACATGGCGAAGATGAAGCACAACGCGATCGTCGGCAATATCGGCCACTTTGACAACGAAATCGATATGGCGGGCCTGGAAGCCACGCCCGGCATTGAGAAGATTCGGGTCAAGGACCAGTTGCACGAGTGGAAGTTCGCTGATGGGCACTCGATCCTGATCCTCGCCGAGGGCCGCCTTCTCAATTTGGGCTGCGCCACCGGACACCCATCCTTCGTGATGAGTAACTCCTTCACCAACCAGGTTCTCGCCCAGATGGAACTCCACGCCAACGCCGACGCCTACGAAAAGACGTCTGTGACAACCCTCCCAAAGAAGCTGGATGAGATGGTGGCCCGCCTCCACCTCGACCAGCTCGGGGCCAAACTCACCGAGTTGACGAAGGAGCAAGCTGATTACATCAGCGTGCCCGTCGAGGGTCCCTACAAGCCGGACCATTACCGGTATTGAGCGAATATGTGGGTTGAGGTACCGCCTCGGTACCTGACCCCATTTTCTTCTATCATCCGCAATATGAGCGATCCGATCGGCCACGAATGTGGCCTCGCCTTCGTCCGTCTTAAAAAGCCAATCGCTTGGTATGCGCAACACAAAGATGATCCGGCATGGGGCCTGCGCCGGCTGCATCTGCTCATGCAGAAACAGCGAAATCGCGGGCAGGACGGCGCCGGGCTCGCAGTCGTCAAGTTCGACATGCCACCGGGAGAAGCCTTCCTGAGAAGGCTGCGATCTGATCGAGAGAACGCCATCGAGCGGGTCTTCGAAGCCGCCACGGCTGACTTCGACAACCTCCAAAGCGACATGGACGACTTGGAAATCCGGCTCGCGGCAGACTTTGTCGGTGATGCCTATATCGGGCATCTTCGATACGGAACTCACTCGGGAAACAGTGTTGCGCACACCCATCCGCTGCTGCGAAAGGACAACACGGCCAGCAAGAATCTCGCAGTCGCGGGAAACTTCAACATGACCAACTCAAGCGAACTGTTCGACCGACTCGTCGACTACGGGCTCAACCCGGTGGGCGACTCGGATACACAGGTCGTGCTTGAACGGATTGGATACTGCTTGGACCTTGAACACCGCCACCTCCGTTCGACCATGGGACCAGGATCCTTTGTCGGACTTGAGGGCATTGAACTTGCGCAGACGATTTCCCGGGAACTCGACATCGCCCGAGTCCTGAACATAGCCGCTGAAGACTGGGACGGTGGGTGGCTGTTTGCCGGGCTACTCGGCAATGGGGACTCGTTTGTGTTTCGCGATCCAAGCGGCATTCGCCCAGGATTCTGGTACGAAGACGATGACGTGGTGGCTGCCGCATCCGAGCGAGCCCCGCTGGCAAGCATCTTCCATGCGGCTCCTGAGCGAGTTGCCGCCATCGAACCTGGACACGCCCTGATCGTCAGGAGAGATGGCACCACATGGACCGAACGATGTGCTGCCGAGCGACCAGTCCGACAATGCACATTCGAACGCATCTACTTCAGCCGCGGCAATGATCCGGAGATCTACGAAGAACGTAAGGAACTCGGCAGAAGGCTGGCGAAGCCACTTCTGGATCTCGTTGATTGGGATGTCGCCCGATCCGTGTACAGCTTCGTCCCAAATACGGCGGAGACAGCCTACTACGGACTCGTGGAAGAAACACAACGACTTGTGCGAGCGCGGCAAGCAGATACGCTCTGGGAGAAGATTCAGTCGGGCAGCATCACTCGTGAACAGTTGGAGCATGCCTCCGCGCCGCTGGCGAGAGCAGAAAAGGTCGCCCACAAGGATCAGCGGCTGCGGACTTTCATTGCGCAGGACCGAGCCCGGCTCGACTTGATCGCTCATGTCTATGACATCACGCACGATATTGTCGGCCCCAAGGACTCACTCATCGTGCTCGATGACTCGATCGTCCGAGGCACCACGCTGCGAGAGTCAATCGTGACCATCCTTTCCCGCCTCAATCCGAAGCGGATCGTGATCGCCAGTTCTGCCCCCCCGATCATGTACCCGGACTGTTATGGCATCGACATGAGCCAGCTCGATCGCTTTGTTGCCTTCCAAGCCGCGGTGAGCCTCGTCACTGAGCGGGGGAATACAGCCCTCCTTGACGAAATTGAGGAGGCATGCCGAGCAGATCAGGACCTGCCTCCCTACCGCATGACCAACCATGTTCGGCGGCTCTACGAGCAGTGCACGCCCAGCGAACTGGCCGATCGCATCGCTGCGTTGGTTCGACCCACGAACCTCCCCTGGAAAGGGAGCCTGGAGGTCGTGTATCAGTCCGTGGAAGACCTCCGAGGAGCCATGCCGGAGCACACTGGCGATTGGTACTTCACCGGTGAATACCCGACTCCAGGAGGCTTCAAGGTACTGAACCAGGCCTATTTAAACTGGCGTGAGGGATCTTCCGCCCGAGCCTACTGAGCCCCCCTCCCAAAGGCCCCAAAAGGGGACATCGCTTGACTTGGAGGGGCGTTCGTGGTCCACTACGCGACTTGATTCAACCACGCTCGGTCCCAGGCCGAGCCCTCCCGGAGACTGCTCGCATATGGCTCGTTACATCGGTCCCAAGGTCAAACTATCTCGCCGCGTCGGTGTCCCGATTGCGGACATCCCGAAGCACACCGCTCGGCGGCAACTGAATGCCCCCGGTATGCACGGCTATCGGAATCGTCGTCCCAAGGACTACGGCATCCGTCTGACCGAAAAGCAGAAGCTCCGCTATCACTACAGCATCATGGAGAAGCAGTTCCGCCGCTATGTGGTGGAGGCCACCCGTCGTAAGGGCAACACTGGCGATGTGCTGCTGCAACTCCTGGAAGCACGTCTTGACAACGTCGTCCGCCGCTGCGGTTTCGTGCGAACAATCTGGGCTGCCAGACAGATGGTGGTACACGGCCACGTGCTGGTCAATGGCAAGCGCGCCGACCGTCCCAGCATCGCTGTCAAGCCTGGTGATGTAATCACGTTCAAGGATCGAATCCACAAGGTCGTTCGTGAGAACATGGAATCACTCGCTGGGCATCTCGTCCCCGAGTGGGTCTCGGTGAATCCGGCCGACCTGACCGCCACCATTTCTGGTGCGGCCACGCCGGATCGAATCCCTTTCGAAGTCAACACGAATCTCATCGTCGAGTTCTACCGCTGAGTTCAATTCGTCCCGCCGGTCGCCGGGCATGACGCTGATCGGCCTCGACCCGGTCGGTGGGACACAGCCTGCGCCATCCGGTGCATGAGCGAGAGTCCACCGCATGAATCGTCTGCTCCGCAAGTACAACCGCATCCTTCTGGCCGTCTTCGGCGTCGGACTGATGATCGTCTTCCTCATGCCTCAACTGCCGGACCTCGTGGCGCAGGTCGGGGGGCGCGGCTCGCAAATTGCGACCATGGGCAAAGATGGCACGCCTGTCACACGCGAAGATTGGCGACTGGTCACGCAACAGATTCAGGTATTGCAGCGGCTCGAAGGCTTTCTCTCGCCTCTGCCGATCATCGGCTCCATCGGCGACGACCCCGAACGGTACTACTTGCTCATCCACGAAGCTGCACAGGCCGGCATGATCGGTGGCGACGCTTCCGCAGCAATCGACCCTGACGGCATCCTGCAACTCGCCCAGCAAACAGGCCTGCCCCCCGCTTCGATTCGACAGACGCTTATTAACTACTCAGGCATCAGACGATATTTGAGCATGGTCGCAACGGCCGGCCGGGTATCTGATCGACGACTTCGACTCGGCGCCCGCCGTATGCTCGATGGCGTTGATGCGAAGTATGCAGTTGTTCCAGCAACCACTGACGGTGCTGCCACCCCGACCGAAACCGACATGCAGGCTCACTTCGAGAAGTGGGCCGACGTCAACCCAGGCGAAGGCGATCATGGCTTTGGATACCGCCTGCCTGATCGAGCCTCCATCGAATGGCTTGAGATCCCGACCAAGTCGGTCGAGGCCGCCGTACAAGCTGGCATCGACGCCGAAGATCTGGAACTTCGCAAGTACTGGCGCCTTAACGAGGCGAGATTCGAGGACGTTGATGCCTCCGCCGGTGTCCCCGATGACGTGCGAAATGCCTTTGTTGTGGAGCAGGTAGCCAAGCAGATGCCGACCATTGCCCGAGCTGCTGGCGATGCACTTCGGACCCCCCGCCGTGGCTTCACAACGACAGAGAATTTCATCGTACTGCCAGACGATTGGGCGACCAAACAACTCTCGATGGAGTCGCTTCGAACCAAGCTCGCGGATCGATTTCAATTGCCTCTCGATGGTGAGGACGCCGTTCCTGCAACGGGCCGAACCGATGATATTGTCGACATGACCGAGATCGGAAAGCTCCCTCGTATTGCCTCTTCTGGCACGGATCGATACGGCGCTGCATCGACCGGAAGCCGCACCCGCCAGCTCTCAAACCTCGTCGCCAAAGCCAAGGAATTTGGCGGCACTGGTGAAGTTCCTGTGCAGGTCGGTGTCGCCGGTCCAGTCCTTGAGGATCCACAAGGCAACCTATGGATTTTCCGCATCACACAAGCCGATGCAGCAAGACCTCCGGCCAACGTTGATGAGGTTCGCGGTCAGATCACCGAAGACCTGCAACGGCTCGCACAGTGGGAAGTACTCCGAAGCGAACTCGATGCGATAACGGAGCAAGCTCACTCTCAGGGACTTGCCGCGACCGCCACTGCCCGGGGCACCGATGTTCTGGGGCCGCGAGCGTTCCAGCGAAACCTGCACCCAAGCGTTCCACGGCCTCCCACCGTTCCCGGACTCGGAACCGATCAAGGTGTGATCGATGCACTCGTGGATCACTCCATCAAACTCGGTACGGAGCCAATCAAGGGAACCGACGCAAGTGAACGAACACTCGTCCTGCCGTCGGAGCAGAACATGGCTGTTGTCATCGCCGAGATTCAGCGGCGAACGCCCCTCTCCGAGGATCAGTACGACCGCTTCCTTGAGCAGGGTGCCATTCTCAGCAGGATCCTGACAGACGAGTTCGGCGGCCAAAGTTCCTCCACGCTCTCAACTGCGTTCAGCGCCGAAGCCCTCTGTGGCCGCCACGACTTCCAACGCAGCGGCGAGGATAAGGATGAGACCTCAGACTCACCAGCAGTCGCCAGCCCAGAAGACGCCGCCGCATCCAGCGACACAGCTGCCGCCACTCAGTAGGCGGTTGACTGAGTCAAAGCAAAGGGACCAGTAAAGCGGTCTCTTTGGCGAACTTTCGGCTTACACCCCTTAGAAGGACTTGGAGACACCCGATGGCCGCGACACCGGAACCACTTCCGAGCGTTTCGTTCGAACAATTCACCAACTTGGATCTCCGGGTCGCCACGATCACGAGTGCCGAGTTACACCCGAATGCGGATCGCCTGTTGAAAATCCAACTCGATGACGGCACGCCCGAGGGCCGTCAAGTGTGCGCCGGAATCAAGGCTTGGTACGACCCCGCCGATCTCGTCGGCACGCAGGTCGTCATCGTCGCCAACCTCGAAGCGAGGACGATTCGCGGCGAAACGAGTCAAGGCATGATCATGGCAGCATCCGCCTTAGGCGAAGATGGCGACAAAGAGTCGGTATGCGTACTCCGCGTGGACAAGCCCGTGCCGCCTGGAAGCAAGGTCAGCTAAAGAAGAAGGATCAGGTATCGCCTCGGTACCCGCCCCTGTTCTCTGCCCTACCGTTTTCTACCCCACCGCTTCCCAATCACGATCCGAGAGCCACGACCCATTCGCCCGCTCGGCAACCGTTTCATCCCGGCGCCATGACCGCTCACAGGCGGGTTCACCTCTCAAATCGATGACCGCAATCTCGGTCGCACCGGGATCTAGCGTCAGCCGCGATACTTCGAGCAAGTCGCAAAGGTCTTCCTTGAGTGGCCCAAGCACACCATCTGGATCTGGTATCACCAGCCCGGCATCCAGTGACTTCTCGATGCCGCCCTGCTTTGCCTTCTCAATCGCACGCAGGGCCGACTCGCGGATCGACATTGCAGCGTCCCACGCGGGTGAGACATCAATGCCCTCGAGCAGAGGAAGCGTCTCGAGATGCACACACGCGGCCTCGCCGTGCATGGTTCGCCACGCCTCGTCAGCGGTGTGGGGAATCATCGGAGCCAGAAGGCAGCACAACGTCTCGGCAACGGATCGCATCGCGGCCTGAGCGCGGCGGCGCCGGGGCGAATCGCTCTTATCGCAGTACAGCCGATCCTTCATCGCAACGCAGAAGGTCGAACTGAGCGTGTCATTGCAGAAATCGAAGATCGCAAGGTGCGCCCGCCGAAACTCATAGGTCTCCCATGAACTCGTCACGACCTCCTGCAACTGCCTCGTCTTGCCAAGCAGCCACGCTTCCAGCGAAGTGGAGGGGAGCCCATCAAGCGAATCTGCCGCCGGGTCATAGTCACCGATATTGCTCAGCAGGAATCGCACGGTGTTTCGAACCTTCCGATAGGACTCGCCAGCCAACTGGAAGAGCTCCAGGTCGACGCGAATATCGTTCTCGTACGCCAGCCCGCTCACCCACCACCGACACACATCTGCGCCCACATCTTTGAGCAGGTCCTCGACGTTGAGCGCGTTGCCACCTGACTTGCTCATCTTGCGTCCATCACGATCGACCATGAATCCGTGCGTGAGCAATGTCTTGAATGGCGGCTCGCCAGTCACGCCAAGAGAAGAAAGCATGGAGAGTTGAAACCAGCCCCGGTGCTGATCAGAACCCTCCAGATACAGATCCGATGGGAATCCGAGTCCGCGAGCACGCATCACCGCGTTCCATGATGATCCAGATTCCATCCAGACATCGAAGATCTCGTGCGTCTTGCGAAGCGACGCCATATCCACATCGTCCGGAGCATCGGGGTCCGCTACCGCGTCCCAGCCAGCCAACAATTCGGCGGGTGATTCCAGGAACCATGCATCAGAGCCGCGCTCACCGAATGCCTTTGCAACGGCGCGGGTCGTCGCAGCAGTCAGGAGCATGGTTCCTTCAGGCGTCACGAACGCTGGAATCGGAAGGCCCCATGATCGCTGCCGCGAGAGGCACCAGTCCGGCCGAGAGTCGACCATGCCTCGCATCCGCTTGCGTCCCCACTCCGGAACGAAGCCCGTCGTGTCGTCGATAACCGCTAGGCCGCGTTCACGCAGCGACCCGCCACCGCCGAATTCGGCATTGACATCGACAAACCACTGCTCGGTCGAACGGAAGATGACCGGCGTCTTGGACCGCCAGTCATGTGGATAGGAATGTTCGTAGTCCTGCACATGCACGAGGTTTCCGAGATCGCGAAGATGATCGACGACTCTGGCGTTTCCGTCCCAGACCGAAACACCGTGCAACCACTCTGGAGCCGTCTGGTCAAAGGTGCCGTCACCGAGAACCGGGCAATAGACATCCAACCCAGCCTCAAGACCGATCAAGTAATCATCCGTGCCGTGGCCCGGAGCCGTATGCACCAGACCCGTCCCCTCCTCCAGCGTGACGTGCTCACCGAGCAGAATCGGCCCGGTGCGATCGCAGAATGGATGGTCATAGGTCAGGCCACCCAAAGCCTCGCCGATGCAGCGGCCGATGACCTCGGTTGACTCTGCGCCGCACGCCTTGGTAACCGCCTCCAGCCGATCCTCTGCGACAACTGTCAAGGCCCCGTCCATTCGGACGAGCGCATAGGTGATACGGGGCCCGACGGCAATAGCCATGTTGGCTGGGAGTGTCCACGGCGTCGTTGTCCAGATCATGAAGGCTGGTCGCGTATCCAGTTCGACACCAAAAGCCGCGCCGACTTGATCGGCGTCGGTCGCAGCGAAGTCAACCCAGATGGATGGGTCGACTCGGTCGGCGTATTCCAGTTCCGCTTCCGCCAGTGCCGTCTCGTTGGCGATGGACCAGTGCACTGGCTTGAGACGCCGATAGACCAACCCGGCCTGTACGAGATCGGCAAAAACTTGCAGCACGGACGCTTCGTACGAGGCGTCCATCGTCATGTAGGGATGGTCGTAGTCAGCGAGCGTAAGAAGCCGCTTCATTTGCTGAGCCTGCCGCTTCTGATACTTCTCCGCGTAGGTCCGGCACGCACGGCGAATCGCCATGCGCCGCGTGTCCTCGGGAAGGTCGGCAAGTTTGTCCATCTTGCCGGACTCCACAAGAGTCTGCATAACTCTGTATTCGATCGGTAGCCCGTGACAGTCCCAGCCAGGCACGAACCGGCACTGCAGGCCGGTCATCAGTCGCGAGCGAACCACGATGTCCTTCAGAACTTTGTTGAGGAGATGCCCGACGTGAATATCGCCGTTGGCGAAGGGTGGGCCGTCGTGAAACGTAAACGCGTCGCATCCATCTCGCGCGCTGGTCACTTCGTCGTACAGACACTGGTCAGCCCATCGCTTGAGCGAAGCGGCCTCATTCTGCGCAAGATTGGCCCGCATCGGAAATACCGTTGCAGGCAGATTCAGTGACTTCCGCCAGTTCGTCTTTGTGTCTTTGGTCATGAGGGCCCGCAGGATATGGCACTGCAGTCAATGAAGGTAGGACGCAGCCACCGCAATCAGCAGACCCACCACGAGCGCCCCGCTCAGGAGCAGCCGATCGTGCGTGTGATACTGCAACTCGGGCAAAATATCACTCAGGGCGATGCACAGAAGCAAACCAGCAGTCACGGCCACTGCCGGGGCCGCCCAAGACTCTATGTTTGTCTCGCCGCCGATCAGCCAGGCCAGTGCGATCCCAACAGGCGTCACGGCGGCATAGAGAAGCGTTGCTGCCCAGCGAGCCCCGACCCCGCGATGATCTCGGTTCATCAGCGTGACGATTGCCAGACCATCAAACGGCTTGTGCAGCGAAATCGCCAGCAGCATGCCGAGGCCCGGCCAAACCACGCCTTCTCCCCCCTCCAGCAAGATGGCCGCCCCCAGTCCGATTCCTGCCAGAAGCGCATGCACCGAAAGACCGGTCGCCGCGCCGACCCACGACATCGTGTGGCCGTGTCCAGCATGACTGCACCCACCTTCGCCTTGTTCGTGATGGTGAAAGCAGAAGAATCGCTCGAGGAGATACATGCCGAGAAATCCGCCAACCGCCCACAGCATGGCAAGGTGGGCACCTGACGCTTCGTAGTGCCCGTGATCATGCCCATGCCCGTGCCCGTGACCACCGATTTCTGTCATGCCCTCGATCGCGTGAGGAAGAAGGTCGACCGCTGCGACACCGGCCATGACGCCGGCAATGAGGCTGAGTAGGACTTGCATCCACCGGTGAGAAATTCGGAAACAGAGTGGAATGAGCCCGCCGAGAATTGATGCGGCGGCTGTGAGAGCACAAGCGAGAAGGATGGTTTGGAGGGGCATTTTTTGGAGAGGGTAGAAGCAGTAGGGCAATAGAGCAGTAGACCGCCCGCTGCGCGGACTCTATTGCTGCGGGCTGCGCCTGCAGCAATGGAGCAGATGGGACTCGAACCCACAACCTCCTCGATGCGACCGAGGCGCTCTCCCAATTGAGCTACTGCCCCATACGGGAGAGGCATTGTACCAACAGGAACCTTCTCTTTGGTGCAAGGCAGGGCCCTGCTACCATCACCCCACTATGGCCGGATCGACGCCATCCAACACGACGTCTCGCGGCAAGCGGTCGAAGGACCCACGCGACACACCGGCCATGCGCCAGTATCGGCGGTTCAAGGAGGCGCACCCGGACTGTGTTCTGTTCTTCCGGATGGGCGATTTCTATGAGATGTTCGATGAGGATGCGCAAACCGTCCACACCGCGATCGGACTAACCCTCACACAGCGTTCGACCGGGATCCCGATGGCCGGCGTTCCCTACCACGCGGCAGAGGGATACATCCACAAGATGATCTCTCAAGGATTTCGGGTCGCTGTGTGCGATCAGATTCAGGATCCCACCGAGGCCAAGGGCATCGTGGACCGCGCAGTCACGCGAGTTCTGACTCCGGGCACACTCGTTGACGAGAGCCTGCTGGACGCTGGCTGCGCCAACTCAACGGCGCTCGTGCTTCTTGATGTCGACCGCGGCGAGGCCATTGTGGCCTCCGCCGAACTCTCGACCGGTCGTTTCGAAGTATTGCGCACTCATCTTGGTGGGCTCGTCGATGAAGTGGCCCGCCTGTCACCCTCCGAACTGCTCGTGAGTGAAACGGATGCCGAGCACGCATGCATCGATCGCGCCGTGACCGCCGGAGACTGCGCCCGAACCATTCGACCTCCATGGACGATCGATCCTTCCGAGGGACGCCGCCTGCTTCAATCGCACTGGGGCGTAGCCACACTCGAGGGCTGGGGGATCGGCAATGACGAACCGGTCATCGCGGCAGCCGGTGGACTTCTTCGCTTCCTGCTCGACACCATGCCAGGCGAAGATCGGCCGCTCTCGCACATGCAACCGCCGGTGCTCCGCGACATTTCCGAAGTCATGCAGATCGATGCTGCCACGCTGCGTCATCTCGAAATCGAACGAACAACCCGTACTGGCAGCACCGATGGCTCGCTCCTTGACTCGCTTCGGTGCTGCGTCACGCCGATGGGACGCCGCCTACTCCGCGAATGGCTCTGCTGGCCCCTGACCGATCGCCGGGGCATCGAGTCGCGGCACGATGTTGTTGCGGCGTTACTCGCCGACGGCGACGCCTTGGCAGATCTGGTTGAGACGGTCGGCCGTATTCAAGACGTCGCCCGCATCGCTGGGCGTGCCGCCACCGGTCGGATCACGCCACGCGACCTCGTCGCTCTGGGCCGTTCGGTCCAGCAACTCCCAGCGCTTCGCGAGCGGCTCGAACTCATTCCCGCGGCAAAGCCACTTTGCTGCGCTGTCGCTGATCTGGCCGACACGCTCGTGCCGCTCGGTCAGACGATCTACCGCTCCTGCGTAGATGACCCCCCCGCCCATCTTCGTGACGGCGGCCTGTTTCGCACCGGCATCGACACTGAACTCGACGCCTCCCGAAGCCTTCAGAATGATGGGTCGGCCTGGCTTGCCTCGTACCAAGCCGAACTCTCGAAATCAACCGGGATCCCATCGCTCAAGGTCGGTTTCAACAAGGTCTTCGGGTACTACATCGAGGTCACGCATGCGCATACCGCCAGCGTGCCGCCCGACTTCGTCCGCAAGCAAACACTCAAGAATGCCGAGCGGTACATCACGGACCGCCTCAAGACCTACGAAGAGGAAGCACTTGGCGCGCAAGCGAATGCCATCGCCCGCGAGCAATCGCTGTTTGTGGATCTTGTCACGCAGGTCGACGCGCTATCCGGTCCGCTTCGCGAACTCGCAACGACCGTTGCCACGATCGACGTGCTGTGCGGATTCGCCACACTCGCGACCCAGCAGAGCCTCGTCAGACCCGTCCTGACCGATGGTCTCGATCTGGACATCCGGGATGGCAGGCACCCGGTGCTCGACGCCAGGCTCGGCTCTGACTTCGTTCCAAACGACTGCCTCACGGTCGGAGAGGATGGCACGCGCTCATCGCTGCTGCTGATCACCGGCCCCAACATGGCGGGCAAGAGCACCTACATTCGGCAGGTCGCGCTCACCTGCCTGATGGCTCAGGCCGGCTGCTTCGTTCCTGCCTCGGCCGCAACGCTCGGAATCGTCGATCGACTTTTCGCACGCATCGGCGCCGCAGACGAACTTCACGCAGGCATGTCGACCTTTATGGTCGAGATGACCGAGACGGCGAACATCCTCCACAACGCAACCGAGCGAAGCCTCGTCGTCCTCGACGAAATCGGCCGCGGAACGAGCACGCTCGACGGCCTCTCGCTCGCTTGGGCGATCACCGAAGCCCTCGCCAGGAATGGCTGCCGCACCCTCTTCGCAACCCACTACCACGAAATCACCGAACTCGGTGATCGCATCGACGGCGTTGGGAATCGGCACGTTGCCGTGCAAGAGTGGGATGACCGCATCGTCTTTCTGCACCGCATCAAACCCGGCGCGACGAATCGCTCATACGGAGTCCATGTCGGGCGTCTCGCTGGCCTGCCCCCTGCGGTCATCACGCGGGCCAAGGAGGTACTCGATTCGCTGGCCGTTCACCACGCCACGGATGACGTCCCGCCACTGAGTCCGGCATCGTCTGAGCAGTTGAACCTCTTCACCCAGTATGTCGAGCACCCCGCCATGGGGCGACTCCGGGAACTCAACCTCGATCGCATGAGTCCCATGGACGCCTTCGATGCGCTTCGCGAACTGTATGACTCGCTGGAAGACACCTGATGCTGACACAAGCATTGTCCGCGGCCTTCGCCGCCGCCGTCTCATACGAGGCCTATCTGGACGCGTCACCAACACAAGCCGATGATTGGCGAACTGTGGGCGAGCGGGTCGCAATCACGCCGCAGCAGCAAGCAGTCCTCGATGGATTCGTCCGCGACATGCGAATCCTCGTCATTTCCGGAAGTTGGTGCGGCGACTGTGTTCGGCAAGGACCTCCGCTCGCCGCCATCTGCGGGGCCTGCCCACGCATCGACCTGCGATTCATCGACCGCGATCATCCCGCGTCTCCCATCGATCACTTCAACATCAATGCCGGCGCCCGCGTTCCGGTCGCGATCTTCATGGCCGAAGACGGCGAACTGGTCTCCTCACTGGGCGACAAAACGCTCTCCTATTACCGATGGGTGGCAGCACAGCAGTTGGGGTCGGCGTGCCCACTGCCAGGCGCGCCGACCCCTGAAGATGTACTCGCATCGATCATCCAAGACTGGCTGAATGAGTGCGAGCGTGTGCAGATCCTGCTGCGGCTGAGCACGCGACTCCGCGCCATTCATGAAGACTGAGAAGATTCATCGGCGTCCTTGCCTGGAAGACGCCTGAGTTCCTCGAATGCTTCTTTCCACTCTTGATTAGTGGCGTCCAACTCCGGTCCGGGTTCCGCGTTCCGCCTGAACTTCGAAAGATCATTGATTCGCTTCAGCAGTGCCGCGCGTTCGTTGGGCAAGGATTGGGCTTGCTGCGAGCCTTTTCGCTTCGTGGAAACTGTTTGAATCACAGCATCGCATACTTTGATCTGCCTTTGGCTGCCATGCACGGCGATCAGTCCGACATCGGAGAATACCGTGATGAACGGCTCTTCCATCCCTCCCATCAGGCAGACCTCCCACATGACACCTTGCAGCAGAACGGCATTGTCTGGTGCACGGTAACTCGGCGGGATCTGGAAGACTTCGGTTTCGCCGAGCGCGGGCGTCACCGAAGCCATGCCCCCGGATGCGCGGCGGCTTCGGGCATTGGCAGCCTGAACATACTGATACGCATCAACAACCCAGACGACATCACCACCGCCTGCTCCAATTTCCATGGCAGTGGCACCAGGAATGGCATCAACCAACTCGGCACATGTCCCGACTGTCACGTTGTGCAGAGACAGAGGTGGCACTGCGACCGAACTGTCATTCGGCTGCAGCATAATGTTGCTCTGCGGCGCCGCCGCCTGAACCGCGTCCACCCATTCAGAGAGCGTTCCTCCTTTGAATTCGATGTCAAATGTCGCCGGCTTGGCGGCAATCGCAGCGGAAGAGATTCCCATCGTCAATGCGATTCCAAGTAGTGCCTTCATACCCAAATACTCCTGTGGAGCCCAGGTGGTGTGTCGCCGCGATCCGCGCCGCAGTCAAGTCCCGGGCAGTCCGCCATCAACGCGCAACGTCTTCGGAGATTGCAGACTCAATGAACGAAATTGTCCAGATTGGGTGGCGGCGTGTGCCTCGCACGGACCCTCTACGCCTTCCAACCCATTTCAAGCGGCGGCCTTGCGACATTCCACACCTGCTCCATGACCGCCTCGACACCATCGCCGGTCATGCCCGATGCGGTCATCACATCGCAACCGGTGCCACGCTTGAGTGATTTAACAAGCGATGCACGGGTGGTTTCATCGATCAGATCACACTTATTGAGAAGCACCAGTTCGGGCTTACCCATGAGCACATCGCCAAAGGCTTCGAGCTCACCGCGAATCATGCGCCAGTTGTCGAGTGGATCCGAACCGTCGATCGGGGCCGCGTCGAGGACGTGCAGAATGACTGCAGTCCGTTCGACATGCTTCAGAAAGTCGTAGCCCATACCAGCACCTTCCGCCGCGCCTTCGATGAGTCCCGGAAGATCAGCCATGACGAGCCGCCGTTCACCCGGAAGCTCCGCAATCCCGAGGTGCGGCGACTTTGTTGTGAACGGATAGGCGGCGATCTTGGGGCGCGCGGCGGTGATCGCAGCCAGCAATGTCGACTTGCCCGCATTGGGCAAACCGACAAATCCAACGTCGGCAAGTAATTTGAGTTCCAAATCCAACGTGCGCTCTTCGCACTCACCGCCGGGTGTGCCTTCACGCGGCGTCTGATTGGTGGCCGACTTGAAGTGCTCGTTGCCGAACCCACCCTCGCCGCCCTTTGCCACAACCACGTGCTCGCCATCTGACGTGATCTCGGCGAGCACTACACCGCTCTCGCGATCGACCGCAATCGTGCCGAGAGGAACCGGAATCAGAAGATGGTCGGCATTGGGTCCATGCTTGGAAGAACCCTGACCAGGCATCCCGTTCTTGGCACGGAAGTGCGGGCGAGGCGTCAGCGAGAGCAATGTTGAAAGGCCTACCTCCCCAACCAGCACCACATCGCCACCGTTGCCGCCGTTGCCTCCGTCGGGGCCACCCTTCGGGCGGTACTTCTCACGGCGAAGGCTCACGCAGCCGTTACCGCCCTTGCCAGAGCAGATGAAGATTGTGCAGCGATCGACGAGCATTGGTGAATCTCTCAATAGAACACGCGGGCGTATGGAACGCCCGCGTGGATGATCTCAGAATCGAGAAACGCGATCAGCTGGCCTTTTCGACCGCCGTGTAGCGAGGCGTCGCAGCGTCTGCCGGCACAATGTCGATCTTCCGACCGCGGAAATGCACCGTGCCCGCCTCCTTGGCGTACAGGGTGTCGTCACGACCTCGTCGGACGAGGTAGCCAGGGTGGAAGTGCGTGCCGCACTGGCGAACGATGATGGCCCCTGCCTTGGCGTACTGGCCGCCATAGAGCTTCACACCGCGAAACTGCGGATTGGAGTCGCGTCCATTCTTGGTGGACCCTTGTCCCTTCTTATGTGCCACAGCAGACCTCCTCAATAAGCCGAGCCGGGGAGTATAGCAGAAAAAACGGCGAATCCGAACTTCCCGAATTGGCGGTCTCGTGCTCACCCACCGCAAGCCCCGATCCCACGAGGCAACGCAACTGGCGGGTTCACGCCACTGCCCCAAGCTCTGATTTGACCAGATTTCGCCCGAATCGTCGCTCAGGGCTACCTGAAGATCCAATGTTCCTCGCCTGCATAGTCGGGGTGCAAGCGAATGGGCTCATCTCGCAGGGCCGCAGGGTTGCCTGGAACCAAATAGTGCAGCAACAGATTCTTGCGAAGCGTCACAGGGGCACCGGTCAGTGGGTGGTCTACGACCGTCGACTCGGAACTGATGCCCTCGACAAAGATCCTGAGCTCATTGATATCCAAGTTTGGTGCTGGCCAGATAGCAACGCCGCGACGGGCATTTCCCATGCCCTGCCGGAGCGTTCCAATAACCGCAGCCTTGGGCTCGAGAAGTGGGTCTCCGACATGATTCATGACGGCCCGTGCCACTGTGCGGGGTACTCCTCGACCGTCAACCAAAACCTCGCCTCGATCGGAATAGAGCACCATTGATGGGGCCCACGTGAGATCTTGCCCCGTCGTATTCACAACGTCATAGAGCAAGTACCAGTACTCACCTGCGGGGCTCTGGTACATCCTGAGCGGGCCTGGGTGGAAATCCACCTCTGGGCGGGACGACACTCGAGCCGGCCGAGGATACGCCTCAACCACGCCTACCGTGAGCCCGAGAAGGACGAACAGTGCCGTCAAGCAGCGAGATGTTCTCATGACTCCAAACTCCTGTACCCCAGCGAGCGAGGTAGTGTACCAAGCGGATCGGAGTCCACTGGAGTCCCCATGAACGAGGTAATCGCCGTTCCCGAAAATCGCCGAAGGGAGGCTTTGCAGCATCTTTTGGGCGGGAAGCGGCTGTCAGCCATTCAGCGATTGGAATCCTCCGGTCGCCTTGCCCCAGACAGCCTTTGGGCGGTCGAATCGCCATCCGGAAGTTTGGCGGCAGTCGCACTGTCCATACCAAATACCGGACGAACTGCCACCGTGCTGGCAAGTCGCCCCAAAAAGCCCGCCGACATACCGATGGTGACCCGAGTCGTCACTGCTTCCAGAGACGCTGCGAGCGGCGGAGGCATCGATCTACTGCAATCCCTTCTGTCGCCCGAAGATGCGCTCTCCCTCGAAGCCTTTCAGCGTGCATCGTTCGAGTTTCTCGCCGATCTGCACACGCTCAAACTGCGCGTTGGCACTCCAAAGGAACCGCCGTCACTTCCAAGAGACATCACGCTGGCAGATGTCTCTGATGATGAGCTCACGGCGACCATGGAGGCCACCTACGAGGACACGTTGGACTGCGCCAACCTCCGCGGGCTTCGAAGTACGCAGGACATCCTCGACGGTCATCGATCCGGCGGGATCGCGTACGAAGAACTCACACAAATAGTGATGCGAGGAGACATGCCCATCGGCTGCGCCATCGTGACATGCGGGCCACAATCCATCGCTGATCTGGCTTACATCGGACTGATACCGAGCGTACGAGGCACCGGGCTTGGCGAAAAAGTACTACAGCACATGGTGTTTCGCGCATCACTGCGGAGGATCAGGTTCGTGCGTCTCGCGGTGGATGATGTCAACACGCCCGCACGATTGATGTACCGCCGCGCCGGATTCTCTCGCGAATCAACGCAGCGAGCCGTTATCCACTCCGTCAAGAGATTGCAAGTCGACAGCGATAGACTTGGGATGTCCACAACGGATTGACACAGGCACGCATTGAGCGTGGATGAAACTTCTTTTTGCGGCCGGATCGCCTTGTTGACAGACACTTTCGTTCATTGACTGACTCTGAATCAGAATCACCCTCTTGTAGATGACTGCTGCCGTGTGTAAATTGCCGTTCGTCCAAGGATGGACCGCAGCGGCAGTCTTCAGATCCTCTGGCCGAGCAAGTCAGAGAGTCAGATCATCCGCTGTGTCCGGGAGCACGGAACGCCGGTGTTCGCATTCTCGCCCTCCTTATCGCTGTACACGCAGCGACTGCGTTTCGAGGCTCATCGCTACCACGAATCACCCCAGTAGGCATGGTTCTGACCGGCGATCGTTGCGCCCGGCATTCTTGGCTCCGGACCACGGATGGATCTCGGCTTCGTTTGGATCAAGTCAGCCCCCACGCAACAGGACTCACGCGTGCCATCCCCCACCACAACTGACAACTTGGCAGAACATGTCCAGCACCACATTGGTCCCACGCCGTACCGCATGTGGTTTGAGCAGGCATCACTGACGATGCGAGAGGGTGTTCTCAGCGTGCAAGTGCCTTCACGCTTTGAAGCCGAGTGGATCGAACGGCGGTTCCTCGATCAACTTCGCACTGCTGCCAGAAGTGTTGGCGGAGACGGGGCGGCAGTTTCGTTCTGTGCCGAGTCAATCGATCCCGGCACTCCAACGCCAAGCCCAGATCATGACCCATCCGCCGAGCGAACCGGCTCGGATCGCGACGAAGCTTCCCCCCCGCGGGCACGTCGCCAACTGCTCGATCTGAACGACTTTGTTGTTGGGTCTAGCAATCAGCTTGCATGGACAGCCGCCCGGAATCTGATCGACGATCCCAACGGACACCATTTCTCACCGCTGTTCATACATGGTGATTGTGGTGTCGGCAAGACGCATTTGCTTCAAGGCCTATGCCACCGATTTCAAGTACAGAATCCAGGTTCGGCCATGCGGTACATGACCGGCGAGGCATTCACCAATCAGTTCATTCAAGCTGTTCGACACAATCAGCTCGAGCGGTATCGCCGAACGATGCGGCGGCTCGAACTGCTTGCAATCGACGATGTGCACTTCATTGCAGGAAAGACCAGAACCCAAGAGGAAGTACTCCACACAATCGACGCCATGGCATTGACGGGTGCCAGAATTGTGCTGGCGTCTGATGCGCACCCTTCGGTGATCCGCCGATTCAACAGCTCGCTTGCAAGCAGGTGTACATGCGGGCTGCTCGTCCAGGTTGACATGCCAGAACAGGCACTCCGCTTGGCGATGGTTCAGCGTATTTGCGATGATCGACGCGTCACAATCGAGCCTTCTGCTTCCGAGATGATCGCAATTCAATGCCGATCAGGTGCCCGCGAGATTCAAGGCCTGCTTGCACGCATTGCCGCTGTTCGCACGGTGCGATCGGCATCGGGTCCAATCACGGGGCTTGATGTGCGCGAGGCGGCTGGGCTTGAGCAACCACGGCACCACCGCCCCATCACGCCGCAGACTCTCGTGGAGGCCACGTGCTCGATCATGGGCATTTCTACAGAAGAACTGCGGGGAACCGGGCGCCCCAAGCGGGTGGTCGCAGCGAGAGGGCTGATCGCGGTATTGGCCCGCGATCTCACGTCCGCAAGTTATCCGGAAATCGCCATCGCAATGGGACGAAAGACACACTCCTCGGTCCATGCCGGGGCACAACGGATGCGGCAGAACCTGGGTGACGACAAAGAGGTGTCGATTGATGGCTCCATGGTGCCACTCTCCCGCCTCCGTACCCAGATCCAAGCTGCCGCCACCTCACACCGACCTTCTACACCCAGTCGGTAGAGATCTTGGAGCGGGACTTTCATTGAACTGTCAGTGAGTTTCTGGCGAGGGGTGGTAGACTGGCTGCGATGCCTCCAAGGACACTGATTCACTTTGCTACGCCCCTGCTGGTCGCCGCCATGGCGACCGGGGCCGGGTGGGATAATCCCATAGAGACCGCGGTCCACCGGGAATTGGATCGCGCCGTCACGCCGCAGCCCGGCAATGGGCACCTCCCGCGACTGTCGGCACTACGGGCGCTGCATGACGATCGGCTCATACCACTTCTGATTTCGCTCATAGATGACGACGACCCAGCCATCCAAGTCCACGCCATGCTGGGGCTGGCTGAGTTACGCGATGATGGTCGACTCGATCCAGAGAGAATGCTCACCGCCGACCCGGTAGCATTTGACTCGATCCTGGCAATCGGCCTTGAGGCCGATCGACTCAATGTGGATGACATGCAAACCTTGCTGTCGCATGCATCCCCATCAGCCCAAGCCAGACTGTGGCTGCTCGGCGCATTGATAGAGTCGGGGGCAATGGTCGAACCAGCCACAGTCGCTGCCATTCAAACGGAGTCGGATCCTCACGCAGCGGCGCGGCAAGCTGCTCAACTCGCCTATCTAGGCAGTCCCGATTCGCTTCGAACCATGACCGAGTCCTTGGCACAAGATCCGGAGCAGATCGATCTCTTGGACGCTGCCATGGAGGCGATGGCTCAAATCCGGAAGCTACCCAGTGACGATGGCATGGATCTGGCCCGAGCATGTCTGAGAGATTCCAGCCCTGACGGCGTGCGTCGGTATGCGCTCTTGACACTCCTTGAACAGCGAACCTCCGATTCCGAACAACTGTTTTGCAAAGAGCTCGCATCCACGAGCCGTCGAAGGCATCTGGTGGATCTCTCTTTGCTGCTTCTCATGACGGGAACGCCGACACCAGACGCTTGCCGAGTGCAACTGGAACAGGACGCGCTCCTGGCAACGCTATCGCGTGCTGCCATCGCGCTCGCTGACAAGCCTTTGATGGCAGGAACAGCACTTCAGGGGCTGGTCGATAGTGGACATCGACGAACGATTGCATGGGTGCTTGAACACAGCCACGAGTGGGAGCAAGACATCGCAGTGCCGCTGCTCGAAGGCATTCTGGATGCCACGGTTGCAACCGGATTGAATTCGACTTCAGCCGCCCATGGCGTTGCCAGCGCCGCGCTTCTGCTTGAGCGTGCGCCGAATGTGTTCCGACAACGACTCAACAAGGCCGAAGATGATGGGGCCGAGCAGCGTTTGCTGTTGGTGGCCCTGCTTCAACAGCCTGCTCCAGCACTGGCTGATGCCGTAACATCGATTCGCCGTATCGGCATCGGACAAGCGGATGTACTCGCGCTCCTCGTCCATGCTCGCGACCGAGAGGCCATCGCTCCGGAAGATGTTGCCAGCCTGAAACTCATCGCAGCCAGTAGCAGTTCTTCGGAAGCCATACGCACACAAGCGGCTTGGCTTGCCGTCCGCCACTCTGGTCTGATCGATGATGTCGTCGCATCTCTTGTCAAACCACCCCGATGAACCCTTCAGTCTCACTCCTATGGAGATCTGGCAGTGCCCGCTGAAATTCCGCTGTCAAACCCTCTCACTACACCCGACGATCATCGAGTGATCAATGAACTGCTCCGGTCGCACGGTCTGAGTGGGTCCACGAATCGTAAGGATTTGGAATTGATCCTGACGCAAACAACTTCGCGTCACCACGCAGCAACGTTTGCCTCGTCCGAACAAGCCTTGTCTGTTCTGCTCGATGCCGTCGGTGTCAATGGGGAGCGTGAAATTGTTGTCCCGGCCCTGGGCGACACGGCCATCCTCAGGGCGATTCGAAGAGTTGGTGGTATCCCTCAATTCGCTGACTGCGATCCTGGAACACTTGTCCCAACCGCGGACACGGTAGAACGCTGTATCTCACCAAGTACCGCTGCCGTCACGGCATCACATGGCGATGGCTGGGGGACTGGCCTTCCTGCCATTGTGGCTACCTGCGCCCGTAATGAGGTCCCGTTCCTCGAACTTGTGGGGACCAGGCTCGGAAGTAGTTGCGGCGCAGCACCAGCCGGATCGCTTGGCCACGCCGCCTTCATCGACCTCTCGCAGCGAGGCATCGTGTCAACAGGCGAGGGGGCCGCAATCGTGACCGACAATGAACGCCTCGCCAAAGCATGTCGCCCGGACCACTACAATGAGTCCCTCTGCCCGCACCGGCCAGACGAAATGGCCGAACTCAATGCTGCTGTTGGACTCTCGCAAATTCGCAGACTTGGCGCCACTGTCGAGGCGTGCACTGATGCGGCCGAGACGTACACAATCTTCCTATCCCGGATGCCCGAGTTGCTCCTGCCCGCAACCACACCGGAGGCCGTGTCATGCTGGTCCCGATACGTCATCAGACTGGATGAAACATTCAGTCTCGAGGATCGCGATGAGATCATTCGAGGAATGGAGCGGCACGACATCGCGGCAGCACCGGGATTGACACATCTACCAAGCGCGTGGGATCCAGCGTTGGCTACGACATGCCCCGTCGCAGCCGCAACTGCACCACGAACTATTGCGCTCCCGATTCATCCAGCGCTGACACGCCGAGACGTTGAACTCATTTGCCAGACGCTCCAACTCATGGTGCAGCGAGCCACGTTCCGACGATCAGCCTGACGGAAGTCAGATCGTCTCTGGCACAATGGCGGCATCCTTCCACCGTCGCAACTTCAGCCCCAGCGTCCTCACACCGATCCCAAGCGCTGCGGCGCTTCGACGACGGTGCCCCTTGTGGTGCCGCAACGTCGCGAGAATAGCCGTCCGCTCCAGATCCTCCAGAGTCCGACCGCCATCACACACCAGTCCACGACGAGTCTCACCCCCCGAGGATGTCTCGACCCAACCAGCCAGTGTCGACGGATCCAGTGCCCGTGTCGTCGTGTGCAGCACCAATCGCTCACAAAGAAGTTCGAGCTCCCGATCGTGCCCCGGCCACCGAGCCGACACCAGAATTGCGATTAGATCTCGCCCCAAACTCGGTCGCGGCCTACCAAGCCTTGCCGCCGATTGAGTGATGTGATGGTGAATCAGATCGGGGAGGTCCTCGAATCTGTCCTGAAGGGAAGGCATTCGCACGATGTGTCCGGAGACCCGGTCCATCAGCGTCCTTTGAAGCTTGCCCTCTACAAGTGCCTGAAGCGGCGCCTGCCTGAGTGTGAGAACGATCCTGGTGCGTCCAAGGCACGGCAGGCCGGTTCCAACGGCGGTCCACTGGCCGTCCCGCAAGAGCTCAACGATTCGAAGCTGCACCTGCTCACTGGCGTTGTCGATGCCATCGAGCAGCAGCGTTCCGCCAGCGGCCAGCCCAATCGCGGATGGCTGCGATTCCGACGCCCCCGGGAATGCCCCTTTGGCATAACCGAAGATCCTGAGCAGCAATTGTGAGGCAGTGCCCTCGCGGCAGTCGATCGGCACGAATGGCCCCTCGCGGCGAGTGCTTGAATCGTGCAGCCAGCGGGCAGCCGCGTCGAGCGGCGTTCCACAGGGACCGTGAATCAGGGTTGGAACATCGTGCTCGGCAACCTGACGAAGTCTGTTGCGAAATCCAGACATGGCCTCGCCGCCGCCAACGAGTTCATCCTGCGACCGACATGCAGCGGCTCCGACCGGAGCACCCCCCAACTGCCGGACCTGCGTGTCGATGCAAGCTCGATAACGCTCATGCCCCCATTTGATCAGTTGGTCCAACAACTCCCGTCCTGAGTCGGCAAGCCCCATCTCGTCGAGCGAAAGCACGATCGCTGACGGGCACATGTCGTTGACCCGCTGCTTGATCTCCGCTGAGGAAGCGCCCAGCGTCGATACGAGCAGCACAACCGCGAATTCGCCAGTCGCGAGTGCTTCCAATGCCGCTGGCATTGTCGTTACAACCCTGACACCATCGGGGCTTACCACCGCAGGCTCACCGATACACAACACGCCCTGCGGCAGGGTCATTCGTTCCGTCATGGATCACTCCACCGCCGGCGAGTCCTTTCACCAACGTCTCTTTCATATCGGACGTCGGCAACTGAAGATCAGAGTTTTTTGGCCTCTGTCTTGATCCTCACCACCACTGTCCCCGTAGCGACATCTCCAGGCCCCTGCCCGAGCGGTCCGAGCACCACGATGATGGCGAGCGGTGGCACCAGAATGGTGACTCCCTTGAGCATGTTTCTCAGGACACTTCGCCACCACCCGACCTCCTCGCCTGAGATCATGGCCACATGGAATCCCATCAACCGCTTCCCTGGCGTTTGGCCCGTAGGTACTTCCCAGACAATCCCCCACACCACCGTCGTTACAGCTGCGGTTAGCAGGATTGGCACCGTCGCGGGAATTGGTCCTGTGAGGACTGCGGATCCCAGATCGAGGGGCGAGGCCCCGAGGACCAACGGGATAGCCACAATCGCCGGAATAAAATCGAGGAGAAAGGCGATTCCCCGAGCTGTAAGCGGGGCTGGCGCGAGCCCCTCTGGAAGTACGCCGACCATGCTGCTCCTGCCAAATACAAGCATGAGTACGACGACTAGGGCAATGCTCATTGACACAACAAGCGACCAGATCCGCCCACCCAGATTCGAACGCAATGTCAACGGTGTCCACGGCGAGGCCGTCCCTGACACCTGATCAATACGCCGCGATGACGGTGACTCATCCTGTATCCGGAATAGGCATAGCGCCGCTTCCGATTCCAGCAATCGGTCGCCTGCAGAAACGTCTTCAAGAGACGTCCATGGCGCTATGGATCCATCCTGCACGTAGCCGAGCAGACGACGATCGTCGGAGTCTTGAACGCCGAGCAGAAGCGAACGGCCGCTTCGGGCCAGATCGTGGGCTACCCCCGAATCGATCGACAGTTCGGTCTCAGCCCATACCTGTGTTGACTCAGTCCATCGCCAAAGAACTGCTGTTCCAGCTTTGGCCTGGGTCAACAGCGATATATCCGAACCGTCGGCAATTCCTGCGATCATTGAATATTCAGATTCGAACTCAGGCAGCGCCGCCCACGAGCCTCGTCTCAGCGTATGGATCGAGACTCGCGTGGCATCCGGCTCGCGGCTGACCAGAACAGGCCCCATGGAACCTCCGATGAGGAGTTCCACAGCCCCGTTGACATCGCACGGCGGAAGGCGATCAAAGCCAGCCGCTGGTGCGGTCCTCCATGACTCCATTTGGGAATCCCAATCGGCTCGAAGTGCCAGAAGCGAGACTGTCTCTCCGTCTTTCTGCTGGGGCAATACCCAGACTGAAGATGCATGCGCGGCCAGACCCTGTGGCACGCCACTCAGATCTCGAAGCACCACGTATTCATTGTTCAAGCTGTCCAGGCCCTGCAAACACAGCTTGGTCACTGCGTCATCTTCTGGCGCCTGCCACGCAAACCACAGCCCGTCCCCCTGCGCCGCCGGCGTCGCGACACCACCAAGAGCCACGAGTACAAGGGTCGTAATCACTCCACAACGTCCGGTCGGAGATGCGTTTGGATGCGATCCAGATCGAACCAAACATCCGCAAGTGGCTTGAGAGCCTCCGCCGAAAGCGCGGTGGCGGTGACAACTTGGAGCTTGATCATCGAGTCCGGAACATGAAGATCGATCGTTTTTGCAAGTTGCCGCGCCGAGGCCGTGTTGTCGATCGTCGTCGCCCCGGTCGTCCAGCGATGCACGCCGATGAATTGCCCCCGATCTCCGAGATCCACTTCAACACGCTCAACACGCAAGTCGGATCGACGAACGGTCGCCTCAAACGTTCCATCAAATGCAGTTCCAGAGATGTGCAGATTCGAGCCCCGCTGTTGGACTTTCGCACCTTCCGGCCACGGATCCAGCGCCAGAAGCATGCGAAGCAGTTCCGGGCTGGTCAAGAGACCACCGTCATTGACTGATGGCTGCCGCACACGAAGCCTTGTCGGATCCGACATGAGATCAAATTCCCAGTATCGCTTCGGAGTCATTCCCAACCAGTACTTCACGTCGCCGAATTTCGTAATTCGAAGTGAACCCCGCGATGCACCGTCGAGCAGCAGTTCCATATCCCCCTGCTCTTTGTGGGAAGTTTGTCGACCATCTTGGTCGTCCTCCCACTCCAACTGAATCTGTCCCTTGAACCGCAACCGATCAAGATCGGAACATCGCTCGCTCCATTGATTCAGAAGGCTCGCGGTCGCGTCGTCGGGGAGTGCCGGCTGGCATGGCGGCGGAGTCACCGTCACGCATCCAGCAATCACTCCGCTGGCGAGAAACGCCCAACGGAACCCGATCACCTTACAGTTCCCCTTGAAGCACTTCGCCCAACTGCTCATGCAGATCAACAATGTCTTCATCACCCAATTCTGGATCATGGACGGACCATATCCCGCCCGATCCTCCCCGGCCGCTCAAATGCCACCGGACTCCGTCCGGCGTCTCCTCACGACGCTCGAACTTCACCAGTCGCTTGCGAAGAAGCACCAGCGTAATCACGAATCGGAAGGCAACTTTTTTGGGCTCCTCTGCGTCCCCAAGGCGATCCAGAAGATCCAAAAGTACTTCATCATCGACAAACAGCCGCTTGTTGGCTTTGGGCTCAGGCACGGCCGTTCGCCAGAAACTGAACAGCCCCTCCGGTCGAGCACCCTGCTTCCATGCCTCTTCTGAGTAGTCCAGCCGCCGGAAGCCGCCCCCCTCGGGATCATCACACAACGCTGCAACACACGGCGTTCCGGCATCCAAGGCCGTGCCAGTTGCTTCACAACGCCCCGTCGAGCGATCCACTTGATATGTACCGTGTGCGCCAGCCATGTTTACCGCTCGCCAATAAGAGAAAGACAAGCCAAGTATACTCGCCCCAAGTCACCTCACTGAAATAGCAGGGCCTCCATTTCCGTGCCATCGGACCTTCTCAGCATCGACCTTCTAGAACTGCTCATCGAGCTGGCGGTCATCTGGTTCGTCGTCTACTTCACGGTGAGGTTTCTCCGCGGGACCCGGGGCGCAGGAATCGTCAAAGGATTCGCTGTTCTGCTCGCCGCCTTTGTACTGCTGCAATTGCTTGGGCTTGGAACCGAACGCCTGGCCCGGCTCAACTTCATCGTCAATTACCTCGTCGGCATCGTGGCCGTCCTGCTCATCGTGATTTTTCAGCCAGAACTCCGGCAAGCCACAATGCGGCTCGGACAGGCTCGGCTGCTGCGGCCCGGACGTCGCGAATCCGCCGACTCTCGAATTGAGGCGATCTCTGAAGCCGTCGGGTTCCTGAGTCGCAGTCAATTTGGAGCCATCATCGCAATTGAGCGAAATATCAGACTCGGCAGTCTGATCGAAGGCGGTCAACCTCTGGATGCACGTTTGAATCCCGCACTTCTCGAGTCAATCTTCTGGCCAAACAGCCCGCTGCATGACTTGGGCGTCGTCGTTCGAGGCGAACGTGTACTCGCCGCAGGCGTGCAGTTTCCATTAGCCGAAGACGGCGTACTTCCAGCCAAGTACGGAGCCCGGCATCGAGCCGCGGTTGGTTTGTCTAGTGAATCAGATTGTCTGGTCGTCGTCGTGAGTGAAGAGTCCGGAGTTGTGAGCATCGCAGATTCGGGAAATCTTGAGAGCCCGATAGCGATCGAGCACCTCCCCGACATACTCCGCCGTCACCTTCAAGACTCGACTGACGAATCACCATCCGAGTCACCGGGGAAGACACCATGAAGTGGCCCCGCGAATTCAGCACCATTGTCTTGGTCACGATCGTCACGATTCTGATCTGGCTGTTGGCAGCGGCCAAGACGAGACAAGTCGAAATACTGGCCGGTCAGCTCGAGTTCACGGTGGCCAGCGATGCCGCAGGCGACCGGTATCAAGTAACGCCCAGCCAAATCCCTGTCACAGTGACTCTGGAAGGCCCCGCGCTTCGCGTCCGGCAAGCTCGGAATGTCCTAACCTCAGCGTCGATCAGAATTCCTCTTCCGGCCGAGCATGGCGTACAAGAGATCTCGCAACTTGTGACGCTTGTCCAAGTTGCCCAGACGATCGCCGAGACGGGGGTCACAGTGGTAGGAGTTGAACCGCCAACCGCCGTCGTCGAAATTACCGAGTTCATCCGTCGTACCGCGGTCACACGGGCTGACATCCAGAGCGCCTCAACTGTTCAAGATGTTTCTGTAACGCCCAAAGAAGTGTCTGTGTCGGCCCCGCAAGACGTCGTTCATGAACTCCCCGAAACTCTTGTTGTGGATGCTGTCGTAGACCCGCGTGATGTTGCTCGCCTCGAGCCCGGTGTGCTTCACACCGTCGAGTGCGCTTTGAAACTACCTGATTCGCTTCGGCTCCCGGTCGGAGTGACAATCGATCCTCCCACCGCCCTCGTCTCGTTTCAACTCGTTGCTCGGCAACGGAGAGCAGATGTCCCTCGAGTTCGCATTCAAGTCATCTCCACGCCGCAAGACTTTGCAGCCTACGCAATCGAACTGTCGGAACCAATGTTGACCGACGTCACAATCGAAGCCTCGCCGGACGATATCTCTGAAGTCCAAGCGGGACGCGCACAAGTCATCGCCGTGGTACATCTCTCTACCAATGACAAGGAGCGAGGCATCGAATCGAAGCCCATCTCGTTCTTTGCCATTCTCAGGTCGGACGGAACCGCAACGCCGATCACGGCGACGGTGAATGACAACGCCCACCCGGAAGTGTCTCTCTCAATCACATCATCAAAGTGATCACTGCCAGCGTGTGCAGTGCCAGGCCTTCTTGCCGCGCCGAAGCAAAATCGTCCTGCCGTGGAGCAGATCCGCCGATTCCAGCATCCGCTCGGCACCAACCTCCGGCGGAACCTTTTGCCCGTTGATCGAGATGCTTCCGCTCCCAAGGAACTGTCTTGCCTCACGTTTAGATGCCGCAAGTCCTGTCTTTGCCAGCAGTTCCGTAAGCGGAGCGCCTTCGCCATCAAGCATGGCGAGCGGGTGGTTACTGGAGGCGACATCGGAAAATACGGCCTCCAACATGGCCTCGTCGAGCTCCCGGATATCACCCCCGAAGAGCGCCGACGCCGCGGCTTCGACGCGTTCCACCTCGTCCACGCCGTGCATCATCTCG
>PVBE013000406.1_pt1 | contig 37994 bp, 25 predicted proteins | sample 1631181 | NCBI WGS metagenome assembly PVBE01 (sample SAMN08397723, study PRJNA350692) | Marine metagenome, whole genome shotgun sequencing project. | isolation source: water | place: Pacific Ocean | collected 2012-04
GCCGGCTCGATATACATCATGGGCTGGCCGTACTCGACCATGGTGGCGTCCTCGATGGCGATCCGGGCGATGCGGCCCTGGCACGGCGCCGCCACGCTGGTGAACATCTTCATGACCTCGATCAGGCCGACGGGATCGCCTTCCGCCACCTCGCCTCCCTCTTCGACGAAGGGCGGTTGGTCCGGCGCCGGCCGGCGATAGAACACACCGACCGACGGCGCCGTCACCGCCACCCAGCCTTCGGGCACGGCGGACGTGCCACTGGCCGGGGCGGGGGATGGCGCCGGGGCAGCCTCGGCCGCTGCTTCGCCCGCCGGTGCGGCCGCCGCCGGACGGGGCGCCGATGAGACAAAAGGCTGGGCCGCGAGACCGGCCGCGCCGCCCTTCGAGACGGCGAGCCGGACATCGCCGATCTCCAGGCGGAGATCCTCCAGCTCCGAATCGAGGAATATCTGAAGGATCTCGCGAATTTCCTCAATGGACGGACCCATGCCGTCGCCTCCTTCCGCTCCGATGCCCGAAACTCATGCCCTGCCACACAGCCGATGGAATTGACCTGTGTCAAGGCGCCGAGTAAGGAATATCGGACCGATGGTAAATACGGCATGGCGGCTGGTTGGCCGCCTGGACTGAAAATCCACGGGAGCGGGCCTGCCATGGATGTGCGTTTCATCGACACCACGTTTCGCGACGGATCCCAGAGTCTGTGGGCCTTGGGCATGCGGGTCGGCATGATCGAGGCGAACGCCGAGGCCATGGACCGGGCCGGCTTCGAGGCCATAGAGGTCCCGGTCACCGGCATCTTCGTCAAGAAGTTCGTCCGCGATCTCAAGGAGGACCCGTGGGAGATGTCGCGGATGGTGGCCAGGACGATGCCCAACACCATCAAGACATGCATGGCGGGCGCGTTCTTTCACCCGTTCGAGGCGCCCCCGCCACGATCGATCATCGAGCTGTTTTTCACCCGCCTGATGGAGACTGGGGCCTTGGACCGCGTCCAGGTGACGGCCAACACGCTGGACCAGACGACGCGTTCGATGCCCTGGATCATCCCGTTCTTCAAGCAGTTGGGGCTGCAGATCTCGATCGCCCTGTCGTACAGCATCTCGCCCCGCCACACCGACGAGTCATACGGCGAAAAGACCCGCGAGGTCATGGCCTTCGAGCCCGACGTCATCTACCTCAAGGACCAGGGCGGGCTGCTGACCCCGGACAGCTTGCGCACCCTGCTGCCGATCATCGTCGAGAACGCCGGCGACGTGCCGGTCGAGCTGCATTCGCATTGCACCACCGGGTTGGCCCCGCTGGTCTATCTCGAGGCGTTGAAGCTGGGGGTGCAGACGCTGCACACCGCGGTGCCGCCGCTGGCCGACGGCTCGTCGCAGCCTTCGGTGTTCGAGGTCGCCAGGAACGTCCGCCTCATGGGCCATTCGACCACCATCGACGAAGACGTGCTGCGCCCGGTGTCGGAGAGCCTGACGGCGATCGCCCGACAAGAAGGGCTGCCGATCGGCGTTCCCTCGCGTTACGATCATGCCCAGTACATCCATCAGGTCCCGGGCGGCGTGATCTCGAACCTCAGGTACCAGCTCGCCGAGATGCGCCTGGAGCATCGGCTCGACGAGGTGCTCGAGGAGTGCGTTCAGGTGCGTAAGGACCTCGGCTACCCGATCATGATCACCCCGCATTCGCAGTTCGTGGTTAGCCAGTCGACCATCAACGTGGCGACGGGCGAACGCTACAAGCATGTCACCGACGAGGTGATCCTGTTCGCGCAAGGGGTCTACGGCGAGGATTCCGGATTTCCCTGGATGGACCAGAACCTGAAGGACAGACTGTTGAGCCTGCCGCGGGCGGCGGAGCTCGCGGCGCAGCACAAACAAGAGGCGTCGCTGAAGGAGCTTCGCGACCAGCTTGGCGGAGCCGGGGTCTCGGACGAGGAGTTTCTGCTGCGCTACATCATGAAGGGCACGGACGAGATCGCGGCGATGCGCGCGGCCGGCCCGCCGAAACAGTATTCCGGCACCAGCCAGCCGGTGTTGACGCTGCTCGATGAGCTCGAGAAGCATAAGCAGGTGCGCTTCGTCCAGGTCGAGCGGGGCGACGATTCGCTGGTGCTGGAAAACCGATCGCCGGGTTGATCGATTTGCGCGACGAGCGCCGCGTTTCGAGAGCGGCGCCCCCTCTTGATTGGCCGGTTCGTCTCCGGATAGAGTGACAATACCTTGATCTGGATTAATGACTCACGGGATCCACGAGGCATCGAATAAAACCGCTTCGGCAATGCCATCTAGGAAATGCCGGATAATTCGAAGCGTTTACGGGACACCGTTCGCTCCGACAGACCGCCGAGAAGGCGCGGGTGCAATGGAGGCACAATCATGAAACGCTTGTTTACGTCCATCCTACTGGCCGCCGTCGGTGCGGCATTTGTCGCCGTGGCTCCGCCCGCGTCGGCCAAGCTGAACTCCTGCGAAGGCCCCATCGTTCTGGGCACGACAATGTCCCAGACCGGTCGGTTCTCGCCTCTCGCCGGTCGCTGGAAGCAGATGACCGAGGCGTTCGAGAGCGAGTTCAACAAGACCGGCGGGGTCAAGCTGAGCTCGTGCGGCGGCAAGAAAGTGCCGATCAAGTTCGTCATCTATGACGACCAGAGCGTGCCCGCGAATGCCGTGGCGCTCTACGAGAAGATGGCGACCGTCGACAAGGTCGATCTGTTCGTCGGGCCCGACTGGTCCTCGCACGGGTTCCCCGTCTCGCAGGTGTTCGAAAAGCACAAGATCCCGAGCGTGATGTCGAATGTGGCGACGCCCAAGGTCTACCAGCGCGGTTTCAAATACATCCGCGGGCTGGCGTTCCACGCCGACACGTGGTCGCTGAACTATTTCGCCCTGATGCAGAAGATGAACCCCCGGCCCAAGACGATCTACTGGGTCGTGCACGACAATCTGATCACCAAGACGGTGTTCAATATCTACAAGGCCCACTCGACCAAGCTCGGCTTCAAGACGGTCGGTGAGGAAACCTTCGCCGGGTCGACCAAGGATTTCACCGGCGTCATCCTGAAGATCAAGGCGGCGAAGCCGGACATCATCTACATCTCGGCCTTCGATTCGGTCTCGTCGGCGCTGATCCAACAGATGCGTCGGCTCCGGGTCAAGGCGCTGGATGTGCATCACCTCATGGCCAGCGGTAACCTGGCACGCCAGGTCAACCTCGAAGGCGTCAGCGGCGAGCTCTACTGGCACGAAGGCATCACGGGGCCCTATAGCGACCTCGCCCTACGGGTGCTGAAAATCGCCAAGATCAAGACGTTCGATTATCTGTGGACGGGCGGCCGGCTGGATTCCTATCTGGTCATGATTCAGGCCATCGAGCGCGTCGGCGCGGTCGACCGCGATAAGATCGCGGCCGAGCTGCGCAAGCCGGGCGCCAAGTGGATGGGGCTCGGCGGTGAGTTCGATTTCGATGCCGGCGGGTTGTCCAACATCGTCGCGTTCACGCACCAGATCCAGAAAAGTGTGCCGGTGATCGTGTCGCCCGCCAACCAGGCGACAGGCAAGTTCATATGGCCCGCGCCGAGCTGGCAGTAATCAGTGGTTACGGGCCGGCCGACCGACATTTGGCCGGCCCGTAACATCCGGCCCGTAACATAAAGACAAGAGGCGACGAATGACCGCGATCATCATTCAGTTGCTCATCGGCGGTGTGCTGTTGGGCGGCCTTTATGCGCTTATCGCGTTCGGCCTGTCGCTGATCTACGGCGTCGTGCGCATCCTGAACTTCGCCCACGGCACCTTATTGGCGGTCGGCGGCATCGCCGCCAGCATGATCTTCGCCGCCACGGGCATGAATCCGGTGTTGATCGCCGCGCTTCTGGTGCCGGTCTTCCTGGTGTTCGGTTACTACTTCTATATCTATCTGCTCGAGCCGCTGACCAGCCGGAACCAAATGGAGATCACCGTGGGAACCGTGCTGGTCACGGTCGGCGCGTTGTTGATCCTGAGCGATCTGGCGGCGGTGCTGGCGGGGCCGACGACCAAGAATATCTCGCTCGAGTTCGAGGCGATCATGCTGGGAGAGGTGATCGTTTCCACCACCCAGCTCTATATTCTTGTTGGCATCGTGGCGCTGACCTTGGCGCTTCAACTGTTCCTCAAGAAGACCTGGTTCGGACGCGCGATACGCGCGGTAACGCAGGAGCCGGTGGGGGCGCGCATCTGCGGCGTTCGGTCCGACCGGATTCATGCTTATACGGTCGCCTTCGGCACCGCCATCGTCGCCGTCGCCGGCGTGCTCTATACGCTTAATTTCCCGGTCGATCCCTATATCGGGTTCGAGATCACCGTGAAGGCGTTCACGATCATCATCCTGGGCGGCATCGGCAACCTGGTGGGCGCGCTGCTGGCCGGCATCTTCCTCGGCGTCGCCGAAGCGCTGACCGGCTTCTTCTGGGCGTCCGATTGGGCACCGGCCGTCAGCATCATTCTGCTGCTGGTCATACTGGTGATCTTCCCCAAGGGCGTTCTGTCACGGAGAGGAATATGAGCGGCTCCCGCCGCGGCATGGCGGTTCTGTGGCTGTTTCTTCTTCTCGTGTTCGTGTTTCCTTTCGCCGGCGCCTATTACCTGACCTTTGGCTTCACCATGCTGCTGGCCTTTATCGTGGCGCAGAGCTGGGACTGGGTGCATGGCGAGGCGGGCTACGTCAATCTCGGCCACTACATCTATTTCGGCATCGGCGCCTATGGGTTCGCGATCAGCGTCGCCGGTGGCGCGCCGATCTATCTCGGTTTCGTGGTGGCGATTCTGGTCACCGGCGTGGCCGGCGCGGTGCTGAGCTTCCCGCTCTATCGCCTGCGGGGCGATTATTTCGCCTTCGCGACGCTGGCGCTGTTGCCGCTGGCCGAGCTTTTGTCATCCAATCTGGTTTCGATCACGGCCGGCGTCGATGGCATTCCGCTGGCGCCGGAGGACGCCATTATCTGGGGCTACGACGTCAAGTATTACGCCTACTACGTCGCCTTCGCATGCTGCATCGCGGTTTTTTGGATCAGCGTCGCCGTCACCCGGAGCCCGATGGGGTACGCCCTGAAAGGCATCCGCAACGACGAGGAGGCGGCCGAGGCGGCCGGCATACAGATATTTCCCGTCAAGCTGAAAGTGATGGTGATGAGCTCCGTGGCGGCGGCGCTGGCCGGCGCGGCCTATGCATGGTCGTTCCGCTATATCAATCCCGGCACCGTGTTCGGCCTCGATGTCGCCCTGCTGCCGGTCGCCATGGCGCTGCTCGGCGGCTCGGGGCTGCTTTGGGGCCCCCTGATCGGCGTCTTGCTGCTGTCGACGGCGCAGCAGCTTCTGCTCATCAACCTGACGATGCTGCAGTTCACGATCGTCGGGCTGGCGATCTTGCTGATCGGCCGATACATGCCCGGCGGGCTGCTGCGTTCGGCCGCGGTCCGACGCATCCCGGGGGTCGGCGGGCTCACCCGCGAGCATCGCGAGCGCGTGGTTGTCGATGTCAGCGGACGCGCCGCCGACGGCACGCTGCCCTTGCCGCGGGTAACGCCGGATCGGAACAAGAACATCCTGTCGTGCCGCGACCTGACCATGGCGTTCGGCGGCAATGTCGCCGTCGACAACGTCACGCTGGACGTCAACCAGGGCGAGATCGTCGGCCTGGTCGGCCCCAACGGATCGGGCAAGACGACCTTGTTCAATTGCATCTCCAAGGTCTACGAGCCGATATCGGGCGACGTATTGTTCGACGGCGCCAGCTTGCTGACGCTGAGGCGCGACACGGTTTCCCAGATGGGCCTCGGCCGTACCTATCAGATCCCCCGCCCGTTCGGCGATCTGGCCGTGCAGGAGAACATCGCCATGCCGCTGATGTTTCGCGCCGACGGCGCCGGCACCGTGGCCGAGGCGATGGGCGAGGCAGTGGAGTTCGCCGCGTTCGCAGGCCTCGAGGACCGCCTGGCGACCCGCGCCGATACCCTGAACCTGCAACAGAAGAAGGCCCTCGAATTCGCCCGCGCGCTAGCCTGCCGGCCCAAGCTGTTGCTGGTCGACGAGGTCGCCTCCGGGCTGACGCCGGCGGAGGTTGCGCGCTTCGTCGCGCACATCCGCGAGGTTCGCGACACGTACGGCATCACCGTCATCTGGGTCGAGCACATCTTTTCGGCGCTGTCCCAGGTCGTCGACCGGCTGGTCGTGATGGAGCAGGGCTCGATCCTGGCCGACGGGCCGCTGGCCGAGGTGGTCAAGAACGAGGAGGTGCTGCGCACCTATCTGGGCTCGTCGGCAAGGGGCGTGGCGTGATGCTCGAGGTCTCTGAGCTGGTTGTCGACCACGGTAGCCTTCGCGCGATCTGGGACGTCAGCTTTCGGGTCGATAAAGGCGAGCGCGTCGGGCTTCTGGGCGCCAATGGCGCCGGTAAATCGACCACGCTGGGCGCCATCATCGGCATCTATCCATCGGTCTCGGGCCGCATCGTCTACAACGACCAGTCGATTGTCGGCGTGCAGAGCGCAAGGAACGTCGACGCGGGAATCTCGCTGGTTCCGGAAGGGCGCCGGTTGTTCCAGGAAATGACGGTCACCGAGAACCTCGAAATGGGCGCCTATACCAGGAAAGCGCGGGCCCGGCTGGCGGAGCAGCTGGAGCGGGTGTTTTCGTTGTTCCCCGAGCTCAAGGAGAAGCGCACGCAGCGCGCCAACGAGCTATCGGGCGGCCAGCAGCAGATGGTCGCGGTCGGCCGCGCGCTGATGTCGAGCCCATCGCTGTTGCTTCTGGACGAGCCCTTCCTCGGCGTCGCTCCGATCCTGGTCGAGGAAGTGATGGAGGTGCTGACCCGGATCTCGGACGAGGGCGTGACATTCGTTCTGGTCGAGCAAAACATCCACCGCGCGCTCGATTTCGTACAGCGCGCCTATGTCATCGAGAACGGGCGGACCGTATTGGAGGGCAGCAAGGACCAACTACTCAACGATCCCGATTTCAGCGACAAGTTCCTCGGGCTGGATTGACCGGCCCGATCGGCCGACCGCCCGGACCGGGATCTGATTAGGAAGACTCGACATGGATGTGCGGTTCATCGACACCACGTTTCGCGACGGATCCCAGAGTCTGTGGGCCTTGGGCATGCGTGCCGGCATGATCGAGGCGAACGCCGGGGCCATGGACCGGGCCGGGTTCGAGGCCATCGAGGTCCCGGTGGCCGGTCTTTTCGCCAAAAAGTTCGTCCGCGATCTCAAGGAGGACCCCTGGGAGATGTCGCGGATGGTGGCCAGGACGATGCCCAACACCATCAAGACATGCATGGTGGGCAACTACTTTCACCCCTTCGAGGCGCCGCCGCCGCGACCGATCATGGAGCTGTTCTACGCCCGCCTGGTCGAGACCGGGGCGTTGAACCGGGGCCAGTTGACCGCCAACACCCTGGACCAGACGAAGCGTAACTTCCCCTGGCTTCTGCCCGCGCTCAAGGAGCTCGGCCTGCAGGTCTCGATCGCCCTGTCCTACAGCATCTCGCCGCGCCACACCGACGAGTACTACGGCGAAAAGACCCGCGAGGTCGTTGCCTTCGAGCCCGACGTCATCTACCTCAAGGACCAGGGCGGGCTGCTGACCCCGGACAGCCTGCGCAGCCTGCTGCCGATCATCGTCGAGAACGCCGGCGATGTGCCGGTCGAGCTGCACTCGCACTGCACCACCGGGCTGGCTCCGCTGGTCTATCTCGAGGCGTTGAAGCTCGGGGTGCAAACGCTGCACACCGCGGTGCCGCCGCTGGCCGACGGCTCGTCGCAGCCCTCGGTGTTCGAGGTCGCCAGGAACGCCCGCCTCATGGGCCATTCGACCACTATCGATGAAGACGTGCTGCGCCCAGTGTCGGAGAGCCTGACGGCGATCGCCCGACAAGAAGGGCTGCCGATCGGAGCTCCTTCGCGCTACGACTACGCGCAGTATATCCACCAGGTTCCCGGCGGCGTGATCTCGAACCTCAAGTTCCAGCTCGCCGAAATGCGCCTGGAGCATCGGCTGGACGAAGTGCTCGAGGAATGCGTGGCCGTGCGCAAGGACCTCGGTTACCCGATCATGATCACCCCGCATTCGCAGTTCGTGGTCAGCCAATCGGCCATCAACGTGGCCACGGGGGAACGCTACAAGCATGTCATCGACGAGGTGATCATGTTCGCGCAAGGGGTCTACGGCGAGGATTCCGGATTTCCCTGGATGGACCAGAACCTGAAGGACAGGCTGGTGAGCCTGCCCAGGGCGGCGGAGCTGGCGGCGCAGCACAAACAGGAATTCTCGCTGAAGCAGCTCCGCGACCAGCTCGGCGGAGCCGGGATCTCGGACGAAGAGTTCCTGCTGCGCTACATCATGAAGGGCGAGGACGAGATCGCGGCGATGCGCGCGGCCGGCCCGCCGAAGCAGTATTTCAGCACCGGCCTGCCGGTATTGACACTGCTCGATGAACTCGAGAAGCATAAGCAGGTGCGCTTCATCCAGGTCGAGCGGGGCGACAATTCGCTGGTGCTGGAGAACCGGTCTCCGGACTGATTGGACCACCAACGCGAGGGAGATGACGTGAGCAATACCTTCGATTGGATGAGCGACGACGACGTGCGCCAGATCGCGCTCCTCGTCGAATCGCTGGATCGGTCGAGCTTCGATTTCCTGCAGGTGAATGTGGGAGATCTGAAAGTGACGATCGGCAAGGGCGACGCGTTGCCGGCCGAGGCCGCGTCGCATTCCGCACCGGCCGCCGCACCGGCCGCGGTCGCACCAGCCGCCGCACCGCAACCTCCGCCCGCGCCAGCCGATACCGAGGTTGGCCCCGCGCCGGATGGGACGGTCGCGATCGTGGCCCCGATGATGGGACGGTTCTATGCCCAGCCCGAACCCGGGGCGGCGCCCTTCGTGACGGTCGGCGGCGAGGTCGACGCCAAGACCACGGTCGGGCTGGTCGAGGTGATGAAGGTCTTCACCGCCGTCTCGGCGGGCGTCAGCGGCGTCATCACCGAGATGTGCGTGCAGGACGCCGAGCTTATCGAGTACGGGCAGGTTCTTTTCCGGGTGCGGCCCGATGGAGCGGCTTCGGATGCTTCCTCCGCCGACGCGAAGGGGGCTTGAGGTTGACGGTTTCGCGCGTTCTGATCGCCAATCGCGGGGAAATCGCGGTTCGCATCATCCGGGCCTGCCAGGGGCTCGGGATCGAGACCGTGCTGGCGGTCTCCGACGCCGACCGGGACAGCCTGCCGGCACGGATCGCGGACCGCGCCTTCTGTATCGGCCCGGCCGAGCCGGCGGGCAGCTATCTCGACATCAAGGCCGTGGTTGCTGCCGCGCTTGGCACCGGCGCGGATGCCGTCCATCCGGGATACGGCTTCCTCGCCGAGTCGCCGGAACTGGCGGCTGCGTGCGCCGCTGAAGGCCTAACATTCGTCGGGCCGAAGGCTGAACAGATCAGTCAGATGGGCAACAAGCTCGAGGCCCGCGCGCTCGCCCGCCAGCACGGCCTGCCGATCCTTCCAGGGTCCGAGAAGGTCCACTCCCCCGAAGAGGCCGCGGAGATCGCCGAGCGGATCGGCCTTCCGGTGCTGATGAAGGCGGCGGCGGGCGGCGGCGGGCGCGGCATGAAGGTGGTGACCGATCCGGCGAACATAAGCGAGGTCTTCACCTCCGCCGCGGCCGAGGCGCGCGCGGCGTTCGGCGACGAGACCCTCTACGTCGAGCGCTTCATCCCCAATGCCCGGCACATCGAGGTGCAGGTGCTCGGCGACTGCTTCGGCAACGTGATCCATCTCGGCGAGCGCGACTGCTCGCTGCAACGCCGGCACCAGAAGCTGGTGGAGGAGTCGCCGGCGCCGGCCATCACCGAGGAGCTGCGCGAGGAGATCCGCACCGCCGGCGTGACCCTGGCCCGGAACACCGGATACGAGAACGCCGGAACCGTCGAGTTCATCGTCGACCAGGATGCCGGGACCTTCTACTTCCTGGAGATGAACACGCGCATCCAGGTCGAGCATCCGGTCAGCGAGATGATCACCGGGATCGACCTGGTACAGGAACAGCTGCGCGTCGCCGGCGGGGAGGCGCTGCGCTTCTCGCAGTCCGACGTGATGTTCCGCGGCCATGCCATCGAATGCCGCATCAACGCGGAGCTGCCGGCCGAATCATTCCGGCCCAGCCCCGGCCAGATCCTGGAATGGCGGCCGCCGGAAGGCCCCAACATCCGGCTCGACACCCACTGCCATGCCGGCTACACCGTTCCGCCGTACTACGATTCGCTGCTTGCCAAGCTGATCGTCTACGGCAGCGATCGGGCCGAGGCGATGGAGCGGACGCGGCGCGCGCTGGATCGGTTCTCGATCTCCGGGGTCGGCACGACCATTGGGTTCCTGCGTTCCGTGATGGACAACCCCGACTTCGTCGCCGGCAAGCCGACGACGCATCTGGTGGAAGACCTGATCGAGCAGATGCCGGACGGGTAACATTGGCATGACCGCCTATGAAAGGGTGGAACGTTGAAGGTAACGGGATGCAGCGCGATCGTGACCGGATCGTCCTCCGGGATCGGCGCCGCCGCCGCGAAGATGCTGGCGGAGCGAGGCTGCAACGTGGTGATCAACTACACCAGCAGCCAGGCGGAAGCGGAAGAGACCGCTGCCGCGTGCGAGGCGCTCGGCGCGGAGGCGCTGCTTTGCCGGGCCAACGTCGCGCTCGATGAGGACTGCCGGCGAATGGCCGCGGCGGCGGTCGAGCGCTGGGGACGTGTCGACGTGCTGATCAACAGCGCCGGCACCACCAAGCGGGTCAAGCACGAAGACCTCGAAGGATTGGGCGCCGACGATTTTCAGCGGATCTACGCGGTCAACGCCATCGGCCCGTTCCAGATGGCCCGCGCCGTCGCGCCCCACATGCGAAACGCCGGCGACGGGGCGATCGTCAACATCTCGGCCGGGGCCGGATTTCACGGCGGCGGCAGCTCGATCGCCTACGCGGCTTCAAAGGCGGCGCTCAACGCGATAACCAAGTCCCTGGCGCGCGTTCTGGCGCCCGAGATTCGGGTCAACGCGATCTGCCCCGGGCTTGTCGAAGGCCGCTGGATGAGCAATTTATTGGGCGAGGAGGCGTACCAGGCCCATGTCGAGCGCGCCCGGGGGAAGTTGCCGCTGCGCCGCACGAATACGTCGGACGTCGTGGCGGAAACCGCCTTGTGGCTGATCGAGCACGCCACAACGATGACGGGCGAGTTGATCAACATGGATGCCGGTGAGCATCTGCTGTGATGCCGAACCAATACAAAGAGTCTCCCTCTCCCCTTGCGGGAGAGGGCCGGGGTGAGGGGTAAGCGCGATAGCGCGTCAAGAGACTCTATTCGCCGCCTGCCGGCGGCGACCCCTCACCCGGCACGCTTCGCGTGCCACCCTCTCCCGCAAGGGGAGAGGGTTCCATGCGTCAAATTCGAACTACTAACGCGACCCGCTCGTCTTTCCGAGGGTCAGCGAGAATCCAGGTCTTCGGACGTCAATCCGGCCGCAGTTCGTCCGTTTGGTCAGTTGGTCGATCAAGTTCACCAGGGGCTGCGATGACGTGAGATATTCCTGCGCCGGACCGGCCTGGCGCATGGCATCGACTTCGTCCTTGCTCACCAGCCAGCGGAGCAGCATGTCCTCGTCGGAGACACCGGGTCCGCCGAATTGGCGGCGCAATTCATCGAGGGATGGGTCGGGAAACTCCTTGTGTTCAAGCTCCTTGGCACGAGGTCTGTCGAGAATCCTGTCCTTGACGTCGGAATCCATCGCCTCAACGGCCTCCTCGCCATAGCGGCCGAGCGCGTATTCGATCGTCTGGTCGGTGACCTCCTTGTAGCGCTCGCCGACGACGACATTGATCGCCGCCTGGCTGCCGACGAACTGCGACAGCGGCGTGACCATGATCGGGTAACCCAGCTCGGCGCGCACGCGGGCGGTTTCTTCCAGGGCGTCCGGCAGCCTGTCGCCCAGCCCCACCAGACGGAGCTGGTGCCCGAGATTGGAGATCATTCCGCCCGGCACCTGGTGAAGGTATTGCGAATAATCGTATTCGACCGGCGCCCCGATCGGCAGACCCTCGCGCTTTGCGATGATGGTGAAATGCTCCGAGATCGGTCGCAGCAGCTGTTCGTCGATCAGCGGCTCGTAGCCCAGCGCGCGCGCGTTGGCCGCCACGTTGAAAACGGAAGGGTTGGAGGACGAATCGGACAATGGCGGGATCGCCGTGTTGACCGTCGTGATCCCATTCTTGATGGCCTCGAGCGTGCACAGCGGGCCGAGCCCCGTGGTGCAGTGCGTGTGAAACTCGACATGTCGGCCGTTGCTGTTTTGCAGCACGATGGGAACCAGCGTCCGCGTCCGCTCGGGCGTCAGGAGCCCGCCCGGATCCTTGAAACAGATTGTCGAAACCGGCAGCGACGCGGCCTGGCGGGTCCTCTCGGCGAAATACTCGTCGGTGTGCCTGGGCGACACCGAATAGATCAGATTTACCACCGCCTCGAGCCCGGCCTCCTGGGTGGTCGTCACCCGGCGCCGCCAGCCGTCGAGATTGTTCCACGGATCCGATATCCGCGCCTGCCTCATGCCGTTGTCGGCGACCAGCTTGAGGAACAACCGGTACATCGCCGGCGGATCGTAGCCGAACGTGTTCATCCGGCCGGCGATCAATCGAAGCGGCGCCTTGGTGATCAGCTCCGAAACCCGTCGTATCCGCTCCCACGGATCCTCCTTGAGCTCGCGAACGGCCTTCAGGAAGTGGGCTCCCGACATGAGCTCGATCGCCACGAACCCGGCCTGGTCGAGACGTTCCGCGATGGGAAGCATCATGCCCGTCGTCATGCCGGACGCCCACAGGCTGAGATGGCCGTCGCGAAGCGTGGTGTCGACGAACCGGATCTCGCGGACTTCGTCGTCGGTCGGTTCCATCTGATTATTCTCGATATTGGCGTCCAAAACGGAGGTTGGAATCAGCGATTCTCGCGCAGGCGGAAGCGCTGAATCTTGCCGGTCGCGGTCTTGGGCAGGTCGTCGACGAAGTTGAACCAGCGCGGGTACTTGTAGTGCGCCAACCCGTCGCGGCAGTGCCGTCGCAGGTCGTCGGCCATGGCATCGCCCGCGTCGTCGGCGTGGTTGAGGACCACCCAGGCCTCGGGCTTGATCATCCCTTCGTCGTCGCGCCGCGCGACGACCGCGACTTCCAGCACCTTGGGGTGCTCGATCAGGCTGGCCTCGATCTCGAACGGCGAGCACCACAGCCCGCCGACCTTCATCATGTCGTCGCCGCGCCCGCAATTGACCAGCCAGCCATCCTCGTCCTGGTAGTACATGTCGCCGGTATTGAGCCAGCCGTCCGCCAGCATGGTGGCGGCGGTCTTTTCCGGGTTGTTCCAATACCTCGAAGCGCCCGATTCGCCCTTGACGTGAACGGTGCCGATCTCGCCCCGCGCGACCGGCGCGCCGTCATCGTCGAGGACCTTGATCTCGTAGCCGGGCACCGCGCGGCCGGACGCGCCGGGCCGGTAATCTTTCTCGGAATTGGAGATGAAGATATGCAGGACCTCGGTCGAGCCGAGCCCATCGAGGAGGATCATCCCGGTCCGTTCCTTCCAGCGCCAGAACACGTCCGCCGGCAACGCCTCGCCAGCGGAGATGCACAGCCGCAACGACGAAAGATCCGGCTCGGCCGTCTCCATGACCTGGAGCTGCTGCGCATAAAGCGTCGGCACGCTGAAGAACACCGTCGGGCGGAACTGTTCGAAGATCTCGAATACCATTTCGGGCGAGACCCGGCGGTCGCTCAGCACGGTCGTCGCGCCCGCCCAGAGCGGGAACGTCATCGCGTTGCCGAAGCCGTAGGAATGAAACAGCTTGCTCATGGTAAAAAACACGTCGTCCTCGCGGACGCCCAGGGTGTCGACGGCGTATCGCTGGCTGGTGCAAACCATGTCCTTGTGGGCATGCACGACGCCCTTGGGATCGCCGGTCGAGCCCGACGAATAGAGCCAGAAGCAGTCGTCGCCGGGCGCGGTCCGGGCCGGGGCGAGATCGTCGGCGGAGGTATTCGCGAGGTCCATGAACGATCCCGTGCCCGTGGCACGGAACACGTGGCGAGGTTGGCGCGAAGCGGCGGCGAGCCCGTCCTCTACGGCGTCGGCGGACTCGGGGCTGTAGACCAGCACGGCGCATTCCGAGTCTTCGATCAAGTAGGAGTAGTCCCGAACCCGCATCAAGGTGTTGACCGGAATCGGGATGATGCCCGACTTGATGGCACCGAAGAACAGCGCCATGAACTCAGGGCCGTCCTTGACCACCATCAGCACTCGTTCACCGGCGCCGACGCCGAGGTCGGTCAGCGCGTTGCCACAGCGATTGACGCTCTCGGCCAGCTCGCCATAGGTAACGTTCTCGCCTTCGGTCCGGATCACGACTTTGTCGCCGCGTCCCTCTTCGAGATGACGATCGATGAACGGCACCGCAACGTTGAACACCGGCGCGAAGCCGAGCGCGACCGGGTCTTGCGATCGATCCACGTTGACGGTGTTGTCTTTCATTCTCGCTCTCCCGTCTTGACCGCGTCGTCCGCCATCCTGATCCGTTCGGCCCGATCGCGCAAGCCGACGACTGCGCGCGTGACGCCGACATGATCCCGATTTAGGCTGGCGGAGGCGGCCGGCGCGAGCCATGATCGGCGACGGATGGCGGAAAGGAAAAAATAATGGCCGAGAAAACTTCGGGATTCGTGGGTCGACCCGTCGAGCGCGTGGAGGACGCCATCCTCCTAACCGGACGGGCGCTGTTCTCCGACGATCTGCCGACGCGAACGGCCACCTTGCATGCCGCCGTCCTGCGCTCGCCGCACGCCCACGCCGAGATCGCCTCGATCGACACCGCGAAAGCGCTGGCCCAACCCGGTGTCGCCGCCGTTCTCACCGGCGCCGACGTCGAGGCAATGTCCGAGCCTTTCCAGACCGTGCTCAGACAACCGATGCACCATTGGTGCGTCGCCGTCGACAGGGTGCGTTATGTGGGCGAGCCAGTCGCCGTAGTGGTCGCCGCCGACCGCTACCAGGCCGAGGATGCGCTCGACCTCGTCGACGTCGAGTACCGCGCGCTCGATCCGATCGTCGACCCGGAGGAAGCGGCCCTTGACGGTGCGCCGCAGCTCTACGGCGACATCGGATCCAACGTCGTCTCGACGCGCGACTTCACCTATGGCGATCCGGAGAAGGCGTTTGCCGAGGCCGACCGCACGGTCAGTCTCAAGGTCCGCTACCCGCGCAATTCCCAGACCCCGCTGGAAGGTTTCGTCGCGGTCGCCGACTACAACCCGGATGAAGACCTGTTCGACGTGGCGTGCAATTTCCAAGGGCCCTACAGCACCCAGCCGGTCATGTCGCGCGCGCTCAAGGTGCCGAGCTCGCGGCTGCGGCTGCGCACGCCGGCCTATTCCGGGGGCGGGTTCGGTATCAAGGTTCAGATCTTTCCCTATGTGGTGCTGATGTGTCTCGCCTCGAAGAAGACCGGCCGGCCGGTCAAATGGGTCGAGGACCGGCTCGAGCACCTGAGCGCCGCCGCCGCCGCGCCCAACCGAGTGATCGAGGCCGAGGCCGCGGTCATGAATGACGGCCGCGTGATCGCCTTCCGCTTCGATCAGCTCGACGACTACGGGGCCTATTTGCGAGCGCCCATGCCGGGGCCGTTGTATCGCATGCAAGGCATCATGAACGGCGCCTACGACATCCGGAACCTGGCGGTCACCAACCGCGTCGTGATGACCAACAAATGCCCATCCGCCATGGTCCGGGGCTTCGGCGGCCCGCAGGTGTACTACGCCATCGAGCGGCTGATGGAACGCGTCGCGATCGAGCTCGACATCGATCGGCTGGAGCTGCGCCGCCGCAACCTGATCCCGGCCGGCGTATTCCCGCATCGCACCGCGGGCGGCGCGCTGCTCGATTCGGGCGATTACCCGCGCGCGGTCGAGCGCGCCGTCGAAGAGGGCGGTCACGAGGCGCTTCTGCGCCGCCGCGACGAGGCGCGGGCCGAGGGCAGGCTCTACGGCATCGGCTACGCGGCAGTGATCGAATCCGGCCAATCCAACATGGGCTATATCAGCAACATCCTGCCGCCCGAGGAGCGGACCAGGAATCCGAAATCCGGTGCGGTGTCGAACGCCACGGTGAACATCGATCCGCTCGGCAACGTCGTCGTCACGGCCGATTCCATCCCCCAGGGACAGGGCCACGCGACGGTGATCGCGCAGATCGTTGCCGACCGGCTCGGCCTGACGCCCCAGGACATCCACGTCAACACCGAGCACGATACCCACAAGGACGCATGGTCCATCGCCACCGGCAACTACTCCGGCCGGTTCGCGTCCTCGACCGCGGTCGCCGCCGACAAGGCGGCCGTCAAGGTGCGCGACAAGCTCGCCCGCCTCGCCAGCGTGCGCCTCAACGCGCGACCCGACGAGCTTGCCTTCGAGGACGGCAAGATCTTCGCCGCCGACAACCCCAGCAACGCGATCGAGGTGTACCGCGCCGCTGGTGCCGCGCATTGGTCGGCGACCGATCTGCCGGCCGGCGTCGATCCCGGAATACGCGAGACCGGCACCTGGTCGGCGCCCGAGCTCCAGTCGCCCAACGACGAGGGCCAGATCAACATGCAGTTGACCTATGCCTTTCTGTTCGACTACTGCGGCGTCGAGGTCGACCGCGACACCGGCGTCGTGCGGATCGACAAATACGTCACGATCCACGATTCGGGCACCATGCTGAACCCGCTGATCGTTAGCGGCCAGGTGTACGGCGCCTATGGCTGGGGCGTCGGCGCGGCGCTCCATGAGGAGTTCGCCTACGCCGAGGACGGAAGCTTCCTCAGCGGCACCTTCGCGGACTATCTGTGCCCGACCGCCTGCGAGGTGCCGGAGCCGGTCATCCTGCACATGGAATCGCCGTCGCTGGTCGCCCCGCTCGGCGCCAAGGGCATCGGCGAAGGCAACTGCATGAGCGTGCCGGTGTGCATCGCCAACGCGGTGTGCGACGCGATCGGGGTCGACAACGTGACGCTGCCGTTGACGCCTTCCAAGGTCGGCGCGTTGATCCACGGTGGAGAGGAGCCGCCGCCCGAACGAACCGCGGCGCCGGCGGTCAAGGGCGCGGGCCGGGCGCTCGCGGGCTCGGGCGAATCGGTCGTGCCGGCCTCGCCGCAACAGGTGTGGGATGCGCTGCTGGATCCGGTCAAGCTCGCCGCCGTGATCCCGGGCTGCCACAACCTCGACAAATTGTCGGACAACGACTACCGGGCCGAGGTAAGCCTCGGAGTGGGCCCGGTGAAGGGCAGGTTCCAGGCATCGGTAAAACTGTCCGACATGGACCCGCCGAGCGCGGTGACCCTGTCGGGCGGGCTCGACGGGCCGCTCGGCTCGTCGCGCGGCTCGGGCCGGGTGCGGTTGGCGGCATCGGGGGACGGCACCCGGGTGAGCTACGACTACACGGTCGAGATCACCGGCAAGGTGGCGGCCGTGGGTGGGCGCATGTTGGACGGCGCTTCGCGGGCGGTGGTGAAGCTGTTCTTCGAACGCTTGGCGAACCAGATCTCGGTACCGGCGGCGGCGACGGTGACAGCAGCGGCGACCCCATCGCTGTGGCAACGGATCATGCGGTGGCTGGGGATGAGGTAACCCATCGGTCCTTGATCTCAATCAATGTCGGACGGCCCGACCCGCCCATACCGTTGTGCCAATCGGGATGGAGGCCTGGGCCAACGCGGCGCGTCGGAAGCGTCGGGGGGCGGGCATCGTCTCGGCCAACCGATCAGGAGCAGGCGGAAATGACGAAGGCGTTGGACAAGGAACTGGCGGACACCGACCGATCACGGCTCGCGCGCGACAACATTCGCGCGATGATTCCCTACCACGATCTGCGCGAGTGGCTGGCCGAGGCCGAAAGGCTGGGCGAGGTGGTCTACGCCGATGGCCTCGATGTCGAGGAAGAGATCGGCATGGCGTCCGAGCTGGTGATGCATCCCGAGGACGCGCCCTGTGTCGTATTCGATGACATTCCGGGTTTTGACAAGGGCTATCGGATCCTGCTCAACTTCTTCGGCGGCAAGCGGCAGAACATGACGCTCGGATTTCCGACCGATCTCGACAAGCTCGATCTGTCGGAAGCTTATTACGAGCACCAACTGAAGGACATGGTGCCGATCCCGCACGAATTCGTCGATGACGGCCCGGTGATGGCCAACGTAATGACCGGCGACGACGTCGACCTCGCCAAGTTCCCGACGCCGCTATGGCACCCGGACGACGGCGGACGATATCTCGGAACCGGCAGCTATACCGTGACCCAGGACCCCGATTCAGGGTGGATGAATTTGGGCACCTACCGGATCATGGTGCACGACGACAAGCGCGTCGGGTGCTACATCTGCCCCGGCAAGCACGGTCGTATCCACCGCGACAAGTACGAGAGCCGCGGCGAGCCCATGCCGGTCGCCGTTATTATCGGCGGCGACCCGATGACCTTCCTCACGGCATGCACGGAGATGCCGGCGGGCGTCTGCGAATACGACATCGTCGGCGCCATGCGCAACGAGGCGCTCAAGGTGATCCGGGGGCCGATCACCGGTGTCCCGTTCCCCGCCGACGCCGAGATCGTGCTCGAGGGTTACGTTCATCTCGACCGGCAGAAGCTCGAGGGCCCGTTCGGCGAGTGGACCGGGTATTTTGGCAGCGGCGAGCGCGACGAGCCGGTCATGGAGGTCAAGGCGATCTATCACCGCGACGATCCGATCATCCTCGGCTGCCCGCCGCAGCGCCCGCCCGACGAGATGTGCCGCTATCGCGCGGTGACCCGCTCGGCCATGCTGCGCGCCAACATCGCCAAAGCCGGCGTGCCCGACGTCACCGCGGCCTGGATGCACGAGGTCGGCAACTCGCGCCTGCTGGTCGCGGTGGCCATCAAGCAGCGCTATCCGGGCCACTCCAAGCAGGCCGGCCACATCGCGGCGACGTGCCACGTGGGCGCGTTCTGCGGGCGCTACATCATCGTCACCGACGACGACATCGACGTCTCCAATCTCGAGGAGCTGATCTGGGCGATGATCACGCGATCCGATCCCGCGACCTCGATCGATATCATCAACGGCGCCTGGTCGACGCCGCTCGATCCGCGCATCGCGCCCGAGGACCGCGCGATCGGCAACTTCACCTCGAGCCGGGCGATCATCGATGCCTGCCGGCCCTACCACTGGCGCGACGAGTTCCCCAAGGTCAACGCGCCGACGCCGGCCAACGCCCGCAAGGCGAGGGAGAAGTTCGGCTATATGCTGGAACCCGAGGCGCGCTCCACCGGGCGGCTACCCGGCCGAGAAGACTGAATGCTGACGCTGCCATCGGTTCTCCATCGGACGGTATCGCTCTATGGAAAGCGGACGGCAGTCTACGACCGCGAGCGTGATTACACCTGGGCCGAGTTCGCCGAGCGCGTCCGGCGGGCCGCCGGCGTCCTCGTCGCACTCGGCGTGAAACCGGGGCGGCGCTTCGCCGTCATCAGCCGCAACTCGTTCCGGCATGCCGAGATCAACCAGGCCGGATACTGGCTCGGCGCGGTGCCGGTGCCGGTCAACCACCGGCTCGCGCCGCCCGAGATCCGATTCATCCTCGACGACGCGGAGTGCGAGGTCGTGGCGGTCGACGACGCCTTCGCCAACCTCGTGCGAGCCGAGGAGCTGGCGCCGTGGCGCGAGCGCACGTTCTGGCTTACGCCCGGCGAGGTGGACGCCGACGGCCCGTCCTACGAGGCGCTGCTGGCCGACGCCGAGCCGGTGCCGCGCGGCGATGTGGACGAGAACGACGATGCCATCCTGCTCTATACCGGCGGCACCACCGGGCGCGGCAAGGGGGTGAGGCTCACCCACCGCAACATCGTCGCCAACGCGCTGCAGCTTTCCATGGCGATGAACGTCACGGCGGATGACAGCTACCTGCACGTCTCGCCCATGTTTCATTCGACCGACCTGAAATCCACGGCGTTGACCCTGCAGGGCGGCGGCCATGCCTATCTCGGCGAATTCTCGACGTCGGGCGTCCTGGACGCGATCCAGCGCCACCGGGTGACGATCGCCAGCCTGGTGCCGACCATGATCATCCGAATGCTCCAGGACGAGACCTTCGACGGCTATGACATCTCCAGCCTCAGGATGGTGAGCTACGGCACTTCGCCCATGGCGGTCGAGTGGATCCGCCGCGCCATGGAACGCTTCCAGGGCGTCGGGCTGCAGCAATGCTACGGCCTCACCGAGACCTCGCCGATCCTGTCGATCCTCGACGTGGACGACCACCGCCGCGCGGTCGAGACCGGCGATTACTCGCGGATCGGCTCGGCCGGAAGGGCGCTTGCCTGCGTCGAGCTGCGCATCGCCGACGACGACGGAAACGACGTGGCGCCCGGCGAGCCCGGCGAGATCCTGGTCCGCGCGCCCAACGTCGCCAAGGGGTACCACAACCGGCCCGAGGAGAACGAAGCGGCCTTTCGGGGCGGCTGGCTCCATACCGCCGACGTCGGCCGGCTGGACGACGAGGGTTATCTGTTCGTGATGGACCGCAAGAAAGAAATGGTGATCACCGGCGGCGAGAACGTCTACACCTCGGAGGTCGAGGCGGCGCTCTACCAGCACGAGGGCGTGCACGAGGCCGCCGTGGTCGGCGTGCCGGACGAGAAATACGGCGAGGCGCTATTCGCCGTCATCGTGCCGGCGCCGGGCCATACCCTGAGCGTGGACGAGATCATCTCGCATTGCCGGGGCCGCATCGGTGGCTACAAGATTCCGCGCCGGATGGACTTCGTCGAGGCGTTGCCCAAGAGTACCATGGGCAAGGTGCTGAAGGCCGAGCTACGCCGTATCTACGGCGGCGCGCCGGCCAGCGCGCAACAACCAACAGCGAGGTAGCCCGCGATGGCGCCCAGGGAAAAGACCACGATCCCCGTCTACTGCAACCAGTGCGTCTGCGGCCCCGATCTGATGAGGGTGGAGGTCGAGGACGGCGTCGCGGTCCGCGTCGAGCCCAACTTCGACGTCGGCGAGGCCCATCCCGGCTGCGGGCGGGTGTGCGTCAAGGCCTACGGGCTGATCCAGAAGACCTACAACCCGAACCGCCTCAAGAGCCCCATGAAGCGCACCAACCCGAAGAAGGGGCGCGACCAGGACCCCGGGTTCGTGCCGATCTCGTGGGACGAGGCGCTCGACATGGTCGCCGGCAAGATGAACGACATCCGCGCCAAGGGCGTCAAGGACGAGACCGATCTTCCGCGCCTCGCCGTCTGCTTCGGCGGCGGCGGCACGCCGGCGCGCTATATGGGCGCGTTCCCCGCGTTCCTCTCCGCCTGGGGCCCGATCGACTTCGGCTTCGGCAGCGGCCAGGGCGCCAAGTGCTATCACTCGGAGCATCTCTACGGCGAGTTCTGGCACCGCGCCTTCACGGTCTCGCTCGATTCTCCGAATTGCGACTACGTCATCAACTGCGGCAACAACCAGGAAGCCTCGGGCGGCGTCAGCGGCGTGTGGCGCCAGGCTAACGCCCGGGTGCGCGGCCTGAAGCGGGTCCAGGTCGAGCCGCACATGTCGGTTACCGGCGCGCTGGCGGCGGAATGGCTGCCGATCCGGCCCAAGACCGACGCGGCGTTCCTCTATGCCGTGATCCACCGCATCATCCACGAGCGCGGCTGGCGCGAGGTATGCGACATCCCATTCCTTTCCGAGGGCACCAACTCGCCCTATCTGGTCGGCCCCAACGGCTACTACCTGCGCGATCCCGAGACATCGAAGCCGCTGATCTGGGACCGGGCCACCGGCGCGGCCAAGCCGTTCGACGACGCGATTGAGGATCCGGCCATGGAGGGCGCGTTCACGGCGTCCGGCGTCGAGGACGGACCGGACAGCGCGCGCTGGAGCTACGACGGGGTCGAAGTCAAGCCCGCGTTCCAGATGCTACTCGACCACATGGCGCCCTATACGCCCGAATGGGCCGAGGCCGAGTGCGACGTGCCGGCCGCCAAGATCCGCCAGGTCGCCGACGAGTTCGTCGCCCACGCGCGGGTCGGCGAGACCATCGAGATCGAGGGCCGGACGCTGCCGCATAGGCCCGTCGCGATTCTGCTGGGCAAGGGCGTCAACAACGGCTGGGGCGGCTACCACACGTGCTGGGCGCGCACCCTGCTGACCTCGCTGGTCGGCGCGCTCGAGGTTCCCGGCGGCACGATCGGCACCAAGGTGCGGATCAACCGGCCGGCGGACAACCGGCTCAAGAGCGTGACGGTCCATCCGGACGGGTTCATGGACTACCCGTTCAACGAGACCACCAAGCAGGAGTGGTACGGCAAGCCGCATATCCGCAACGCCTATCGCATGATGGTGCCGCTGGCGGCCAACTCGCCGTGGTCGGCGGCGCTCGGCCCGGCGCACCTGCCGTGGCTGTTCCAGAAGACGCCGCCCGAGAACTGGCCCGAGCAGAACATCCCCGAGATGTGGATCTGCTATCGCACCAACCCGGCGATCTCGTCATGGGACGCGCCCGAGGTGGCCGACCGCATCGCCGAGTTTCCGTTCACGGTCGCGTTCGCCTACACCCACGACGAGACCAACCACATGGCCGACGTGCTGCTGCCCGACGCCACCGATTTGGAGAGCCTGCAACTCAGCCGCGTCGGCGGCACCGGATCGGGCGAGCAGTACTGGAAGCATGCCGGCTGGGCGATCCGCCAGCCGGTCGTCGAGCCCGTCGCCGACTGCATGGACATGACCGACATCGGCACCGAGCTCTCCAGGCGCATCGGGCTGCTTCCGGAGTACAACGCGGCGATCAATCGCGGCTCGGCCGGCATGCGGCTCAAGACCGACGCGTTCGATTACAGCCTCGATCCCGAAATCCCGCACCAGGCCGAGGAAATCTGGGACGCGGTCGCCAAGGCGGCGAGCCATGATCTTTCCGATGGCGAGGAAATCCACGACATCGACTGGTTCAAGGAACACGGCTTCATGCTGCGCCCGTACGCGCAGCTCGACTGGTATCTCTACCCGCGCCTCAGGGAAACCGGGCTGCGCTTCGAGATGCCGTATCAGGAGCGTATCAAGCGTCACGGCGTGCAGCTCGCCAACCGGCTGCATGAGATCGGCATCGAATGGTGGGACAAGCAGCTCGACGAATACGAGGCGCTGCCGAGCTACAAGCCGTTTCCCGACATCTGGATCAACTACGCCCGCGAGGTCGGCCGCGATCCCGACGAGTTCCCGCTGTGGGCGCTGACCGCGCGCTCGATGCAGTACGCCTGGGGCGCCAATGTCGGCCTGCCGATGATCAACGAGGTGGCGCAGAACGTCGCCGGCCACAAGGGCGTCATCGTCAACCGCAAGACGGCGCGCGGGCTCGGCATCGCCGACGGCGACGCGGTGGTGATCGAATCCGCCTCCGGCGAGACCCGTGGCCACGCCGTCCTGCGCGAGGGCATCCGGCCCGACACCGTGCTGCTGCTTGGCCAGTTCGACCACTGGACGACGCCCTATTCCAAGAATCTCGAACTCGCCAGCCTGAACACGATAACGCCGCTCGCGCTGGCGCTCACCGACAACACCGGCAGCGGCGCCGACATCATGCGCGTCCGGCTGTCGCCCGCCGGCGGCGCGCGGAGGGCGGCGTCATGAACCGCTGGGGCATGGTGGTCGATCTCAACCGCTGCGTCGGCTGCCAGACCTGCACCATCGCCTGCAAGCACGCCAACGACACGCCGCCCGGCGTGCAGTGGCGCCGCGTGCTCGACGTCGAGCAGGGCGAGTATCCCGACGTCGAGCGGCTGTTCCTGGTGGTTGGCTGCCAGCACTGCGCCAATCCGCCCTGCGTGCCGGTGTGTCCCACTGGCGCCACGCGCCAGCGCGAGGACGGCCTGGTGACCATGGACTACGACACCTGCATCGGCTGCGGCTACTGTGCCGTCTCGTGCCCCTATCAGGCACGCACCATCGTCCACGAGGCGCGCGGCTACTACGGCGCGCCGACCCGCCAGGAAATCCAAACCGGCCACGCCGACCGCATCAACGTCGCCAACAAGTGCACCTTCTGCATCGAGCGCATCGACGAGGCGGGCGAGCGTGGTCTTACCCCGGGCGTCGACCTCGAGGTGACGCCGGCATGCGCCGCCGCCTGCATTTCGCAGGCGATCCGGTTCGGCGACTTCGCCGATCCCGCGAGCACCGTATCGGAGCTGGTGCGCGACAACGCGAGCTTCCAGATGCACGTGGAATTAGGGACCGATCCGCAAGTTCGGTATCTCTATGAGGTGCCTGGAACTACGCCGGGACGCGAAGCGGGCTCGGCGGAGCCGGACGATGCCGAGAATCCACTGGCGGGCCCGCGCCAGACCTTGTGGGACTTCCGCGCGGCGATGAATTTCACCATGGGCGGCATGGGCTCGGGCCTGGCGGTGATGGCGTACGTGTTCTACCTGGCCGGAGGCGTGGCCGGGTCGGCGTTGCTCGCGCTCTACGGAGCGGCGGCCGCCGCCATGGCGATCGGGCTGTTCTTCGTGTTCCTCGAGATCGGCCGTAAGGCGCGTTTCCTCTATGCGCTCAAGCGCCCGCAATCGTCGTGGATGACCCGCGAGACCTATTTCGTCGGCCTGTTCTATGCCGCGCTGGCGGCCGATCTCCTGTGGCCGCACGCCGCGCTGCACTTGGTCGTGTTCGCGGCGGCGGCGGGATTCCTGCTGAGCCAGGCGCTGATTCTCCACGCCGCCAAAGGCATCCCGGCGTGGCGCGCGCCATCGATCCCGTGGATGCTGGTCGCCACCGGGCTTTTCGAAGGCGCCGGGCTGCTGGCGCTGGCGGCGGTCTGGTTCCCCAACCATATCGGCGGGTGGTCGGATGTGGCGGTCGCCGGTCTAGCGCTGGCGCTGATCAATGCCGGGCTATGGCACGGCTATCGCAAGACGGCGCGGGCGCGTGGCATCGGCCCGCCGGCGCGCCGCGCGCTCGGCGCCATCACGCCGGTCCTGCACGCTGCCGGCCACGCGCTGCCGGCTTTGCTGTTCGGCGCACCGCTATTCGTCGGTTGGGGCGGACCGGCTTCGCTCACGCTCGCCGGCATCGGCGCGGTGGCGGGCGGAATCATCTGGAAATTCACCGTGATCACCCGCGCCTGCCACCACCAGGGTTACGCGGTTCCCATGATGCCGCGACGCGGCTCCGGCGCGCGGGCGGCGCCGGCGAGATACGAGGCGGCCTGAATCCGGGTCGCACAACGGAGGAGACTGAAAAGTGACATCCGATAGCGATAGTTCCTCGGGCTCCAACGTTCGCCATCACATTCCATACGACGACCTGCGCGATTGGATCGCCGAGGCCGATCGGCTGGGCGAGCTGCGCCGCGTCTCGGGCGCCACGTGGCAAGAGGACATCGGCATGGCCGCCGAGATGCTCAGTCATCGCGACGACGCGCCGGTGGTGCTGTTCGACGACGTGCCGGGCTGCCCGAAGGGCTTCCGCGTGCTGGTCAACAGCTTCGCCGGCGAGCGCAAGAACATGTCGCTCGGCTTCCCCGCCGGGCTCGACAAGGTCGCGCTCAGCCACGCCTTCGCCGAGGTCTATTCGCACCAAACCAACCTGGTTCCGCCGGTCGAGGTCGCCGACGGCCCGGTGTTCGAGAACGTCCTGACGGGCGAGGATGTCGACCTCGAGATGTTTCCGACGCCCAAATGGCACGAAAAGGACGGCGGGCGATACATCGGCACCGGCAGCTACAACGTGACCCGTGATCCGGACACCGGCTGGATCAACCTCGGCGTCTACCGCCTCATGATCAAGGACAAGACGACCGTCGGCCACAACGTGCTGCACGGCCGCCACGCCACCCATCATTTGCACAAATACACCGCGCGCGGCGAGCGCATGCCCATGGTCATGGTCGTCGGCGGCGATCCGTTGGCGTTCTTCGCCGGCGGCTTCGACGTGCCCGAGGGGGTCTCGGAATTCGACGTGGTCGGGGGCTTTCGCGGCAGACCGGTGGAGATCGTACACGGCCGGCTGACCGGGTTGCCGTTCCCCGCCAACGCCGAGATCGTTCTCGAAGGCTACGTCAATACCGACCGCATCGAGCCCGAGGGCCCGTTCGGCGACTGGACCGGAACCTACACCGAGAAGGGCCGGACCAACCCGGTGGTCGACATCGAGGCGATCTATCACCGCAACGATCCCATCATCCTCGGCTTCGCGCCCCAGTTCCTGCCCGACGAGTTCTCGCGGTTCCGCGCCATCACCCGCTCGGCGCTGTTGAAGGACAACATAGAGCGCGCCGGCGTGCCCGACGTGACCGAGGTGTGGGCGCACGAGGTCGGCGGCTCGCGCATGCTCATCGGCGTCGCCATCAGCCAGCGCTATCCGGGCCACGCCAAGCAGACCGGCCACATCGCCAGTCAGTGCCAGGCCGGCGTCGACGGCAACCGCTGGGTCATCGTCACCGACGACGACATCGACGTCTCCAACCTGGAGGAGCTGATCTGGGCGGCGTTGACGCGCGCCGATCCGGCGACCTCGATCGACTTCATCACCGACGCCAAGGGCGCGTTCTCGGATCCGCGCCTCGAGCCCTGGGAACGTGCCCGGGGCAACGTAATCAACTCTCGCATGGTCATCGACGCCTGCCGCCCGTACCACTGGCGCGATGAGTTTCCGGAAGTCAACAAGCCAAGCCCCGAGCTTGCCCAGCTGGCGCGCGAGCGCTTTGGCTACCTGCTGGGGTAACGCACGCACGAAATAGTCACTGGAGGACGAGATGACGCATCCATTCAGGTCTTTTCGCGACTGGCTCGCTTACGAAGAGGAGCTGGGCAACGTTCTCAGGATCACCACGCCGATCAAGTGCGGCGACTACGGCGACATCGTCGACATCGGCAATAACATCCCGGGCAAGCAGCCCAAGACCGAGATCAGGGCGACCGTGAGGTATCTCCACACCCTGGAGGGCAAGCCGATCGGCATCGTCGAGAACCCGGTCAACAATCGCCCCGATATTCCGGTCGTCCTCAATCCCTGGCCGAGCCGCGAGCGCACGCTCCGGGCCCTCGGCATCGCGAACAAGGACGAGCTGTGCGACAAGATCGACGGCTTGAAGGCCGAGAAGATCAAGCCGGTCGTGGTGTCCAGGGACCAGGCGCCGTGCAAAGACGTCGTGATCACCGAGGATCAGCTCGACCTGCGCAACGACATTCCGCGCAACTGGGTCGAATTCAATCAGGTCCTGTGGAGCACGTGTAACGGAACCATCGTGGTTCACGATCCCGAAACCGGACATCACGATCTGGGAAAGGTGAGGCTGGGTCAGTACGACTGGAAGGATGGCGATCCCGGCCAGCCGTTTCCCGATGAAACGGTGCGGCGCGACATGTTCGCCACGCTGATCTATGCCGGCCATGTCGCCAGCAACGCCGGCCGGTACTATTCGCGAAATTATCGCGACAAGGGCCGAAACATGCCGGCGGCGTTCATCTACGGACTGCCGGCGGATGTCCACGTTACGGCGGGGCTGCGCATATTCCGCTGGCCGGAAGAAGGCGACGAATATGACGTCGTCAGTACGTTTCGCGGCGAACCCATTGAGCTCGTGGAGTCGGAAACGATTCCCGGCCTCATGGTGCCGGCGACCGCCGAATGGGTCATCGAGGGCGAGTTCCTGCCCGAGGACGAGATCATGCCGCCCTATGCCGAGGATATCGCATCGGGATATCTCTTCGGCGGTGAGAACTGCCCCATCTTCAAGGTGAATTGCATTACCCACCGGAAGGACCCGCTTTGGGACGCGACGACCTTCTCATCGTCCGGCTCCAGCCTGGTCGGCGACCGGGAGAGCCACGAGGGTCCCCACACCGGACTGCAATTTCTCAACATAGAGCCGGCGGCGCTGAGTTTCCTGCGCGGGATCGGCTTCAAGATCAAGGACGTGGTGGCGATCGGCGGGGGTCGGGAGGTGGTGGTCGTCCAGACCGAGGTCGACGGCGCCGACAAGCCGATGCCTCATTACGGCAAGAACATTCTCATGGCGTTGCGCGGCAATCCCGCCGTCACGGTCGGGCCGGTCACCAAATACCTGATCGTGGTCGGACCGGACATCAACCCGTACGACTTCAACGACGTCATGTGGGCCTTGGGCACCAGGTCGATGCCGGTGTCCGATTCGGTGGTGATCGAGAAGGGGCTCGCCGGCTGGGGCGATCCCGGCGCGATGCCCGGCCCGCTCGGCTGGAAGACCTTCGGAGAGCAGATCATGATCGATGGGCTCATCAAGGTTCCGGAGCGGCACGCCGAATTCCCGCCACGGGCCGAGCCCTTGGACTGGGAGTTGCAGGCGGTGAACGATCTGCGCCGGCGAATCGGAGGTGCCAACGAATAAGGCGTTTCGCCGCCGGCGGCCGTAACGCCAGGCTTCCATCATAAAGAATACAGAGCCCTGCAACTAAGCAGGTCCGCGAGCTGGATAAACCAGCTCGACGCCGATCGTGCTTGCCAAAATTCAACCAAGTGTGCGTTCGCGCACAAGACACTGATCCCACGCGGAATAACTTCGTGCCGTTGGAGGCCCCTTCGGGCAGCCGAATCACGACAAACGGAAGCGAGTCTTCGGCCGATGTGACGAACCAATAGCGCGATGGGCGATGCGTACCTGGATTTTGCCGGCAATTGAAAAGTAAAAGGATTTTCCAGCGATGAGCTCCCCGATCAAGGCGGGCCAGGCCGAACAACCACCACTGGCGGACAACACAGAGACGTCGCCGCAACCGGATTGGTCGGAGGTTGCCGTCGCCGCGAAGACACTTGTCGGCGAGGCGAGCGTAGACGCGAAGGCGCAGCGCGACCGCCGGGTCGAATCCTGGCTTGGATTCGGCGTACTGGCCGGCGTCGCCGTGCTGTTCGGGCTGTCGATACAGGATCAGGCCGCCGCCCCGCTATACCATGGCGGCGCCCTTCTGATCCTTCTTGTCGGCCTGATTGCCACCAAGGCGGTGCCCGACCATATCGCCGCGCTGACGTTTTTCGTCATCGCCGTCGGAGTCGCCGCGATCCCCCCAAAGGTCGCGTTTTCGGGCTTCTATGCGGGGGCATCGTGGCTGATCTTCTCGGGCTCGATCATCGCGGTCGCGATCACTGAAACCGGACTGAGCACCAAGGTTGCCAGAGCCGTCCTCGGCCTCATCGGCAGCAGTTACACCTCCGTCATCGCGACCATCGCGGCGGTATGCCTGGTCCTGGCATTTCTGTTGCCGAGCACGGCCGCGCGCATCCTGCTGCTGATCCCGATCGTCCTCGCGCTTGCCGACCGTCTGGGTTACGGGCCTCGCAGCAAGGGACGCACTGGGATTGTCATCGCGACCCTGACGACGTCGTTCTTGCCGTGCGCGAGTATCCTGACGTCGGGCAATCGCACGCTCGTGATGGCTGGTCTCGGCGAGACGTTGTACGGCATCAGATTCGCCTATTCCGATTTCATCATCTGGAACTTCCCGGTTCTGACCGTGTTGGTCGTCGTGCTCATCTCGGGCCTGGTCATTTGGCGATACCAGGAGCCGCCGTCCGCCGCGGGACAGCCCCTCGACGACGAAGCGCCACAAGACTCGTCTGGTAAGATCGTGCTCGGGATCGTGCTCTGTGCGCTGGCGCTGTGGGCGACAGATTTCCTGCATCATGTATCGCCGGCCTGGGTGGGCCTCGCCGCCGTCGTCGCGTTTCTGGTCGGCCCGACGCGACACCTCGCGCTGTTCGACAAGGCACGGTTCGATTACTGGCTGATGTTCGTCGCCTTCATCAGCCTGGGCGGCGTGATCACGGAAACCGGGCTGGGCGCCCGGATGGGCGAGGTGCTGGTTTCCGTGGCGGGGCTGGAGCCGGGCGTCTCGCCCGCGGCCAGGCTCTGGAACCTCGGCGCCATCTCGCTGATCTCGATCGGCATCAATCTCGTCGCCACCAACCTGGCCGGCCCGGTCGTCCTGTTGACGCTCGCGGACACCATCGCCGTGGCGTCGGAATTTTCCGTCAAGACCGTTCTCATAGTCATGATGCCGTCGTTCGCGATCTCGCCGATCGCCTTTCAGTCGCCGATCTTCCTGATCGGCATGCGGGTCGCCGGCATGCCGCTGCGGGAGCTCAACGTCTGCCTTCTGATAATCGCCGGGGTCACGGTGACGGTTCTCATCCCGCTCCAGTTCCTGTGGCTGTGGGCCATCGGGGTGCTGTGATGACACGAAAAACGAAGCGGATCCTGACCCTCCTGAGCGTTGCGCTCGCGACATTGCCGGCCGCCGGTCGGGCCGAGCCGGCGGGGAGCGCAGAGTTCGCCTATACGATCAACGTGGAAATCGTCCGCGATTCTTCCGGAGCTATCGTTGGAGAGCTCGCGCCGGATCCTCGCTTTCCGACCCGAGGTGCGGTGACCATGACGGTTGGCGAGCGCAAACTGACGTTATTCGTCGACCGATACGGCATTTATGGCCGCCACGGCGTGAAATTCACCGACGGTGCCTGCAAGACCCGCCCCTACATCAATACGCCGCTGCGGATCCCGGAAGATGCGGAGTTCGCCGCGGGACACATCTATTTCGCGACTGATCCCGAGGCCGAGCCTGTCACGATCAGCGCGCGCTCCGAACTCCAAACCGGCGGCCAATGTCGGACGTTCGATCCGGTGGCGGTCAAGTACAAGACCCCGGCGGCGACCGCGCCCTTGAAGCTGAGACCGCCCCTCGCCGTCTCGCGTGAAACCAAGTCGATCGCCGGGCTGCCGGAGCTCCACGGGTTGCTCCAGTGGCTCACGCGCTCGGTGCTGCGACCTGATGACACGCCCCGTCACCGTCCGAGCGAAATGCGATCACCGACGTCCGATCGCTCGGAATGATCAACGGTCACGTAAATGAGACGACGGGAACATCCGCCACGCCCCTACTCGACGCCCCATGTCGGATCAGGATCGTCGGTCGCGAGACCCCGATCTAATACGCCGAACGAGCCTTCTTGCGAATTGCGCGATGAATTCACCCTTGAGCGCCTGCGCCCGACGTTCGATCTCGAAGACCAGCTGCATGGTTTCGACATCTTGATCGATGAAATCGAGCCGTCTTTGCCGCGTGAAATACTCGAAGCGTTCGCTGTCGGATCCCTCGGCCGGCCGATGGCCGGATTCGACGATTCCCGTTCCTTGCATGAGTCCGCGCATGAGTCCGCCCTCGCATGTGTCGGTGCGGGCAGTTTGCACGCCAGTGCAGCCTCAAGGTGTGCGAAGTGCCACAGGCGCCGCCTTATGGTATGGTCGGTCGTTTCCTCGGCGGTTGACGGGCCGACGGCGCGGCGGACTCGTGCCGGTGGACCACGGGCGAATCCCACGGGAGTATGAAATGCAGACCGATCGAACGCCTCCCGAGAAGTTTCGCGTTCTGGCTGCCCACTGGTTGCTCGAAGGCTTCGACCAGGAGGAGCTCGAGCGGATCGAGCGCCACGTCCGGGTGCAGCGCCATCGGGCCAACGACGTCATTTTCGAAAAGGGCGATCCCGGGATCGGGATGATGGCGGTGCTCCAGGGGCGGATCAAGATTCGGGTCACCTCGCCGGGCGACCGCGAGATGGTCCTCAACATCATCGACGAAGGACAGGTGTTCGGCGAGATCGCCCTTCTTGACGGCAAGGAACGAACCGCCGACGCGGTGGCGATGATGCCGAGCGAGCTTCTCGTCCTCGATCGGCGTGATTTCATTCCGTTTCTCGGCCGTCATCCGGAAACCTGCATGAAACTGATCGAGGTCCTGTGCCAGAGGCTGCGCCAGACCAGCGAGCAGCTCGAGGATGCGGTGTTCCTGCTGCAGTCGGCCCGGCTCGGCAAGACATTGCTCAGGCTGGCGGAAAAATACGGCCAGGAGATCGGCGACGGCGTCAGGATCGACCTCAAGCTGTCGCAACGGGAGTTCGGCAACCTGGTCGGCATCCGCCGCGAGGCGATGAACCGGCAGCTCGCCGAGTGGCGCGAATCCGGCCTGATCACGGTCGACGGCGGGTACATCACGATCCCCGAGACCGACGGGTTCGAGGATTACATCGAAGAATTGATCTGGCGCTCGGCCGAATAAGCCGCGCTGATCTCGAATCATGGGCCATCGGATCGACGGCGCGGTGTGACCACGCGGTAAATGGCGCGCTTGCCGCCGAAAACACCTCCAAACCCTTCCCTGATAATCAGTGACGAACCGATTTTTTCGCCGTCATGCGGGAAAATCGCGCCTAGCCGGTGGGGGTGTGCGGTCTCGCACACCTTGGCGGCCGGGCGCCGGCGCATACTCCGGCCCGGTATGTGAACCGGAGATCGGCGCGATGGACAGCAGAGGACCGGCGGCCCGTTTTGAGCCGCTCGAATCGGGCCCCGATAGGGCGCGCGACGAGATCCGTCGAGACGCGGCCGCATCGGTCGCGATCTCCGATATCAGAGCGCGGCTCAGGCAATTGACCATGGCCCAGGTGGCGGCCTCCTTGGGCGTGCTGTCGGCGATCGTCCTGATGATTACGGCGCCCGACCTGGCGCGTCCCGGGCCACTGGAAGCCGCCGCGGTCCTCATCCTGTTCCTCGGGCTTTGGATCACCAAGACCGTGCCGGATCATTTGGCCGCCATCATATTCTTCATCGCTGCGGTCAGCGTCATCGGCGTGCCGCCCGATATCGCCCTGTCGGGCTTCCACGCCGGCGCGGTGTGGCTGGTCCTCGGCGGCTTGATCGTCGGCGTCGCCATCAAGTCGACCGGGCTGGGCGAGCGCCTGGCGCTTTCCATGCTGACCAGGGCGTCGCGGTCGTACGGCACGATGATCGTCGGCGCGGTTGCCCTCGGCACGGTGCTGATCTTCATCGCGCCGTCGGCGATCGGGCGGATCATGATCCTGATGCCCATCGTCATCGCGCTGGCCGAACGGCTCGGCTTCGAGGCAGGCAGCCCGGGACGCAACGGGCTGGTCCTGGCGGCCTCGCTGGGCACGTCGATTCCGGCCTACGCGGTCCTGCCGTCGACCATACCGAACGTCGCGATGATGGGCGCGGCCCAAAACCTCTACGCCATCGAGTTCACCTATGGCGGCTATCTGCTCGCCAACTTCCCGGTTCTCGCCGTGGCGAGCCTGATCGTGCTGCCGATCCTGATCTGCTGGATCTTCCGGGACCGGCCGCAACCGCCCGACGACGCGCCCGTGATCGGCGCCATGACCGGCAACGAAAGGCGCCTGGTCGTAATCCTGTGCGTCGCGCTTGCTCTCTGGATCACCGATTCCCTGCACGGCATCTCGCCTGCCTGGGTGGCGCTCGGCGCCGGCATGCTGTGCCTGATGCCGGGGTTCGGCCCGGCGCGCGAGGTGCCGTTTCCGCAAGGCGTGAACATCGGCGCCTGGCTGCTGGTCGCGGCCTTCATCAGCCTGGGCGCGGTGATCAACTATTGCGGCCTCGGCGAGGCGACCGGGACCTGGCTGGTCGAGGCGTTCGAGCTGCGGCGCGGCGAGACGGCATGGAACTTCACCGCGCTGACCGCCATCGGCATGGGCGTGAGCGGGGCGGCGACGGCGATGGGCGCGCCGACCATCATGACGCCGCTGGCCCAGCAGTTCGCCACCGCGACGGGCTGGCCGCTCGAGGGGATCCTGTTGGCGCAGGTGCCGACCTGGTTCTTCTTCCCGCTGCCCCATCAGACACCGATGCTGCTGATCGCCATGGCGATCGCCCGCGTGCCGATCTGGCCGGCGACGCGGCTGCTGATCGCGTTCACGGTGATCGGCCTGGTGGTCGCGCTGCCGCTCCATTTTCTCTGGCTGCAGGCGCTGGGGTACCTGCCATGAGGGCCGGGGGACCGAGGGCGATGGTCGCGACGCCGACGGCGATAGGGCCAGAGACGACGACCGAGACACTGACAGAGACACCGCCGGATTCGTACCGGCGAACCGAGACTCGCGAGCGTTCAGCTGCGCGCCGTGCCGGAACTAGGGCCTCCTTGGCACGAACCGACGCAGCGGGCCGCCCCACCCGCCGCCCCATGGGCGGCTTGCGGGCCGGCCGAGCCGGGTGACCGGCGGCGCTCGTACTTTTTTTGGGGAGTGTTGCGGAATCAATTGCGATCGTCGCCAGCTTACGTTCTTTTCCCAAGTCAATTTAGCAAAAAATCCGCTCGAAGTCGTTGAGCGCGAAATGTGAACAGCCGAGGCAGGCCATGTAGTAGGGCGGGAACCGGGGGTTTAAGCCGCATCGCCCTTCTAATCGGCTCAAGTGCTTCCTCGAGCCGGTCCCCGGCGTGACGCTCAAGCTGCTCGAACACGTGCTCCGGCGCCGGCGTCCCGACACCATCATCCTCGGGCGCGACGACCACATCGAGGACGGCGAGCTGCTGCTCGCCGCCGTGGCGCGTATCCGCGAGGTCGTCGCCGGCCACGCGACCGGTCCCGCCGATCCCAACACGGATCGAACGACGGTATCTGAATCCAGGGCACTCTTCGACCAAATAGACTCATTTGCCCCACCGAAGGCCGGATTATTCCGCACCGTGGCGCCGTGGCGCCAGCACGCATGGGCCATGCCGTCCTGAATTGCCCGACCGTAATCTCGATCTTGTGCGGATTCACACAGATAGCCCGTCGTCCAGGGCTCATTCTGGCTCACGTTCCAGGACGATGGGCGAGGCGTTTATGGCGGATGATCCGTTCACGCTGGCTGCGCCCCGCGGAATTATGGGACTCGTAACGTGAGAGCACTGATGCGTCCCGATGCAGATGGCTGGCTCAGGGAGAGCGGCGCGGCCGGGCGTGGTCGAGATCCCCGCCCTGACGGTTATCGCCGCGTGACCGTTTGCGTGGGTATCTGCCGCGACGTCGGGCAAATCTCCGATCGTTCGCCGGGCGGGGGCTCGGCGGCGGCCAAACAGAGCACGTCCGCAGCCGACATGCGCCGCCTCGTGCACATAGCCGGCTGGCATCACGATGCTTCGCGGCCCGCCATTCGCGCCACAACCGAATGGACGGGATCCGACCTACCCAATAGAATTATTGGGACGAACCCGGCACCGCTACCTGACCTGATGGCAACTGACCGCCCTCCTCGTTATCTTGCCGCCATGCTGGCCGCAGATATGGTCGGGTATTCGCGCCTGCTCGGCGCGGACGAGGCAGGGACGATCGCCGGCATCAGGAAACTGCGCAACGAGGTACTCGGCCCCGCGATCGAGGAGTACGGCGGCGTTATAGTGCATACGGCCGGCGACGGATTCTTGATCGAGTTCTCGAGCGCCGTGAATGCGGTTAAATGCGCGCTCGAGGTGCAGCGGTCCCTGCTTGACGCGAATTCGCGGGTTGTGCCCGATCGTCGCCTGCTATTTCGCATGGGTATTCATCTCGGCGACGTCGTCGTTGACGGGGATGATATCCATGGCAACGGGGTGAATGTCGCGGCACGGCTCGAGGCTCTGGCCGAGCCCGGCGGCATCCTGATATCGAGCAGCGTTCACGAGAACGTTCGCAATCACCTGTCCACCGGTTTCGTCGACATCGGGCGCCGGAGACTCAAGAACATCGACCATCCCGTCCAGGCGTATCGGGTCCTGGTCGATCCGAAGGAATCCCGTATATCCGCGCGGCGGCTCAGCACGACCGGTCGGTCGCGGCGGCGCTGGATCGTGGCGGCAGTGGCGGCCATGTTTCTGGTGCTTGGCGCGGGCGGCATCTTTTGGGGGGGAACGCAGACGAAGAAGCTGGATTCGAGCCAGGCCCAGGACAATGGACCGACGATCCCAGATCGGCCTTCGATCGCGGTGCTGGCGTTCGCCAATCTCGATGGGGACTCGGGGCGGGACTATTTCGCCGAGGGGGTCTCGGAAGACCTCATCACCGATCTATCGCGACTGCCGGGGCTGTTTGTCATCGCTCGCAATTCGAGCTTCTACTACAAGGAAAAGCAAACGACGATCCGACAGATCGGGCGGGAGCTGGGGATCAAGTACATCCTCGAGGGCAGCGTGAGGCGAAGGGGCGACCAGATCCGTGTGGTGGCGCGCCTCGTGGACACCAAGACTTCGGGACAGATCTGGACGGAGCGATATGATCGCAAGTTGGAAGATGTTTTCGCGATTCAGACTGAGATCTCGCGAAAGGTCGTGGCCGCCCTTGGCCAGGTGCTGCTGAGCCAGACGAGCCCGATCGCATCCCGGGGAACCGCCAACGTCGAAGCCTATGACGCCTACCTGCGTGGCTGGGCGCAGCTTCGCCTGCGCACGCCGGAAAGTGTTCGCCGTGCCGTCGCCGAGTTCAAGACGGCCGCCGAGCTCGACCAGGACTACACCAATGTCAACGCCGCGCTTGCAGCCGCCTATTTCGTCGTCAGGCGCAACCAATGGCCTATCGCACTGGGGCTTCCAACTTCATTCGATGCCATGGATCTGGCGCTTGAGCAGATCCGCCTGGCGATGCGCCGGCCCACACCACTCGCGTTTCGTGTCCGCGCCGAGATGAACTTCAGCGAAAACCGGTTTGAGAGAGCGCTGAATGATGTCGACGAATCCTTGGCGCGACAGCCGAACGATGCGGATACGCTGGCGATGAAGGGCGAGATCTACATCGCGCTTGGACGGGCAGCCGAAGCCCTGGCCTCGCTCCGAGACGCGGCCCGGCGCGACCCCAACCAACCAAGGCATCGTGTCTTGCTCGGCGTCGCGGAGTTTGCCTTGGGCCGGTTCGCCGACAGCGCCGCCTCATTGGAAACAGCGTACCGTCTCAACCCGACCGATCAGGCGGGGCTGGTGCATCTGATCGCCGCCTATGGCCATCTCGGCCGCTTGCGGAAGGCGAGGGAACGATCCGCTGAACTGAACGTTTTGCGCACGAGTATGGGCAGCCCTCCCTTCAACCAGTTCCTAGCCAACAAGACACCGCAATACGGCAATGATTGCGACCTTTACAGGTTGCGCGAGGGCCTCCGGCTCGGCGGCGTACCGCCGGGACCGCCGCCCGAGCCGCCGATCGACGGCACCGGATGCGTACTGGCGCCTGACAAATGAGGGGCAGGCCGAAATGACCCTCGAATACGCTGCCCCGATCAGCCTAATCGCGCGGGCTGGGATCGATGTGACTAAGCGCGCCCTACGACCGATCCCGAGCGATAGACGACCGCCATTGACGCTCGGCTTCTTCGAGCGTGCCGTGGTAGCTTTCGTGGAAGGTTTGGCCTCGGTGCCATCTAAGGAAGGCGTCCAGGCTCCGGGTCTCGATCAGGAAACCAACGAACGATCCCGCTTGTATCCAGGCGAGTTGCCGTGTGCGGCTGAGCTTGCGATCATTGACGAACCGCTTGGTGTCCGGCATCGACAGCGCGCCGACCTCGGCCTCCAGGCCCTGGGTGCCCTCGTTCAGGCCGAGACCCATCGCGGGATAGAACTTGGCGGGCCAGGGGGTGAGCGCTTTCCCGCCGAATTTCGATTGCAAGTACACGCCGAGTCCCTCCGACAGGAAGCGGCCCCACTGCTTGGTCGGGTGCGCGCTCGGCGCCAAAATGTTGGCGACACCGTGCCAAAGGGTTGGCCCCCTACCACGGATCGCCTTGGGTCCGGCCGGCGCGCCCTTCGGGTGGAATCGGTTCGCCGGAAGCTGCATGATGCGTTTCTGGACCCAGGCGCGCGGAAACGGATAGTCCTTGGAGATCTTGATATGGATCGGCTCCGAAGGTCGCGGCATCCCCAGGAACTCGGTGACGTCGCGAAGCGCCTGTTCCGCATCGCGCGCGACAATCTTCGCGGTCGACTCCGGAATTGACCAGCCCCCATTGTGTGGTCCGGTTTGAATGTTAGTTCATGGTGGGCCTCGGTTCCAGCCGCAGCGTGGCCGGTGGAGCTGGTCGGGATTGCGCAGCCGGCCACGC
>PVBE011843528.1_pt1 | contig 37984 bp, 21 predicted proteins | sample 1631181 | NCBI WGS metagenome assembly PVBE01 (sample SAMN08397723, study PRJNA350692) | Marine metagenome, whole genome shotgun sequencing project. | isolation source: water | place: Pacific Ocean | collected 2012-04
AAGGCTGGGCAGGGGATCCCGCGTGTAGGGTTCGGCTCTAATGAGATCACCGGGTACGTCCTGTCATCAATGCGCTCGTTCCTGACGGCCCCGATCCCGCCGCAGCCGGTGGGTTCCACCGAAGGCGTCCAGGATCCGGGCTTGGTTGCCGGCGTTCCGCGAGACATCGTGACCCCGGTCGCTGAACCCACTGCGCCGAAGCCGGTTGCGTCACCCAAGCCGGGCCGGTCAAGAGCCGGTGCGGATCGTGGACCGAAGCTGGGCGGAACGCGTCCGCGCATCGGCGTCTCGACGAGGTTGCCGGGCCAGTAGCCGGACGCGCGTCACTGGTGTTTCCGGGGGCGTGACGCAGGTCTCGGGCGGACATCGTCGGAGAGTTGAGGCCTGCTGTGAAACGGAACATAACAGCGTGCGGCGCCGCGATTGTCTGCCTGAGTTGGCTGGCGTTCCGGCCCGCACACGGCCAAGTCGAATGGACGGTGCTCGCGTACCTGAGCGGCGACTCTGAGCTGGAGGAAGAGGCCGCTCGGTATGTTAGCAAACTGAGGTCCGTACCGTCGTGCGACGATGTTGAGATTGTAGTTCAGATCGACCGCCGAGCGGGTGGATACGACGGGTGGGGCGATTTTGAGCAGGCCAGGCGGTACGTCGTAACCTCCGAGGGTGGGGGGCGTCCGCGCAGGCTTCGTCGCTCAGGCTGGTCCCGCGAAGTCAATATGGGATCTCCTACCACGCTTCAGGATTTCCTGGTGTGGGGCATGGGGAAACACCCGGCGGATCGGTATCTCCTGATCCTCATGGGCTATGGAGACGGCGTCCGGAAATGGCGAGCCCAACCTGAGTTGCAGGGATTTGCCGGAGGGGTTGCGTCGGACTCGAGTTCGGGTGGGGACAGCCTCACCGTCGCGGAACTAGGAGAAGTTTGCGAGTGGACCAGCGCGGAACTGGGACGTTCGTTGAGCGTGGTCGCGGTCGATTCGTGCTTCTCCGCAAACGTTGATCTGGCGTATGAACTGGCCGGGCACGTCGACTGGTTGCTGGGTAGTCCGGGTCTGTTGTGGAATGGAGTGCCGTGGCATCAGGTTCTGACAGTGCTCTGCGAACAGCCCGCAGCTGGCGCGGAGCACGTGGCGCGGACGGCTGTCGAGGCCTACGCTGATCAGCAATCAGGTCGCGGCGAGACGGGCAGGGGATCATTTATCGGCCTCCATGCGGAACGTGGTGTGGAGTTGGCGGAAGCGCTGGATGGGCTGACCGGTCGTCTCACAGGCTCGATGGATGTAGTCTGGCCGGCGGTGACGAAGGCGCGGAGCGAGGCACGGGACGCTGCTAAGTTGAGCGACCCGGATGCGGATTGGTTCCCGGCGATGGTTGGCCTGCGGAGCTTCCTGGAGCACTTGGCTGTGGCCGTAGACGAGGGTCAAGAGCCGGAGTTGATGGCGGACATCAGACGAACCGTGAAGGCCGTTGATGGGATGGTCATCGGGGAGCAAGACGCAGGGCCGAGCATTTTCTTTCCGCCGAACGTTGCCCGGTTTCCCGATGACTACCTTGAGACGTCGCAGTTGGCCGCACAGACGGGGTGGGGGACGTTTCTGCAATCTTACCTCGCTGAGTTGGACAGAAGGATGACGCCGTCAGTGCCGGTTCCGGATGAGTAGACCGCCAACGTATCGCCGCAGCGGAGACCCGGGGGGCGCCAGATGGACTGGAGACGCATTTTGAGCCATGCTTCCAACCGGCCGGAAACGGGTCGGTATTCACCGGGAGGGGGAACGAGCGTGACGCTCTTTCTACGAACCGGAGCAGTGCGGACGAGACTCTACTCGATCATAGGCGCCGTGTGGGTCGTGACGGCACTGCTGGCAGCATCGCTGCCGGCGTCCGCGGCTACCCTCGCGGACCTGGCGGGACCGTTGCGCGATGTGGCGGCCCTCGACGCCGTTGGCGCGCTTACCCCAAACACAGTGGCTGCGCGGGTGGCTGGTGTTAGGAATGGCCGCGTGCTCGTTCAAGTCCTCTTCCGCAGCCCTGCCAGTGTAAACGGCGGGGCGGTCGGAAGGCTGGGCGGGCAGATTCACCAGATTCGCGATCGGCGCATGGAGGTAGTCGTGCCAGTCGGTAGCCTCCGCGACATCGCCCTGCTCCCGTCCGTTGCGCAGGTTGCCGTTCCGGCATTCATGACGCCGCTGCAGACGGGCCCGACTGTGACCGAGGGGCTTCAGATCACCAACGGGCTGTCGATGCAGATCAACGGTAACCTCGGCACCGGCGTCCGGGTCGCGGTTATTGATGTTGGATTCCAGGACTATGCCACGGCGGAGCTCCCACTAGCTACCCAGACTCGTTTGCCGATGTCATTCCGCGCCGACGGACTGGTCGAGTTCCGGGACCATGGTACCGCAGTGGCCGAAGTGATCGCGGATATGGCGCCTGGCGCCGACATCTATCTGCTGGCCATCGCGACTTCGATGGACGTTGAGCGCGCTCTTGACTGGTGCGTCGCGAATGACATGGAGATTGCCAATCTCTCCATCGGCCTTGAGACGGGCCCCTTTGATGGGACCCACTCAGTCGACGTTGTGGTCGACCGCACGCGGGCGGCTGGGGTCCTGCCGATCGTCTCCGCCGGCAACCACGCCGAGAAGCACTGGGCGGGCGACTTCTTGGACGGCGACGCCGACGGCTTCGCGGAATTCGACGCCTCGGACGAGACTATTTCAGTCACGATCCCGGCCGCATCGACCAACCTGACGATACTAGCGTACCTTAGCTGGTTCCAGACGGCCGGGCCCACCGGCCTGCGGGCTGATGTCACGAATCGCGACTACGATTTGGTGCTCACCGATGCTACGGGCACGGTAGTCGCTCAGTCCGCTGTGACGCAGAATGGCGATGATCCGCCAACCGAGGTGCTGCAGGCCAATGTGACCACTGGCGTGTATGAAATCAAGCTCCTTGCCGTGAGTCCGAACATTGTCGGTGGACCGGTCGACGCGATGCAACTGTTCGTCCGCACGCATGACATCGAGCCGGCTCTCAATGTCCCCGAGACGAGCGTGCTGATCCCCGGCACTGCGCGCGGCGCGATGACCGTCGCGGCGACGCGCGGAAACGCGTCGCTCGGCTCCCCAACCACGATCCCCGACTTTCCGGTGGACACGCTAGAGGCCTTCAGCTCACAGGGGCCGACGATTGACGGGCGCACTAAGCCCGAGATCGCCGCGCCTGACGCTGTGATGGTCGCGGTTGCTACCGCGAACCCTGTCGCCAGTCCCTTCTTCGGCACCTCAGCGGCCGCTCCACACGTGGCTGGGGGCGCGGCACTGCTCAAGGGTGAGGACACAACGCGGACGGCTGATGAACTAGAGAACGTCCTGTTACGCTTAGCTACCGATCAGAACATCATAGCGCCGATCACCCGCCAAGACGGGACGCCGGCGACCGTCGCGGAGGCCGGCGTCGGCCGACTCACGTTGAGATCCGGACTGGATACGAAGCCACCAACCATCGTCTTCAGCTTCCCGCTGAACGGCTCCACGATCACGACGGCGCAGCCAACCATCGTAGCCGTGATCACCGATACCGAGACGGGTGTTGATCCCTCGACGATCGTTCTCGCCATCGATGGAACCACCGTGATGTGGGACTCATTCAACCCGACCACGGGCGTAGTGACGTACCGCCCCGTGACTCCTCTCTCGAGGGCAGCTCACACTGCGACGCTTGATGCCGCCGACATCGCTGGGAACGTTGGCGTGCAAGGCATCACCAACTTCCGGGTCGGCTTGCCAACCTTGTCGGCTGGACTGCACATGATTTCGCTGCCGTTCCGGAACCTGCTCGACGCGAACCCGGCATCGATCTTCGGCGTCGGTGTGAATGAGTTGGGGCTGGTCCGGTGGGTCCCGACGGACACGGCGTTCAATAAGTACCGCATCTTCCCCGATCCGTTGGCGAGCTTCGAGCCTCCGGACGCAACCGGCGTCTCGAACCCAACCGTACCTTCGCCGCCGGCGGGTCTCGGTTACTTCTTGAACCTGCCGCGCGAGGTCATTCTCAACGTGGCTGGCGAGACGCTGTCAGATGTTCCAAGCTACACCATCCAACTCCCGGTCGGCGTTACAGACCCGACCGGCTGGCACATGATTGGGAATCCCTTCCAGGACACGGTCGACTGGTCCACCGTTCAGTTCCAGTCCGGCAATGTCCGCCTGGATCTTGACGACGCGATCGCTGCCGGGTGGACCGAAGGGATAATCTTCGAGTATATCCCCGCCGCGGGCGCGTTGGCCGGCCGATATGAGTTCGTGCAGCCGCTGGCCGCGATCCTGGAGTCAATGAAGGGGTACTGGTTCCACGTCAACCGCGATCTGACGGCTGTCATCTATCCTTCCTCTGTCGGCACGGCCGAGGCGGCAGCGAAGTCGCGGGCTAAGGCGACGGAGCCGACTGCCGACGACTGGAAGCTCCAGTTAGTTGCGACTGCGGGCGGCATGGTCGACAGCGCGAATTACCTTGGCGTGGCGCCCGGCTCGTCCGACGGGCACGACTGCGGAGGGGACATTCCGGAGCCGCCGCCACTGGGCGACCAGCTACGCGTCTACTTCCCGCACAATGATTGGGACCGGAGTTCCGGCCAGTACACGCAGGATCTGCGGGCACCATCCGCGAGCCGCGTTGAGTGGGACATGGACGTCGTCTGTCCGGTTGCGAAGACGGACGTCATTCTCTCGTGGCCGAACCTGAATGGAAGCATCGACCCGAATCTGAACGTCTGGATCGTCGATGAAGACACGGGGCGCGCTCAGTTCATGCGCACCACTTCATCGCTGGCGTACAACAGCGGGACGGCACCAGCGCACCACTTCAAGATCGTGGCGCAGGTGGCGGATGCAACGGCCGGGCTGCAGGTTACGACGCTCGAAGCGCATCCCGTCCGTGGTGGCCAAGTGGTCATCAATTACGAGCTGACCACCGCGGCCTCGATTACGGCCGAGATCCGCAACATCGCAGGGCGGCACGTGCGCAGCCTGGTTGCCTCGCGCGACGTTGACGCAGGACCGCAGACGCTGACGTGGACCGGCACGAGCGATCAAGGGTCTGCCGTCCCGAACGGCACGTATTTGCTGCATCTGTCGGCGAAGGCACCGGATGGCCAGGCCGTCAAGCGGATCCTGCCGATCCATGCCACACGCTAACCCGTCGCACTTGTAGCCGGTAGCCCTTCTTCAGCGGGGCGATCCCGGCTTGCAGCTGGCTGCAACAGAAGCAGTCGAGAGGAGTTGAGTCGCTAGTGGGAACGCGTTTCGGGCGCCTTCATAGTGTGATAGCGCTCTGCGCTGCAGCGGCCTTGATCGGCGGCGCGGTGTGGGGTCAGGCAGCAACGATAAGTGTCGACCATCCATCCATGATCAGCCGCTTGGTGGTCGAGGTGCCTGGCAATACGGGCACTAACGACGAGGGCAGCCGTTGGCAGTATCAGAACAGAGACGGGGATCCCACCACGCCTGGTGACGACAACCTGCTGGTAGGCGGCGTCTCGGCGCCTCTCGGTGGCGATCTAGACGCCTTCTCGAACATCACCACGATCTCGATCAATAACAGCGATCCGAACGCGACTGACCAGGTTCTAACGGATCTGGCGACTGTTCAGGACGGCAATGGCCGCGAATACTGGCCCCTCATGCCGACGGCTCGCAGCCGCGACATCATTTACACCATGGCGATCGGCGTCGATGACGAGCCTGACCAGACCGTCGAAGTCATCGAGGTCCATTTCGAAGGGACGTTGCTTCGCGATACTGTTAAGCTCGACTACGTGGTGACCAACACGGGCACGTTGACGCACAGCGTCGGTCTGCGGATCTTTGTTGACCCCACGTTCGGTTCCAGCAACCAAGACGGAACCTTCATCATTCTGTCCGACGGGACGCTCGTCAACGAGGAGGTCCAACTCTCTAGCGCGGGCGGCACGTCGGTTCCGGATGGATGGGTGTCCTTCGACAATATCAGCGCGCCGGCGGTTGTGCTGCGAGGCACGATTAACGGTGGCGAGGTCACGGATCCCGGCTTGGCGACTTTCAGCGGCGGTGTTCCTGACTCGGTCGACTTTGGCCAGCGGGTGAGCTGTGGCCGTGACGATCAGTGGACCTTCAACCCGAATCCGTCCGCCCTGATAGCCGGTGAGGATTGGGGCTACGCGGTCCGCTGGGACGAAGAGACCCTCGCTCCCGGCGCGTCCCGACGTTACGTCACCTACTTCGGCCTCGGTGGCAGCGTTTCCGACTTCACGCCGCCGTACGTCCTCGCTGCCTATGCGCCCTTCGAACTCCAGGCGGTGACCGGGGATGACCCGATCACCCTCGGCATCGTTGAGGAGTTCTATCTTGGGGACGCCAATGGCAAGTCCACCTGGGACGTGCAGGCATATTGCGACAACTTCGGCGCTGGCTCGCTGCTCGACGCCCGCGCCACAATCAGCCTTCCGCCGGGCTTCGAGTTGGATCAAACTCAGGGCTCGCAGTCGCGGACGGTGCTACTGGGCACGATTCCGCGGAACATCCAGTCAGCCGCCATCTGGAGCGTCCGGGCGACTCCGGACATCCAGCCGGGCATCCATGAAATTCGCGTGACCGGCCCGCTGGGGCGGTCCGTGAGGCGCAAGATCAGCGTTCCGGCACTCCCGACGCTGCCTCAGGGCCAACTGGACCCGATTCGCGGGCTGTCGATGGTCACCGTCCCATTCGACTTCCAGATAACGGATGCGGAGCACGTGTTCGAGAGCCTGGGATCGCTTCAGGGCGCCAATGCTGCGCTGATCCGCTGGGATCCTCTGGCGCAGATCTACCGCTTCTTCCCAGACAACTCAGTCACCAACGTGGCGCCGGGGCGGGCGTACTGGCTCGTAAACCGGCTTCGGCTACCAATTACCTTCCCGGCCGACCGGGTGGCGTTATCGACCGCTCAGGCTTACGCGCTGACCCTCACGCAGGGCTGGAACCAGATGGGGTCGCCGTTTGTGAGCACCATCCGGCTCGATCAGATTTCGGTGGTTGGTCCTGATGGCATTTCCCGCACGGTCATGGAGGCGTTCAACGCAGGGCTGATCATCCCGACTCTGTACGCGTACGATCCCGTGCTGAACGACTACACGTTCGCGACGAGCCTTGCAGATGCCGTGCTGGAGCCGTACGTCGGCTACTGGCTGTTGGCTCTTCGCCCTGTGACCCTGATCATCAGCCCGCCGACGCTTATCCCGTTCAAGTCGCCCACGCAGTCCATCGCGGCGGTTGCGCCGGACTCGGGTTGGAGCGTTCCGGTTGTAGTTCAGTCCGGCGGTGTCAGCCGGTTTGGGCGCCACTTCGGCCAGTCCAGCGCGGCTGCGGATGGGCTGGATCTCGCAGACACGCTGGCTCCGCCCGATGCGGCGGTCGACCCGGGCGCTCGGCTGTCAGCCTACTTCGAGATGACCGATCCTCGCTTGGGCCGGGGTCATTACGTGAACGACATCCGGGCGGCGGACGCCGCATCGCAATCTTGGACGCTGGTGGTTGACACGGATCGAGCCGGGGAGGACGTCAGCATAGCGTGGCCAGACCTAAGCGTGTTGCCGCCGAACCTGGATGCCACCATCAAGGACCTGCAGACAGGTCGCGTGCGCTTCATGCGCCACGTCACATCCTACTCGTATAATGCGGGGCAGGGCGGGGATCGGGCCTTCGAGATCACCGTCGGACCGAGGAAGCCCGCTGGAGCTGAAATCGTCGGGTTTACATCCATACCAACGAACACGGGCGTCCAGATGAGCTTCAGGCTCACCGCGAATGCGGCCGTCGACGTGACCATCCGCAACATCGCCGGCGTTCCAGTCAAGCAAGTCTGGAAAGGTCGCGAGGCCCCGGCCGGCGAATCTACGATACTGTGGACAGGCCAGGCCGACAACGGGCTCCAAGTACCGAGCGGCTCGTACATCGTTGACGTCACTGCGAAGTCTCCGGACAATGGCCAGAGCACGGGCGTGGTCCGGAGGGTCGAATACCGTCGCTAGCTTGTGGGATCTAGGTCCGGCTGGCAATCGCACGGGCGCCCGGCCCATCAAGGCCGGCCGCTCATAACATGACCGCCCTGTCGGGAGGGAAGACGCACCATGACCAGTATCCGCTGCCACAGTTTCGGCAGGCGACTCAGCTTCACCCTCATCGGTGCTCTGCTCATCAGTATCGTTGCGCCACATGGGGCCGTTTTTGTGTCGCCGGCGGAGGCCGACGGTGTCGTCAAGACCGTATTGGCTTTCCCCGTTGAGGACGAGAGCGCCGATGGGAACCTGGGAGACGCGGCTGCACGCGTCACCTCGCAGATCGCATTGGTAGGTCGTTCGGTGAAGTCGATTGACCTTGAGGTCTTCTCACCGGGATCTCCTATGGTTCGACGTGGGATCGCCGATGGGTCGCTGCGCACCGCGGACATCGAGGGGCCCAAGGATGAGATCTCTGCCATCATCATTGGCAAGGCTTTCAGAGTCGACTCGGTCGTGTTGGTCTCTGTCCAGGACTTGGCTCTGGGCGGCGATCCTCCCTCGGCTGAGATTAGCCTGATGGGGACGGAGTACGATGTTGACAGTAACATTGATGCCGATACGGGCACGGTGGTGGACCAGCCCGCCGGCAATACATTCGGTGTCTCCGGTACTGGCAAGGCCCGGCGGAGGGGCGACGCGGACGATGATGCGCTCGTGCGCTCAGCGGCTCGCGACGCCGCCCGGAGCGTCTTGCAGGTACTCACCGGTGGCAGCGCCATCGACTATGAGATGGAGGGCACGAAGCGGAAGAAGCGCTCCAACAAGTGGCGCTGGGTCGCTATTGGCTTGATCGTCGCCGGTCTGATCGCGGTCACTGCTGGCGGCAACGACGACACTGGCGGGCCGACTGTGGATCAGCGACTGCCGACTCGTCTGTCCGCCCGCGCGACTTCCGACGGCGTCAGGCTGACGTGGGTCCGCCCAATCACGACTGATCCGATCTTCGCCTACCAGATTCAGCGGTCTGCGAGTGGAGCCAATTTCGTTCGGATCGACGGCGACAAGGCTGGCCCGGACTCGGTGCAGTTCACCGACTTCAACGTGACGGCCGGGACCGCATACGTCTATCAGATCCGCGTGCTGTACACTTCGGGCGTCTCTTCCCCGTGGGCAACGTTCAACCAGATCGTTGCTCCGTAAGGAACGGCGTCGACGGCTGGAGGGCACGCTTGGATTGAGCGTGAGGGGGAAAGCGTCGGTCGCTTCGCGAACGACGCTTTTCTCGCCGCTACAGGGAGGGCGCCCCGGCGACGAGAGCCGGGAGAGCACGCTCTGCGCAGTTAGATCAACGGGAGGGACCTGGATGGCCATGCGGCGTGTCGGCCTACATGTGCTCGCTGGACTGGTGACGCTCGGCGTCGTCACTTCGGCCGCGGGCGCTCAGGGCATCCGCTTTGGGCAGAACCGGGTCAACATCTCCGCCACCCCCCGCCGGCTTCCTGCTGACGGCCAGACCGTCTCGCGCGTCCGCATAGAGGTCCGCGGCCGCGATAACGCGCCCGTTCCCAATGGCACGGAAGTCGACATCTCTACGGACATTGGCGATCTGGTCAGCGAGTTCGGGACGAAACAGCGTCACACGCGGGTCCCCACCGAAGGCGGCTTCGCGATCGTGCTGCTCACTAGCGAGGAGCCGGGCACGGCCACCATTCGGGCCAGCTTCCAGGACAGTCGTAACCAGGTGATGGTCGAGTTCTCGCCTTTGGATGAGAAGGGTGTCAGGGACTCGACTGTCATCCACATCCGCGGAGATTGGGTCGGCTATTCCTCCGAGTTGAACGTCGTTGAAGCGTGGGACGCCGAAGTTCGGTATCGGGGGATAGTGGTGGAAGCGGATAAGGTGCGGATTGACCCCCGGTCGCTGACGTTGCGGGCCGTCGGTGAGATTCGCATGAGCCGGAACGACGAGGCTGTGGAGTGCGAGCAGCTCTACATCGAACTTCGGAGCATGAGAGGCAGTTACAGGCGGTTCGGCGACGAGGGCGTCGAGGAGGCCGAGTTCAACGCGTGGACTCTTAAGCCATCGAGTGCTGAGCAGCAGCTTCCGGAAGACGCGTACCGGTTCGACGACCAGGAGAGCCAGATCTGGATGGTCGCCAAGTCGATCAGTATCTTCCCCGGCGAGAAGGTAGTCCTCCGCCATGGGAAGGTGTTTGTCGGACCGCGCAAGATCCTGACGTACCCGCCGTATTGGGTCATAGCGTTTGAGGGGTACTACGGTTCCAGCAACTCTCACTTCGCGGAGCTGAGTTCGACGGGTGGCTTGGCGATCGATTTCCCGTTCTTCTTCAGCGTCACCGACACTACCACTCATGCCATCAAGATTCAGAAGGGCGCCAGGAACGGTAGCATCATGGCCCGCGACAAGTGGGGGATTGCCTATGAGCGCGCCTGGCAGGAACTCGGAGGGGACTCAGAGGGTTCCTTCGTGATCGACGGCCTTCCCCACAAGGATTGGGGCGTGCATCTGCAGCACCGTGGGAAGATGTTCGGCGGTGCCGATTCCAGTCTCAGCGTTGCTTGGCCCGATCACCGGAGCCTGTTCACGGACTTCAGCGTCTTCAAATACGGCAGCGCCGGCCACTATGGCGTCCGGACTCATGCGGATCGCCAGGGCGACTCCGGGATGTTCTCGTGGGGGACGAATGCTGACTTCCTCAGCAATGCGCGGCCCTGGGGAGACCTGGGGCGATTCCGCTGGGGCACTGGCGTGCGGGCCGGACGTGACGCGTGGTCGGGCGACGGCTTCGTCTTCCAGCACAGCATGTCGTCGTATTTTGACTTCAATGGCTGGCGCCCAAATACGAAGACGTCCCTGACGCCAAGCATCAGCAATGTCTTCTCCTGGGACACCGCGAGCCGTCAGTCAAACATAGCGCGGGCGCAACTCATGCTCAGGCATCAGGTCATGGATGGCGTGACTGCAAACGTCCGCTACGGACTCGAGCACCGCTCAGGCACGAACCGGTTCTACTCATCGGCATCAGATTCGCCGATCAACCAACAGGTTAGCCTCAACGTATCGGCCTACCGGTCGAAAACGTGGGACGCGTACGCGAACGCGAATTACGGCATCACCAACGAAAGCCTCTACGGATTTGGCGCGTTCAACTACCGGCCGTGGGACAAGTGGCGCCTGGGGCTGATTGGCAGCTACTACGAATTCTCCGGTAGTGCTTTCAACGATGTCGAGGTCAGTATGAATCGCGCAATCGGCGCGCGCGAGGTCGGCCTGCGTTGGTCGAAGGCCGATGGACGAATCTCACTTGAGTTTGGCGCAGCCGGCTTCTAACGGACACCCGGCACTGGCGCAGGTTGTTCTGGTATCAGTAGTACCGCACCGCACGGGGGGCGTGGCGCGTAGCGGCGCGTCTTCGCCCTGGCGCATGTGATCGGAAGGAGCGCACCACCCGTGGTCCAAAGCAGCACCAGGCAGTTTGAGGTCATCAGCGAGTACACGCCAAGCGGCGATCAGCCCGGGGCGATCGACAGCCTAGTCGAGAGTCTGGACCAGGGGAATCGCCACCAGACGCTGTTGGGCGCGACCGGCACGGGCAAGACGTTCACCATGGCCCAGGTCCTCCAGCGCGTTCAGCGGCCGGCGCTTGTGATGTGCCACAACAAGACGCTCGCGGCGCAGAACTGCGCTGAGTTCCGCGAGTTTCTTCCGAATAACCGCGTCGAGTATTTCGTCAGCTTCTACGACTATTACCAGCCCGAAGCTTATCTACCGCAAACGGACACGTACATCGAGAAGGACGCCCAGATCAATGAGGAGATCGACCGGCTGCGTCACTCGGCGACGCAAGCGCTCATGGAGATGCGCGATGTTGTGGTTGTGGCGTCGGTCTCGTGCATCTACGGTCTCGGCGCGCCGGATCAGTATGAGGAGATCACCGTCAAGGCTCGGGTCGGCGAGACCATCGAACGCGACGAGATACTGCGCCAACTCGTGTCGATGCAGTTCGGCCGAAACGATGTGGCTCTGGACCGAGGTCAGTTCCGCGTGCGCGGGGATGTAATTGAGATCCACCCCGTCGATGAGGATCTCGTCACCCGCATCGAGCTGTTCGGGGATGAGATTGAACGCATCACGGTTGTCGACCAGTTGACCGGCGAGATCCTCGAGGAGAAGCAGACCGTCGTAGTGTTCCCCGCCACTCATTACGTTGCGTCGATGGAACGCCAGCAGCGCGCCCAGAAGACGATTCGGGAGGAGCTTCACGAGAGGCTGCAGTTCCTCCGTGACGAGGGGATGCTCCTTGAGGCGCAGAGACTGGAGCAGCGTACGAAATACGACCTCGAGATGATCGAGGAGATCGGCTACTGCCAGGGGATCGAGAACTACTCCCGGCACTTCGATGGACGGGAACCGGGGACGCCTCCGTACACGTTGCTCGACTATTTCCCGGACGATTTCATCATGATGGTGGACGAGTCGCACCAGACGATCCCTCAGATACGGGCAATGCTCGAGGGGGACAAGTCCAGGAAGCACTCCCTCGTATCGCACGGGTTCCGGCTGCCGTCGGCGTACGACAACCGCCCGCTTTCATTTAGCGAATGGGAGCAGCGGCTGAACCACGTCATATACATGTCGGCGACTCCGGGGCCGTATGAATTCGCGCACAGCAGCGAGGTGGTGGAGCAGATCATTCGGCCGACGGGGCTGGTCGATCCGAACATCGAGGTGCGCCCCACCGAGCACCAGATCGACGACCTGGTAAACGAGATCCAGATACGCGTTGAGAAGCACGAGCGCGTGTTGGTGACGACGCTGACCAAGCGCATGGCCGAGGATCTGTCGGAGTATTTGGCGGAGCTAGGCGTGCGCGTGAACTACCTCCACTCCGAGGTGCAGACGTTCGACCGCACGGAGTTGCTCAGAGATCTGCGACTGGGTGCCTACGACGTGCTGGTGGGGATCAACTTGCTCAGGGAGGGCCTCGACCTGCCTGAGGTGACGCTCGTTGCCATCCTGGACGCCGATCGGGAGGGTTTCCTGCGGTCGGCAACATCTCTGATTCAGACCATCGGCCGCGCGGCACGGAACGTGGACGGGTTGGTTCTCATGTACGCCGACGAGGTCACGGCTTCGATGCAGAAGGCGCTTGACGAGACCAATCGCCGCCGCGACAGGCAGATCGCATATAACGAAGAGCATGGGATTGAGCCGGCTACGATCGAGAAGGCCGTGCGCGATTCGATCAGGTCGAAAGAGGAGACCGAGGCAGCTACGAAGACGATAGAGATCGAGGAACTGGCGGACCTTGAGGACAAGGACCTTGCCACGATCATCGCGTCGCTGGAAGAAGAGATGCGCTCAGCCGCGCAGAATCTCGAGTTCGAACGCGCCGCCGCGCTGCGCGATGAGATTGCCGAGCTTGCGAAACTGCGCGGCGAGCAGGCCTGATGGAGCGCGGACGATGACGCTGCGTGAGAAGATCGACGCTGCTCCGACCAAGCCGGGGAGCTACGTCTTCAGGGATGCGCGCGGGAAGGTCTTGTATGTCGGTAAGACCATCTCGCTGCGCAAGCGTCTGCACGACTGGTTCTCTCCGAGCAAGGGCGGCCACTCGCCGTGGAGCGCGACGATGCTCAAGCGGGTCGGTGACATCGAGTACACGGTTGTCGCCTCGGAGGCCGAGGCGCTGGTACTTGAGTGGAACCTCATCCGCGAGCACGAGCCGCAGTTCAACATCCGCCTCGCTGACGACAAGAGCTACCCCTATCTGAAGCTCACGACTGACGAGGAGTACCCTCGTCTGGTGTTGGTCCGGGAGTTGCCACGGTCGGCGCGGCCGAGTGCCGGCCGGACCCGCAACCCGCGCGCCTATCAGGATCCCAAACAGCGCGTCGTGCATCGCCAGAGCAAAGGGCGGTACTTTGGGCCTTACACGTCGACGCGCTCGATGAGACGCGTGATGCGAATGGCGGGCGAGTTGTTTGGCTTGCGTCCCTGTCGCCACAAGATCGATCCCAGCAAGCAACCTCCACCATGTCTGGATCGACACATCCACCGGTGCGCCGGGCCGTGCAACGGGAGCGTGACCAAGGAGGAGTATGCCGAGGTCGTCCGCCAGGTGGAGTTGTTCCTGGAGGGCAAGACAGACGAGGTGGAACGGGACCTCGAACAGGAGATGCAGGCAGCGTCTGAGAGTCTGAACTTCGAGCGGGCGGCCCGCTATCGCGACAAGCTGGAGGCTGTGCGGCGCGTCACCGAACAGCAGAAAGTGATCGCCGGGGACGCGGCGCGCGATCAGGACGTGATCGCCGCCGTGGTGTCGGGCGACCGCGCGGCCGTGCAGCGGCTGTGCATCCGCCGGGGGAAGCTCATCGACCAAGAACAGCACATCCTGATCCGTGCCATGGACCGGTCGCCGGCGGACGTGCTCGCGGCGTTCCTCACGCAGTATTACGCTCGCGCCACGCACGTGCCGCGCGAGGTGCTGCTGAATCACCAGACCGCGGAGATGGACGCGCTGGCGTCGGCGCTCACGGAGTTGCGCGGCAGCAACGTGACCGTCGCTTGCCCTCAGCGGGGCGAGAAGCGCCGACTGACGGAGATGGCGACCGAGAATGCCGTCAACGGCCTCAACGCGCTTGAGAGTACGGAAGCCGAGCACGCGCGAATCGGTCGGCAGACGCTCTGGGAGTTGGCCGAAACGCTCTCGCTCGAGGAAGGTCCGGCACGCATTGAGTGCTACGACATCTCGAACATCCAGGGCCACATGGCGACCGGGTCGATGGTCGTCGCTGTGGACGGTTGGCCGGCGTCGAGCGCCTACCGCCGCTTTCGCATCAAGCAGGGCGAGGGAGAGCCGAACGACTATGCGATGATGCGTGAGGTCATGTCTCGCCGGTTTGCCGCCGCCGAGGCCGAGAACGAGAAGTTTCTGCCGCTACCCAACCTCATTGTCGTTGACGGCGGCAAGGGGCAGTTGAATGTTGCTCTGGACGTTTTGGCGGAATCAGGGCATACTGATATAGCGGTTGTGGGGCTCGCGAAGGAGCACGAGCATGTCTACGTGCCCGGTCGCTCCGACCCCGTTCCGATGGCCGAGTGCGTCCGTGGACACAGGTTGCTGATGCGGATTCGCGACGAGGCCCATCGGTTTGCCATAACGCACCACCGCGAGATCCGCGCCAAACGGGCACGCAAGTCGGTCCTCGACGAAGCCCCCGGTATTGGCCCCAAGCGCAAGCGCGAGTTGGTGAAGACCTTCCGATCGGTGGCGCGCCTCCGAGAGGCCACCGTCGACGAGATAGGCAAGGTACGTGGGATGAGTCGCCGATCAGCGGAGGCTCTGAAGCAGTACCTGGAAGAGACGATGAGTGACAGACCATCCAAGTGATGTCTCGAGCCGTGGCTCTGCTAATGGAGGTTGCATCGTGTATCGCCCCGAGATCAAAGTATTGGACTGCACGATCCGCGACGGCGGGTTGATGAATGATTGGTACTTCGACGACGACCTTGTCAGCGATGTCTGGACGGCCAGTTGCGAGGCGGGCCTGGATTACGTCGAGCTTGGCTACCGCGCGAACCCGGAGCTGTTCTCAAAAAGCGAGAACGGGCCTTGGCGTTACTGCGAAGAGGCGGACGTTCGCCGCGTCACCAATGACGGCGATACCGGCGGCTCCAACACCAAGATCAGCATCATGTGCGACGTCGGGCGCGTCGAGGAAGAGCAGTTTATCCCGGCGTCCGAGAGCGTCATCTCGATGGTGCGGGTCGCCTGCTACGTCAAAGACGTGGACAAGGCCATCCATCTCGTGAACTTCTGCGAGGGCCTCGGGTACGAGACGACGATCAACATCATGGCCGTCTCCCACGCTCTCGAACTCGATGTCGATGAGGCCGTTCAGCAGATTGACAGCGAGACAACGACGGACGCCGTCTACGTCGTCGACAGCTTCGGCGCCATGTATTCGGAGCAGATCCACCACTTGGTAGATAAGTATCGCGGCTTCCTCAGCCCAGACAAGGAAGTCGGCATCCACTGCCATAACAACCAGCAGCTTGGCTTCGGGAACACGATCGAGGCGATCATCCACAACGCGAACTTCCTCGACGCGTCGATCTTCGGCATCGGACGCGGCGCCGGGAACTGCCCGATGGAACTGCTCGTGTCTTTCCTGAAGAACCCTAAATTCGATGTCAGGCCGATCCTCGACGTCTGCGCGCGCCGCATCGCGCCGCTCCAGAAGGAGCTTGCGTGGGGTTACCACATACCGTACATGGTGACCGGCACCCACAACCGGCATCCGCGCACGGCGATGGCGATCATGGGCACGGACAAAGAGAGCGATTACTGCGCGTTCTACGACCTGATCGCGGCGGAGGAAGAGCTGGACTAGCCGCCGAGTATCTGCGCAACACAGCCGACTTCACGCGGGCCGATTTCCACAGGGATCTCGGCCCGTTTGCCTTTGATGCGAGGCGCGATCTCGCGTTCGTTCCAGACATCGATGTAACGCGCGCCCTTCACGTGCGGGATCGTGAGTGCGGGCCCTCGGTACGTGCGGTAGTCCATATTTATCAGCGTCCAAATGGTCTTGCCGTCCGTGGCGAACCGGTTCGCGCAAACCCTTGCATCGTCGGTCGGCACCAGTGGCTCGACGTCTGACGAGGTGAACGCGTCGCGGTGCTCGTGTAGGATCGCAAACGATTTGCGCAGGAACGCCTGGGCGTCCGCGCCAAAGCCACCGGGGATGGAGTTCCCCAGCCACGTGCCCTCGCCGTTGAAGAATGGGAACTTGAGCAATTCCCATCCGCCTTCGACGAATGGGTTGTAGCTCACAAGCTGGAAGATCTTGAAGCCCGGGAAGCAGAATCGGAAGAGCTGAATGCGGTGAGGGGACAGCTCCGAGTTGGCTTGGGCCACCGAGTAGCCGAGAGCCCCGTCTTGATACTGGCTGTTGACGTCGGTCGGGACTTCCTCGGTGAGTGTCGCCATGTGTTCTGGGACTGCCGCGCGGATCTTCTCATCCATCTCCCGCTCGCCTCGAAGTGGCGGCATCGGAACCGGGTGCCCGTGGTCGGGGCTGTGGCAGATCTTCCACGCGTCGGCGAAACCGTGCTGGTCAATGTACATGCCGTCGGGCGTGAGTTCGCCCGTGACGCGTTCGTATGTCGCGGCGAGGTAGTCCTGCCACCCGGCAACCGCCGGGCACATCATGTGCTCGAGAGGCGCGCCGTTCCACAGGAGCGGGCCGCCGTCGCGCTTGATGATGTGCCACGGCTCAACATGGTCGCGACCGAAATCGCCTCGCTCGTCGACCAGGTATCCTTCGATGTAGAGGCCTACCCGAACGCCCTCGTCCTGGACGCCCTGTATCGCCGCCGCCAATGCTGTGCGCCCGCCAATCTCGTCGTAATGCGTGTAGTCGCCGACGCGCCCGAACGTGTCTGATTGGCCGAAATCGAAGATGTGGAAGTAGTCGACGCGGCCGAAGAAGTCAATGTCTTCCCGCAGCGCTTCGTCCATCCGGTACTCGCCGGCGCCGAAGTCGAAGAGCCCGCCACGCACGAGGTGCTGGCGGTAGTTGAAGCACTCGTTGAACCACTGCTTGCGCGGGACTTGGGGTTCGTACCATGTCGACACCCATTGCTTGTACGCGTCGAGCGCCACGCGCCAGTCGCCCGTGTGGGCGCCGATCACGGCTGGGGCAATCTCGATCTTCTCGCCCGGGCCGTAGTCGCGTCTGAAGTAGTCGATCTGGGCGAGCACTCCCTCGTCGGTCTTGCTGAGCGTGAAGTGCTTGTAGATGTCGTCCAGATCGCGGACCATCAAGTACAGTCCGCCACGGGCCTGCGGGCTGAAGACGTCCATGATCTGAAGTGGGTTGCGCCCCGCGTATGCCTCGGAACTCCTCGCGGGCCGATTGCTGATGACGCCGCCACGGCCCGAGTGCATGTACCAGGTGTCCGCATGGTCGCCCATCACCACCTCGGTAAGCTGCGGGAAGCTGACGCCTGGACGGATGGTGTCGTCTCCCACATGCCGGAGGTCGAGGGACATCGCTAGATCCGGGCCGCTGCCCAACGCCACGCGCAAGGTCCCGGTGAAGGGCAGCCCGGCCGGTTGGGCATCGAATGGCACGGCGATGCTCGCCTCCGCCCGACTCGGGTTGCGGGTTGGCTCGCCCACGGTCACGTCGGTCGAGCGTACCGTGACGTCATCCACGGAGATTGAGAAGATCGGACCGGGCGCAAGCCGCAACTCTCCGCCCGCGAGGTTCTTGTGCTGCAGGTTGGCGAGGGAGATGCCGTCACCTACGTCAAAGCGCGCCTCCAGATGCGCGTTGCCGAGGGTCAGCGAGTTACCATCGACCGTTAGACGCGGAGGAGTCTGCTTCACGTGCTTGGGCTCGGCCAAGGGCGGGAGATACGCCACAGGCCGTGGCTGCGTGAGAGGCCCCGCGTGGTTAGCGGTGACGGCCAGAACGCCGATCGTGGCCTCGGTCATCGCGCTCCGGACGTGCAGGTTGGCGATCGGGGCATCGCCCAGTTCGGGGAGCGAATACGCGTCAAAGCCGGCCGAGAACTGGTAGGCGCCATCATACACCCGCGCGGGGAACATCCAGTCAGTGCTCCCATCCACGCGCTCCACGCCGATGCGGAGTCGCTCCGGCTGGCTGAAGCTGCGAAGCGGCCGGCCGCCGAGCATTCCTGACAAGTCTTCGCTCGGAAGTCGCGCCGCCATCAACAAGATCAACTCCCGCGCCGAGGCGCCGATGGGGATCTCAAGCACGCGCCCGCCGCCCGGCGGAACCAGCGCCATGCGATCCTCGACCAGCTCGAACGGGACGCCTTCGGCAGTTATGCGTCCCGCGGGCAGCCAGTCGTTCAGGCCGAATGACCGCGCGACATCGGAGCCTGAGGTGTCAACAACTCCCGCGAGATCGACCGGCGTGAACGAGCGCGATGCGGTCGCGGATTCACCCCAACCCTCCGAGTACGAGAACGCATCCGCCACGTTCATCAGCGGGCGGCGAGTGCTGAACGCAAGGCTCGATGTCTCCGCGACCGCGTCAGGCGTTCCAGCCTGCAATTGGAACGCAAGTTCTTTGACCGGGAAGAGGTCCTCCACGCGGAGCGTCTCCGCATGCCAGCGCCCGTCCGCGCGTATGTCGGTCCCACGGACAAGGTTGGCCGTCTGCGGCGGGGCCCCGCCGGTCGCGCTGCCGGCATATACGAAGTAGTCACCCCATGTCGCGATGCCCTTGGCCCGGTAGCGTATCGTCACGTAGGCCATCCCGGTGAGGTCGATCGGCTCGGCGAGTTGCGTTGACCACTTCATGCCGCGCCCCGGCGTCGTGACGGTCATCTTCACGTGGCCATCGGCCTGCTCGATGAGGTGATCGCCCTCATCGGCCGGATTCCCCAGCCAGTCGTATCGTGGGCGGAATTCCAGAGGCTCATCGAAAGTGATCGTGACGGCCCGGTCGTCGCGAGCGCCTCCCGGGACGATGGTTGCTCCGGGAGGGGGCACGGCGACCGGGCCGAGGGAATCGAAGGACAACTCGGCCTTGCCGTCCCGCGCCTGCACCTCAACGGCTATTCCCTCGATCGCGCCGCGCATGCCGGCGTGGAACAGGTCGACGGCGATGTCGTGCCACTGACCATCGGAGGGGAAGTCGCCCGGCCTGATGACCGCGCCACCTTCATCATCATCAAACGTGTGGAGCACGTATCCGCCGCTGGCAACAATGCCGCTAGAGCGTGCCCTGACAAGCAAGTAGCCCGGCAACTCCGCGCTCAGCCGACGCACCGGCAGCGTCCACTTCATCCCGCGCCCGGGCTCACTCACCGCAAACGTGATGACGCCATTCGATGCCCTGACGGTGGCCGATTCGGACGGATTTGGGACCCAATCGGGCTTTGCTTCCCATCCCTCGGAAGTGTCGCACTCGATGGGCCACGTCGCCTGACACGGCCCTGGCGTGGCGCAGAGCAGTGTTGCGATGAGGCCGACCATTGTCTCGCCTCCGTTGCGAGCTACAGTTCGACGGCCAGCACGGCGCCTTCGGCCACGGTGATGCGGTCGCCGAGGCTAACCCGCACTTCCGTGCCGGTCCGTCCGACTGAATTGACATTCACGCGCGTCCCGTTGAGCGTAACTTGCGCGGCACCCGTTGGCGCTGCCTGCGGGGTCTCCAGCACGATCTCCTCCACCTCGACACTGCCGTGTCGGACGTGAATCTCCGACGTCTGCCTGTTGCCATCGACGCGCTGGACGAACAGCCCCCAACCCTCCGGCGCTGTGAAGAACGAGCGGTGGTCTTCCGGTTGCCAGCGCGGCTTGAAGCCGATGACGCCGGCTGGGCCATCCATGACGAAGCCCTGGCTCGCGAGAAGCAGGCTCCACGAACTCATCGCGCGGGCGTAGAACTTGCCGCACTCGAGTTCGTTGAACGGATTTCCGCCTGGACCGGAATTCAGCCCATCACGCGTCTTTCCGTCGTAGCGCGATCGCGCCATCTTCACGATCTTGCGGGCCTCGCCGATCATCCCCTCATAGATCATCAGGCCGGCAGTCGAGTACTCGATGCCGGTCCACACCTCGTCCGCGTAGAGTATGAAGGGATCCGGGCGCCCGCCTTTGGGCCAGGTGCACATCAGGAGTCCACCCTCTTCGTCGATGACATACGGACGGGGTTGTTGCTTGAAACCCTCGAAGCGCTCGCGGAAGTTGTATCGCCCGATCGACCCAAGCGCGACGCGCACCCGGTCCTTCGGGTAGAGGTATCCGATGTCGAGCTGGTGCGCCCACCACTGGCCGAGGAGTTGGTCCGCGTGACAGCCCGTGTTGTAGTCGCGAAGCGACTCCTCCGGGATCTGGTAGTAGTACTCGCCATTCCAAAGGTCCGCGTCCTGCTTCTCCATGCCCGACGCGCGGATGGCGTGCCAGCGTACCACTGATTCATCGTCGTCCATCGCGTCCGCTAACTCCTCGGCGCATGCCAGCGCCGAAAGGTACTGGGACCCGATGAAAGTGTTCGCGCCCGAGACTTCCGTGTCGTACGTGTTGGGTTGGCCGCCCTGGGGCACGCCGTCGCGGGCGGGGTCGATGCGCTCGATCAGCCAGTCGACGGCCTTGACGAGGTTGGGGTAGACGTCCTGGATGAAATCGTTGTCAGGGCTCATTTGGTGCGCGCGCAGAGCCGCCTCGATCGTTGCGCAGTGGCCATCGATGAACGCGCCGTACTTGCCGTGCTGGCGGTGCGAAGTCTCACCTGTCGGGTACAGGTAGGTGATGAGGTCAGACCGACGCTGGTTGCGGTCGATTTCGGGGAAGAGTCGGGCGTGGGTCTGGGCGTAGTTCCAGACGTGAGTGCAGTTGAGCGGGCAGCATCCGTACGCGCCCTCGAAGCCCGCGAAATAGCCGTCCTCATCCCACCAGGCCGTCGGCCCGCGGAAGATGACAGACTGAGATGTCATCGCATCGATGAACTCCTCGGGGAGGTTCGATTCGTAGACAGTCTCCTGGTAGAGCTTCGTGCGGTCCCAGAGCGTGTCGAGGTTCTCGCGCACGTACCGCGCGACATCGGCCGCGTCGGCGAAGCGGCGGGAGTACTGGTTGCCGCGATGGCCGAAGCGCTCCACGTTTGGGAAGTGCCAGGAGATGATGAATGTCTCCGTCCGCTCCTGACCGGGGTGCAACCGGAATCTCATGCACAGCGCGGAGTTCGTGGTGCGGCCCGCGGCAGTTGGGCCGGCGGACTCGGGACCGGATAGCTCGCCCGACTCCGTGAACTCCGCCGCGAGCGCATCGGCATCGGTCCAATCAAGGTTGCACGTGGCGTTGCCGACGGACGCGGTCAGCGCCATCGTGCCATGGCCTGCGTCGTCACTGACGAGAGTCTCGGACTCCTTACGCGCGCGGCCGAGGGCGTAGAAGTAGAACTCCTCAGCTTGCTCCCACGTGATGGGGTCCGGCGATCCAAGCAGGATCCAAGCTTTCCCCAGCTGGCCGTCGTTGTATTGGATCGACGACGACGCGCCGAAGAGCAGTTCCTGCGCCAGGAGCTGAATCGGCCCGCGCATCGCGAGCAAGTCCTCCGGCGGGGCGTCGGCGAAGACGATGTGGTCGACATTGATGTGGCCCCAGCCGCCCGAGTTGTCATCGACGATCTCCAGTCGGGCCTCCTTGCCAATCAGGTCGCTGACATCCCACGACACCGCGTCGAGACGCTCAACGTTATTGCCGGTCGTCGTCCGAACGGTCTCGCCGTCGACCGTCAGGTTCATGCACGTCTCGCCCTCGTGCGAGCCGCCGCCGATGAGGAAGCCGATGTGCTTGCGCTTGATGGTGAAGGGCTTGCTGACCAGCCTGCCGCGCGGACGGTCATTCGGCATGAACGTGTTAACCAGCCGCGAGCCCATGTACCCGCCAACCGCCTGCTGACCGGGCGTCGTGCCGGTGTGGGGCGCATCGCCAAAGGCCTCGCCCGTCTTCGTCCAGCCCTCGTAGTCCCCGTCTTCCCAATCCTCAAACACCTCGAGTTGGTCCCACCCCGCCATTTGCTCGCGGACGGCGTCGAGGGCTTCGAAGAACTCCGGCTTGGCTTCCCCGACGACGATCGTGCCGCCATTGGCTGCCATGTCTGCCATCCGCAGCACGGCTTGCGTTGCCGTTTCGCTGCCTTGGGCCATCTCGGTCAGCCCGGAAAGCTCATCAATCCAGAGCATTGGCGGCGCGTCGTCGATCCTCTTCCCGTTGTCGCGGAGGTATAGCAGACCCGGCGGCGGCGGCGAGACGCGTCGCGTCAGGTCCGCCATCGTCAGGCCATCACCGCGGGCGAGCGAGTTCTCGTTGCTTCCATAGTCGGCGAACTCGACGCCGCTGATGCCCCCACTGCCCCGGCTGCCAACCGCGTTCTGCAGAGCGCCGAGCAGGCTGACGGTAACGGGCTTGCTGTGCGTGTTCCGGGCCGTCAGGCGAAATACCGCGCAAGGAATGGCCGAGTTCGCCGCATCGGTCGGGATCATCGGGTTGAAGACTTCCATCCGCACGTCGACGGGGAGCGTGTCGTCCTCGAGATCGAGGCGGGCGATAGGATAGCCGCCCTCGAAGGATAACTCCTCGCATGGCTTGAAGCCGTATTCGGGCACGGTCTGCAGGATGCGGGCGACCGGGTCTTCGCGGTCCGGTTGGGCTCTGACGGCAAAGAAGCTGTCGGGGATGCGCGGCTCGCCGCTGTTGTTGAAGATCTGCCAGACCCCGAGTTTGCCCTCGCCGTCGAGCCAGATCGTGCCGGTCCCGATGCCTCCGACGGGCATCGCCACGGCGTCGAGGAATTCGCCCCGGTATACGCGCGGCGCGGTCAGGGGAAACCGCTTGAGCGGCAGCGAAGCCAGCGCCCGTGGGGGCATCAGTGGGCCCGCGAAGGCCTCGGCCTGACCGAGGATGCCGCCGAGAGAGGCCCCCACTGCGCCAACTCCGAGGGTCTGTAGGAAGCGGCGTCGGCTGACCTCGGATGGGCACGAATCGATGCGCCGGCCGCAGCCGCAGTCGTGTTTCTCGGACATGGAAATCACCTTTGCGCGTGAGGGCGGAACGCCGCCTCAGGATGCTGAGATGCTTCTCGCGAGGGCGTTGGGCCACCTTTGCCAGGCCCTCAATGCCGCAACCGGAAGGATCGAGAGGATAATCGGTTCCTTTTGCCGATAACTTGCCGTTGGGGCGCATTGACAGGGGGTAGCCGCGTTGGTAAGCTTATCTGGCGACGCAAAGGCGCGACGCACGGGCATAGTTAGAGGGGCATCGGGCCCCAACTCAACGGACATGGACGTCCGCCGCCGAGCCAGTCTCGGTCGGGCGTCCTTTTTTGTGTTCGGGGCCCCTTGCCCCGCAAACTATCAGACGGCGAAAGGACGAGTTTAAGATGATCCCACGCGAGCCGAAGGAAGTTATCAGCTACGCGAAAGAGAACAACATCCAGATGGTCGATGTCCGATTCATCGACCTTCCGGGGACGTGGCATCACTTCAGCCTTCCCGTTCACGATCTGGACGAGGGGCTGTTCGAGGAGGGCCTGGGCTTCGACGGATCGAGCATCCGTGGTTTCCAGGACATCCACGAGAGTGACATGCTGCTGCTGTTGGACCCGAATACAGCCTTCATCGATCCGTTCTTCGAGGTCCCCACGCTCTGCCTGATCGCGGACGTTCACGACCCGATCACGTTGCAGGAATACTCTCGCAGCCCGCGCTACATTGCCAAGAAGGCAGAAGCCTATCTCAAGTCGACAGGCCTGGCCGATGACAGCTATTGGGGCCCGGAGGCCGAGTTCTTCGTGTTCAGCGACGTCCGCTACGACACGACGGCGAATTCCAGCTACTTCTTCGTCGACTCCCCCGAGGGCGCGTGGAACACGGGTGCCGGCGAGGGCCCGAACCTCGGCTACAAGGTCCGCCACAAGGAAGGCTACTTCCCCGTCCCTCCGACGGACACGCTGCAGGACATGCGGACCGAGATGGTGCTGACGCTTGGGAAGCTCGGCGTTCGCTGCGAGGTTCACCACCACGAGGTCGCGACCGCCGGTCAGTGCGAGATCGATCTCTACCGCGGCGGACTGCTCGAGACCGCCGACAACCTGATGATCTACAAGTACGTGATCAAGCAGGTTGCGCGCAAGTACGGCATGAGCGCGACATTCATGCCCAAGCCGCTCTATGGCGACAATGGCTCAGGCATGCACTGTCACCAGAGCCTCTGGAAGGGCGGCGAGCCGCTGTTCTACAACGAGAACGGCTACTCGCTCCTCAGCCAGATGGCGATGAACTACATCGGCGGCCTGCTGGCCCACGCGCCGGCGCTGCTCGGCCTCTGCTCGCCGACGACGAACTCCTACCGACGCCTGGTCCCGGGCTTCGAGGCTCCGATCAGCCTCGCGTACTCCGCCCGCAACCGCAGCGCTTGCGTCCGGATCCCGGTCTATAGCGCCACGCCGGCATCCAAGCGCGTCGAGTTCCGTCCCCCAGACCCGACCGCCAACCCCTACCTCGCCTTCCCGGCCATGCTGATGGCGGGTCTTGACGGCATTGGTGAGAAGACCGATCCGGGCGAGCCGATGGACAAAGACCTCTACGATCTGGCGCCGGGCGAGGCCGCGGAGATCGAGTCGACGCCGACGACCCTGCTGGCCGTCCTCGAGGCGCTGGAGAACGACCACGAGTTCCTGCTGAAGGGCGACGTGTTCACGCAGGACCTGATCGACAAGTGGATCGATTACAAGCGGGAAGCCGAGGCCTACCCGGTCATGAACCGGCCGAACCCGTACGAGTTCACCCTCTACTACGACTGCTGATCCGTCATATGCTGGGGGCGGGGCGCCGCGCGCGCCTCGCCCCCAGATCCGCACCCAGCCCAACTCCCTGAGATCGCCGAAGGAGAGCGACCACGATGCGGGTTCCCCGCTTGGCAGGGCGACTATCGGTCGCGCTGGCTGTTCTCGTGGCCGGCCCGGCGGGGCCCAGGCTCTCTTCGGTTCGGGGGGGCAGGGGATCACTCGCCAGGATCTGGATACGCTCTGGGTGCTCATTGGGGCGTTCCTCGTTTTCTTCATGAACGCGGGCTTTGCCCTGATCGAGACGGGGTTCTGTCGGGCGAAGAACGTCGTCAATATCATGGGGAAGAACTTCGTGGTCTTCGTGATCGCGTCGATTGCCTATTGGGTCGGCGGCTTCGCGTTCATGTTCGGCGACGGCAATGCCGTCATCGGCCTGACCGGGTTCTTCGTGGGGGAGACGTCCGGTCCGTTCAGCGCCCTGTGGCTCCCGATCAAGATCACCGTCGGGCTTCGGGTCCACCCGGAAGACGAGCTGATCGGACTCGACATCAGTGAGATGGGCATGGAAGCATACCCGCACGACTCCGTGGCCGCCTCACCGGGCTAACGGACGAACTGCACGCATCCGATGAGGGATGCCTGGGAGGTAAGACCTAGATGAAGAAGATCGAGTGCATCACCCGGCCGCTGAAGCTCGAAGCGGTCAAAGACGCGCTGACTGATATCGGTATTGTCGGCATGACGGTGACCGAGGTCCGTGGCTGCGGCAAGCAGCGCGGCCGGACGGAGCGCTACCGTGGCGCCGAGTACGTTGTGTCGCTGCTGCCGAAGGTCAAGCTGGAGATCATCGTTCCGGATGAGGACGTGGACAAGGTCGTAGAGGTCATTGCCAATACCGCCCGCACGGGCGAGATCGGCGATGGCAAGATCTTCGTGTTGCCCGTGGAGCAAGCGATTCGCATCCGCACGGGCGAAGCCGGCGAAGAGGCGATCTAAGTCGCTGACGCTGCAAGACGATAGCTGTTGCCCCTCGTTTGGGAGGGCCGCCAGACAAAGGCGTCCCGGCACCCCCCAGCACCTAACTACGCCCGAGAATCACAGCGGCGGGTCCGCTGACCCTGACGGTGAGCGCTGCCTGCCGCCTGCCCGGAGGGCATCCCAATGAAACAGAAAATGGTCGTATCCGCCGTAGCGGTGCTAATCGTATCTGGCGTCTTTGCAGTATTGAGCAAGCTCGATCTTGGGATCACTGACGCGTCGATGGACACGCTGGTCGCGGCCGACGTGGCCTGGGTCTCCGTCTGCGCGGGTCTCGTGATGCTGATGACTCCGGCGCTGGGCTTCTTCTACGGCGGCTTGGTCCGCCAGAAGAACCTCGTATCCACGATCGTCCAGTGCCTGATCATCTTCGCCGTCGCGTGTGGCGTCTGGACGTTCTGGGGGTATTCCCTGGCGTTCGCGCCATCGATCGGCGGCGTCATCGGGAACTTGAAGCACGCGTTCATGAACGGCGTCGGTGTCGCGCCCGATCCTAGGTATGCCGAGAATATCCCGGCGATGTCGTTCTACTTCTTCCAGATGAAGTTCGCGGCGATTACGCCGGCGCTGATCATCGGCGCCTTCGCCGAACGCATCCGGTTCAGCTCGCTGATCGCCTTCATCATCATCTGGGCGACGATCGTCTACGCGCCCGTCGCGCACTGGGTGTGGGGCGTGGGCGGATGGCTTGGCGGCCTGGGCGCGCTCGATTTCGCGGGCGGCACGGTCGTTCACGTCCTCGCAGGCGCCTCGGCGTTGGCCGGCGCGTACGTCATCGGACGCCGCCAGGGCGGCGAGCGCAGACCTCACCTGCCGTGCAACATCCCGTTCGTCATACTAGGGGCAGCGCTGCTGTGGTTCGGCTGGTTTGGCTTCAACGCAGGCAGCGCGCTCGGCATGAATGGCATCGCGGTCAACGCTTTGGTCACCACCAACCTCGCCGCCGCATTCGCCACGATCAGTTGGATGATCATCGATTGGTACCTCAACGGGAAGCCCTCGGCCAGCGGCGCGGCGATCGGCGCCGTCTGCGGACTCGTAGCCATCACGCCGGCGGCGGGGTTTGTGGATCCCATGTCCGCGATTGCCATCGGATTGCTGGCGGGAGCGATCTGCAACTTCACCATCGTCCTGCTCGCCCGCACTAACCTCGACGACACGCTCGACGTCTTCGCTTGCCACGGTGTCGGCGGGATCTGGGGCGCCATCGCGACTGGGATCTTCGCCAGCCTGACGGTCAATCCTGGCGGCGCGAACGGTCTGCTGCGTGGTGACGTGAAGCAGTTCCTCATACAGATCGTCGCGGTTGTCGTGACCGGTGTCTGGGCGTTCGTCATGTCGGTCATCATCTTCAAGATCCTCGGGGCCGTCATGACACTGCGCGTGACGCCAGAGGAAGAAGAGATGGGGCTCGACATGAGCCAGCACGGAGAGTACGCGTTCCGACTCGACGGCTGAGTCCGGCGCGCGGCGATACCTAGAAGGCATGAACCTGCACGCGAGCGAACTGTCTCGCGTGCAGGTTCGTTGGTTATAGTATCCCCGATGCGAGGTGACACGCCGCCGTGCGACTCCACCCGGGAATTGCCCTAGCTCTGTTGCTTCTGGCGGCGCCGCACGCTGACGCGGCAAGCCTAGCATTCTCCGCCAAGCGCGCGATCGTCGCGCTGGCGTGCCGCGAGTTCTCCGATTACGACCACAACGGCGATGGCACGGTCGAGATCAACGCTCTGCAGCTTCAGGGCATCAGCAAGCCCGCTGACGAGGCCTTGGCGGACCGCGACACGGTCCTCGTGGTTGTCGAGCCGAGGCTCCTGGCGACAGGTGACGCCGATGAGCTGGCTGATCTGCAGCCCGCCTTGCGGATGCACGCGGCGGATCTGGCGGCTGAAGGGTACGATGCGTTCGTGGTTTCGGCTCAGGTCTACGCCGGGCCGCGTCATCAAGACGGCCGCACGGTGCTGGCGCTCCGGGCGTTCCTCCGCGGTATCTGGCGTGACCTGCCCGACCTGCGCGGCGTGGTCTTCGTCGGCAATTTCCCCGAGGCGGCTCTCGTCCGGCAGTATTACTGGACTAAGAACACGCCGATCACCCTCAACGAGGGCAAGCCCGGTGAGCGCAAGTTCGAGGAGAAGGTCGAGTACATCCGTGACAAGGCCGAACTCGTCGCCTGGCGGGCGGAGATCGTGCTGGCCGACATGGACGGTCAGTGGGACGGGGTCTACCATGAGGCCGAGCGCCAGGTCCCGTACTTCATCGCCGCGTATCCCGACGGCGTTCAGGCGTCTGACAGCGTGAGCGACGCCTACGAGTTCGGCACGGATTCGTTTCAGGATTTCTTCCTGATCGACGACGGCAAGTGGACGATGGAGGCGATGGGGAAGGGCAAGATCCGCTTCTCCCTCCTGGATGACGAGAACGACGAGTGCGCTCCCGATGACCTCGCTCAGCCGAACCCCATGGCGCGGCCGGAGATCAGCGTCTCGCGCATCAACGCCTACCACGCGGGCGTCGAGCCGAAGGCAAGTCTGCCTGGCGCAAGCGTGCCGCTGCTCGACGAGGACGGCGTGCCCCAGGTTGTCGAGTTCGCCGAGGCCGACCAGGCGCCACGCGGGGTCGGGGTGTGGGAGCACTCCGACGCCACGGAGCGCCAACTGCTGATCGAGTATTTCGACCGCAACCACCGGTATCGGCAAGGTGAGTTCGCCGATGCTCGTCGCCCATCGTGCATCTCGACGGAATTTGGCACGTCGATCCCCCACGCGAGGAAGACGTTCCGCGAGTGGCGGGACTTCGACGATCCGAATCACGATATCAACGGACTCGAAGACGCGTCGCTGGTCGAGTGCGTCCGGTGGCTGCAGCGCCCGGCGCTCCTGCGCTTCCTCAAGGCCCACAGCGACCCCTGGGGCAGCACGTTCGCGAAATCAGACGAGACAGAACTCCTGAACGCCCTCGGCGGCCAGGCGTGGGTCTGGAAGCGAGATGAGGGCAAGCTGGTGCCGGGGATCGCGAGTTGCGGGAAGCTCGACTTCGCGATCCATCGAACGCTTTGGCAGAACGACATGCTGCCCGACTGCGCGGTGATCTACTACCACATCGGGTGCGAGAGCACGGCGCCCGAAGGCGCCAGCACGCGCCCCTACAGCGACCCCAAGTATGGCTACTGGCAGGGCGCGGAGAGCCTGATGTTCTACTGCAACGGGCTGACGCTCCTCGGCAGGTCGAAGGTCTTCTACGACTCGCCGCGGGGTTTCTGCGAGACCCTCGCCGACGGCGGGACGTGTGGCGAGGCGTGGGCGGAGTACTTTGAGATCGAGAGCCTCGCCGAGGACGTGAGCGAAGTCGGCGGCGGCATCGGCCGCAAGCGCGCGTATTTCTGGAGCCTCATGGGCGATTGGACAATAGGGATGTGACTAGGAGCATCGCCAGATGAAATGGATTTCGTTGTCGAGCGCGGGACTGCTGATACTGCTGAACGGCGCCGTGGCGCAGGACCTGGGTGACCTCCACAAGGTGAAGGACGCCCGAACGCGCCGCGCTTCGAGCGTCAATCCGGATCTCACGAGCAACTACGACTTCATCCGGCTGAAGTCGGGCGACGTCGCCACGATCTGTGACATCGAAGGCCCGGGGCTCATCACGCACATCTGGTTCACGCTGCGGACGGATGACAGCTACGCGAACCGCAACGTGGTCTTGCGCGCGTGGTGGGACGATGAGGAGGCCCCGAGTATCGAGTGCCCGATCGGCGACTTCTTCGCGCAGGGAAACGGGGCGTATGCCGACGTGGACTCACGCCCCGTGCAAGTTGCGGCGGACGGGCGCGCTCTGAACTGTTTCTGGCCGATGCCGTTTGGCAAGCGGGCAAAGTGGACGGTCAGCAATGAGGGGCCGGGTTACGTCGACTCGTTCTACTTCTACTTCGACTACGAATCACTGCCGAAAGCCCCCAAGCCCCTCGCCACCTTCCACTGCCAGTATCGTCAGGAATACCCGGTGGTGGATGGGCGCGACTATGTGTTCGCGGAGATAGTGGGCAGGGGACAGTATGTCGGGTCGGTGCTCTCGTGGTGGTCCGTCGAGAAGGGCTGGCCGGGCGAGGGAGACGACCGGTTCTACATTGACGGTGAAGAGGAAGCCAGCATCCAGGGCACCGGCACGGAGGACTACTTCAGCAGCTCGTGGGGATTTCGCGAGGTGACGCGCGGAGACTTCGGCGTGACCACCTGGGACGGCCGCGAGTCAGGTGGCCGAGCGACGGCCTACCGCTGGCACATTCAGGATCCGATCCGGTTCGATAAGAGCCTCCGCGCGACGATCGAGCACCGTGGCTGGGCGATTCGCGACGGGGAGTGGGACGGCCACGCGCACCGAGATGATCGCTTCTCAAGCGCGGCGTTCTGGTACCAGACGGAGCCACACGTGCCGTTTGGGCTGCCCCCGTCCGCGTCAGACCGCAGCCCGTACGAAGAGCAGGCGATCGAGTTGGAAGCCAGCCTCGACCGCTTGGAACACGGCGGCACGGACAGCGCGCCGAAGGCACAGGAAGGCGGCATGTGGTCGGGCAACGGACAGGTATTCTACCCCGCGCAGACCGAGGATGAGGCGTGGTTGAAGATCCCGTTCACCGTCGCAGACGGTGGGCGTTGCATCGTAGTGCTGCAGGCAACCGCGTCGTACGACTTCGGGATCTGGGAGATCTCCATCGACGGCGAGGTCGTCGCGGGGCGTCGCGACATGTACAGCGAGGACACCAAGCTCGACGAGATCGACCTCGGCTGGCGCGACATCGATGCCGGCGAGCACGTCCTCGAAGTGAAGACCATCGGCCAGAACCCCGCATCCCAGGAGACGGGCGTCTACATGGGACTGGATGCGATACTACTCAGGCGATAGCGCCACGGGAGACAGAGATTGGCACTGACAGATCGAGAGAACTTCCTGCGTAACGCTCGGATGGAGGGGCCGGAGTGGATGCCCACCTGGGTGGCCATATCCGGCGCGTCGTGGAACCAGCTTCGCGACGACTTGGAGGATGTCTGCGAACGCCACCCCACGATCTTCCCGGGCTTCAAGCCGGGCGAGCGCGACTTCGCGGCCCTGCCGTACGCTGATGCCTACCGTGCCAACGAGAGTTTCACGGATGCCTGGGGCTGCGTCTGGGACAGCGCCATCGACGGCATCGAAGGCATCGTGAGCGAATTCCCGCTTGAGGACTGGGACGCGCTCGACTCGTACCAGGTTCCCGACCCTCTCGCGACCGGCGACCGCGGCCCGGTCGACTGGGAGGCGCGGCTCAAGGGCGTCGCCGATGCGAAGGCTGCAGGCAACCTGACGCGCGGGGGGACGCCGCACGGGTATATCTTCATGCGGCTTTACTACCTGCGCGGCTTCGACAACCTCATGCTCGACATGGCGACCGACGAGCCGCGCCTGCAGACGCTCATCGACATGCTCGTCGCGCACAATAAGATCATCATCGACCAGTGGCTGGGGGCGGGCGTGGACGTCGTTGAATTCGCCGAGGACCTTGGCACGCAGACGGCCTCGTGCATCGGCCCGAAGCACTTCGCGAAGTGGATGACGCCGGCCTACAGCCAGCTCATGCAGCCGGCGAAGGACTCGAACGCCCTCGTCGGGCTGCACAGCGACGGCTACATCATGGACATCATGGATGAGTTGCTCGTCGCAGGCGTTGACATCATCAACCCTCAGGACCTGTGCAACGGAATCGACAACCTCGCGCGCGAGGTCAAGGGCCGCGCGTGCATCCGCCTCGACATCGACCGGCAGAAGATCGTGCCCTTTGGAACTAGAGCCGAGATCCGGGACCTTATTGAGGAAGAGGTGCGGAAGCTTGGTTCACCTCAGGGCGGGTTGGAAATGGTCGCAGGGATCTACCCGCCCACGCCGGCAGAGAATGTCGACGCCCTCTGTGATGCCCTCGAGGAGTTCCGGACGTATTGGTACGACGGGCGAGGGTAGCGGGCATTTCACCCCGGCGACAGGAATTGAAAAGGGGTGCATCGCATGGTTGAGAAGCGCGAGGGAGTCGTTACATTCAAGGGTGGCCCGCTGACGCTGGTAGGCCCGGAACTCATGGTAGGCAACCAGGCGCCGGCGTTCACGATTCGCACGGGGTTGGCGCCTGATAGCGAGTACACGCTCGACACCGAGTCAGGCAAGGTTCGGATCCTTAACGTCGTCCCATCGATCGACACGCCGACGTGCGACACGCAGACGCGCCGGTTCAACGAGGAGGCCGCCGGCCTGGGCGACTGCGTTTCGATCGTAACGGTGTCGATGGATCTGCCGCCGGCGCAAGAGCGCTGGTGCGCCGCGGCGGGCGTAGACAGGATCACGATGGCGTCGGACTACTACGACCAGTCATTCGGCGCCGCCTACGGCCTCCGGATCGACGAACTCGGCCTGCTGGCGCGCGCTGTGATCATCATTGACGGCACGGGCACGGTGCGTTACGCGCAGGTTGTGCCCGAGGTCGCCGAAGAGCCGAATTACGACGCGGTACTCGTGGCGGCCAAAGAGGTCGCCGCCTAGTGCCGCCAATGAAGGTGGTTCCGTGCGCTCAGTGACAGTCGGACTTGCGTTGGCGTTGGTTGCGACGGCTTCAGCGGACGTGAATGTCGAGATGGCCTACTGGGCGCCGGACCGTGGCACGCCGTACGAGTGGTTCGAGGGCGCGAAGGACATAGAGACGTTCTTCGGCGATGATTACCGCGCGGCGGGCTACCTCCACGCATACGTGCGAAACGACGGCGACACTCCGGTGTCGCCGTCTGCGTTTGAACTCGATGGCCGGTCGCTGGACGAACTTCGCGATGAATACTCGGTCATCTGGTGGCGCGTGCTGCCTGACCCCATTCCCGCCGGCGGTGTGGGCGAGGTAGTCGTGAGGCTGCGCGACGCGCTGGACGTACCTGCAACCCTAAGCGTGGCGTTCGGCGAGCAGACGGTAGAGGCCCAGATCACCCCTGACGCGCCGCCGATCCGCATCGAGACGGTGGGCTTCACATCGGCCATGGACGAGGCCTTCGTGGTCGTGGAAGCCCTGGATCAGAAGCCACACCGGCTGCGCAAGGTGTTGCTCGACGGGAACGACGTGACGAAGTCATGCAAGCTCCTCGACCGCGAGTTTGGCAGCGGGATCTCGCCAATCGTGGTCCGCTCAGCGCAGCCGCTGGCGGAGGGCTCGTACCACGTCTACCAAGTCGAGCTGACCGACGGCACCTCCGTCGCATGCTGCGTCCGCACGTATGATGGCTGGGTCCCCCTCGGCAGCTATGGCTACTCCACTTACGACGAGTTCGCCCGAAATGGCTGCAACGGACACAACAACTTCGGGCGGTTCAGCAAGGGCCAGCTCGACTCCCACGAGACGCTCCTGATGCGGGGCGTCAGCATCGTCGGGGACTCGGGGCCATCCGACTACATGGTCGGCCACCCGGGGCTGTTTGGCAACTGCCTCCAGGACGAGCCCGACGTGAAAGACTACACGATGAAAGACGTGCCCGCGGGTAAGCGCGTGGGCTACCACGCGATGGAGATGGAGCGGCGCTGCCGGACCTGCCGCGAGGCCGATCCTCAGAAACCAACCGTCCTCACGCTCGACATGACCTACAAGCCGGCGAACTGGTTCATCTACGGCCCGATCGCTGATGTCACCAACGCGGACTGCTACACGCGCGTGTTCGGCGGCGATCTGAAGCAGGTCCGCGAGGTGGTCGAGACGGCGCGCCGGGGCGCCGGCCCGCACCCGCTGACATACACTTTCGAAGGCTACAACCACGTCTACGACGATCCCGAAAGAATGGCCGAAAAGCGCTTCCCCCGACCCGCGACGGCTGAGGAGGTCCGCCTGAGCATCTACTGGGGCTTAGGCGCGGGAGCGCGCGGATTCTACAACTACATCCACTGCACGGAAGCGTGGAGCGGCGGCACGTTCATCGGCAGCACGGACTACCCCGACGTCTGGCGCGAGATCGGTCGATCCTACCGCGCCGTCGATGTCGTCGCACCGCTCGTCGCGCTGGCCCATCCGACCGAATTGGCGACGGCGTCAGACGAGAATGCGTGGGTGCGGACGCTCGTATGTGGCGAGGACGCGCTGCTGATCGTTGTCGCGAACGATGACTACGAAGAAGAGCGGATGGCGTTCAAGTACCACCCGCTCCAGGATGTCTCGATCTCGTTGCCAGAGCTGGCGTGGATTGACCCAACCGTCGCGTGGCATGTCACGGAGAGCGGGATCGAAGAACTGCCGATGGATGGCGGCACGATTGAGCTTGGGCAGTTGGATGTCGCGGAGCTGATTCTCGTATCCGCTGATGCATCGCTCGGAGACCGGCTGTGGGACCGGCACGCGGAGCTTGAGCGAGATCGAGCGGAGGCGCTGCTGCGCGAGTGGCGACGCAAACAGGATGTGGATGCTCGTCGAGCCCATACCCGTCGGCGTCTGGATGGCGAGTTCGAAGGGCGGTTCGTGGTGGGCACGCCCAACAGTGCTTATGGCGTTGAGAGCGATCACCTTTGGAACCCCTCGGAGGCTCAGCACGCGGGCCTGGAGTTCGGCACGAATGAGAGGGGCGAGGCGCCCGATTCCGGCGTCAACTGGGTGATCAGGCCCGAAGCGGACGGCCCCCATGCCATCTTCGTTCAGTGCGGCTCGTGGGGGCAGACGGGCGATCTGGTGTTGAGCGCGCCGGACGGCACGGAGTTGCTGCGCCAGACGGTCGGGAGCGGCTTCCCGTGTCGCGCGTTCCGGCTGGATGCGGATCTCGCGCTCGGAGGCGAGTACAGCTTGTCGTTTGTGTTGAGCGGGCCCGGTCCAAAGGGCGGACGGGTAGCCCGAGCCATCTACGTCATCCCCGCGAGCATGAACCCTCCGGAGGCGCCATGACCGACACGCATTTCGACGCGCGCGGCCTCGTCCTCATGCCGCCCGATTTCAGCATCACCAACTGGCCGGACCGACTGTCAGAGGCCGGTCTGACGACGCTTGGACTGCACGTGGAGGGCGGCCCTGTCACGACGCTCATCTCGTTTCTCAGCACAGACACCGGCTCAGCCATGCTCGCGCGAGCGCGAGAACTGGACCTCGACATCGAATACGAGCTGCACGCCCTGGCGGAACTCCTGCCTAGGGACCTCTTCGACGCCAACCCGGAGCTGTTCCGCGTGAACGAGGACGGCGACCGCGCGCCGGACAGCAATCTCTGCCCATCAAACGGGCGGGCGCTGGAGATCGTGGGGGAGAACGCCGTCCGGATGTCCGAAACGCTGACACCGACCACCCACCGCTACTACTACTGGAGCGATGACGGCAAGCCGTGGTGCGGGTGTCGCAAGTGCGCGGGGCTGAATGATGCTGATCAATCATTGCTCGTGACGAACGCGATCCTCGCGGCGCTCCGCACTTTCGACCCGGATGCTCGCGTGGCGGGACTCGCGTACCATGGAACGCAGACACCGCCGACGCAGGTTCGGCCGGCGGATGGCGTCTTCCTGGAGTACGCGCCGATTGAGCGGCAGTGGGACCGGCCGATTGCTGATCGATCGATTGAGAGCCACGCGCGGCTCCTTGACGGGCTCGATGCCGCGATCGAGACGTACGGTGTCGACCAGCACTCGCAGGTCCTCGAATACTGGATGGACGCGTCCCGCCACTCGCGGTGGAAGCGCCCAGCCGTCGCGATCCCGTGGCATCCGGACGTGCTCGCGGCCGATCTTGAGTTCTACGCATCCAAGGGCTTTCGCCGCATGACATCGTTCGGGTGCTTTCTGGATGCGGAGTATGTCGATCTACATGGTGAGCCGCCGGTCGTAGAGTACGGCGCGGCGCTCCTGGGAGGCTCCTGATGCCATCGCCTGTGCATATCTGCAGCGCCCTCATGGCCGCCATGCCGGCGGCCGATCTGCCGTGGTTGGGGGAAGTCCAGACGCCACCCGCGATGATCCCCGAGGCCGCTGCCTCGCCGGGGTCGCTGCTGGTGGATGGCGACGGGCAAGCGATCACCACCGCCGAAGCGTGGAATGCTCGCCGCGGTGAGATCCGCGCCTGGTGGGCGGAGTTCATGGGCCTCGAGCTGGACAATCGCTGCGACCTCGCGCCGGAAGTTCTGAGCGAGGAGACGGTCGGCAGCGTGGTCCGCAAGCTGATTCGCTACCGCGCTGAGCCCGATTGTTGGGTTGAGGCGTACGTGCTGCATCCCGCGGAGGTCGCCGGCAAGTTGCCGGGTGTTGTGGTGTTCCATTCAACCGTGGATCACACCATCCGCCAGCCAGCCGGTCTCGAGGGCCCGGAGAGCAAGTTCATGGGTCTCCGCCTCGCCGAGATGGGCTACGTGGCGGCTTGCCCGCGCAACTTCATCTGGGACTACTGCGGCCCGCTGAGCTACGACGAGGCGTGCGCCAAACTCGCCGACCGTCACCCGACCTGGAAGGGCATGGGGAAGATGGTCTACGACGGTATCCGCGCCGTCGATTACCTGGAGACGCTCGACTTCGTCGACATGGACCGGATTGGGTGCATCGGGCACTCGCTGGGCGCGAAGGAGGTCGTCTACGCAGCGGCCTTCGATGAGCGCCTCAAAGCCATCGTCAGCAGCGAGGGCGGAATCGGGCTTGGCTACACGAACTGGGAAGCGCCGTGGTACCTGGGGGAAGGGATCAAGGATGAAACATTCGACCACGATAACCATGAGGTGCTGTCGCTGATCGCCCCGAGGGCGTTCCTGCTGATCGGCGGCGAATCGGCGGATGGGGCCATCAGTTGGCCCTACATCGAGCGGGCGAAGGAGGTATACGACGTGGTCGGCGCGGGCGACCGGGTCGGCCTCCTGACCCACACGAGCGGCCACGCGTTCCCAACGGTTGCCCAGCACTGCGCGTATGGCTGGCTTGATCACTTCCTGAAGGGCGAGGACTGACGTCCCACGCGTTGACAGTCCCCGGTTCACCCGCTACAATCCCCTTGTAGAGCGCCCGCATGGGCGACATCCGAGGAAGGGGCCTCAAGCTGGAGCAATCGATCGGAGATGTTCAGAAGCCGGCCAGGTATGCCGGCGGCGAGTGGAACCAAGTAGTCAAATCGGGCGCGCGGCTGAAATGCCGCATGGCTCTCAGTTACCCCGACGCGTACGACGTGGGGATGTCCCACCTCGGCTCCCGGATCCTCTACGAGGTCGCCAATCGACGTGATGACACCGCGTGCGAGCGCGTGTTCGTGCCCTGGCCTGACAAGGCTGAGGCGCTGCGCGCGAGCGGCGAGCTGCTTACCACGCTGGAGACGGGCATCCCCCTGCGCGAGTTGGATATCATCGGGATCACGCTTCAGCACGAGATGAACTACCCCGGTATCGTCCGGCTGCTTGAGCTTGGCGGCGTGTCGGCCTGGGCGGCTGAGCGGGGCGAGGACGCCCCAATCGTTATCGGCGGCGGACCGTGCGCGGCGTCGCCCGAGCCTGTGGCTCCCTTTTTCGATGCCATTGTGATCGGCGACGGTGAGGATGCGCTCAATGACGTGATCGACGCGCGGGTAGACCGCCC